>Ga0335069_10008660_pt1 | contig 14538 bp, 10 predicted proteins | sample Lox_Sample_11_FD_206714 | JGI IMG/M metagenome (GOLD analysis project Ga0335069, IMG submission 206714) | Soil microbial communities from Loxahatchee National Wildlife Refuge, Florida, United States - Lox_Sample_1.1 | ecosystem: Environmental > Terrestrial > Soil > Wetlands | place: USA... | reverse complement strand
AGCAGGGCTTCAACGCGCTGCTGAAGCTGGTCGAGGAGCCGCCGCCGCACCTGAAGTTCATCTTCGCCACCACCGAGCCGGAGAAGGTCATCCCGACCATCCGGTCGCGCACGCACCACTACCCGTTCCGCCTGGTCCCGCCCTCGGTGCTGCGGGAGCTGATGCAGGACATCCTGCGCGCCGAGGGCGTCGCGGTGGAAGAAGCCGTGCTGCCGCTGGTGGTCCGGGCCGGCGCCGGGTCGGTCCGGGACTCGCTGTCGGTGCTGGACCAGCTGCTGGCCGGGAGCGACGAGTCCGGGCTCAGCTACGAGCGCGCGGTGGCGCTGCTCGGCTTCACCGACGCCAGCCTGCTCGACGAGATCACGGACGCGTTCGCCGCCGCCGACGGCGCCGCGGTGTTCCGCGTGGTGAACCGGGTCATCGAGGGCGGGCACGAGCCGCGCCGGTTCGCGGCCGACATGCTGGACCGGTTCCGCGACCTGATCGTGCTGGCCGCCGTGCCCGACGCGGCCGAGACCGGGCTGCTGGACCTGCCGCCGGACCGGGCCGAGCTGATGGCCGCGCAGGCGGGCCGGTTCGGCCAGGCCGGGCTGACCCGGGCGGCCGAGATCGTCAGCACCGGCCTGGACCAGATGCGCGGCGCCACCTCGCCCCGGCTGCTGCTCGAGCTGATGTGCGCGCAGGTGCTGCTGCCGGCCGCCGCCACCGACGAGAAATCCCTGCTCGCCCGCCTGGAGCGGCTGGAGAAGGGGGCCACCGCGCCGGTGCCGCAGGCACCCCGGCGCGCGCCGCACTCCGGTCACGACGATGATGCCGAACGAGGCAGGGTTACCAGCCCCGCGGAACGGCCCGCGCCGGAACCCGCCCGGGCGCCCGCCCGCCCCCAGCAGACGCCGCCGGGTCAGCCGGCCCCGGCCCGGCGAGTGCCGGAACCGCCCGCCCGGGAAAAGGCACCCGCGGGACCCGCGGCGCCCCCGGGTGCGGCCACGGCCGCCTCGCTGCGGCAGAACTGGGACGCGATCCTGGAGGCGGTCAAGCAGGAGCGCAAAGTGGCCTGGATGCTGCTCAGCCACGCGAGCGTGCTCTCCCTGGAGGACCGCGTCCTCACGCTGCGGTTCCCCCGGGACGGGGACGTCAAGGGCTTCAGCGTGAGCGGGCACGACGCCATCCTCAAGCGCGTGCTGAACGCCCGGTTCGGCCTGGACGTGACGATCAAGGGCGTGGCCGGCGGGGACGTAGGCCCCGGGGTGGCGGCCCGGCCGCCGGGCCCTGGAGCGGGCGCCGCGGGCCCGGGTATGGCCCGGCCGTCCGCATCCGTCCCGTCCCCGTCCGCTCCGTTCCCGTCCGCTCCGGCGCCGCCGCCGGCGTTCGTCCCGCCGGAAGCCGCCCCGCCGTACGACGAGCCGCCGGACGACATGCCGCCCGATGAGATGGCCCCGGACGAGCCGTCCCCGGACGACCGCGCGGTCGCCGGGACCGAACTGACCGGGATGGACCTCATCCAGCGTGAGCTGGGCGGCCAGGTGATCGGCGAGATCGAGGACTGAGCCGGAGCGCGGGACCGGCCGAACCATTCTGGGCTAGTCGTAGGCTCTGCGTAGGAGGGCGATGTGGAACCCCAGATGGATATGCAGCAGCTGTTCGCCGCGGCACAGCAGATGCAGGAACAACTCATGAACGCCCAGCAGGCGCTCGCGGACGCCGAAGTGACCGGGACGGCAGGCGGTGGCCTGGTCAAGGCCACGGTCAACGGCCAGGGTGAGCTGCTGGACCTCACCATCGCGGCCGCTGCGGTCGATCCCGCGGACCCGGAGGAGACGGCACGGACCATCGCCGACCTCGTGCTCGCGGCGGTCCGCGACGCCTACCGGGCGGCTGAGGATCTGCAGCAGCAGCAGATGGGACCGTTCGCCGCGGCCATGCAGGGCGGCGGCATGCCCGGCATGCCCGGCGGCCTCGACCTGCCCGGCGGCCTCGACCTGTCCAGCCTCGGCATCGGCGGCCCGGCCCCGGCCCGGCACGACACCGAACCCGGCGAGGACGAGCCGGAGCGCTAGGCCGTGTACGAAGGGGTCATCCAGAACCTCATCGACGAGCTCGGGCGGCTGCCCGGGGTCGGCCCCAAGGGCGCCCAGCGGATCGCCTTTCACCTGCTGGCCGTGGACCACGCCGAGGTCAGGCGGCTCGCGGACGCGCTGATCGAGGTGACCGAGCGGGTGCGGTTCTGCAAGACCTGCGGGAACGTGGCGGAAGCCGACGAGTGCCGGATCTGCCTGGACCCGCGGCGCGACCCTGCGGTCATCTGCGTGGTGGAGGAGCCCAAGGACGTCGCGGCGGTGGAGAAGATCCGCGAGTTCCGCGGCCGCTATCACGTGCTGGGCGGCGCGATCAGCCCCATCGACGGGGTGGGCCCGGATGAGCTGCGGATCAGGGAGCTGATGGCGCGGCTCACTGACGGAACGGTGACAGAACTGATACTCGCCACCGATCCCAACCTAGAAGGGGAGGCGACGGCCGCCTTTCTCGCTAGGCTGGTAAAGCCGATGGGCTTGCGGGTGACCAGGCCCGCGAGCGGACTGCCGGTGGGAGGCGACCTGGAGTACGCCGACGAGGTGACACTGGGCCGCGCCTTCGAGGGACGGAGGCTGCTTGATGTCTGAACCGCCAGCTCAGCATCAGCTCAGGGAGGGTGATGAGTGGCGGCCGCTAGCGGACCAGATCGCGGTGAACGTGAAGAACTTCATCGACGGGGTGGAGGCGCTGGCCCAGGGCGGCGGCGGCGACGAGACAGTGCCGCTGCTCCTGCTCGAGGTGTCCCAGATCCTGCTGGCCGGAGCCCAGCTCGGCGCCAGCCAGGATGTGATCCTGCCGGGCAACTGGGAGCCGGAGGTCGGCGAGGACCCGGACCTGGACGCGCTGCGCACCGGCCTGGCCCAGCGGCTGTCCGCGGTCGACGAGTACGCCGAGGTGTTCGACCCGTACCAGGACACGTCCTGCCTGACGTTCCGGATCTCGGACGACATCGCGGCCGTGGCCGCCGACCTCATCCACGGCCTCAAGCACTACCAGGCGGGCCGGTCACTCGAGGCGCTGTGGTGGTGGCAGTACTCGTACTTCAACCACTGGGGCACCCACGGCGGGGCCGCCCTGCGGGCGCTGCACGCCGTGATCGCGCACGCCAGCCTGGACGTCGCCGAGGAGAGCACGAGCCCGTGACCGGGGCACGTGCCGGGTCCGTTCGGCCTCATGACCCGGAGTACGGCCGGAAAGAATTAGGCCGCCGGGACCAGCGCGGATAAACTCAGACGTCCATCCACGACCCGGGGAGGTGCGGCGCGGCCGTGGCGCTCGTGGTGCAGAAGTACGGCGGTTCTTCGGTTGCCGACGCGGACGGCATCAAGCGGGTCGCGCAGCGGATCGTGAAGACGCGCAAGGGCGGTGACCACGTCGTGGTGGCGGTCTCCGCGATGGGGGACTCCACCGACGAGCTCATCGACCTGGCCAACCGGGTGAGCCCGCTGCCTCCCGCGCGCGAGCTTGACATGCTGCTCACCGCGGGCGAGCGGATCTCGATGGCGCTGCTGGCCATGGCGATCGCCAATCTCGGCATGCAGGCGCGCTCGTTCACCGGGTCGCAGGCGGGCGTGATCACCGACGGCGCGCACGGCCGGGCCCGGATCATCGACGTGACGCCGGGCCGCATCGCAGGTGCGCTGGCCGAGGGCGCGATCCCCATCGTCGCCGGATTCCAGGGCGTCTCGCAGGACAGCAAGGACGTCACCACACTCGGCCGCGGCGGCACCGACACCACCGCCGTCGCGCTGGCGGCGGCGCTGGGCGCGGACGTCTGCGAGATCTACACCGACGTGGACGGCGTGTTCACCGCCGACCCGCGGATCGTCCGGACCGCCCGCCGGATCCCGCGGATCAGCTACGACGAAATGCTGGAGATGGCCGCGTGCGGCGCCAAGGTGCTGATGCTCCGGTGCGTGGAGTACGCGCGGCGTTACGACGTGCCGATCCACGTCCGGTCCTCGTTCAGCGAGCGGGCCGGGACGTGGGTCGGCGGGCACGCGAACACCGATGCGGAGGAAGCGGGGATGGAGCAGGCCATCATCTCGGGGGTCGCGCACGACCGGAGCGAGGCGAAGATCACCGTGGTCGGCGTGCCGGACCGGGTCGGCGAGGCGGCGCGGATCTTCAAGGCCATCGCCGAGGACGGCATCAACATCGACATGATCGTGCAGAACGTCTCCGCGGTGGCGACCGGGCGGACCGACATCTCGTTCACCCTGCCCCGCGACGACGGCCAGAGCGCGATGACCACGCTGGCGCGCCTGAAGGAGTCCATGGGCTTCGGGTCCCTGCTCTACGACGACCGCATCGGCAAGGTGTCCCTGATCGGGGCGGGCATGCGGTCCCACCCGGGGGTGACCGCCAGGTTCTTCAGCGCGCTCGCCGACGCCGGGGTGAACATCGAGATGATCTCCACCTCGGAGATCAGGATCTCGGTGGTGGTGGACCAGGATGACGTGGACCGGGCGGTGACCGCGACCCACCGGGCCTTCGAGCTCGGCTCGGACCAGGTCGAGGCCGTCGTCTACGGCGGGACCGGCCGGTGAGCGCGCCTTCTGGGGCTTCTGGGTTCCGGCCCGCGCTGGCCGTCGTCGGCGCCACCGGCGCGGTCGGCACGGTGATGCTCGACCTGCTGTCCACCCGGGAGGACGTCTGGGGGGAGATCAGGCTGATCGCCTCGCCTCGTTCGGCGGGACGGCGGCTGGCGGTCCGGGGCCGCGAGACCGAGGTGCTGGCGCTCGCCGAGGACGCGTTCGACGGCATCGACGTGGCCATGTTCGACGTGCCCGACGAGGTTTCGGCGGCGTGGGCGCCGGTGGCGGCGGCGCGCGGGGCGGTGGCCGTGGACAATTCGGGCGCGTTCCGGATGGACCCTGAGGTCCCGCTGGTGGTGCCGGAGATCAACCCGGAACAGCTGGCGAACCGGCCCAAGGGCATCGTCGCCAACGCCAACTGCACCACGCTGTCGATGATCGTGGCGGTCGGGGCGCTGCACCGGGCCTTCGGGCTCGAGGAAATGGTCGTGGCGTCGTACCAGGCCGCCTCGGGCGCGGGCCAGGCCGGCATCGACGCGCTCTACGCCCAGCTCGACAAGGTGGCCGGGACCCGGTCCCTGGGACAGCGGGCCGGTGACGTGCGTTCGGCCGTCGGCGACCTCGGTCCCTTCCCCGCGCCGCTGGCGATGAACGTGGTGCCGTGGGCGGGATCGCTGAAGGCGGACGGCTGGTCGTCGGAGGAACTGAAGATCCGCAACGAGTCGCGCAAGATCCTCGGCCTGCCCGCGCTGAAGGTCTCCGCGACCTGCGTCCGGGTGCCGGTCGTCACCACCCATTCGGTGGCGGTGCACGCCACCTTCTCCCGGCCGGTCAGCCGCGAGCAGGCGTGGGACGTGCTGCGCCTGGCGCCGGGCGTCGTGGTGGCCGATGACCCGGCCGAGGGTGAGTTCCCGACCCCGGTCGACGTCGTGGGCACCGACCCGTCCTGGGTCGGCCGGGTGCGCCAGTCGCTGGACGACCCCCGGACGATCGAGCTGTTCGTCTGCGGTGACAACCTGCGCAAGGGCGCGGCGCTGAACACCGCGCAGATCGCGGAACTGGTGGCGGCGGAACTCGGGTCGCGCCCGCTGCCTTGACCGGGATCGGGCCGGACCCGGAGGCGGGGGTGCGGCGGACGTCGCCGGACTCGGTGCTGTTCACCTCGTACAACCTGCTCGACCTGTTCGCGGGTGACCCGGCCGGGGCCCGGGAGCACTACGAGGCGATCACCGGGGTGATCCGCTCCCTCGGCCCCGATGTGCTCGCCGTCCAGGAGATCCTGGCCCCCGACGCCGATACGGCCGCCCGGCGGCTGCGCCGGCTCGCGGACGACGCGGGCCTGCGCTGCGAGGTGCCCGATCCCGGCGGGGCCCGGGACGCCGCGGTCGCGTTCGGCGGTCACGGCTACCACGTCGGGCTGATGTGGCGGGACGGGATCGAGCCGGTTCCCGGGTCGCTGCGCTGCTACGGAGGCCGGGACTTCTGGCACGGCCTGGCGATGGTCACCCTGGACGTGGGCGGCCCGCTGATCAGGCACGGCGCCTTCCACGCGACCCCGTTCAGCCGGGCACTGCGGGCGGACCAGAACGAGCGCCTGGTGGCCGCGGTCACCCGGCCATCGGCCGGGCCGCCCGCCCTGGTCGGCGCCGACTGGAACACCGAGTGCGCGGACCGGATCCTGGCCGGCCAGACCTGGCGGCTGTACGAGCCCGGCGACCCCTACGCCGGCGTGGACTGGTTCGCCGATCTCATCTACCAGTGCCAGTGGGACTACGACGAGCAGGGACGGCGCCGGCACTGGGCCGACCGGCGGCCGGGGGACGTGCTCTGGGCCGGCGGCCTGCACGACGCCGCGGCGCTCACCCGGGCCGGCTGGCAGCCTACGACCGGTCATCACCCGGACGATGTCTACGGCGCGCACGGGATACGGCGTCGCATCGACGGCGTCCGGGTGACCGGGCCGCTGGCCGCCGCGTTGCGTGCCCATCGGGTGCTCGACACCGCGCAGGCGCGGGCGGCCTCCGATCACCTGCCGGTGACGGTGGAATACCGGCCGGCGGCGGTACGCGTCTAGGGAGCGGTGCCGCGGGCCTGGCGCGCGGCGGCGTGAACCCGGTTCCATGGCGTTCCCGCTACCCCGGCGGCGTGACGGGAGCGATGCTCTGGTGAGGCTGGGGCGCACGGTGCCCGGCGCCCATCCGGGCATCCGCACCTTCTGTCACTTCTCTTAACGAGGTACCGATCGCTGGTGCCGCCCGTCCGGGGATGGTATGGGCCGTCGCCGGCCGCTCTCTCCGGGGCGCCCGCACCCGCGCGCTCAGCCGCGTGGTTGCTGCCTATATATAGGCAAATGTCTAGTTTTCCCGGGAATAGTGTGACGGCTGGAAATAGACGCTTACGTGACGGCGGCGGTGTACAGCCGGAAGAGTTCCGTAAGCAGGGACCTTGCCGATTCGGCAGATCTGCCGCGGTTGAGGGCGGTATAACAGGTGTGGAGCCGGGGTAGCGCAAAGGAGGGACGTGCTGGGATACCGCAACAGTCCTGCTGGCCCATGGATGCTCCGGCCCTGGATGACGTGCCCCGCGGGGTCACGGCCGCCGCTGGCGAGCGATCGCGGCTGCCCTGCGGCCACCCGGACCAGGGAGTTCATCGGGCCCACCGGACCGGCCGGTCCGGTGGCGGCTGCCGGTCCGCATCGTCGCGGACCCGTCGTGCGGCCGGTCCAGGCCAGCCTCGCGCTTGTCTCGCCCGTCCGAAATCGTTCAGATACCATTTCGCCGCCGAAGCGTTATTAGCGCTGCTATAGTCACTAGTCCACGAGCTACCGGACTAGGGATAACAGCCAGCGTTCTGGGCGTCGCAATTGGTCTTCTCTCGTCAATCACGATCCTGAGGAGGTTACGCGTGCCAGCGACCGTAGGCCGTTCACGCGGTCGTCAGGGTGTGCATTCGGGGGCACAGGGAGCGGCTGGCGACCATCTGCAGAAGATCATGGCAACCTTGATCGCCGCCACCGTCGTCATCGTAGCCGTGCTGGCCGTGACCCCGATCGGCCATGTCATCGACGCCGCGACGCAGCATTTCATGCTGTATTACGCCGGGGTGCTCGCGCTGGTCGGGCTCACCGGGTCGGTGCTGGTGAGCCTGCTGGCCACCGACCGCATCATCATGACGCCGGGGCACCGGGTGATGGCCCAGGCCGTGCACCGTGCGTTCGCATTCGGCACGCTGGCGTTCCTCATCATCCACATCGTGACCGAGATCCTGGCCCAGCGGTCGCACGTCATCGATGCCGTCGTCCCCTTCCTGTCGCCGTACCGGACCTTCTACATCGGGCTCGGCACGATCGCCTCAGATCTCATCGTCCTGCTCGTGATAACGGGCATCATGCGCAAGCGGTTCACCGGGCACGGTAAGGCCTGGCAGTGGCGGGCCATTCACTACGCCTCGTACGTGGCGTTCGTGTTCGGAGTGCTGCACGGGCTGCTCGGCGGGCGGGCGGCCAAGCCGTACGTCGACTGGAGCTACGGGTTCGCGATCGCGATCACCGCCCTCGGCCTCGCGGTCAGGTTCCTGGCCGTCTCGCTGCGGCCGAAGGAGAGCCTGGGCTCCTCTCCCGTCGTCGACCGGGTCAAGCCGCAGGGTTCCTCGCCGCTGCGCACCGCGGCCATGAGCATGGCGCAGGCGCAGCTCGGCGCGACCGTCCAGGTGCTGCCGGCCAGCATGGGCGCGCGGGGGGCCGGCCTCGGCACGCCGGGCACGGGCCCGCTGGCCGCGCTGCCCGCGCCGGGGTGGTCCCCGTCGTCCGGCCCGCTCCCGGCCCTGGGCCCCGCTCCGGCTCATGCGGGGTCCTCCTCCTCTTCCGATGCCTATCGCGAGCTGGGGTTCACGCCCCTGGGGGCCCCGCCCTACGGCGACGATCTGCCGAACGGGTTGCGTGCGCGCCCCTACGTGACGGCGGAGCCGTCGCGCCCGGCGCGGCAGCCGCTCTATGAGCCCGGGTATGACGGGCCGCCCCGGTTCGCGGGCGCGCCAAGGGGACACGGCGACATACCTCAGGACGAACTGTCCTCCTACCCCTACGGGCCGCAGGACCGCCGTCCGCAGTCCGCACCCGCCCGGGCCGCCATATCCGCCCCGCCTCGTCCGGGGGACCGCGGCTCCGGCCCGATGCCCCAGCTCCGGACCGGCCCGATGCCCCGGCCCGGTGCGGGGCCGGTGCCTCAGCCCGGTGCGGGGCCGGTGCCTGGTCCTGACACCGGCCCGGTGGCCAGGCCCGAGACCGGGCCGATGCCGCGGGCCGGCCATGGCCAGGGGCCGCGTAACGGGACGGGTCCGGTGCCGCGTCCGGGTACGGGTCCGATGCCGCGGGCCGACTCGGGTGCGATGCCCCGGCTGGGCTCGGGTCCGATGCCGCGGCCCGACACGGGCCCGATGCCGCGGTCTGGCGGCGGGCTGCCGCCACGGGCAGGCGGCGGACCCGCCTGCCGTCCGGGTACGGGCGGCCTGCCGCAGCCTGGAGCCGACCCGGCCTCGCGGGCCGACACCGGCCCGATGCCGCGTCTGGGCGCCGGCCCGATGTCCCGTCCCGACGTGGGCCCGCTGCCGCGACCGGGAACCGGTCCCATGCCTCGCCACGGCCAGCCGGTGCCACCGGCCGGCCAGGCGGCCGGGCCACGCACGGGCCCGCGGCCCACGGCGGCGGGCCGCCCGTCACACAGGGCGAAATCCACTGATCCGAGGTATCGCGACGTACCCGGGCCGACCGGAGGTGGCGAGTGGGAGTGAGCCCGATCAAGGGCCTTGACGCGCCTGCGATCATGAGGATCGGGGCGGCCAGGCTGACGGCCGGACTCGACCGGATGCCCCGGCTCGACCTGGAAGCCCACCGTGACATCTTCGGTCCGCTGCCCCGGCTCTCCGCCGAGGAACTGATCTCGATGGCCGGGCAGGTCGACCTGCGCGGTCAGGGCGGCGCGGCGTTCCCCTTCTCGCGCAAGCTCAGTGCGGTGGTGAAGAACGCCGAGGCGGACGACGTCGCGCCGGTCGTGGTCGTCAACGCCACCGAGGGCGAGCCGGGCAGCGTCAAGGACAAGATGCTCATGATCCGCTCGCCGTACCTCATCCTCAGCGGCGCCGCCCTGGTGGCCGAGGCCATCGGCGCCGAGGAGATCGTGATCGGGGTGGCGGGCAACGAGCTGGCGAACAGGTCGATGGAGGCGGCCATCGCGGCCGAACCGGGCCTGCGCAAGATAGCCCGCGTGATCCAGATGCCCGAGCGGTTCATCTCCGGCGAGTCCGGCGCGCTCGTCCGCGGCATCAACGGCAAGCGCCCGGTGCCGCCGGGCCGCAAGGTCCTGGCCAGCGATTCCGGCGTGGCCGACCTGCCGACGCTGCTATCCAACGCGTCCACGTTCGCCCAGCTCGCGGTGCTCGCTCTGCTCGGCCCCGAGCGTTTCGCCGCGGTCGGGACGGCAGAAGAGCCCGGCACGGTCCTGCTGAGCGTGAGCGGCTCGGCCGCGAATCCGGCCGTGGTCGAGGTGCCCGCCGGCGTCCCGCTGGCCGCGGTCCTCGATATCTGCCAGGCCCCGGCGGGCGACGGCGTCCTCGTCGGCGGATACCACGGCATGTGGTTGCCGGCCGGGACGGCGTACGTGGTGCCGGTCTCCCGAGAGGGCCTGGCCGCCGTGGGCGGCACGCTCGGCTCCGGGATCGTGCTCCCGCTCGGCGACGGGACCTGCCCGCTGGGCGAGGTATCACGGATAGCGAGCTACCTGGCCGGTGAGTCGGCGGGCCAGTGCGGACCGTGCAAGCTCGGCCTGCCCGCCATCGCGCGGGCGCTGGCCGCGCTGATCGACGGATCTGGCGGCATCGAGGCGCTCGACGTGGCCAGGCGGTCCGCCGCGGCCGTGGCCGGGCGCGGCGCCTGCTCCCACCCCGATGGCGTGACCAGGTTCGTGCTGTCGGCGCTCGACGTGTTCACCGAGGACCTGGCGGCGCACGTCTTCCATTCCTCCTGCGGTCGTCCCGTCCGCGGCGTGCTGCCGCTGCCCACCGGCCCCGAGCAGGAAGAACAGCAGCGGCTCGTGGTCGACTGGACGCGTTGCAACGGGCACGGGCTGTGCGCGCACCTGATACCGGAGATCGTCCACCTGGACTCCCAGGGCTATCCGGTCATCCTCAACATCCCGGTGCCGAGCTGGCTGGAAAAGGACGCACAGCAGGCGGTGCACATGTGCCCGGCGCTGGCCCTTCACCTGACCAGCGTGGCGCCAGCGCCGACGCGGACCGCTCCGGTCGCCATTCCCGCGCCCAGCCTCCGCACCGGCCTGGTCGGCGGCGCCAGCAGCGGCCGCAAGCAGATCACGGCCGGATAGCCTCGCGCACCTGCCCGGCCGCCGGGCGCTCCGGCCGCCGGCGGTGAGGATCTCACCGTGCGCCGGGGTCGCCGGGGGTCCAGGGGTGCAGGCGCGGCCGCCAGGCGGGCACCGCGCGCCGGTAGGCCTCGTACTCGGCGCCGAACCGGCGGGTCAGGGCGGGTTCCTCGTACCAGCGGACGAACGCTGCCGCCGCGACCCAGCCGACCGCGGCGTAAAGCAGCAGGCTCGGCCGGCCGAACAGCAGCGCCTCGCCGACGAAGATCATCAAAGAGCCCACGTAGATGGGATTGCGGACGTACCGGTTGAATCCGCTCACCACCAGGTGCCGGGTCGGTGCCAGCGGTATCGGGGTGCCACCCGCCCGGGTGAACTGCACGAACACGTGTACCGCCGGGACGAGTCCCGCGCAGATCAGGAGCACGCCCGCCACCTGCGCCACCACCCAGTAAGGCCAGGGCCGGTGCAACTCCCAGCCGGTGATCAGCCACGGAACCAGGCCCGCAAAGATCCCTCCGACGGCCGCGAACCATGCCACGCTGCCCAGCGCGGCTGTCGATCTGCGCATAGGTCACCACTCGCTCCGTTCCCGTCCGGTCATCGTGACCGCCTGGCCCGGCGCGGGCGACCCAGGTCTCCTCGTCACGACGGCCGGTACCGCCATGACGGAACATACGGCAAGGATGTGACCGCGGGAGGGGTGACCTGGCTCGCGGAACGGGCCGGGGACCTGCGCGCACCAGTGTCAGGACACCGGCCCGGCTCGTCTCAGGCCTTGGCCCCCGGGCCCGCAAATAGCCGCGATATCACCAATGCGGGGCGCCCTTCCGCCTGCAATTCCCATGAATGTGACAGCCTGCCAGAATGGGCCATTACGTTGTCCCATCCATGGGTGCCAGCCGAGTCAGTAGATCCGCTTGGGCTTGCCGTGCTGGCGGACCTTTCCGTTCTTGTATCCGGACAATGCCTCCACGACAAGGTGACTCGTATACCGCGTGGTCATGACATGGCACTGGGCGTGGTTATAGCCGATAGTCACGGCGCTCACGTTATCGTGCTGGCGGTAGCTGGAATCGAACGCCAGCCCGACCGCCGCCCCGCCGTAGACGCCGCGCGCGGTATCCTCGACGCAGACGGCAATCCGAACTCTTGTTCCGGTACCAGAGTAGGTGCCCCACGCGCGGATGCCGTAGACGCCCGGGATGCTGAACGGATGGCCATCGCTGGCCGCCGCGGATGCGGGCAGCGCGCCGAACGCGAGCGTAGCGGCACATGCGGCGATCACGAAAATACGGCGCAACATGGACGGTTCCCCACGGGGTGAGCTGATTCAGCTGAAAACAGGTGAATACTGGCAAGACACAACCTATGCCATCGGTCAGTCATTCCGCGGGTAAATAGGTCACTGTAGCCTGGCAGAACCGGTGGTTCACGATGCCATTGTGCCCGGGCAGTATCTGTCCAGGACTTTTGCGTAAGACACAAGGTCGAGCGCCAGGGCCCCGACTGCGGACGAGGCCAGCGCGCGCAGCGCCGTGACGCTATCGTCCGCTCCGGACAGTCCCTCGTTGCGCGCCGCGGCCAGCAATTCCCGGACATACAGCGGGTTGCCGCCCGCGAGCTCCCAGCACGCCGAGCAGAACCCCCGTGCTCGCCGCTGGCCCGAGTTCCGCGCGCACCAGCGCGGCGACGCTCGCCACGCTCAGTGCCGACAATCCCATGCGGTGCACCGAGGCGTCATCCGCCGCGGCGGCGGCTGAGTTCGCCCGTCCGCGGGGATCGCCCTCGCGCACTGCCATGGCTGCGGCATGTCTGACCCGTGAAGCGCCGTCCGCCGATGTGTCACACAGGGTCGAACTGGCCGCAGCAGGCCTGGAGAGCTGGCTCTGGCACCGTCCGCCTCCTGAGGCCTCGACCTTGCCATCGTGGGTAGGGGCGGTGAGCCAGATGGGTCGGTTGCGCAGCGCCGTTGCTGTCGGCGACCTTCATATCCGTAGGACTGAGCAAGTCGTCCAGGGGCGCCCGCTGTGGGCCATCATAAGAGGCGAGTCATGTGTGCTTGACTTCACCATTCCGTCAACATCCCGATGGGTGGTGAGGGAGTCAAACTCGTTGCTATCAGCTTGGGAATTGGGCCGTTTATGGTCGATGAAACTGCTGAGCCGCTAACTGCGGACACCCACAGTAGATCAAGACAACTGGCGCCTAAGCGGGCTTCTATGAGCTGGTGATCAACTTCCGGCTCGCGCATGGGCGTGGAGGTCTGTACGAGATATCGGTCTGTGCACCTAAAGGGCAGTGGGCGGTTACGCCTTTCTATGCGAGCCTTCAGCTGGCGAACCGTCGGAACTTATTACCGCACCAGCCTTGGTAATCGCATCCTGGGCCAACCGCTCACTAAATCCGGCGAGAAATGCCGCCGAAAGGTAGAAATACGTAAGTTTTTGCCCAGTAATAGTCGGGCTGATGGGAAACAGATCGGCCTCTATGAAAATGTAAAGCGCCAGCCCGAAAATGGCGCCCACTAGGGGTCGGAAGCTTCCTGCAAGCCGTATAAGAGCTGCTCCTGCACCCGTATCTACTCTCAATCGATTGGCAGTCAATCGACACATGACACTCAACGTAGCTCCCAAGCCGCCAGCCGCCATGACACCCAAGACTGAATGAATGGTCGGCTTCCCAGGAGTAAATCCGAACAGTACTCCCATCAGGGCTACAAGGAAGATGACACCAGCGAACATTCCGAGCAAATAGTCATGCCGCGCCTCGGCGACTGCCGCATCTTTGATGGACGTGTCTAGACGCTTGATTTCGGCACTTGCTATCGCTTGAGCTTTGGCGGCTCGTTCTTTGGCGGCTCGTTCTTTGGCGGCTCGCTCTTTGGCGGCTGGCGCATGGTCACGATCAGGTACGGCTTGAGCATCCGCCAAACTAAACAGGGCCACGATAAGGGAATATATGTCCTGAACGAGAAGAGACCGCCTGCCCCCACGACGCTCGGCAGCCCGGAGATAAAGGCCGTGACACTTCCATATCGCAGCCACAATTTCCAGATCTGTCGTCTTAGTGGCTTCCGGAAGATACGCTATGTCAATAACAGAGCTGCGGATTGTTGGTCTCCGACTGCGGAGAACGGTGGCTACGAACTTCCCGAAGCGGGTGACAGGTCCAGGTACTTCGAGTACGACCTCAGCGAGTACGACCTCAGCCGGGATGTATGAGCAGAAGCGATGGTCTAGTATCCGCCACTTTCGCGACTGTTTATAACAGTGAACAAGTCTTCCCATTCTTTGGTTGTACTCGACACGTTCCTCAGGCGATGAACGGGGATTATGAAGCTCTTGGCTAAGGTAGCGCGCCATCACAATATGGTCCAGGGTAACCTTGTGATGCTCAATAGCCCAATCCAGTTCCACGGTCGAGAAAATCTCACTGCGATAACTGAAGGGATGTTGAGTATCCGTCGGCTCCTGGCGCCCGTCCGAAGCGTCAACTGGAACCCCGCCCGAAGACTGTTGCACCGGCTCGACCGTTCGGGTCGCTGGCCGTG
>Ga0335069_10008659_pt1 | contig 14538 bp, 14 predicted proteins | sample Lox_Sample_11_FD_206714 | JGI IMG/M metagenome (GOLD analysis project Ga0335069, IMG submission 206714) | Soil microbial communities from Loxahatchee National Wildlife Refuge, Florida, United States - Lox_Sample_1.1 | ecosystem: Environmental > Terrestrial > Soil > Wetlands | place: USA... | reverse complement strand
CCCGCTCAAAATCGGGCGTATCAGACATCGAGGTACGCCTCCAGCCCGTGCCGGCCGCCTTCCCGGCCGTAGCCGGATTCCTTGTAACCCCCGAACGGCGACGCCGGGTCGAACTTGTTGAACGTGTTCGCCCACACCACGCCGGCCCGCAGCCGGGAGGCCATCCACAAGATCAGCGATCCCTTCTCGGTCCAGACCCCGGCCGACAGCCCGTAGGGGGTGTTGTTGGCCTTCTCCACCGCCTCGGCCGGCGTCCGGAACGTCAGCACGGACAGCACCGGCCCGAAGATCTCCTCCCGGGCGATGCGGTGCGCCTGCGACACCCCGGTGAACACCGTCGGCGGGAACCAGAAGCCCTTCACCGGCAGCTCGCACGGCGGCGACCAGCGCTGCGCGCCCTCGGCCTCGCCGGCCTCGGACAGCTCGCGGATCCTGGCCAGCTGGGCGGCGGAGTTGATGGCGCCGACGTCGGTGTTCTTGTCCAGCGGGTCGCCGAGCCGCAGGGTCGCCAGGCGCCTTCGCAGCGACGCGAGCACCTCGTCGTATACCGATTCCTGCACCAGCAGCCGCGAGCCGGCGCAGCACACGTGGCCCTGGTTGAAGAAGATGCCGTTCACGATGCCCTCGACCGCCTGGTCCACGGGCGCGTCCTCGAACACCACGTTGGCGGCCTTCCCGCCCAGCTCGAGGGTCACCTTCTTGCGCGAGGGGGCGCACGCGCGGGCGATTTCCTTGCCCACCTCGGTGGAGCCGGTGAACGCCACCTTGTCGATGCCGGAATGCTCGACCAGGGCGCGGCCGGTCTCCCCCGCCCCGGTGACGATGTTGACCACGCCCGGCGGCAGGCCGGCCTGCTGGCAGATCTGCGCGAAGGCCAGCGCGGTCAGCGGGGTGGTCTCGGCCGGCTTGAGCACCACCGTGTTGCCGCAGGCCAGTGCCGGGGCGATCTTCCAGGCCAGCATCAGCAGCGGGAAGTTCCACGGGATGACCTGGCCGGCCACCCCGAGGGGTCTCGGCGCGGGGCCGTAGCCCGCGTACTCCAGCTTGTCGGCCCACCCGGCGTGGTAGAAGAAGTGCGCCGCGACCAGCGGGATGTCGACATCGCGCGACTCGCGGATGGGCTTGCCGTTGTCGAGCGACTCGAGCACGGCAAGTTCACGAGCCTTCTCCTGAACGATCCGGGCGATCCGGAACAGGTACTTGGCCCGTTCCTTCCCCGGCAGCTGCGACCAGGTGTGCTCGTAGGCCTTGCGGGCGGCGGCCACCGCGCGGTCGACGTCGGCGGGGCCGGCCTCGGTCACCTCGGCCAGGACTTCTTCGGTGGCCGGGGAGATGGTCTTGAACGCGCGGCCGTCCAGGCCGGGGACGAACTCGCCGCCGATGAAGAGCCCGTAGGACTCCTTGATGCTGACGATCGCACGCGATTCCGGCGCGGGCGCGTACTCGAACTTAGGCATGGTCAGTCCAGGTGGAATGTCGCAGGGCATCCGCTGAGCCGCGACGCATCGCGCTACTGCTTCTGACCTGCGTTTTCTCATCTCAGCGCTTCTCATCGTATCCATGTCTTCCGCTTGGCGTAAGCAGCCGGCCTGGTGCGTTGCGCGTGCGGAGACGAGCGTGCGGCCCCTCCGCGGGGAAGGGCCGCACTGCGGTTGACGTCGCTCACCTGCGAACGATGATGTCACCGCTGGTGATCGGGTAGTACCTGAGCCACCCGTAGTGCCAGAACGTACCGACGCCACTGGCGTAGGTGTCGGGGTGGTAACGCCCGCCGTCGTGCACCTTGACGACCATGGGCAGGCCCGCCAGCCTCCAGGGCGTTCCCCTCGGGATGACGTACCCGAAGCGGGCGTCGTGGCCCCTGATGACGGCCCACGTCACCGGGGCGGTGTACCTGAGCACCTGGAACGCCGAGCCGGCCGGCATGGTGAAGGCCAGTTCGGTCTGGTTACGGTCGACCGAGGTACCGGAGATGGAGCCGTCGCGCGCGATCACGCCCGTGCCGCTCACCCAGTAGCCCAGGTCGGCGCCGGTGTAGGTGATCTTGAACGAGATGGCGTTCAAGTTGACCGTACCGGTGACGGTCCATGTGTAGTGGCTAGGGTCAGCGTTGTAGGTGCCGGTCCCGGAGAACGTCGTCATGACCGTCGACACCGGTGTGACCGAGGTGACCGTCATCGTGTGCGCGTACTGGGTACCGGAGCTGTCGGCGAATACCAGCGCGTGCTGGCCCATGATGTTCCACACGTTCGTGCCGAAGGCCCGGTACATGAAGTTCGCGTAGTCGATCTGGCCGTGGTGGCGGCCAGGCCCGGCGGACGCGGTGAAGGACACGTACTGGGTCCCGGCCAGCGCGACACTGCCTGTTGCCGTAGGCACCGGCACCGGATGCGCGCTAGCCGCGCCCGCTGTGGCCACGCTGGTGCCGACTACCGCGAGGGCGAGTGTCCCGCTCGCGAGTATTGACCTGATTTTCATGATTGCCTGATACTCCCTAGGTAGGTAGTTGGTTACCCGGGAGGGTCGGCCTTGCCCGTCGGCCCTCCGCTTCCCGTTGACCGGTGCTCACCTCCTCCCCGCTCAGCACCTCCCGGGGCGACGCGCCTCTCGCCCGTTCCGGGAAACGCTTATGCCAATACGGGTTCTCGTTTTAAGAGGACCGCCGCATGCTGCGCTGAGGTAGAGGCAAAAGTTGGCCGCCGGCGGACCGTTGGCCACGTCGTGGCCGGTGAGTAAGGAGGCGAGCGGCGGCAAATCAATGGACGAAGGTCATCTCTTGAATTCTTCACGCCGTCTCCGCACGATCTGCATCCGTGCACCACAGCTTTGCCGCCGGCAAAGGCCGCTTCATCCGGTAAATGCTCCGGCGACATATTGCCGGCGGATGACGTCGGCACCGGCCTGATCGAGCTTGCGCGATTAGTGAGGGCGGCAGGATCGGCAGGGAGGATGCGGAAGCGGCAGGACGAGGACGACCGGATAAACGGCTGGGGTAGCCGTCGGCGTTGCCAGCCAGGCCCTGGCCGCCCCAAGACGTCGTCATGCTAGTCCAGGGTGAAGTAGTCGGGACCGGAGTAGCGGCCGGTGGCCAGCTTGGTCCGCTGCATGAGCAGGTCGTTGAGCAGGCTGGAGGCGCCGAGGCGGAACCAGCGGGGATCCAGCCAGTCCTCCCCTGCCGTCTCATTGACCAGGACCAGGTAGCGCAGGGCGTCCTTGGCGGTGCGGATGCCGCCGGCCGGCTTGACGCCGACCTGCCGTCCGCGCGTTTCCCGGAAGTCGCGCACGGCCTCCAGCATGACCAGGGTCACCGGGAGCGTGGCGGCCGGGCTGACCTTGCCGGTCGAGGTCTTGATGAAGTCGGCGCCGGCCAGCATGGCCAGCCACGACGCGCGCCGCACGTTGTCCAGGGTGACCAGCTCGCCGGTCTCCAGGATGACCTTGAGGTGCGCCCCGTCGCAGGCCTGCTTCACGACGGTGATCTCGTCGAAGACCTCCTGATAGTGCCCGGCCAGGAAGGCGCCGCGGTCGATCACCATGTCCACCTCGTCGGCGCCCGCCGCGACCGCGTACTTCACGTCGGCCAGCTTGACCTCCAGGCTGGCCCGGCCGCTGGGGAAGGCGGTGGCCACGCTGGCCACGTGCACGCCGCTGCCCTTCAGTTCGGCCGCGGCGACGTGCGCCAGGTCCGGGTACACGCAGACGGCGGCGACCATCGGCGCGGTCGGGTCGGCGGGGTCAGGACGCTTGGCCTTGGCGCACAGCGCGCGGACCTTGCCCGGCGTGTCCTGGCCTTCCAGCGTGGTCAGGTCGATCATCGAGATCGCCGCGTCGAGCGCCCACTGCTTGGCCGTGGTCTTGATGGACCTGCTGGCCAGCATGGCCGCGCGCGCTTCCGCTCCCACCCGGTCCACCCCGGGCAGCCCGTGCAGGAACCCTCGCAGTTCGGGGACGGCCCGCGTTGGTGCACTCATCTGCGTCTCCCTTCTCTGCTCATTCTTACCCCTGCCCGGGCCAGGGTCAGCGCAGGGCGGCTTCGATGGCGCGGCCGGGGGCGTCCCCGGGTTAGCACAGCTAAGAAGTCATGGAAGTTTCGCCTGGATGTCATGGCGGCTGTCATGCGGCGATCGTTTGGTATCGCACCGTGTGAGCATGAGGGTCGCGGTTATCACCGAGTCGTTCCCGCCCGACGTCAACGGCGTCGCGCACTGCGTCCTGCGCGTCGCCGAACTCCTCACCAGTTACGGTCACCATCCGCTGGTCATCGCGCCCCGGCCGCCACGGGAAAGGCGGGAGGAAAAGGAGCCGCAGGAAAGGCGGGGGGTAACGGGGCTTCAGGATAGACGGGGGGGCAAGAGCGAGGAGCCGGAGGGAAAGAGCCAGCCGGGGCAGGCAGGGAGCCGTGACGGGCTAGGGGGGGTTCGGGGGGAAACCTCCTTTCCCTTCCCGGTGGTGCGCGTCCCCGCGGTGCCGCTGCCCGGCTACCCGGGCTTCCGGATCGGCTTGCCCAGTCGCCGGGTCCGGACCGCGCTCATCCGGCACCGGGCCGAGGTGGTGCACCTGGCCAGCCCGGTCGCCCTGGGCGCGCACGGCGCCCTGGTAGCCCGGCAGCTCGGCCTGCCCACGGTCGCGGTGTACCAGACCGACCTGCCGTCCTACGCCCGCGCCTACCGGCTCGGGCGGGCCGGCGAGGCGTTCGCCTGGCGGTGGCTGCGCGGCATCCATAACGGCGCCGCGCGCACGCTGGCGCCGTCCACGGTCACCGCGACCGGCTTGCTCGGCCAGGGCATCAGCAACGTCTGGCTCTGGGGCCGTGGCGTGGACACGCGGCGCTTCGATCCGGCCAAGCGCAGCCAGGAGATCCGCGCCGCCCTGGCGCCCGGCGGGGAGCTGATCGCGGGCTATGTCGGCCGCCTGGCCACCGAGAAGCGCGTCGAGCTGCTGGCCGGGATCACCGCACTGGACGGGGTGCGCCTGGTCATCGTGGGGACCGGGCCGGCCGAGCCCATGCTGCGCCAGCACATGCCGGACGCCGTCTTCCTCGGCGAGCGCCGCGGCGAGGAACTGGCCGCCATCTACGCCAGCCTCGACGTGTTCGTGCATAGCGGGCCGGACGCTGCAGGAGGCCGCCGCGAGCGGGCTGCCGGTGGTCGCGCCGGCCGCCGGAGGACCGCTTGACCTGGTGGCGGACGGGGTGACCGGGTACCTGGTACCGCCTTCCGACCCGGACGCGTTCACCGCCGCGGTGACCCGGCTGGCCGCCGATCCGGCGGCGCGGGCCGCGTTCGGCGCGGCCGGGCGGCGTAAGGTCCTGAGCCGCAGCTGGCCCGCGCTGACCGAGGAGCTGATCGGGCACTACGCCGCGGTACTCGGCGCCGGGGCCAAGGGATCCCGGCCGGCCGAGGTCAGCCTATGAGGATCGCCCGGCTGGCCAACTTCGTCGCGCCGCACTCCGGCGGGCTCCGCACCGCGCTGGCCGAGCTGGGCGCGGGCTACCTGGCCGCGGGGCACGAGCCGGTGCTGGTCATCCCGGGCGAACGGGACAGCGACCGGCAGACCCCGCAGGGCCGGGTGATCACGCTGCGCGCGCCGCGGGTCCCGTTCACCGGCGGGTACCGGGTGCTGTGGCGCCGGCGGCGGCTGGCCCGGCTGCTGGCCCGGCTGCGCCCTGACGTGCTGGAGGTGTCGGACCGGACCACGCTGCGCTGGACCGGGACATGGGCGCGCGAGCACGGCGTGCCCGCCGTCATGGTGTCGCACGAGAGCGTCACGGCCCTGTTCCGCAGGGCGCCGCTGGGCCGCGCCGCCGCCGACTGGCTCAACCGGCGCACGGCGCGAGCCTACGGGCGGGTCATCTGCACCACCGGCTGGGCGGCGACCGAGTTCGAGCGGATCGGCGCGGGCAACCTGGCCCGCGTGCCGCTCGGCGTGGACCTGGCCACCTTCACCCCCGGCGCCAGCCGGGTGCGGGCGCGCTACGCCGCCGATGGCCAGATCCTGCTGGTGCACTGCGGCCGGCTGTCGGCGGAAAAGAAGCCGCAGCGCTCGCTGACCACGCTGGCCACCCTGCGCGCGGGCGGCCTGCCCGTCCGGCTGGTGGTGGCCGGCGACGGCCCGCTGCGGCCGCGCCTGGAGCGCCGGGCCGCGCGGGCGGGGCTGCCGGTCACCTTCGCCGGCTTCCTGCCCGGCCGTGCCGACCTGGCCGCGCTGCTGGCCAGTGCCGACGTGGCCATCGCGCCGGGGCCCGCGGAGACCTTCGGGCTCGCCGCGCTCGAGGCGCTGGCCTGCGGGACCCCGGTGGTGGTGAGCGCGGAATCCGCGCTGCCCGAGGTCGCGGGCGAGGCCGGAGCCAGCGTGCCGGGCGAGGACCTCGCGGCCGGCGTGCGCGCCGTGCTGACCCGGCCGGAACCGGCGCGCCGGGCCGCGGCCCGGGCCCGCGCCCAGCGTTACGACTGGGGCACGGCGGTGCACGGTTTCCTGGAGGTACACGTGGCCGCCTCGGGCCAGGGCGGGACGGAAAGAGCCTGGGCCGGGGAAGGGGCAGGGACGGGAGGGCGGAGGCCCGGATGACGACGTTCGCGGCGCTCGGCGACTCGATCACGGTGGGCATGGGCGATCCGGCCCCCGGCGGCGGCTGGCGCGGCTGGGCCGCGCTGCTGGCCGACACGCTGCCCGAGCCGGAGATGCACAACCTGGCCACGCTGGGCGCCGTGGCCGCCGACGTGGAGCGGCTTCAGCTGCCGGCCGCGACGGCCCTGCGGCCCGACGTGGCCAGCGTAGTGGTCGGCATCAACGACACGCTCCGGGGTGATTTTGATCCCGAACGAACGGGCGCGTCGATCGGCCGGACGGTGGCAGCCCTGCGGGCGGCGGGCGCACAGGTGCTCACCATGCGGCTGCCCGACCCGGGGCAGATGTTCGGGCTGCCGAAAGCGCTGGCCCGGCCGCTGGCCCGCCGGATGCGCGCGGTGAACGCGGCCGTGGACGAGGTGGCGCGGCGGCACGGGACGTTGCACCTGGACGCGGCCCGGGACCCCGCCACCTACGAACGCCGCTACTGGAGCGTGGACCGGCTGCACCCGAACGAGCGCGGCCACCGCCTCATCGCGTGTCACTTCCACGCCCTGCTGGCCGCGTCCGGGTACCCGGTCGGCCCCGGCCCCGACCCCGAGCCGTCCAGCCCCCCGCCGACCAGGCTCGCCGAGATCGGCTGGATGGCCACCAAGGGCACCGCGTGGCTGGTCCGGCGGTCCAGGGACCTGGTGCCGGCCCTGGTAGGGCTGGCGGTGCGCGAGTGGCTGACCGGCGAGCGGGACGACGACGCCGGGCACGGCGACGACGCCGGGCGGGACAGCGCGGAACGGGAACCCGCCAACCTGAACGCCTTAAGCAGACCTTCAGGAAACTTGCAGCATCACAAGCGCTTACCCTTGGCTCGCCTCAAGGTCTGGAACCGATCCTTCCAGATGTAACGAAAGGACGAAGCCGCATGACGGCAGCGAGTTGAGGGCGAGACCATGAGCCAGACCTACGACCCGAACGATTCAGAGCACGGCCAGAGCTACCCGTACGGGCCTGCTTTCGGTGGCGGAACCGACTACCCGGGTAACGCTGGGGCCGGCTTTGCCAGCGCGCCGCCCCCGCCGCCGCGGCGCAGCCACAAGCGCGGGCTGGTCATCACCGGCGCGGTCGCGCTCGCCGCGGGCGCCGCCGCGGGCGGATTGATCGGCAGCATGAACCACGGCGCCATCGGCACGGTCACCGCCACCTCGAAGACGGCCCTGACCGCCAGCGAGATCGCGTCACGGGTGGACCCGGCGATTGTCGACATCGTGTCGACCGACGGCGATCAGGGTGCGACCTCGGCCGGCACCGGCATCGTGCTGACCTCCAACGGCGAGGTGCTCACCAACAACCACGTGATCAACGGAGCCACCTCGATCAAGGTGACCGATGTCGGCAACGGCAAGACATACACGGCCACGGTCATGGGGTACGACGCCAGCCACGACGTCGCAGTGATCCAGCTGCAGAACGCTTCCGGCCTCACCACCGCCAGCCTTGGCAACTCCTCCACCGTGCAGTCCGGTGACAGCGTGACCGCCCTGGGCAACGCGGGCGGCAAGGGCGGCACCCCTTCGGTCGCCACCGGCGCGGTGACCGCACTCAACCAGTCGATCACGGCCTCGGACGACCTCTCCGGTTCCAGCGAGCAGCTGAGCGGGCTGATCGAGACCAACGCCGACATCCAGCCGGGTGACTCGGGCGGTCCGCTGGTCAACGCTTACGGCCAGGTGATCGGCATGGACACCGCGGCCTCGTCGGGCACCCAGTTCCAGTCGCAGTCCGGCCAGACCGCCGAGCAGGCCTACGCGATCCCGATCAACGAGGCGGTGTCCATCGCCAGCCAGATCGAGGCCGGCCAGGCCTCGTCCACCACCCACATCGGCGCCACTGCCTTCCTCGGCGTGCAGATCCAGTCGGCCAGCCAGGGCTCGGGTGACGGGTCCGGCGGGTCCGGCGGCTTCGGCGGGTTCGGTGGCTTCGGCGGCCAGGGCAGTGGCAGCGGCAGCGGCAGCGGCAGCAGCACCGGCAGCGGTGTCAGCGTGGCCGGGACCCTGTCCGGCTCTCCCGCGGCCAGCGCCGGCCTGACCCAGGGCGACGAGATCACCGCGCTCGGCGGGCAGTCGGTCTCCACGCCCGAGGACATCTCCCACGTGCTGGTCAAGTACCACCCCGGTGAGTCGATCTCGATCAGCTGGGTGGACCAGGCCGGCCAGTCGCACACCGCGAACGTGACCCTGGCCAACGGCCCCGCCGCCTAGGACTAGGAACGGGCAACCCTGCAGCCCGATCCCAGAGCCAGTGATCCCCGGCCGCCCCCGGGGATCACTGGTTTCGCTGTCTTATCAACCGACCAGGGCGTCACACCACCGGAAATGTCGAGCTGGCGCAGAACCGATATCGCCCGGCCGTTCGGGATAAAAATGACTTGAAGCCGGCGAGAGGAAGAACGGGTGCGCGCAGCGAGACTCCACGCGGTTGGCGACCTGCGGGTGGCGGACGAGCCGGCGCCCCGGGCGGGTTCCGGGATGAGCCTGGTGCGGGTCACCGCGGTCGGCATCTGCGGCTCTGACCTGCACTGGTGGGACGAGGGCGCGATCGGCGACGCCAAGCTCACGCACCCGCTCGTGCTCGGCCACGAGGGCGCGGGGGTGATCGCCGGCGGGCCGCGGAGCGGCGAGCGGGTGGCGATCGACCCGGCGATCCCGTGCGAGACGTGCCGGGCGTGCCGGGATGGCTACCGCAACCTGTGCTACCGGATCAGGTTCTCGGGCCACGGCGAGACCGACGGCATGCTGCGCGAGCTGATGGCCTGGCCTTCTGAGCTGCTGCGCCCGCTGCCCGACGGCGTGTCCGACGCGGACGGCGCCATGCTCGAGCCGCTCGGCGTGGCGATCCATGCCGTGGACCTGGGGCACCTGCCGTTCGGCGGCACGGCCTCGGTGATCGGCTGCGGGCCGATCGGGCTGCTGCTCATCGGGGTACTCAAGGCGGCATGCGCGAGTTCGGTGCTGGCGATCGAGCCGCTGGCGCACCGGCGGGAGGCGGCCTCGCGGCTGGGTGCGGACCAGGTGCACGATCCCGCCGCGTTCACCGGGAGTGACCTGATGAGCGAGCTGACCGGGTTCGGGGTGGACGTGGCGTTCGAGGCGGCGGGGAACGACGCGGGCGTGGCACTCGCCGTAGCCTCGGTGCGGCCCGGCGGGCGGGTGGTCCTGGCCGGCATCCCGGACGACGACACCATCAGGTTCGAGGCCTCGCTCGCGCGGCGCAAGGGACTGACGATCGCGATGGTGCGGCGGATGAACGAGGTGTACCCGCGGGCCATCAGCCTGGCCGAGCGGGGGGTGGTGGACCTCGCCTCGGTGGTGACGAGCCGGTTCGGTCTCGGCGACGTGCGGCCGGCGTTCACGGACGCGGGCCGGCGCACCGGGCTGAAGGTGATCGTCGAGCCCCAGCGTTAGGGTGGCGCTAACCTGGGTCGCATGCGTTCGGTGCGGCTCGCGGTGATCCTGGACTGCTGCTGCGTGCTGGTGTTCGTGATCATCGGCCGGGCCAGCCACGCCCGGGCCGAGAGCCTGGGCGGCATCGCGTCGACGGCGTGGCCGTTCCTGGCCGGGCTGGCGGGCGGCTGGCTGGCGGCGCGGGCCTGGCGGCGGCCGCTGCGGCTGTGGCCGGCCGGGGTGGGCGCATGGCTCGGCGCGGTGGCCCTGGGCATGCTGCTGCACCGCGCTCGCGTTCATCGGCGTGGCGCTGGCGTTCCTCGGCCTGTTCCTGCTCGGCTGGCGGCTGCTGGCGGCCCTCAGGCGCGGATGAGCTCCATGCCGATGTCGTAGCCCTCGCCGATGCGGGCGATCTCGGCGAGCTGGTAGCTGGTCAGCACCTCGATGGACAGCTCGTGCAGCCGGCGGGTCTTGGCGGCGCAGCAGTCGGCGAGCAGGGTCACCGGGAAATCGCGCATGAACGCGGACCTGACCGTGGTCTCCACGCAGAGGTTCGTGACCACCCCGCAGACGACCAGGTCGCCGACGCCGAGGCCGCGCAGCAGCGGCTCCAGCGAGGTCCACTGGAAGGCGTCGAAGCGCACCTTGTCAACCACCAGGTCCTCGGGCCCGCAGCCGAGCTCGTCCACCACGTCGGCGTCCCAGAAACCCGCCGCCAGGCCGTTGACGCCCGCCAGGGCGGGACTGTTCCTGGTCAGCGCCACTCCCTCGTCGGGACGCCCCGGCCGGTACACGTGCCTGGTGAACACCACCGGGATCGCGGCCCGGCGGGCCTGGGCGACCGCCACGGCGGCGTTGCGGACCGCGGCCTCGGCGCCTTCCAGCCCCATGCCGATCCTGGGGAACGAGCCGTCCGGATGGCAGAAGCCGTTCTGCATGTCCACGACGAGCAGCGCCCGCGTTGTCATGTGCCTCACCTCCGTATCCGCCATTTACGGTAACCGCGGGCGGCCCGGTGTGAATAGCCCGGCGGTTCGGGGGCAGGGGGCCTGTTTCCGGCTGCGCATCATGGCCGCTGCTGCGGCTTGCAGTTGCAGTCGAGGCGGACCTGGTCCGGCGCCGGATGCTGACCTCATGGCCCGGCCGGCGCGATCTATCCGCGCCTGAATAGGGCCGGCCCGGTGGTCAGCTCATCATCATGGGGGCGGCGTGCATGCCCGGGGCCAGCCAGGGGAACCAGATGGTGGCCACCGCGAGGGCCAGCAGGGCCACGCCCGCCAGGCGGCCGGCCGCCGGGCCCCATCTCCAGGTTTTCTCGATCAGCACCAGGGCCGCCAGCCCGATCATCGCGGCCACGTTCATCACGCCCACCGCGATCAGGATGAGCATGAGCGCCCAGCAGCAGCCCAGGCAGTACCCGCCGTGGTGGACGCCGACGCGCAGGTCACGGGACCGGCCCTGGTATGAGCCGTAGTGCAGGAGCAGTCCCAGCGGGGAACGGCAGTGCGCCAGGCACCGGTCCTTGAGAGGGCTCAGCTGGTACGCCCCGCACACGGCGAAGACGGCCACGGCCGCGAAGTGCGCCCCGCCCGCACGGTGCCCGGTCAGCCAGCCCGCGACCCAGGCCAGGCCGTAGGCGGGCAGGCCGGCCGCGGCCCACACCAGCAGGTAGCCGGCCACCAGGCCGGCGATCCGCGCCGTGCGGCTGGCCTGCACGGTCCTGGCGTACAGCGTGGCCACCGGGGTCACCGAGGGCAGCATCATCGCGGCCATCATCAGTGTCCACATGGGCACGAACACGAGCAGGCCCAGGCCCATCGTGCCGGTCATCCCGGCCATCCCGCGGGCGACGGCGACCGTGGCGGCCCACGCCCCGGCCGCCGCGATCAGCAGCAGGGCGGTCTCCCGGCGGGCTACGGCGGGCGGGGCCAGCGGCCCGGTCTCGCTCACCTGGGCCATTCGGTCACCCGGACCACGAGAACGGCGCGGAGAAGCCGCTCTGCCCTTCGCGTCCCCAGTCGATCCCGAACGTCGACAGGTGCGCGGCGTTCGCCGGGGCCACCGTGAGCGTGGTGTTCGAGGGATGGAACACGTTGGTCAGCTGCACGGGGTCGTGGCCTTCGATGGCGACGAAGTCCTCGACGCCATCGACGTCAGCGTCAAGGAGCGCATTGAACCTTCGGCGGCGCGGCTGCGTGGCTAATAAGTGCGGGGGCGCGCGGGAGTGCCTCGCGATGGCGCGCGGAAGCGCCTTTATTGAGCTTAAGGACGGGATTGTCATGATGCACGAGCTACAGCCGGGGGATCCCCAGCTGATCGGGCCGTACCGGCTGAGGGGGCGGCTTGGTGCCGGCGGCATGGGGCGTGTGTACCTGGGCCTGTCGCCCGGCGGCAGGGCGGTGGCGGTGAAGGTGATCCGCGCCGACCTGGCCCAGGATCCCGAGTTCCGGGCGCGTTTCCGGCGGGAGATCGCCGTGGCGCGCAAGGTGAGCGGGTTGTACACGGCCCCGGTGATCGACGCGGATGTGGACGGGGAGGTGCCCTGGCTGGCCACGGCCTACGTGCCGGGGCCCTCCCTGGCGGACGCGGTGCGGGACCACGGGCCGCTGCCGGTGACGTCGGTGCTCGAACTGGCGGCGGGGCTGGCCGAGGGCCTGAGCGCGATCCACGCCGCCGGCGTGGTGCACCGCGACCTGAAGCCGGCCAACGTGCTGCTGGCCGAGGACGGGCCCCGGCTGATTGATTTCGGTATTTCCCGGGCGGCCGAGGCCAGCGCGCTGACGCATGCCGGCCTGGTGGTCGGCTCCCCCGGATTCATGTCGCCTGAGCAGGCCGAGGGGCGGGAGGCCGGGCCGCCCAGCGACATCTTCAGCCTGGGCGCGGTGCTGGCGTTCGCCGCTACTGGCCTGGGACCGTTCGGTACCGGGTCCACTCCGGCGCTGGTCTACCGCGTGGTGCACAGCGCGCCTCAGCTCGATCAGGTCCCGGCCGAGGTCCGGCTGCTGGTCGGGCGCTGCCTGGCCAAGGATCCCGCCCGGCGTCCCACCGCCGGCGACCTGCTGGCCGGGGCGGCCTACCCGGGGACAGGCTGGCTGCCCGGACCGGTGACCAGCGCGTTCGGCGCGGATACGGCGGCCATGACGAATGCCGCGGCCGCGACGAGTGCCGGGGCCGTGACGGATGCTCCGGCCGTGACGGATGCTCCGGCCATGACGGGTGCTCCGCTGACGGTGACGGCGGCCGGGCAGTCTCGCCTCGTGCCGCCGGATTTGCCGCCGGGGCCCGGCGGGCCGCCCGCGGGTTCCGGCTGGCCACCTGCGCAGCCCGGCCGGCCGCGGCGGCGGGCGGGGGGCAGGTGGCGGCCGCTGGCCGCGGCGGCGGTGCTGGCCGCGCTCGCCGGGGCGGGGGTCACGGCCACTTTGACGCTGGCCGCGGGCTCCACGCCGACCCACGCCGGCCAGTCCGCGCGCCGGGACGTGCCGGTGCAGACGATCGCGCCGCCGCCCTCCACTGCGGCCCCGGCCGCGTCATCATCGCCCGCGTACGCGCCGAGGACGACCCCGCCGCCGGCCGCGCCCGCGTACGCGCCGCCGCCGAGCACGGCACCGCCGACCACCATGGCCCCGCCGCCGACCAGCGCGGCACCGACCCCCGGCACGTCGTCGCCGAGCCCGAGCGTATGGTCGGCGCCGCCCAGCACGTCCCCGGCTCCGACGCCGAGCACCTCTTCGCCGTCCACGGGTGGCTACTAGCGCTTAACCGCGCCTGCCGTGCCATCACGCCCGCCAGGAATGGGGCGATTTCCATGATCACGAAGGATTTAGTACTCCTGGCCGTACCGGATCGTTCATGATCATGAAACTTATGCGCTCCTTTTCGAATCCGGTGCCTCATGCGGGACGCGCGGGGCTTTCCGGAGGGCAGCCGCCTGGGGAGGGCGGCTACTGGGCCGGGCTAGGGTTGCCGCTGCCGTAGGGGCGGGTGAGGAGCTCGAGCAGGTGACCGTCGGGGTCCTCGAAGTACACGCCGCGGCCGCCGTCCCGGTGGTTGATCATCCCGCGCTGGTTCCGCCCGGGATCAGCCCAGTACGGCAGGTCCTGCTCGCGGATCCGGCCGAAGGCGGCGTCGAACTCCTCCTCGCCCACCAGGAACGCGTAGTGCTGGGCGGTTATCTCGCGGCTGGTCTCCGCGAAGTCCAGTGACACGCCGTTGTCGGCCTCGACCACCAGGAAATGCCCGAACCGGGTGGCCGGCGGCAGGCCGAGGATCCCGGTGAGGAACGCCGCCGACCGCGCCTGGTCGCGGCACGAGACGATGGTGTGGTTCAGTTGCACGCTCATACCGGTGATTTTGCCCGTTTTGCGGGTTAGGCGCGCTGGCGGTTTCCGGGCTGGGCCAGCTAGCGTGGCCGGCCGGCCGGCGGGTCGGGGCGCCAGCCGGTCAGGCTGACCGTATCCCGCTAAGATCCGAACGGGTCCGCGCGGCGGGTTCCTGCTATTGTCGATTATTTCGACGTAAATAAGGGAGATATGCC
>Ga0335069_10008658_pt1 | contig 14538 bp, 14 predicted proteins | sample Lox_Sample_11_FD_206714 | JGI IMG/M metagenome (GOLD analysis project Ga0335069, IMG submission 206714) | Soil microbial communities from Loxahatchee National Wildlife Refuge, Florida, United States - Lox_Sample_1.1 | ecosystem: Environmental > Terrestrial > Soil > Wetlands | place: USA... | reverse complement strand
CGCATACGGGGACCAGGTATCAAGGCGGCGTCAGCGTCGTACGTGAATGCCCGCTGGATGTCCTCCCCGTGTTTGTTCGGGGAGGGTCGAACCAACGCGTATTTGCATGAGTTACGGGTTGATCGCAGTGCGGACGCGTATCTAAACGCGCAAACCTGACCTGCGGCTGGATGAAGCCGCGGGCGTTGCGGGCGTCCCATTAGCCTACTTTCGGGCAGCCACGCCTGGCCGCCACCTGGTCGGGCGGCCAGGGGCCTGCTGAGCGGGAACATTGTGAGACAAAACCGGGCACAGTCGTCCGTTCTAGGGAGGGAGGGTGAATTGCCCTCCGAGCGCGACCCACTGTTCCACGTCATCGAGTACTGTTTCTGCGAACCCGGCTGCGATGCGACCCTCCGCGGCTGACAGCGGTGGTTCGGCGGCCGCAAGGTACCCGTACGGCGGACCGCGTAGTGTCGCCGCTCACGTCGCCGACGTAGCTTCCCTGGCGTGAGACGTGTCGTCCCGACCGAGCAAGCGCAGAGAGGCGAGCCGCTTTTGAGTGTCCGGCTGCTGGCGGGTCTCGTTCCAGCGCTTCGGGCAGAGGTCGAAGACGCGCTTGACCGGCCAAGACGGGAGGAGCGTGAGGACGTCGCGGAGGTAAGCCCAGGGTTCGATGCTGTGGAGCTGGCAGCTCGCCACGAGGGAAACGACGACGGAGTTCCAGTGCGCTCCGTCATCGCTCCCACAGTAGAGCCAGTTCTTGGATCCGACCTTCTCTCGTCTGAGCTCGAGCTCCGCGGGGTTGTTGTCGAGTCGCAGAAGCCCATTGTCGAGGAAGCGGGTCAGGTGCTCCCGGTGGTTGAGGGCGTAGTTCATCGCCTTGGCGATGGGGGCGTCGTCATCGACCCGGGACCGCTCGGCAGCGATCCAGGCGTAGAGCTTGTCGATGACGGGCGCCGCCTCGGCCTTCCGGCGAGGGCCATCGGTGACTCCAGTCCTGGGATCGGTCGCGAGTCGGTGGGCGTCGTAGAGCAAACCGATGAATCCGATCATGACCAGGGCGCGCGGTTCGTCGGTCGACAGGGCATCGAAGGCCCGCCGCCTGCAATGAGCCCAGCATCCCACTTCGGTGATCTCCGCCTCGCGCCGGTAGAGCTCGTGGTACACGCTCGAGGCGTCGGCGTGGACGTAGCCCCGGTAGCCCTCGAGAAGGCCGGCGGGGACGAGACCATCGTGCGTCTTGGTGTGCCGGAAAAGGACGTGATCTCGTTCGGCCACCACCACCCAGAAGTGGTTGTGCCGGCACTGGTCCTTGGCCAGCACCAGGACGCCGGTCGCGTCGATGCAGACCCACCGCGCATTGGCTCGTGCGTCTTCCCACATCGCCTCGACCACCCGGCTGAGCAGCGAGACCGAGCCCTGGACAAAGCCGCAGAGCGTCGAGCGGGGCAGATGCAGTCCTTGGCGGCGAAAGATCTTCTCCTGGCGGTGCAACGGGAGGTGATCCGCGTACTTCGAGACCAGGACGTGGGCGAGGAGGCCGGGCCCAGCGATCCCTCGAGGGATGGGCCGTTCCGGCAGCGGGGCGATCACGATCCGGCTCGCCGGCGCCGCGGAGCTATCAGCCGGATCCGGCAGCTTGTATTTGGGTCGGACGACTCGTACCCGGATCAGGGACGCCGGGCGGTGGTCGATGTGCTCTGCCACTTCCTCCCCGATCTTTACCAGTGCATCGCCACCCGCGATCAGACGTTCCGGTGGCTCGAGGACGATGGTCTCGACGGGGAGGTCCTCGAGCGAGAGGTCGCGGCGTCCGTGAGGAGCGGGGGGCTTCTTCTCCAGCTTGCGGCGCGCGACTTCGGCCTCGGCACGCTCGCGGAGCTTGGTGAGCTCGGACTCTACAGCACCCAGCTCGGTGGCTCCGCCGCCGCGCGCTCGTTCCAGCGCCTCGAGCACCGGCCCGAACGCGAGCTGGACCTGGGCGGGGTCGACCGTCTCGGCCTTCTTGCCGAAGAGTTGCCGCTTCAGCCGCTCCAGCTCGAGAGTGACGAGGAGGTAGAGCTTCTTGAACTCGTTCCGCTCGTGCTCGGCACGCTCCGCCCGGCCCTTGAGCTCGTCCCGCTCGCGCTCGACGGCGGCGAGCTTCTCTCGCAGGGTCGCGATCTCGAGATCTTGGGGGGCACCACTCACACTCCCGATTGATTACTCACAGTCGATCCGGTGCGCAAGACCGCCTCGCGTGCCTGGCGCGCGATCTTTCGGGGCGTCGTCTTGGAGGGAGGCAGCTGCACGCCCTCGAGGATCAGCGCCATCTCCGCCGCGTCGATGGTGACGCTCTTCGCGCCCGGCGCTGCTTCGGGAATGCGGAAGATCCCTCGGCGGTCGAGAATCTTGTAAAGAAGGCAGAAGCCGGTCCGGTCGTGCCAGAGCAGCTTGAGTCTGTCGCGCCGCTTGTTGGTGAAGAGGTAGAGCGCGCCGGCGCCCGGGTCCTGCTCCAAAAGCTCGCGCGTGGTCTCGGCGAGGCCCGTAAGCCCCCGACGCATGTCCACCGGCGCCGCCGCGGCCCAGATCTTCACTCCAGCCGGGATCACGAGCGGGCCTCCTCGAGCACGCCGACAAGTCGACCAAGCTCGGCCGCGTCGAAGCCGCGCGGGACCTTCACCATCCGGCCCGACGCCAGCACCACCTCGAACGGAAGAGCCGGACCACTCGGGCCAGACATTGACGTCTTAAGCTCGATAAACTGCGTGAGCCTCGGAGCTCCGCGGTTCTTCCGCTCAAGCTTCCACTTCCAATGGGAGAGCGAGCCCGCTGGAACGCCCTCCCTCGCCGCGAACACCCGAATGCTCAGGCCGCTCTTCTTGAGCCGCTCGACTCGCCTCGCCCACCGCTCCGCCGTGCCACCGGCCGGCGCCTTCGCCCGCTCTGTCGCCGTCTTCATCACGGGGAGAAAGGTACGGCCGCTCAACCTCCCGCGCCTCTACGCGGTCCGCCGGACGGGTACCTGAGAACAAGGTCGATGAGCGCACTACCGCGGCAGACGTCGATCCGGAGGGGATTAGGCACCTCAGCTCCGGGATAAGTCCGGAGTCGGGGGGCGAAGCCCCTAGTCCACAAGTAAGCCGAGCGGTCGTCTTGAACGGCTGCCAGACCCCGCAACACCGGCATCTCACCGGGCGCATAGGCCTTCATCTCGAAGCTCTCGTCGATGCGGACGCCAACGAGCTGTGTCTTGGTGCCCACGGCCGCCCTCGTCGTCAGCCTGAGATTCTCGAGGGCGAGCTCCCTTCTGCTCCGAAGGGATGACCCCACCGCGCCCAGAATGGCCCCGATCAAGCTCCACACCGCCGCAACCCTACCCGCGCAACTCGCTGCGGCTCAAGCCATCTCCTGCCGATCTGGTATTCCACAAGGACAGCGTGCCCTTGCCCCAGTGGGTAGGCGAGGAGAGCCACGCGACCTCTCGGCACCTTCGAATTGACCGTGCCCTCGCCCCGCTGTGCTAAGAGGCTGACGAGGAGGTACACGGCATGCGCATCCTCGTCATCGGGGCGTCCAGGGGCACTGGCGCGCTGGCGGTGAAGGCCGCGCTCGAGCGGGGCCACGACGTTACGGCCTTCGCGCGGAGTCCGGACCGCCTGGACCTGCAGCACCCCAGGCTCACACGCCGGGCCGGCGACTTTCACGACAAGGCGTTCGTGGAGGCGGCGATGCCGGGCCACGACGCCGTGGTCGTCACCGCATCCTCGACCTCGCTCCGCGGTTTCAAGGAGACGCCCGACTACTTCTCGCGCGGCACGGGTCACGTCATTGCTGCGATGAGGGGGCACGGCGTGAAGCGGCTGGTTGTGCTGAGCGCGCTCGGAGTGGGCGAGAGCCGGAAGCTTGTCAACTTCGTCCTGGACAAGCTGGTCATGTCCTGGCTCCTCAAGATCCCCTTCGTCGACCACGAGCGGCAGGAGCAACTCGTGCGCGAGAGCGGTCTCGACTGGGTCATCGCGCGACCGACCCGGCTCAAGGGCGGCCCTGCGCGGGGGCAGTACGTGAGAAAGACGGACATCGAACCAGTGCCCGGGTCCATCTCTCGCGCAGACGTGGCGGCGTTCCTGGTCGAGGCGTGCGAGACGAACGCGTGGGTCGGCAAGGCGGTGCAGCTCGGGGGGTAGCGAGCGTAGCTCGCGGAGCTGGGCGCTGGCCGGTTTGCAGCGCTGTGACCGCCTTCCGTGAGGACGCCACGATGAACAGTAGCCTCGCTTCCGGCCCTGCCTTTGCGCACCTCGCCCCCCGGACCCCTGTGGATCGCCAGAATCCGGAGCGGCGCGTTGAGGGAGGACGGGCGTGACCGGAGAAGGGCACGAGCCCGGACCAAGAGGCCGGAGGTATGGAAGGACCGGGATCGGACGAAGCTGGAGTCGACCAGTGGGCGCGTTTCTCCCGTTGTCGAAGACGGGCCGCGTGTAGTCACGCGACCGCCTCTTCCCGGGAATCGATAGGGCGCAGATCGCGCACTGACACGATTTCATGGGGGAATTTCGCGGTCCGGGTGCAGTGGGATGACAGAGGGGCAGGGTAACGGGAATGGGTTTGCGCGGCGGGCGTTGAAGCGGTCACTCGACAGGGAGCTCACCGATGACCGCGCTGGAGCGGAAACCCGAGACCGAGCCTGCGATGGACAAGCTTCGTCGATTCCTGGAAGAGCGCCGCAAGGCCGGCAAGCCAGGCTCGAACTTCGAGCAGTTCGAGGAGGAACTCCATCGCCTGGTCTCTGAGGTGGAGTGTGAAGCGGTCGGGGAGGAGTTGGAACGGCAGGACATCAACGCACCGCTCATTGAGATCGAGGGTGAGCCGCATCGCCGGGTTCTTCGTTGCGAGGAGACCTACTTTTCGCCCGCCGGACCAGTCCGAGTGGAGCGCAGTCTGTACGCCACACGGACATCCCCAGGGGAGCGTGCGAGTTGTCCGCTGGAGCTGAGAGCGGGAATGGTGGAGGGCAAGTGGACCCCGCGTGCGGCAAAGCAAGCGCTGTGGTTCGTGGCCAACCTGACACCGCAAGCGGTGGAGGAGTTGTATGAGCGGCTCGGTGGACTCTTGCCCTCGAAGACCTCGCTCGACCGTCTGCCGAAGAAGGTGAGTGGCCGCTGGGAGGCGGAGCGGGAACGCTTTGAGTCCGCGCTGCGCGAGAAGGCCGAGGTCCCGCTGGAGGCGACGGCCGTTGCGGTGGCGCTCGACGGCGTGATGGTCCCGATGAAGGACGGCGATCGGAAGAGGAAGCGCGAGCATACCGCTGCCGAGGGAAAAGAGACGCGAGGCCCAGCCGGGCACCAGGAAGTCGGCTGCGGGACGGTGACCTTCTACGATCGCAGGGGTGAACTGCTCTCTGCGGTTCGCCTGGGGAGAATGCCCGAGGCAAACAAAGCGACCTTGAAGTCGATGCTCACCGACGAACTGGAGTGGGTCAGAGCGCAGCGCCCAGACCTGAAGGTGGTCCGGTTGGCGGACGGCGCGAAGGACAACTGGACGTTCTTGGAGGCTCTGCCGGTGGAAGGCCAGTTGGTGATCGACTTCTTCCATGCCGCCGAGCACCTCTCCAAGGCGCTGGATGCGGCCTATGGGGAAGGGGCGCCCAAGGGACGCTCGCAGTTCGAGAAGCTGAGGCACATTCTCCGCCATGAGGAACGGGGTGTGGAGAAGGTGATTCGATCACTGCTCCATCTGCGCGATGAGCATCCGCGCAGCAAGGTGCTGCAGACCGAGCTGAACTACTTCCGCAAGGGCCGGCAGAAGATGCAGTACGCCACCGTGGCAGCGAACAACCTGCCCATCGGCACCGGGGTCACCGAAGCGGCCTGCAAGACGCTCGCGACCCAGCGGATGAAGTGCTCAGGGATGGCTTGGCGCAACGAAGGGGGGCAGGCCATTCTGAGCCTGCGATCGTTCATCCAGAGCAAGCGCTTCGATGTTGCCTGGGAGTTACTTGTGGAGGGCTACAAGAAGCTGGTCACCCTCCCCGAGAACGTGCTTCCGCTGAGACCGACGCGTCAGTGCTGAACCTGCCCCCAATCGATACAACGCTGCCGAGGGGCTATGCGGCCGCGCGCCAGGAGTAGCGGTGGTGCAGTCCGCCGACCCGGCGTCGGGCTTGGACGACTACCGCTCCTGCAGGACGCTGCTCTACGGAGCGCGGCACGGGAGCGTCCTTGTCGACTCCGAGATGAGTCCGGTCTTCGTGGTAGTAGGTCCAGTAATCGCAGAGCAGACGCCGAAGGTGCTGCTCGTGGAGAACGATGACGTGGTCGAGCAACTCCCGCCGCACCGAACCCACCAGGCGCTCGGCGACCCCATTCTGCCATGGACTCTGGTAGCTGGTCCGCGTTGGGGTGAGTGCCATGGAGGCGGCCGCGCGGATCACCTCGGCCGAGAAGATGGAATCCCGATCGAAGAGCAGATACCTGGGCCAGAGGGGTGCCTGGTCGAAGGAGAGGGCCTCACGCAGTTGCTGGACGACCCAGGAGGCGGTTGGGAACTCAGTGACGCTCCAATGCAGGACCTGGCGGCGGGCATGGCCAATGGCGAACCAGGCGTAGAGCAGGCGGAAGGTGGCGGTGGGCACCACGAAAAAGTCCATGGCGACGATGAGTTCCCGATGGTTTCTCAGAAAGGTGAGCCAGCTCTGCCTGAGCTCTGGTCGTCGGGGTTCAAGCCTCCGCAGGTAGCGCGAGATCGTGCGTTCGGAGACCTCGAAACCGAGCTTCACGAGCTCGCCGTGGATTCGGGGAGCTCTCCAGCCGTTCTCTGTGGCCATCCTGCGCACCAGGTCGCGGATCTGGCGGTCGAGGGCTGGTCGACCCGGTGGACGCCCGGATCTGGAGAGCCACTTCCAGTACAGGGAGAGGCCGGCCCGGTGCCAGGCGACAACGGTCTTGGGTTTCACGATGACGATGGCGTCGGCCCACTTGGACCAGAAGCGGCGCAGCAGGACCCAGAACAGGCGATCGGCCGGCCTGATCAGCGGCTTGCGCTTCTGTAAGACGGTGGCGAGCTGTTGTCGAAGGGCCAAGTTCTCGAGGACGAGGTCGCGCCGAGACCCGACTTTGACGGCAAAAGGGGGAGTCTGGGCAGTCGTATCCAGTAAGTTCGATCACTTGGCGTGCGTCGGAGGCCGAAAAGCATAGGCACACGACTTTGTGCATGCCTCTTGACATACCAATATTAGGGCGCAGAATGCCTAGGCATGTACCTACGCACCACCCGGCGGAAGAACGCGGACGGCTCGGTGGTCGGGTACTACCAGCTCGCCGAGAACGTCTGGGATCCGGAGAAGGGGTGCGCGGTCGCCAAGGTGGTCTACAACTTCGGCCGCGCCGATGAACTCGACCACGCTGCGCTGCAGCGGCTGGCGAAGAGTATTCTCCGCGTCTTCCCTGGCGAGGAGGCCATGGCAGCTGAGCCAGGCGTACGCATCCGCAATGCTTGGCCCCACGGCACGATTCACGTGGTGGATGCGATCTGGCGCGAACTCGGGATCGACAAGGTGATCACCGGACTCGCGCGGCGCCACACGACCCAGCAGCCGTTCGAACGCGCGCTCTTCGCGATGGTTGCGAACCGCACGCACGAGCCGTGCTCGAAGCTGTACTGCCGGGAGCAGTGGCTGAGCGAGGAGGTGTACTTCCCCGGTGAGGAGGCGCTCGAGCTCGAGCATCTCTACCGGGCGATGGACTTCCTCGAGGCCCACAAGGAAGAGGTGGAGAAGGAGATCTTCTTCCGCACCGCCGACCTGATGAAGGCGGACGTGGACCTCATCTTCTACGACACCACCAGTCTGCACTTCGAGGTGGATGAGGAGGACGAACTCCCTCGTCGAGGGAACAAGCTCGCGGGCGAGGGAGAGTACCCGCCCCTGCGCAAGCGAGGCCTCTCGAAGAACGGGCGCGGCGACGCCCCGCAGATCGTGGTGGGCCTGGCGGTGACGAGGGACGGGCTGCCGGTGCGCTCGTGGGTCTTCCCCGGGCAGACCACCGACGTCACCACGGTGGAGAAGGTGAAGGAGGACTTGCGGGGCTGGCGGCTGGGCCGGTGCGTCTTCGTCGGCGATGCCGGGATGAACTCGGAGGAGAACCGTCGCACGCTCTCCCTGGGCGGCGGCAAGTACATCTTGGCGGCGCGGATGCGCGCCGGCGACGAGGTCTCGCGAGAGGTGCTGACTCGCGCTGGCCGCTACCAGGAAGTGGCCGACCACCTCCGGGTGAAGGAGGTCGTGGTCGGCGAGGGTGAGCGACGGCGGCGATACGTGGTTTGCTCGAACCCGGAGGAAGCGGAGCGGCAGGCCAGTCACCGCAAGCAGGTGCTGGAAGAGCTGGGGCGCGAGCTCGCCTCGCTCCGCAAGCCCAAGCGGGGCGAGAGCCACTCGAAGCGAACTTGCCAGCTCATCTCCACCCCGCGTTTCGCCCGATACCTGCGCCAGACTCGTCGTGGCGCACTCAAGATCGACAAGGCCGCGGTGCGCGCCGAGGAAAAACTCGAGGGGAAGTGGGTCGTCACCTCGAACGACGACACCCTCTCCGCCGAGGACCTGGCCCTCGGCTACAAGCAGCTCATGCGGGTGGAGAGCTGTTGGCGGACGATCAAGAGCGGACTGCGGACCCGCCCGGTCTTCCACTGGAAGCCCCATCGGATCAGCGCTCACGTGTCCCTGTGCGTGCTGGCCTTGCTGATCGAGCGGATCGTCGAGATCCGCACCGGCCAAACCTGGCGGAACGTGCGCGCTCAGCTCGACACCATCAAGGTGGTGGAGTACCAGCGCGGCGGCGCGGTCGTGCGCCAGACCACTGAGCTACGCGACGACGTCGAGGCTGTGCTGCGCTCGCTTAAGATCGACCCGCCACCGCGCTTCCACAGCGTCGCGACCGCCCCGGCGGCCTAGGAGCGTGTTGGAGTAATCGGCTGTCCCATGGACTTAACCGCCCCGGCGTGATCTTCTGCCGGGGCGATGAAGACCTATCGTCCGTACTCGCCAGAGCAGAGCTACCTGCTGCCTCCGTCGCCGCGGGATTGGCTGCCGATGGGGCACCTGGCGTTCTTCGTACTCGACCTCGTGTCGCAGCTCGACCTGTCGCGAATCTACGCGTACTACGAGCGGGAAGAGCGGGGGTTCCCGCCCCACCACCCGCAGATGATGATGGCGTTGCTCGTGTACGGGTACTGCGTGGGGGTGCCGTCCTCGCGGAAGATCGAGCGGAAGACCTACGAGGACGTCGCCTTCCGGGTTATTGCCGGCGAGCAACATCCCGACCACACCTGCATCAGCGAGTTTCGACGGATCCACCGGGAGGTGTTCACGGATCTGTTCGTCCAGGTTCTGCGGATCTGCCAGGAGGCGGGTCTGGTGAGGCTCGGCCACGTGGCGCTGGACGGGACGAAGATGAAGGCCAACGCCTCCAAGCACAAGGCGATGAGCTACGAGCGGATGAAGAAGCAGGAGCCGGAGCTGGTGAAGAAGGTGGCCGACCTGCTCCGCCTCGCGGAAGAGGCAGACGCCGAAGAGGACAAGCGGTACGGGAAGGACAAGCGGGGGGACGAGCTCCCGGAGGATCTGCAGCGGGCCGAGAGCCGGCTGGCGAAGATTCGCGCGGTGAAGGCCGCGCTCGAGGCCGAGGCGAAAGCGCAGCATGAGGCGGAGAAGAAGAAGGACGACGAGGACCCGCCGCCTCAAGGGGGCGCCCCGCTCCCGCAGCACCGCATACCCCGGGACAGCGAGGGGAAGCCCCAACCCAAGGCCCAGCGCAACTTCACCGACGCAGAGAGCCGGATCCAGAAGACCGGAGACGGATTCGTCCAGGGGTACAACTGCCAGGCCGCAGTGGACGAGGGCCACCAGATCATCGTGGCTCAGGCGGTCACGAATCAGCCGCCGGACGTCGAGCACCTCACGCCGATGCTCGAGCAGGTGGTCGCGAACTGTGGCCGTGCTCCAGAGCGGAGCACGGCGGACGCCGGTTACTTCTCGGACCAGAACGTCGCCCAGGCGAAGGCAATCGGGACGGAACCTTTCATCGCTACCGGGCGGTGGAAGAGAGGCGAGACCCCACCGGAGCCGCGAGGCCGACCACCCGCGAACATGACGCCGAAGCAGGCGATGGCGCGGAAGCTCGCCACCCACAGAGGGCGCGCCGCCTACGCGAGACGGAAAGCGGTGGTCGAGCCGGTGTTCGGCCAGATCAAGCAAGCGCGAGGACTCCGGCAGTTCCTCATGCGCGGCCTCTCGAAGGTACCGGCGGAGTGGTCGCTCATCACCATGACCCACAACCTGCTGAAGCTACACGCGGTCGCGGCGTAGCAGCTCGCCGCGACCGCTCTTTTCGCGACGCGCGGGCACCCACGCCGATCCCGACGCGTGCTGGCGACCCGACTACGGGCGTAGCTGTATCCCCGGGAGAGCGCCCGCCAGCCCGCCTTGGCTGTTACGCCAACGCGCTCCTGCTAAGAAGCTCTTCCTAATCGGTCAGGCCGCCTGAGGAATCTCGACGGCACAGCCGAGGTCCCGGAGGCGCCTCACCAGTCGGTTGATGGTCTTCGTCTTGTCGCGCCGGTCGAGGTGGGCGGCGCCCAGGTCGCGATACTCGACCCCGTCGCGGAGCATGTAGTAGGCGGCGGTCAGCATCGAGGCCGCGACGGCAAGGATCGCCTTCTTCGCTCCGCGTCGTGACTTGATCCGAAGGAACTGGGCTCGGAGGTAGCTGTCCTTCACTCGGACGGCCGACCACGCCGAGGTGACGAGGGTGGTCTTGAGCCAGGTGGCGCTCTTCCGAACGCGGGTCGACCGGCGCTTGCCCGCGCTCTCGTCGTTCCTTGGACATAGGCCGGCCCAGGAGACCAGGTGCCCAGCGGTCGGGAAGCGCGACATATCCACGCCGATCTCCGCCACGACGACCTGGCTTGCGATGTCACTGATCCCCGGCATCGTTGTCAGGAGTTGGGCGCGCGCCCGGATCGGCTCCAACGCTTTTCCCACGGCGGCATCGACCTCGGAGAGGGCGGTCTCCAAAGCGGCGATGATGTCGAGGTGAAGCTTCAGCATCGCGCGGTGGTGAGGGGTGACACGGCCGCGGAGCGCCTCGGTGAGTTCGGCCTTCTTCATGCGGGCCGTGCCTTGGGCGAGGTTGGCCAGGCGCTTGGGGTTCGATTCGCCGGCGACGATCGCGGCGAGCATGGCGCGACCGCTTTGCCCCAGCACGTTCGACAGCACACTGCCCACCTTGATATTCGCGTCCTCGAGGACCTTCTGAATACGTAGTGAGTGCTGAGAGACTTCGCGGACGAGCTGCTTGCGCGTACGGGTCAGGTCACGTAGTTCCTGAATCGGCGTGGGAGGAACGAAGCTGCTCCGAATGAGCCCGTGCGCGAGCAGATCGGCGATCCACGTCGCGTCATTCACGTCCGTCTTACGGCCAGGCACATTACGGATGTGCTGGGCGTTAGCGAGGATGAGCTCGAAGTGACCTTCGAGCATGTGCCACACCGGTTTCCAGTAGACGCCCGTCGCTTCCATGGCAACGTGCGTGCAGCTGTGGGAGGCTAGCCACTCCGAGAGGGCCAGCAACCCGACTGTGGTGGTCGCGAAGCTGCGGACTTCTTGGTGCGTTGGCGGCGAGACGCATCGCACGCAGGCCACGACGCTGTCCTTGTGCACGTCGAGTCCCGCGCAGCGCGGGTACAGGATCTCCACGGCGTTCCTCCTTGGAATTGGCGTCGGGAGAAACCCTCGTTATCGAATTCTGCTAATCGTGCTCCAGGGCCTCTCGGCCCGTAGTCACAGTCTGGGGTGCTCGCAGGGTTCCGGGTCCAACTAGTAAACGGGCTCGTGGCACCAAGGAAGCGCCGACCTCGGTCCCGACGCCACCTCGACCTTACCGCGGCACGGGACGGAGCCCAACTGCGCTTCATCCGCCGGGGTCGGGCCCGACCGATGGGGAACTAGTAACACGAGCTGATCAGGCCAAATCTCTGCAACCCCCCGCCATCACTAGCGGATGTGTGCCTTTCACTCGTCCAAGCTCGTCAAAGTCGGGCGAGAGCGCAACCCGGAGAGGAGTGCGGTGACCAGGGTCGTGATGAGCCGGAACATGGAAGGCGGGGAGGGTGCCGCTCCCGCGCAGAACCGTCAACGATTCTCGGAGTAACGGGGTTTTGGCGACCTACAGGACCCGGCGCCGGCCTGGGAGGCGGGCAAGGTGGCGAGGGCGGCGTCGGTCGACGAAGTCGCGTAGAAGGCGAGCCCGACGCCGAATGAAGCGTGGACGCCCGCCGATCCGATTCGCATGGACTCCCCGCTCCGCGGAAATGGATGGCCTTTCCGCTAGGAAGTGCTTCCAACCTCGAAACCGAACTTCCGCGATATCTCTAGCGCGTTCCTGCTGATTAGCAGCCCGAACTCGCCGACCCGGCCGGCGCCGATGCGGTTCTTCGGCCCCGAGATCCCCATCATCGCGATCGGCAATTCCTGGGAGTTCAGGATGGGAGAGGCAAGGCACAGAATCCCCTCATTGTACTCCTCGTCGTCGACCGCGTAGCCCCTTTCACGGATGGCTGCCAGCTCGTGCTGCATGCCGCGCTTGCTCACGATGGTCTTGGGCGTGAATCGTTCGAGCGGCCCCCTGAGCAGATCCTCCCTCTGGTCGGCTTCCACGTACGCCAGGTATGCCTTGCCGAGGGCGGTGCAGTGCAGCGGCTCCTGGGCGCCGATCTGGGTGTTGACAGAGAGGATCTCGGAGCCCATCGCCCGGTCGATGAACACGACGCAGTTGCCGACGGCCACCGCGAGATGCGCGGTGTGGCCGGTGCGCTTCGCGAGGTGCGCGAGAGAGGACTTGGTGATCTGCTGCAGGTCCAGCTTCCTGATCAGGGAATCGTAGAGCGCGTAGATCTTCATGCCCAGGCTGTAGCGACGATCCACAGGATCGCGGTGGAGATAGCCGCGCTTCTCCAGGGTCACCAGGAGGCGGTAGATCGTCGCCTTGTCCCATTTCAGCGCCTGCCACAGCTCCTGGAGGCCGATCGGCCGGGCGGCCTGCTCGATGGTCTCGAGGAGGAACAATCCCTTGTCGAGGGAGTAGATGATCGTGGGGTCCTTTTTCTTCATGCCGGAACGCGTCTCCCTCCTGCCGAAGGTTCATTGACAAGAGATCAACTAAATTTCATAGTGCGAAATCATGCGCAGTCAAGCGCCCCGGGAGCAAATCGCCGAACGCGCCCGGATCATCAGGCGCCACGCGGGTATCGCCGCGGCGGTGGAGAGCGGCGCGCTCGCTCAGTTCGCTCCCGTCTCGGTGTCGGAGGCCCTGGTGCTGGGGCTCCTGAACCAGGGGGTGCGCAAGTACGTGGGCGTCTTCGGGCACGGGACCACGGACATCGCCAACATCCTGTCCGTGTACGAGGATGCCTGCCTGGCGCGGATGTGGAACGTCCGTAACGAGATCGAGGCCGCGCACAGCGCCACGATGCTCCGCAGCCACTACGGGGAGACGTGCGCCGTCATCAACTCCATCGGCCCCGGCGCCCTGCAGGCGTTCGCCGGTTCACATGGCCGGCCGAACCTCCAGCGGCTCATCGCCGTTCTCAAGGCGGAAGGCTTCCGCCTGCGCGAGACGCAGTCCGAGTGGCTGTCGGTGAACAGGAAGCGCAGGGAGGACTGGGAGCGGTTCAAGCGCCTGCGCTGCGAGAATCCCGTCCTCCAGGACCCGGTGTGGAACCGTGAGGTCCTGACGCAGCCCGCCGCCATCAAGATCGCGCTCGACTTCGCCCCGGAGCGCGGCGCGGCGTGCTACTTCGACGCGGGGGACGTGCAGGCCACGGGTTCCAGGTTGAGGAGGAAGAGGAGGTCGGCCGGGTGTTCAGCGAAACCGGCTCCTCCTACATGGGGTTCACCGTCAGCTCCCTGTTCGCCGGCGCCATGGCGGAAAGGCCCGTCTACGCAATTGCGTTCAGCGGGGACGGGAGCTTCACCGTGAATCCCGAGATCCTCTTCGACGGGGTGGAGCACGGCGTCAAGGCGTGCATCCTCCTCCTCGACAACCGGAGAATGGCGGCAATCTCGGGCCTCCAGAACGATCAGTACCACGCGCTCTACAAGACCGGGGACCAGGTTGAGACCGACTACCTCGCGCTCGCGCGCTCCGTGAAGGGAGTCAAGGGACTCTTCGGGGGGTACTCCCCCGCGGAGTTGCGCGCGGCGCTCCAGGAGGCCTCCGGGTACTCCGGTTTGAGCCTCATCCATCTGCCGGTCTACTGGGGCGATCACGAGCTGGGCGGCCTGGGCGTGTACGGAGAGTGGAACGTGGGAAGCCGGTGCGAGGAGGTCCAGAGAGAGCATCACCGCATCGGCCTGTGATCGAAGAATCGGAATCGGGGGGACAGGGCGGAAAGCAATGCCGAATCGCCATATTGAACGAGACCTCAAAGCGCAGGGAGGTGAGCGCAACCGGGAATAAGCGGATCGGCGGCTGAAACGGGGCAGAGCCATCCCGTTCGGTGTTCCAGCAGCGAATGAGGAGGAGCTCA
>Ga0335069_10008657_pt1 | contig 14539 bp, 12 predicted proteins | sample Lox_Sample_11_FD_206714 | JGI IMG/M metagenome (GOLD analysis project Ga0335069, IMG submission 206714) | Soil microbial communities from Loxahatchee National Wildlife Refuge, Florida, United States - Lox_Sample_1.1 | ecosystem: Environmental > Terrestrial > Soil > Wetlands | place: USA... | reverse complement strand
TCTGCCTCGCTTGCCACCTGAAATTCGAAATCCTCTTCATGGTCCGCTAAGCATCTCAATGAAGGCTTCGATCCGCAGTTTTGTCCGCGCATCAAGTTTTCTCGGCAAATCGCCCTCGATCGTTATAATCGGGACGTCGAGGACATCTCTCAGTATAACATCTTCTATGGCCCTGTAGCAAAAGGCCTGAACATAGTGGATCATGCCTTTGATGTTGCGCCGCGCTATCTCCTTACGAACATCATCGAGTCTTGCAAAGACTCCATAAGGGTACGTATAGTCGAGATACCTCTTAACAATGTCGGTCGATTCGTACGGCAATGAAAATTGTCTCTGCGTCTCGTTATAGACCACCTGCCCTCCCACGGTCTCGATGAATTCATAGAGATCGGTGAGTATGGGCGGTACCCCCATGTATCCGATACGTACGCCGCTTAACTTTTTCCTTCCATGGATTTTAGCCATGAAGGCCTCTGCCATGTCCTGATATCGCTCGTAGTCGCCGAGCATATCGGAGGCCCTGACGAGCCAGAGGTGGTTCTCGCCGCCGGTCACACGGCCTTCTCTCCAGGTCATCTCATCGATCGCGACAAGACTCTTACGGACTAACCTCATCCCATTTTCCACTCCGGGAAGCTTGCCGGGATCGACTGCAAGCTCATTCGCCAGCTTATCGATCTCGCGGGCAAGCACCTCTCGATCCCTGTCGTAGGGAAATGAGAAGGGTATGGTACGAATCCCCCGGTACCGCAATATCTCGGCTAAGGCCTGGGTGTTGCTGCAATCGCCTTCCATCACGGTAATCACGGCGTCGATGCGACGCTCCATGACCACGCCATATATGCCCTTCACCCAGTTGCACATGCTTTTAGGAAAACCATCTGCCTCTGCCCGATCGATGAAACGTCCGGGATTTTCGTCGGTGATAAAGATATTGTTAAGATCTAAGGGCCGGTGTCCCGCCGCGAATACAAGCTCTACCGGTATGGTTGTGGTAAATCCAATCGTCGCTTTTTCCGCTTTTTTCATGTTTCTACAGTTGTACGCTATTTATGTTTGTGGTCTATAATGCGCTTAAGTTCCATCTTGAACTCTTCATCCTCTTTCTTCTCTCGCAATAATCTGCGGCCTTTCTCATTTAGATAACGCTGGCCCTTGACTTCGCTATTTTGCAGGGAATCGGCCCACGCTCTTATCTGGCGAGAAATTCCCTCGGCAGATAGTTTCAAATTTGAAATTTCTAATCTCACATTTTGAAAGGCTGCAAGCCTTTCAAGGAGGCAGAGCATGGATCGCGTCTCTCCTGCCGAACCACGGGCGATATACAGAAACATCAGAAGCTCCTGGGTCGTGCCGCGCTCAAAACCTTCGGCGATGTTGTTCGACACAGAGGCCGCCGCTCGCTCTATTTGATCGCGCAAGCTGTATCGTTTCTTGAACTGCTCCCTCTCCGTCAGTTCATAGACCTTTTCCGCGAGATCAACCGCAGCCTGCCACACCGGCAAATCTTCGAACCTTTCGTACGTCAATAGGCCTCCCTTTGTCCTCCCCGTGGTCGGAATTCCAGATTTGAAATTTCAAATTTCGAATTCTCTCGTCCCCTTGATTCTCCTCATTTCCCAATCCCAATCTTAAATATTTTCGCGTCACGCGGTTCTTTCATTTGAAATCTTAAATTTCAAATTGTTCTTCTATTCCCGGATAGAGCCCGTCGATCTTTTCCTGCACTACGAGTGTCCCTGCAATTGCCCTCACCACCCGGCAGTAGTGCCTGATATCCGAGGGTAAGCTGCCTCCCCCTCCTGTCTTTGAGCCACTTCTCTGAGAGGGCGGAATAGTAGCTCTCTTCCCGCGCATCACCCATGCCGGCGGTTTCCGCGATATTTCTCAAATAGGTCTTTAACATGAGGCTTGAAAACAATTTTAAATTGTTACGAAGAGTTTTACAAATACTTTCTCCGTGGCCCTTTTAGTCTGAAATTTCAAATTTCAAATGTTCTATCTGTGGAGCCTCTCGTACATGTCAACGAAGGTCTCCGGCTCTATCTCTTCAGCGCGAATCGAGGGAGAAAAAGAAAGCGCCTTATAGAGCGCAGCGACGCGGTCTTCGTCATAATGCTTGAGAAGGGCATGCCTGAGATACTTGCGTTTGTTCTCAAAACACCGTCTCACGAAGCTCATGAAAGCGCGGTCGATGTGCCCCGTCTTATCCTTAAAGATCATGGAGAAATATGTGCTCTCCACTTTGGGAGGGGGAATAAAGAGGCCTGCCTTCAAGGTGAGGAGCACCTTTACGTCCGCCACGAGCCGGCAGACGACCGACAGAGCTCCGTAGGAGCGTGAATGGGACAGACTCACCACTCTCTGACCGATTTCTTTCTGTGTGGTGAGATATGCACTATGAATTGAGGCCCGCTCCTCTATGAGTTTGAAGAGGATGGGACCAGTAATGCCGTATGGGATATTTCCCAGAACCTTTATCTTCCTGCCCTCGGCAAACCGGGCAAGTTCTACGCGGAGCACATCGGCGAAGATAACGCGTAAGTTTGGTTGGTCCCGCTTTAATGATTCGAGATGATCCTTAAAGGAGGTATCAAGCTCTACGGCAAAGACTTTGCCCGCCTTTTCGCATATGGCCCTGGTGAAATCACCCTGACCCGCACCGATTTCGACCACCACGTCATCTTCTGCAATGTCCGCCAGGCGCACCATTTTTTCGAGTATCTTCTTGTCTTTAATCAGATTTTGCGAGAGGCTTTTCTTCAGCATGAAGGTTTTCGTAAGCTCATCCTCGAGTATCCTTTGATATCAAGGGAAGAGATGATCCCTTTTTGAAAATAGGAGTAACCGAGGCTCGCTATCATAGCGCCGTTGTCCGTGCAAAACCGGGGAGAGGAAAAGAACGTCTCGATGCCGCCTTTCACGCCCATCCGGGCGAATATTTCCCGTAAGGCACCGTTCGCCGCAACACCGCCGCCGACCACGATCCGTTTTACGCCGTTATCGGAAGCCGCTTTCAAAGTCTTGTGAGCAAGCACGTCAAAGGCCGCCTGCTGGAATGACGCCAGCACATGGGCCAGATTGGACTGGTCCACACTGTTCTTTTTCGTGTAAGTAATAAAGGCCGTCTTGAGTCCGCTGAAACTGAAATCGTAGGTATCATCATCAATCATGGGTCTCGGAAATGAGACGTAATCCGCTCGACCCTGTCGGGCATATGTCTCTATGATCTTGCCACCGGGATAGCCGAGCCCCAGATACTTGGCTATTTTATCGAACGCTTCCCCGGCCGCATCATCTCGCGTGGTACCGAGCACCTTGAAGCTGCACGCCTCCTCCACGAGGAGGATGACCGTATGCCCGCCCGATACAACAAGTGCGATGAAGGGAAACTCGATCTTTCTTTCGAGAAACACACTCATGGCATGGGCTTCGACGTGGTTGACGCCGATGAGCGGCTTGTGAAGGGCAAGCGAGAGCCCTTTGGCAAAAGAAAGCCCGATGAGCACCGATCCGATAAGCCCCGGGCCGTTGGTCACGGCGATGAGATCAAGGGCGTCAGGGCTAACTTCCGCCTCTCTAAGCACCGTATCGAAGAGGGAATCGATACGTTCCACATGCTTACGCGAGGCTATCTCGGGCACAACCCCTCCGAACGCGGCGTGGACATCAACCTGACTTGATACGATGTCGGCCCTTATGCGTCTTTCGTGATCAAGGATTGCCAGCGAGGTGTCGTCGCAGGAGGTGTCAATACCGAGAATGAGCATAATGAATACTTACAGGGGTTGCGTCCGACCGAAAAACGCACGGCCCGCTCGGAACCCTGGCACAAACCCTGTATTGTTTGAAAGCGCTATGGTGAGTGCGATCATTGCTCTTTCGCTTCGTAGGTTATCTTCACCTTCGCCCTCATCTCAGCAAGGAAGGACTTGAAGAAATCGCTCTGATTTGTTGCTGCAAAATATTTGGTGTAGCTCTGTCTATCGCGATCCCACTCGGCTTTATCGGGTGTCTTTTCGTCCTTGTACGAAAAGACATAGTATTTGCCCGATATTTCGAGAGGCTTGTCGTAGACCGTATTTGAAGGGGAGAGCGAGAAGATACCGGATCTAAATTCCTGCGGTATTTCTCCTATCCCGGGAATACTCTGAGAGCCTCTGGCGATGAACCCGGTCTCATGCCTGCCCGCAAGGGTCTTGCTCTTTACCGCGTCCTCAGCGGCAAGCTTTGCCATATCCCCCGATTTTTCCTTGACGACTCTTTCCTTGATTTTTGCAATCACGGAATTCTTGTCGAACGGCTTGCCCTCTTCGACGTCGACAAGCTGAAAGATGTAGGACTTGCCGCCTTCCCGCACAGGAAGCGAGATATCGCCCTTTCTCAATCCTTTAAGCCATTCCTCAATCTTGAGTGTCTTGAACCTCTTTACGAGCTCACCCTCTTTCACGTTCCCTAAGTCGGTGACTGAGAGCCCTTTGTCCCGCGCATATGCATCCATGTCTTTGACTTTCAGAAGGTCCATGTAGATCGCGTCATCTTTGAGCTGTCCTGTCGTATCGACCACAAGTTCCTTGAGCCGATACGTATTCTCCGCTCTATAGGCTCCTTTTTCCTTTTCATAGAGGTCTTGGAGCTCTTTGTCGGTCACGTTCACTTTGTCTTTGAAGACAGCCGGATCGAATTCGGCGTAGGCCAGGTTTATTTTTCCCTTGTCCTTTACATAGCCGGCCCATACGTCCGATTCGCTCGCGAATGTGCCCGTGTCCTGAATCACGGCGGCCACCTTCTGTGCCACCCTGTCTCTCTTCCAGTCTTTCTCGAATTTATCAGGATCGATATTCTGGCTTGCGAGGACCGCGAGGTACTGCTCCCGGTTGAAAGCCCCGTCCCTTTGAAACGCAGGCACGCTCTTTAAGTATTCGGTAAATTCTTCGTCGCTCACCGTTATTCCCATTTCATCGGCCTTGACAAGCAGAACGTATTTATCGATGAGGCCGTCCATGACCTTTTTCTCGAGATTCAAGTCCTTGAGCGTCTTTTCGTCGAGTTTGTCCCTCAAGAGCATCCGGTAAAAGTCGAGTTGTTTGGTGTAGGCCTCCTGATATTCGTTACCGCTCACTTTGTATGGGCCAACCTTTGCCTTTACGTTTTCTCTATCGGTTAATCTGCCGTATCCATACAGTCCGATAAAACTGACGATGATCATCCCGAAGAATACTTTGATCATCCAGCTCGTAGCATGTTTTCTCATGAATTTTAGCATCGGTTCTCCCGGTATTTATTGTTTATTGATTTTGATCTTTTAAAATAGTATATTAAGACTGTTTTTTCAACATCTTTATCATTAAAGAAGGTACAAATAATGTTCGAATCGTTCTTTGGTTTCATATCGAAAGATTTAGCAATAGATCTGGGTACGGCAAACACGCTTGTTTACGTGAAGGGAAGAGGAATCGTCTCGAATGAACCGTCTGTGGTTGCAGTGCACAAGGACACGCGGGGCACGAAGAAGGTCATCGCCGTCGGGGAGGAAGCCAAAAAGATGCTCGGCAAGACCCCCGGGAATATCGTGGCCATACGTCCCTTAAAGGACGGCGTCATCGCCGATTTTGAAATTACCGAAGCCATGCTCAAATATTTCATCCAGAAGATACACAACAAGAAATCATATGCTCGACCGCGGATCGTCATATCCGTCCCCTCCGGTATTACGCCGGTTGAGAAACGGGCCGTGAAAGAGTCTGCCGAATCGGCGGGCGCGAGGGAAGTCTATCTCATCGAGGAACCCATGGCGGCAGCCATCGGCGTGGGCCTGCCGATTACCGAACCGAGCGGCAATATGATCGTCGATATCGGCGGAGGCACGACCGAGGTGGCCGTCATAAGCCTCGCAGGTATCGTCTACTGTAACTCCGTGAGGGTTGCCGGAGACAAGATCGATGAGGCGATCATTCAGTACGTGAAAAGAAAATACAATCTCCTCATCGGTGAACGTACTGCGGAAATGATCAAGATCAATATCGGAAGCGCCTATCCGAACCCCAACGAAGAGGAAATTACCATGGAGATCAAAGGCCGGGACCTTGTGGGCGGCATCCCGAAAACTCTGGAGATTTCATCAAAAGAGATGAGAGAAGCCATAACCGAACCGGTCAATGCAATTGTTGAAGCAGTAAGGATCGCCCTGGAGCGGACCCCGCCTGAGCTCGCCTCCGATATCGTGGATAAAGGCATCGTAATCAGCGGAGGAGGCGCAATGCTGAAAAACCTCGACCTGCTGATAAAAGAAGTCACCCGATTGCCCGTCATTATCGCTGAAAATCCTTTGACGGCAGTGGTTGAGGGGGCGGGTAAGGCCCTGGACGAGGTGGGCCTGCTCAAAGAAATTGCAACATACTTTTAGAAAAACAGTGCATTGAAGAACTCTATAGCTATTATACTTGCCATCTTCGTGCTTGCCGTATCGTTCCTTTCGTTTACCAACACGCCGCTCGTAGTCAAAACCTTCACGGGGGTCAAACAGGGCCTGGGACTCGCCATCGGGCCCGCTTTGAAGATCGTAGGCAAGCCGACCGGCTGGATAGGCAACGGGTTCGACCGGTATGTGAACCTCATCCACACCAAAGAGGAAAACGACCGCCTCAAAAACCGGGTCGATACGCTCCTTATGGAAAACCAGAAAATCCCCGAGCTTGAAAGAGAAAACAGAAGCCTCAAGGGGCTCCTCGACTTTGTGGAAAAAAAGCCCAATACCATGATCGCGGCGAAAGTCAGCGGAGAGGATCTGAAGAACTGGTTCCACTCTATCATCATCGATAAGGGAAGGAGTAGCGGCATACGTGAAAAGATGCCCGTGATCACGCCCAAGGGTCTCGTCGGCCAGGCGGTCGAGATCGACCAGTGGCATTCCAAGGTCATGGTCATTAACGACGTAAACTCTTCGGTGGACGTCAATGTGGAAGGGAAGAATACACGGGGACTTCTCGAGGGCACCGGCGAAACCACGTTGAAGCTCAGGTACGTGGTCAAGAACGATGAAATTGAAATCGGAGATAAACTGAGTACCTCCGGCAAGGATAGCATCTATCCAAAAGGGATCCCCGTTGGCATTGTGATCACGGTCGACAGGAACAAAGCTGGCATCTTCTCAGACATAGATGTCATGCCTTTTAACAACTTCAAACAGCTTGATGAAGTGCTCATCGTGAAGAAACAATGAAAGTCCTTGTCTTAAGCATTACGGGTCTCTTTCTCATGCTCCTGCAGGCATCAATCTCGTTCCATTTTTCAATCGATCTCTTTAAGCCCGATTTCGCAATACCGCTTGTAATTTACGTGACCTTTTTCATGGGGGCCGGGCCAGGTTTCGTGACTGTGCTCTGCGTGGGATTCATCGAAGAAAGCCTGTCTATAGCCCCCGCAGGTTCTATCATGTTCGTCTTGGTCTCGATCTTTCTCATTACTACCTTTATGAAAAATAAGCTCTACATCGATTCCAGGTACAGCTTTGCCGCTGTCTCAAGCGTGGCCATCGTGCTCGAGTCCCTTCTTATCCTCATGCTTTCGCTTCTTGCAAGGGGGGAAGCCCCGAACGCGCTGCATATCCTCCTGTATGCGATCCCGAGCGCGCTCTCTACCGGCCTCGTATCGCTTTTTATCTACACGTTCATCGAATATCTGAACGCTGCCTACCTGGACAGGGAATAAATGAAGGAAGAAACCCCCTTAAACAAATATAAGTGGTGTAACCTTGTCCTTGTCATCACCATGACGGTACTCATGATCCGCCTCTGGGACCTGCAGATCATGAAAGGATCGGAGATGCGGAAACTCTCGGAGCAGAATCGTATCCGGATAAAGAAGATAGCCGCTCCGCGTGGGATCATATACGACCGGACCGGGAAGGTCATCGCCGATACCCGTCCTTCTTTCAATATTTATGTGACGCCAGAAGACATAAAGGACTTCAGCCAGACCATCGACGGTCTCGCAGGGCTCATAGGATGGAGTCGGGATGATGTTATCGACAAACTGAAAGCGGCGAGCGGAATGCCTCCTTCATTTCCCGTGAAAATAAAATCGGACATCCCCATGGATGAGGTCGCCAAGATCGAGGCGAACAGGGTCTACATTCCGGGCGTGAGCATTCAGATTGAGCCTAAGCGAAACTACGTGTACGGGAAATCCTTTGCACATGTCATCGGCTATGTCTCAGAAATAAGCGATGAAGAATTAACCAACAAGAACGAATATAAGAATTACTCGCCGGGCGATTATATAGGAAAGTATGGCCTGGAAAAGACCTACGAAAAGTATCTGAGAGGCATAGACGGGGAAAAACGCGTGGAAGTGGACGCCATGGGAAGGGAAGTGAGGACCCTTGACGTGGTCGAACCCATCGCTGGCAACAGTCTCTATTTGAACATCGACCTTGCCCTGCAACTCGTTGCCGACCACGCCCTGGAGAACAAACGAGGTGCTGCGGTGGCGCTCGACCCGAAAACGGGCGGTGTGATCGTACTCGCGAGCAGGCCCGGCTTTGATCCCAATCAGTTCACTTCGGGCATTTCCAAGGAAGACTGGAAGGCTATCGTTACCGACAAGGCGCATCCCTTACAGAACCGGGCAATTCAGGCGGGTTATCCGCCCGGTTCCACCTTCAAGGTACTCATGGCGATAGCGGCCCTGGAGGCAGGCGTTATCAACGAAACCACTACCTTCGTCTGTCGTGGAGGGTTCCCGTTTGGAAAGCGGGTCTTCAGATGCTGGCAGCCCAAGGGTCACGGAAGCATTGCGCTACGCAGGGCCATCGTGGAATCCTGTGACGTGTTCTTCTACAATGTGGGCCTCAAGCTCGGTGTCGACAGGATTCACGACATGGCTGACGCTATCGGTCTCGGCAAAGTAACCGGCATTGACCTGCCTGCCGAGCAAAAAGGGGTGATCCCGTCCACACAGTGGAAGCAGCAGAGGTTCGGCGAGCCCTGGTATGAAGGGGAAACGGTCTCCGTATCCATCGGCCAGGGCGCGGTATGGTTGACTCCCATACAGCTCGCCCAGTTATCCTCCTTCGTTGCCAACGACGGAAAGAACTTCAAGCCGCAAATCGTCAATCGTATCGTATCCACGACAGGCCAAGTGGTCAAATCTTTTACACCGGTCCTTAACGCAGACATCAAGCTGAAACCTGATACGCTGAGGATCGTAAAGGACGGCATGCGGGGGGTTGTGAATGAGCCGAGCGGCACCGCCTACAGTTCGCGGGTGGCCAATGTGCCCATGAGCGGCAAAACGGGGACGGCGCAGGCAGGATCCATGGATAAAGGGGCCCATCTCGGCGACCACGCATGGTTCATCGCCTACGCCCCTTCAGACGATCCTTCTCTTGCCATGTCTGTGCTCGTGGAGTTCGGCGGACACGGTGGCTCCCAGTCGGCCCCCATCGCCAAAGCCATAACGGAGAACCTCTTTAAGACAAAGACCGAGATAAAGGAAGCAAAGGTACATGAGAATCGATAGACGAAGACTTTATCACCTGGATTGGTACCTCATTATATGCGGTCTCATGCTTTTCGGGATCGGCACCATGAACCTCGTGAGCGCAACAAGCTCTTTCTACAGCGGTTCCTACATCTACATCATGAAACAGCTCGTCGCCTTTATCGCAGGTGTGGCGCTCATTTTCATCATCACCTATTATGACTACCGGGTGATAGCATCCCAGGCCAAGTGGTTCTATGCGGGAGGGATCTTATTCGTTATCCTCGTTCTCATCATCGGATTGGCAGCCGGCGGGGCCAAGCGCTGGATCAGCTTCTTCGGCATCAGCTTCCAGCCTTCGGAATTCATGAAACCTATCCTTGTCATCTTACTCGCCCAGATGCTCTACGAGAAGAAGAGACAGAATACCTCGCTCGGCTTGAGGGACATCGTGAAGCCACTCCTTTGGACCATTGTCCCCGTCGCCTTCGTTGTTCTGCAGCCAGACCTCGGTACGGGCATCATCATGCTCCTCTCCTGTTTTGCAATCCTCTGGTTCGTCGGACTCAAGAAATCGACCTACGCGGTTCTCTTCACCGTGGGCGCCATCTCGCCGTTTCTCTCCTGGCGGTATCTCATGAAGCCGTATCAGAAAATGAGGGTTTTGAGTTTCATCAACGTTGACGCTGATCCGGCCGGATTCGGTTACCACGCCAAGCAGGCAATGATCGCAGTGGGTTCAGGGAAGTTCTTCGGAAAAGGGTTCATGCAGGGAACCCAACACAAGCTGCAGTTCATCCCGGAACACCACACTGACTTCATATTCACGGTCTTCGGTGAAGAGTGGGGCTTTATCGGAAGCGTGGTACTCTTCGGGCTTTTTATCGCCTTTATCCGCCGTTGTCTCAAGGTAGCTATGAATGCCCACGATGAACTCGGTTCGCTTATGGCTTTCGGCGTGGCCTCTATCATATATTTTCAGTTTACCATTAATGTGCTCATGGCAATACACCTTGCGCCCGTGGTCGGCATCCCCCTGCCCTTCATCAGCTACGGCGGGTCCTCGCTCGTCTCCACCCTCGCCTGTGTGGGCATTCTCTTGAACATCAACACGCGGCGGTACATGTTCTGATGCGGTGGGACCACCCCTTGAACCTCAACAATCAGGGGCAGGTACGGTCAGGCGCGAAAGGCAGGGGGTTAAGCCCGTGTCATACGAAAGCGCCACTTTTCATACGAATCTGTGACCTTATTTGAACGTGGCGGGGCGCTAAACACACGACGGAAAAATCGATGTAATGATTCCTTAGGTATTGCTGTCATTTGCGCCTTTGTAATAATTAGTCGGTATTTGTCATAAATGGTGTGAAATTACTTTGAAAGAGCGTTGTGAAGCTTGTGAATTATTTCATTTTATGTCTTGACAGGAAGTCTCCAATTTGTTAATTTAATTGTACGTTGGAGATGATCAGCGTTGCAGATAATCAAAGACAAAAAGCAAGGTTTCAATCATTTTAGGGCTCCATTCGGATCACCAGATCATTCCCTGAGAAAGGGCAGATTCGGCTTATGGGACTTCTCCGCCTTAGCAGACTGGCGCATAGATGTGAGTCCAGTCAAGGCAACAGGCATCAAGCCATTTACCAGCGCAACAACAACACTGAAAAGTAGAGAGGATACAACATGAGGTACGGAGAGACAGGATTTAATTTGGAAATCGATCTTACCCGGGGAAGCATTGAACGGGTAGAAACAGACCCGAAAGATACTGAGCTCTATCTTGGAGGTCTCGGCACAAACGCCAAGATATTATGGGATAGGGTCCCCGCCGATGTTGATCCTTTTTCTCCCGATAATATCCTGATATTCAGCACCGGCCTTCTCTGTAGCACACCGGCCCCCGGCGCCAATCGTACGATTGTCGCTACTTACTCCCCTCAGACTCTGTTCATGGCGTATTCCATGATGGGGGGCGTATTTGCGCCGGAGCTCAAATTCGCCGGCTACGACAAACTGATTCTGCGCGGCAAGTCCCCGAATCTCGTCTACATCTGGATAAACAACGACAAAGTTGAGATACGCGACGCCTCCCATTTGCAGGGCAAAGGCGCTGTTGAAACTCAGGAACTCATCAAGAAAGAGTTGAAGCAACCCGAAGCCCAGGTCGCTGCGATCGGGCTTGCCGGTGAAAACAGGGTCTACATGGCCTCTATTGAACAGGGCCGCTCCAGCGCCAGCCGTCTGGGAGTCGGAGCCGTCATGGGAAGCAAAGGAGTAAAGGCCATAGCGGTCCGCGGCACCAAGGACATCAACCTTGCAAGGCCGGAGGAATTCGTCAAGCTCTGTAACGAGGCCCTCGAATATATAAAATTCAGAAATGAAAGACCGGTCCCCAACGTGATGACGATTCTGCAGGGTCTCGGATCACCCCAGGAAATGAAACATACCGATGAGAAGTGGCACACGGAGAACTTCATGTGGGGGAATGCCCGTACCCGCAGGAAGGACTTCTGGAACGACGACATAGAAAAGAAATGGGAATCGACCCAGCTTACTGCCCGCAAGCGTCTGATCAGTTGCTACAACTGTCCTATGAAGTGCGGGGCCATTATCTCGTTGCCTAACATGCCGACATACATGATGAAATGTTTTTCAAAACTGACCTATACCATGGCGGCTTACGTGGAAGACCTTGATTTCGCCTTCAGGATTGCCCAGCGCGCTACCGAGTACGGGCTGGACGGGTTCTCAACCCCGCAAGCCATGGCCTTTGCCGTCGAGCTCTATGAGGCCGGCATTCTGACCGATAAAGACTTCGCCGGAACCGATACGTATGAAGCGTGTCCCTCCGACAACGAAGGCAGATTCTACTGGCTGCTCGACAGAATTGCCCGACGGGAAGGCATCGGGGACATTCTTGCCAACGGCACGTACTGGGCGGCAAAAGCCATCGGGCACGGCGCGGAAGAATATGCGCATAATAATATCAAGAAGCACGAGCAACTGCCCTTAAAGCTCGGCATGCTCAATCCGGTCTACTTTCTCATGTACGCTACGGGCGAGAAAGCAAACATTACCCAGATTGAGGGGCAGTTCCCACAGGCACCGTTTATGACCATGGAGGAGAGACAAGAGTTTATCAATGACTGGATCCAGGTTCCCGATGAGAAGTTCAAACAGTATGTTCTCGATTGGGAGCCCCGCGGAGAGCGCTCGAACCCATACTATCCGACCCCCGAAATAGCTACCGATATTGTGGATTGGCAGGAAATGATGCACTTTATCGACGATTCTCTCGGGGTGTGCGCCGGGTTGTCGTCATTCCCGCTCAAGCCTCCCTACCATATCCACAACTATCCGAAATTTATCTCAGCGGCCACCGGTATGGATGTGGATGAGGAGGGTCTTAAGAAAATATATAGGAGGAACCGGAATCTCGTACGGGCAATCAACGTGAGACGAGGCTTAAGAAGGGCCGACGAAAAGCCGCCCGAAGACCACTGGAAGAAACGGTTCCCCGAACTCGAACAGAAGCTCCTCGATACGTACTATAAATTCAAAGGATGGACGCTCGACGGAATTCCTACTAAAGAGACTTTGCTGGAATTAGGGCTTGATTATGTGGCGGAGGATTTCCAGGAGAGGGGTGTTACTATGGACGAGACCGCTCAGGTCGAAAAGGCCCTGGCACAGCAGGGGAACAAATAAGCGAACAGGTGGTAAATGATATGGCAGAGAAAATAAAGAAAAAGGTTAAAACGATCAAGGTTGATCTTGATAAATGTAACGGCTGCCGGGCCTGTGAGGTGATATGCTCTGCATTTCACTCCAACCCCAAATATAGCAGCAACAACCCTGCGAGGTCTCGTGTGCGTCTGGTGCGTGACCCCATAAAGGACATATATGTCCCGGTATATGCCGGCGAATACAGCCCCGCTGAATGCATGGGCAGGGACAAATACATCATCGACGGTAAGGAATACGAGGAATGCGACTTCTGCAGGGCCGTTTGTCCGTCACGGGACCGATTTAAAGAACCGGATTCCGGTCTTCCCTTGAAGTGCGACATGTGCGAAGGCGAGGAACAGCCTCTGTGCGTCAAATGGTGCGTTGCCGAAGCCTTAACGGTCGAAGAACGGGAAGAAGAGGCCGAAGAAGAGGCAAAGCCCGAGGATGCCGAGATGGCGCTCAAGTCGATGATAGACAAATACGGTTTGGAGAAGATAGCAGATACGGTTGCCCGAATGTCGCAGAAGGGCTAATACCTCGAGAGGATTACAAAGATAATGGAGACTTTACCCTTAGATCCCTTTAAAGTAGTAATAGACGGCATTAAAGAATCAGGTGGAGATGCCTTCAAGTTCTGCTATCAATGCGGTAAATGTGAGACTCTCTGCCCCTGGAATTATGTACGGCAGTTCCCCGTGCGTAAAATTATCAATCAGGCGAAATATGGCGTCGTCCCCTTCGAATCGGAAGATGTGTGGCTTTGTGCCACCTGCGGAAAGTGCCCTCCGAGGTGCCCCCGCGGCGTAAAGATCATCGATGTGATGAGGGCGATACGCAGGCTCCTTGTGCCGGACGGCGTAGTCCCGGCGAGCATCCCGAGTCTTCGCAGCACCATGACGAATATTGCAAGCGTGGGCAATCCCTGGGGACAGGAACCGAATGAACGGGCAAACTGGGCACAGGAGCTGGGTGTTAAAGAGTTCGATGAGACTACCGAGGTGCTCTATTTCCCCTGCTGCTATCCGAGCTATGACCCGAGGCTCAAAAAAGTGGCAAAGGCTACCGCTACGATCTTGAGCAAAGCCGGGGTGGATTTCGGGATACTCGGTTCCAAGGAGATGTGCTGCGGTGAAAGCGTGCGAAAGGCCGGCAACGAGACCCTGTTCAAACGCCTGGCCAGAGAGAACATCAAGACCTTCATCGACAACGGGGTGAAGAAGATACTCGTCTCTTCCCCTCACTGCTACCACACCTTCAAGAACGAGTATTCGGAATTCAAGGTGAACTTCGAGGTGGTCCACATCTCCCAGTATCTCTTCGAGCTTCT
>Ga0335069_10008656_pt1 | contig 14539 bp, 14 predicted proteins | sample Lox_Sample_11_FD_206714 | JGI IMG/M metagenome (GOLD analysis project Ga0335069, IMG submission 206714) | Soil microbial communities from Loxahatchee National Wildlife Refuge, Florida, United States - Lox_Sample_1.1 | ecosystem: Environmental > Terrestrial > Soil > Wetlands | place: USA... | reverse complement strand
TGCCGGTGCTGCTCGCGGCGCCGCGCCACGAGGCGGTCTACGACTTCGGGGGCTTCGACCCGAAGCTCCACACGCTGCGCTACGACGCGCCGGGCGCGCCCGAACTCGCACCCCGCGTCGCCGCACTCCTCGGCGCAGCCGGGATCGCGGTGCACACGGTGCCCGAAGGCGGACTCGACCACGGCGCCTGGACCGTGCTGCGCTACGTCTATCCGGAGGCCGACGTGCCGGTGCTGCCGCTCGCCTTCGTGCCCTCGCAGTCACCGGCGCAGCAGTTGGCGCTCGGCGCTGCGCTCCAGCCGCTGCTCGCGCAAGGCGTGCTCGTGCTCGCCAGCGGCAGCATGACCCACAACCTGCGGCGCGTCTTCGCGCGCGGGCTGAAGGCGCCGATGGACCAACCCACCGAGATTCCCGAGAGCGCCGCCTTCCGCGCCTGGTTCGAGGAGCGAGCGCGCACGCGCGACTGGGACGCGCTGCTCGCCTATCGCACGCGCGCCCCGCACGCGGTCGACATGCACCCGACCGACGAGCACCTGCTGCCGTGGTTCGTGTCGGCGGGCGCCGGCGGGCGCGAGCATGCACCGGTACGGCTGCACGCCAGCTTTCAGCTCGGGAGCCTCGGCATGGACTCGTATGCGTTCGGCCTCGCCGCACCGCGTCTCGCGGCGGCGCTCGACGCCCCGACCGCGCCGGCGAAATCGCTGCAGACGACGGCGTGACCCCGCGCGCCGTGCTGCGCGACGCCGAGGTCCGGCGCGGCGCCCGCGACATGCTGGCGTTCGGGCCAGCGCTCGTCGCCTGGGCGATGGTGAGCGGCGTCGCGATGACGCAGGCTCTCGGCCCCGGGCTCGCGCTGCTCATGTCGCTCACGGTCTTCGCCGGCAGCGCGCAGCTCACCGCGCTGCCGCTGCTCGCGAGCGGCGCGCCGATGTGGGTGGTGTGGGCGTCGGCGGCCTGCGTCAACCTGCGCTTCGTGATCTTCAGCGCCACGTGGCGCGTGCACATCGGCCATCTGCCGCGCACGCGCCGCGTCGCGCTCGGCTACTTCCTCGCCGACCTCAACCTCGTCGTGTTCCAGAAGGCCTGGCGCAGCGCGGTGCGGGAGGCGGGGCAGGTGCCCTATCTCGTCGGGGGCGCGGCGACGTCCTGGACCATCTGGCAGGCCGGTACGTGCGCGGGCATCTTCTTCTCGTCCATGGTGCCCACGACCTGGGGGCTCGGCTTCGCCGGCACGCTGTCGATGCTGGGCATCGCGTATTCGCTGCTCGACAGCCGTGTCGCGTGGCTCGGGGCGGCGCTTTCGGCGCTCGCGGCGGTCGCCGCGTATGCGCTTCCGCTCAAGCTCAACATCCTCGTCGCGATCGCCGCCGCCGTCGGACTGGGCTTGCTGATGCAGGGCGGCCGCCGGGCCGCACGCGCCGCATGAACGGGTGGACGTACGCCGTGCCCGCGATCCTCGGCCTCGCGGTCGTCACGTTCGTCACCCGCAACGTGTTCCTGTGGAGCGAGCGCGAGCCGCGCATCCCCGAGGGCCTGAAGCGAGCGCTGCAGGTCGCGCCGCTTGCGGCCATCGTCGCGGTGCTCGCACCGGAGATCGTGATGACGCACGGCCACGTCGTCGACACGTGGCGTGACGCGCGTCTGTTCGGCGCCGTGGCGGGCAGCGCCTGGTACGTGCTGCGCCCGGGCATGCTGGGCCCCCTGCTCGCCGGCATGGCGGTCTACCTGCCCCTGCACCTCGGCCTGGGCTGGTGAGAACCGGCTCAGGGCATGGATCCGACCACGCCCGCGACGAGCCAGTCGAGCGACCGGATCGCCGAGCCGTCGAGCGTTCCCGACGCAAGCCGCACGCGGCCGCGGTTGTCGACGAGCGGCGCCGCGAACGGCTCGAAGGTGCCCGCGACGATCGCGGCGTGCCGGCGCTCGACGAGCGCGCGCACGTCCGCGGGCAGCTTCGCGTCGAGCGCGGACAGCCGCACCATGCCGTCGGCGAGGCCGCCCCATGCGGCACGCGGCCGCCAGGTGCCGTCGAGCACGCTGCGCGCGAGCGCCGTGTCGAACGCACCCCAGTGCTGCGTCACGGACGCGAGCTGCGCATCGGGCGCGTACGCGCGCATGTCGCTCTGGTAGCCGAGGAAGCGCACGCCGTCGCGCGCGTGACGCTGCGCCACCTGCGCGACCGCCGGCGATGCGGTGTGGTTCGCGAGCACGTCCGCGCCCTGGTTGAGGAGTCCCTGCGAGGCCTCGGCTTCACGCACCGGATCGAACCACGTCTCGAGCCAAGTGACCTTCACGCTCGCGTCCGGCTTCGCCGCGCGCATGCCGAGCGCGAACGCATCGAGCCCCTGCACGACCTCGGGCACCGGGAAGCCCGCGACGTATCCGGCCACGCCGCTGCGGCTGGTCGCGCCCGCGATGAGGCCCGCGAGGTAGCGCCCTTCATACCACCGTGCATTGACGGTGCCGAGGTTCGGCGCGAGCTTCCAGCCACCGACGTGCTCGAACGTCACGGCCGGAAACTCGGCCGCGACGCGCAGCGCGGGCTCGAGGTAGCCGAAGCTCGTCGCGACGATGAGACCGTGCCCCTCGCGCGCGAGGTCGCGCATCACGCGCTCCGCATCCGCGCCTTCGGGCACGCCTTCGACGACCGTGGTCCGCACGCGGACGCCGAGCGCGTGCTCCATCTCGCGACGGCCGAGGTCGTGCTGGTAGGTCCAGCCGGCATCGCCGATGGGGCTCACGTAGACGAAGGCCACCTTGAGCGGCGCTGCCGCCGCGCGTGCCCGCGAGAGCGGTACCGCCGCGGCGAGGACCGCGGCGCCGCGGCCGAGCGCGGCGCGCCGGGTGAGGTTTTTCGACATGGTTGTCCTCGACATGGCCTCTCGCGATCCACGCGTTCGCCGAGGCACGCGAACGCCTTGCATTGTCGGCGACCCGCCGGGCGGCGTTGACCTCCGAGGTCATCGACGCCGTACAGCGACGCACCTACGGTTGGGCCTGCGTCACGACGGCGCATCACCGCAAGAGGACACCGCATGAATCCGCAAGACGTCGCCCGCACCTACATCGACACCTGGAACGCCACCGATCCGGCACGCCGCACGCGGTTGCTGCAATCGGGCTGGAACGAACGCGCGCGCTACGTGGACCCGCTGATGAGCGGCGACGGGCACGAGCAGATCGATCGTCTCGTCGCCGGCGTGCACGAACGCTTCCCCGGCTTTCGCTTCGCGCTGCTCGGTACGCCCGACGGCCACGGCGATCACGTCCGGCTCGCGTGGTCGCTCGGCCCTGAAGGTGCGGAGCCGCCCATCAAGGGCAGCGACGTGATCGAGCTCCGAGAGGGGCGCATCGCCCGCGTCATCGGGTTTCTCGACCAGGTGCCCGCCACGGCGTGAACGTGGCGGCGGGCGGCTCCGTCAGCCGCCCGTCACGCTCGCATCGAAGGACTGGCGCAGCGCGGCGGCGGTCGCGCCATCGGCGGGCAGGAAGGTCTCGAGCGCGAGCTCGGCCAGCGTCACGTCGACCGGCGTCCCGAACACGGTGGTGGTGCTGATGAACGACAGACGGCCGTGCCGGGTGTCGATCACGAGCGGCACGACGATCGCCGGATCGGACGGCTCGTCGCCGCGAACGCCTTCGAAGAGCGGATAGGCGCGCAGTTCCGCCTCGAGAGCGGCCAGCACCTCGTCCCCGCTTGCGGCCACCTGCTGGTGCAGCCGCGCGAGCACGTGGCCGCGCCACGCGGCAAGGTTCACGATGCGCGGCGCGAGGCCCTGCGGATGCAGGCTGAGGCGCAACGCGTTCGGTCGCTCGCCGGTCAGGCCGGGTGGCACGCCCTCCATGAGCAGTCCGACGGCGCGGTTCATGAGCACGACCGTCCAGTGACGATCGACCGCCAGCGCCGGGAAGGGCTCGTGCGCGCGCAGCAGGTGCTCGACCCCCTGGCGCGCTGCGGCCATCGCGGGATCGCCGAGGGGCCGGGCTTTGTACATCGGCGCGTAGCCCGCGGCCGTCAGCAGGTCGTTGCGGGCGCGCAGCGGCACCTCGAGTCGGTCGGCGAGGCGCAGCAGCATCTCGCGGCTGGGCACCGAGCGGCCCGTCTCCATGAAGCTCAGGTGTCGTGTCGACACCTCCGCTTCCACCGAAAGCGCGAGCTGGCTCAGACGGCGCTGCTCGCGCCAGCGGCGCAGCTGCGCGCCGACCGGCGCGAGCGAAGACGACGACATGCTTCGACGATAGCCGCCGGACGTCGCGTCGCCATGACCTCGCAGGTCATGCCGGCTGCGCCGCGCTCGTCACGCCGCCTGGCGGCAGCCTCCGGGGTGGAGGACGCGCTCGGTCGATGCCGGATGCCTGGCCAGCATCGCCGGCGGCCGCCGTGGACGGCGCACGAACTCGCCGCCGCAGTTCGGACACACGCCTTTCAGCACGTTGTCCACGCAGTCGGCGCAGAACGTGCACTCGTAGGTGCAGATGCGCGCGTCGAGCGAGTCGGGCGGCAGGTCGCGGTCGCAGCACTCGCAGTTCGGTCTCAGCTTCAGCATGGGCCCTCCGGTCGGCTTTCGAAGCGATGTCGGCGGATCAGCGCGCTGCGGCCAGCGCCTGCAGCATGCGCGTCATGAGATAGAGACGCGGGACGATCGAATCGAGCTCGACGTATTCGTCGCGCGCGTGGTAGCCGAAGCCGGCGAGGCCGAAGCTCTCGATCACCGGCACCTTGCCGGAACGTCCGGCGTAGGCCGCATCGGTCGCGCCGCCCGCCATGTCGGAGACGCGCAGCTCGCGGCCGTCGAGCTCCGCGTAGATGGCCTGCGCGCGCCGGGCCCAGTCGCGCGCTGCGTCGTTCGCGACGAACGCGGGTCGCCCCGGCAACATCGTGATCGTGGCGGTCGTGTCGGGCACGAGCCGGCTCGCCGCGACCTTCGACTCGAGCGCGGCTCGAAGCTGCTCGTCCGCGCCCGGCACGGTCGTGCGCACGTCGGCAGTCGCGACAGCGCGCTCGGGAATCTGGTTGCGCACCACGCCCGCCTGCGCGGTCGTCCAGTTGAGCTGCACGCCGCGGATGCCCTTCGCGATGTCGCGCGTCTCGAGGATCTGGTGTGCGAGCTCGACGAGCGCATTGCGCCCGAGCTGCGGCGCGGCGCCCGCATGCGCGGAACGACCCTTCACCTCGAGCGTCACCGTCCGCGCGCCTGCCGCGCCGAGCAGGATGCCTTCGGCGCCGCCGACGTCCTTCGCGGAAGTCGGCTCGCACGAGAAGACGAAGTCGTGCTCGTCGGCGAGGGCCGCGATCGTCTCGCCCGACCCGATGGACCCGACTTCCTCGTCCGGATTGAAGAGCACGGTGATGCGCGCGTAGTCGCGCCAGCCGGCGTTCTTCAGGATCTCGAGCGCATGCAGGATCACCGCGATGCCGCCCTTGTCGTCGGCGATGCCGGGTCCGTAGAGCCGGTTGCCGTCCTGATGCACCGGCTGCGTGGCGAGCGTGCCGGCGGGGTAGACGGTATCCATGTGCGCGATGAGCATGAGACGCCGGGCGCCGCTGCCGGTCAGCGTGCCCTTCACCAGCGTGCCTGGGCCGCGCGTGGCACGGATGCGCTCCGTCTGCGCACCGAGCGCCTGCAGACGGCGCTCGGTGTACTCGGCCATGCGTGCGAGCCCGTCGACGTTCTGGCTTCCCGACTCGATCCGGACCATGTCCTTGAGCGTCTCGACGACGGCAGGCTCGGCCTGCCTCGCCGCTTCGAGCAACCCGCGATCCGCGGCGGCCGACGCGAGGCCGCTGGCGAGGACGAACGTCGCCGCGCAGGCGAGACGCAAAGTGCGTCCGTGGACCGAAGGTGTCATGTCGTTTCTCGCGGGCCCGAGGCGCTGAGCCGCAGGCCTGCGTGACCATACCGCAGATGCGCTGCCCGCCGGCCCGCCAGGGCCCGCTGGATTGATGCTCTTTTCGAATCTATGAAGGACCGCGTTCTCATTGGACGCCAGGACCGCCGCTACCTAGGATGAACGCAGTTTCCAGGCGGCCTGTCCAGGCACTTCCGGATGCCGATCAGGAATCGATACCAGGAGAACGGCGATGATCGAGTGGAATGGCTATCTGTGCAATGGCGTGCGGCTCGCGGTGGCGCTGGTGGCTGCCGCGCTCGGTGCGGGGAGCATCGTCGGAGCCGGCGATGCGTGGTCGCCGGTGGGTGCGGCGCAAGCCGAGATTCATCCGCTGCGCGCGTGCGCGGCGAACGTCGCGTCGAGTCGATCGACGAACCCGGCCCGGGCGCTGGCATCGACGAAGCTCGCCTCGAAGCCGTTGCGCGCGAGCGCGTAGGCCTCGCGTGCGCCGAGCTGCGGCAGCGCTTCGAACGCGGCGCGGTAGTTGTCGACGACGTAGCCGCCGAAGTAGGCCGGGTCGTCGGAGTTGACCGTGGCCTTCAGCCCCGCGGCCAGCAGCGCCGCGAGGTTGTGGCGTCGCATGTCGTCGAACACGCGCAGCTTCACGTTCGAGAGCGGACACACGGTGAGCGCGACGCCTTCGCGCGCGAGGCGTGCGACGAGCGTCGGGTCCTCGACGCAGCGCACGCCGTGGTCGATGCGCTCGACGTGCAGCACGTCCAGCGCGCTCTCGATGTACGCCGGCGGTCCCTCCTCGCCCGCGTGCGCCACCCGATGAAGCCCCTCGCGCCCCGCGCGCTCGAACGCCCGCGCGAACTTCTCCGGCGGATGGCCCCGCTCGCTGCTGTCGAGACCGACGCCGATGAAGTGCTCGCGATACGGCAGCGCCGCCTCGAGCGTGGCGAGCGCATCCGCCTCGTCGAGATGGCGCAGGAAGCACAGGATCAGGCTCGACGAGAGGCCCAGCTCGTCGCGGCCGCGGTCGCACGCGCTCGAGAGACCGCGGATGACGGTCCCGATGCCGACGCCGCGCGCCGTGTGCGTCTGCGGGTCGAAGAAGATCTCGGCGTGCGCGACGTTGTCGGCCACCGCGCGCTGCAGGTAAGCCCACGCCATGTCGGCGAAGTCGCGCTCGTGCAGGAGCACGCTCGCTCCGGCGTAGTAGATGTCGAGGAAGCTCTGCAGGTCGGTGAACGCATACGCCGCGCGCAGCGCTTCGACGCTCGGGTAAGCGAGGCGCACGCCGTTGCGCCGCGCCATCTGGAAGATCAGCTCGGGCTCGAGCGACCCCTCGATGTGGATGTGCAGTTCGGCCTTGGGCATCGCCTGCAGCAGCGCGGGGAGGCGCGAGCGCGGGATGGCGTCGAAGTCGATCGATGGCGTCGTCATGGTGTGGCGGTCGATGGGCGATGTGGCCCGTGAAGTCTGCCTGCTTATCGCTCGGTGTGGAGGTCCTGCCCGGCTGCGCGCGGCTGGCGGCGGGCGCTTGGCGGCGGCCGTGGTCGTGGTTGCGCGCCAAGTCCCTGCACTGCTCGCTCCGCGCGGGCGGCCGCGATGGCGTCTCCGCGGCCGCCCGCCGCGCGCCGTGCAACACCGAGCGCGCCGACAGCGCGTTGCACGCCACGACGGTTCAACGGCCCGAGCGCGGTGCCCTCGGGACGCGCCGTCTGCGCCGGCGAGGAGCACACGGCAGCGTGCGGGGCACCGGATCGCCGTGAGGCGAGACGACGAGCCGGCCTGTCCGGACACCGAGCGCAGCCGGCTCGGGCAGCGAGATGGCGTCCGCGCGAGGGCGAGCTCCGGGCTCGCCCGCACGCTGCGAGCACCGCCGCGAACCCGTCCCGCAGCGCGGGCCGGCGCAGCCAAGCGCCCTCAGGGCACCGTGCTCGGGGCGGTCGGCGATCCGACGCGCGGCGCGCAGGTGCAGCGCGCCGCTCGACGAATCACTTCCCGCCGCCCGGGATCGTGCCTTCGACGCCCTTGACGTAGAACTTGATGCCGCGCAGGAAGTCGTCGTCCGCGGCCTTGCCGGCCGGCAGCACTTCCTTGCCGTCGTTGCCCGTGATCGGGCCCTTCCAGATCACGAGGCTGCCGTCCTTCAGGCCGTTGCGCGCAGCGTCGAGCTTCGCCTTCAGGTCGGCGGGCACCTTGTCGGAGACCGAGACGAGGTCGATCGCGCCTTCCTTGACGCCCCACCACGTGTTGCCGCCGCCCGTCCACGTGCCGTCGAGCGCTTCCTTTGCGGCCTTGATGTAGTACGGGCCCCAGTTGATCTGGCTCGACGCGAGATGCGCCTTCGGCCCGTAGGCCGTCATGTCGCTGTCCCAGCCGAAGGCGAGCTTGCCGGCCTTCTCCGCCGTCTGCAGCACGGCGGGCGAGTCGGTGTTCTGCATCAGCACGTCGGCGCCGCCGTTGATGAGCGACTGCGCGGCCTCGGTCTCCTTCGGCGGGTTGAACCACTCGTTCACCCACACCACGCGCGTCTTCACGTTCGGGTTCACCGACTGTGCGCCGAGCGTGAAGCTGTTGATGTTGCGGATCACCTCGGGAATCGGAATGGAACCCACCACACCGAGCACGTTGCTCTTCGTCATGCCGCCCGCGACCACGCCGGCCATGTACGCGCCCTCGTAGGTGCGCGTGTCGTAGGTGCGCATGTTGGCCGCGGTCTTGTAGCCGGTCGCGTGCTCGAACTTCACGCTCGGGTTGTCGTTCGCGACCTTCAGCATCGGCTCCATGTAGCCGAACGTCGTGCCGAAGATGAGCGTGTTGCCCTGGCTCACCATGTCGCGGAACACGCGCTCGGCGTCCGCGGCCTCGGGGACCTTCTCGACGAAGCTCGTCTGCACCTTGTCGCCGAGCTCCTTCTGCATCGCGAGTCGGCCGCGGTCGTGCGCGTAGGTCCAGCCGCCGTCGCCGACGGGCCCCACGTAGGCGAACGCGATCTTCAGCGGTCCCGACGCGGCCGGGGCCGGCGCCGCCGGCGCGGCGCTCGCGGCCGGGGCGGTGGCGACCGTGGTCGTCTCCTCCTTCTTGCTGCAGCCGACCAGCGCGGCTGCGGCCGCCAGCGAACCCCAGCCCGCGAGCTGGATCCAGGTGCGTTTCGTGAGCGTCATGGGTACTCCCTTGTCGAGGTTCGTGGTGAGAGCCGACCGCCGCGGCGGGAAGGCGCGATTATGGCTAGCTGCCAGGAAAGAACGGCTTGCCGATCGACGCCGGCATGTTCACGCGGATGAAATTCGGGTTGCGCGAGATGAGGACGAGCACGAGGATCGTCGCGAGGTACGGCATCATCGTCAGGAACTGGCTCGGGATCTGCACGCCTTCGCCCTGCAGCTGGAACTGCAGCATCGTCACGCCGCCAAACAGGTAGGCGCCGAGCAGCACACGCGCCGGCCGCCACGTCGCGAACGTCGTCAGCGCGAGCGCGATCCAGCCCTTGCCGGCGACCATGCCCTCGACCCAGAACGGCGTGTAGACGACCGAGATGTACGCGCCCGAGATGCCGCACAGCGCGCCGCCGACCATCACGGCCGCGAGCCGGATGCGCCGCACGGAATAGCCGAGCGCATGCGCCGATTCCGGCGATTCGCCGACCGCACGCAGCACGAGGCCGGCGCGCGAGCGATAGAGGAACCATGCGAGCGCGATCGTGAGCGCGATCGCCGCGTAGACCATCGGATGCTGGCGAAACAGCGCCGGCCCGACGAGCGGGATGTCGGCGAGGCCCGGTATGCGATAGCTCGCGCGCTCGCCGAGTTTCTCCTGCGTGTACGGCAGGCCGACGAACGCCGAGAAGCCCGCACCGAAGAGCGACAGGGCGAGGCCGCTCGCGTACTGGTTGGTGTTGAGCCAGATCACGAGCAGGCCGAAGGCGGCCGCCATCAGCGCGCCGGCGGCGGCGCCCGCCGCGAGAGCGAGCCAGTCGTTGCCGCTGTGCACCGCGGTCGCATAGCCGGCGACCGCCGCGACGAGCATCATGCCCTCGGCGCCGAGGTTGACGATGCCCGCGCGCTCGTTGATCAGGAGGCCCAGCGCGGCGAACGCGAGCACCGTGCCCGCGTTCAGCGTCGCGGCGATGAGAAGGGCGAACGCATCCATCAGACGCCCTCCTTGGGCTTCAGCACGGGCGTCGGCTTCGCCGCATGCGCGGGCTTCCACCGCAGGCGGTAGACGATCAGCGTGTCGCAGGCGAGCAAGGTGAAGAGCAGCAGGCCCTGGAACACGCCCGTCAGCGACTTCGGCAGGCCGAGACGCGACTGCGCAAGCTCGCCGCCGATGTAGAACATGCTCATCAGGATGGCCGAGAACACGACGCCCACGGGGTGCAGCCGGCCGACGAACGCGACGATGATCGCGGCGAATCCGTAGCCCGCGGGGACATGCGGCGTGAGCTGACCGAGCGGGCCCGCCACCTCGAGCCCGCCCGCGAGACCGGCCATGCCGCCCGAGAGCAGCAGCGCGAGCCAGAGCGCCTTGCGCGACGAAAAGCCCGCGTAGCGCGCGGCCGCCGGCGCAAGGCCGCCGACCTGCAGCTGGAAGCCGGCATACGTCCGAAACAGCAGCAGCCAGAAGGCGCCAACCGCCGCGAGCGCGAGGAGCAGCCCGATGTTCACGCGGTAGCCGGTGAAGAGCTTCGGGATCTGCGTCGCCTTCAGGAACGTGATCGTCTGCGGGAAGTTGTAGCCGGCCGGATCCTTCCACGGACCGTAGACGAGGTAGCCGAGCAGCTGGTCGGCGACGTAGACGAGCATCAGGCTCACGAGAATCTCGTTCGCGTTGAAGCGGTCGCGCAGGAACGCGACGATGCCGGCCCACGCCATGCCGCCCACCGCGCCGGCGACGATGACGACGACGACGATCCATCGGCCCGTACTCGCGTCGGCCTGCATCGCGACGCCGCTCGCAAAGATGGCCCCGACGATGAACTGGCCCTCCGCCCCGATGTTCCAGACGTTGGAGCGAAAGCACAGCGCGAGGCCGAGCCCGATCAGGATGAGCGGCGTTGCCTTGACCGCGAGCTCGGTGAGCGCATAGACGCTCTTCACCGGCTCGACGAAGAAGACCTCCAGGCCGCGCAGCGGATCCTTGCCGAGCAGCACGAAGAGCACGGTGCCGATGACGACGGTGATCGCGAGCGCGAGCAGGGGCGACGCGAGCGACATCGCCCGCGAGGGCGACGGGCGGGTCTCAAGCTTCAGCATGCGCGCCCTCCTTGACCCACAGCCCGCTCATCCACTCGCCGATGCGCTCGATGGTCGCCTGAGCGGTCGGCACGCTCGGCGAGACGCGGCCCTGCGCGATCACGACGAGCCGGTCGCAGATCTCGAACAGCTCGTCGAGCTCCTCGCTCACGACGAGCACGGCGCAGCCCTGGTCGCGCAGTGCGAGCAGCTCGCCGCGGATCTGCGCGGCCGCGCCCACGTCGACGCCCCACGTGGGCTGCGACACGATGAGGAGCTTCGGCTGCGCGTCGATCTCGCGGCCGACGAGGAACTTCTGCAGGTTGCCGCCCGAAAGACTCTTCGCCACTGCATCGGGGCCCCCCGCCTTCACGTTGAAGCGCCGGATGAGCGATTCGGCCAGCGCCGTGACGTCCGCGGTGCGGATCCAGCCCGAGCGGTTGACGGTGCCCGTGCGCGTGAGCAGCGTGTTCTGGGCGAGCGAAAGCATCGGCACGGCGCCGCGCCCGAGCCGCTCCTCGGGCACGAAGTGCAGGCCGAGATGCCGGCGGCGACGCGGCGACGCCCGCGCGATGTCGGCCCCGAAGAGCGCGATCGAGCCGGCCGGCGCGCGCGCGTCCTCGCCTGAGAGCGCGGCCATCAGTTCCTGCTGGCCGTTCCCCGACACGCCGGCGATGCCCACGATCTCGCCGGCCCGGACCTCGAAGCCGATGTCGGCGAGGCTCATGCCGAACTGGTCCTGCTTGGGCAGCGTGAGGCCCTGCACGCGCAGCACGACCTCGCCCGGCTTCGCCTCGCGGTGCTGCAGCTGCGGCGGCTCGGCGCCGATCATGAGCCGCGACAGGCTGGCGTTCGTCTCGCGCGTCGGGTCGACTTCGCCCGTGACCTTGCCCGCGCGCAGCACGGTGCAGTGGTGGCAGAGCGCGCGGATCTCGTCGAGCTTGTGGCTGATGTAGAGGATCGAGCAGCCTTCGCGCGCGAGCTGGCGCAGCGTCACGAACAGCTTCTCGACCGCCTGCGGCGTGAGCACCGATGTCGGCTCGTCGAGGATGAGCAGCTTCGGGTTCGTCATCAGCGCGCGCACGATCTCGACGCGCTGGCGCTCGCCGACCGAGAGCGTGTGCACGGGCCGCAGCGCATCGACGTCGAGCCCGTACGACGCCGCGACCTTCGTGATGCGTTGCCTGACCTGCTCGAGCGACAGGCTCTTGTCGAGGCCCAGCCACACGTTCTCGGCCGCGGTCAGCGTGTCGAACAGGCTGAAGTGCTGGAACACCATGCTGATGCCGAGCGCGCGCGCCTCCTGCGGGTTGCGCACCTCGACCGGCTGGCCGTTCCAGCGGATCTCGCCCTCGTCGGGCCGGGTCGCGCCGTAGATGATCTTCATCAGCGTCGACTTGCCCGCGCCGTTCTCGCCGAGCACGGCATGGATCTCGCCCGGCTTCACGCGCAGGTTGACGCGGTCGTTCGCCTTGACGGCCGGGTACTGCTTGCTGATGTCGACCAGCTCGAGTCGCAGCATCGTGTCTCCTCTCCTGGCTCGCGGGTGCGGGCCGAACCGCCGCGTCAGCCGGCGAGCGCGGAGGCGCGCACGCCGTCGCGCACATGGCGCTCGACGCCCGCGATCCACGCCGCCGCGAGGTTGCGGTCATCGGCCAGCAGCATCCATGCGAAGACGCGCTCATGCAAGGTGCGCGCCACTTCGGCACGGCGCTCGGCGATGGGCCCGCGCGCCCAGTCCCAGGCGCACACGTCCGCGCACGCCCCGGGCTCGAGCGACCCGATCTCGTGGGCGAGGCCGAGCGCCCGAGCGGCGCCGCGCGTGGCCGCGTGCAGTGCCTTCCACGCGGTCAGGCGCTCGCCCGCCATCGCCTGGACCTTGTACGCATACGCGCACGTGCGCTGCATCGAGAGGCTCGTGCCGCCGCCCACGTCGGTCGCCATGCTGACCGCGACGCCCGCGTCCTCGGCCGCGCGCCAGCCGAACAGCCCGCTGCCGAGGAACAGGTTCGACGACGGGCTGTGCGCGATCTGCGCGCGCGCGTCGTGCAGCAGCCGGCGGTCCGCGTCGTCGAGCCAGATGCCGTGCGCGAGCACGCTCTTCGCGTGCAGCAGGCCGGCACGCGCGTACACGTCGAGGTAGCTGCGCGCCTCGGGGAACAGCTCGTGCACCCAGCGCACCTCGGCACGGTTCTCCGCGACGTGCGTCTGCATGTAGAGGCTCGCATCCTCCGCGCAGAGCCGGCCGGCCATCGCGAGCTGGGCCGGCGTGCTCGCCGGCGCGAAGCGCACCGTGACGGCGTACGCAAGCCGGTCGACTCCGTGCCAGCGCGCGATGAGCTCCCGGCAATCGCGCTCGGACTGCTCGACGCTCGCGTCGACGAGCCCCGCGGGCGCGTGACGGTCCATCAGCACCTTGCCTGCCACGAGGCGCATGCCGCGCGCCTGCGCCGCCGCGAACAGCGCATCCGCCGACACCTTGTGCACGGTCGGGAAGACGACCGCCGACGTCGTGCCGTGGGCGATCAGCGCGTCGAGGAAGACCTCGGCCCCGCGCTCGGCGTGCGCCCGGTCGGCATAGCGCGTCTCGGCCGGAAAGGTATGGCGCTCGAGCCAGTCGAGCAGCTCGGTGCCGTAGCTCGCGATCACGTCGAGCTGCGGGCTGTGCACGTGCGTGTCGACGAACCCGGGCATGACGAGCCGGCCGCGATGGTCGTGCCGGGCCCAGGTCGCATCGGGCGCTTCGGCCTGCACGCGCACGATGCGGCCGCTTTCGATCAGCAGCCAGTGATCCGGACGGAATCGCACCGCACCGGGAGCCTCGGTGTCGCCCCAGGCGGGCTCGGCGACGAAGTCGAGCAGGTCGCCGCGGATCGCGCTGCGCATCGCCGGCGACTCAGTGCACGCGAGCCGCAGCACCGCGGCGCGGCATCGCGCGCGTGGCGAGATGGCGTGCGACGTCGGCGACTTGCTCGCGCAGCCAGCGCACGGAGGCCGACGCATGGGTGAGGTCGTGCCACAGCTGGTAGTAGACGAGCGGCGGGAACGGCACCGGGCAGCGCACGATGCGCACCGGCAGCGCCTCGACGTAGCGCGTGCAGAACAGCCGCCCGGTGGTCAGCACCAGCCAGCTCTGCGCCACCATCAGCGGGATCAGGCTGAAGTGTGCGCCGCGCACCGTCACCTCGCGCTTGAGGCCCAGCGACGCGAGGTGCTGGTCGATGACGCCGGTGGCGCCGGCGTGCAGCGGCATGGGCGCCACGTGCTCGCAGCCGAGGTAGCGCTCGACGGTCCACGCCCGCGAGCGCGACGCGCCCGCCGCCGCCTTCGCGGCCGGGTGGTCCTCGGCCACGAGGCACACGATCTCGTCCGCGAACAGCTTGGCGAGGTGCAGCTCGGCGGGCGGCTCGAGCCAGTTGCCGATCACGAGGTCGACGGCACCGGTCGCCAGGCTGCGGCGATAG
>Ga0335069_10008655_pt1 | contig 14540 bp, 8 predicted proteins | sample Lox_Sample_11_FD_206714 | JGI IMG/M metagenome (GOLD analysis project Ga0335069, IMG submission 206714) | Soil microbial communities from Loxahatchee National Wildlife Refuge, Florida, United States - Lox_Sample_1.1 | ecosystem: Environmental > Terrestrial > Soil > Wetlands | place: USA: Florida... | reverse complement strand
TGATGGATCGCGCGCGTGTCCTCATCGCCCAGGGAGACCGGCACGCCCAACAGGGCGATCTCCTCAATGCACTCGAGAACTACCGCGAAGGCGCAGCGATCGTGCGTCGCCTGTCAGACGCGGACACGGCGAATACAGGTTTTCAGCGAGATCTGTCCGTCGCGCGGAATCGAATCGGCGCGGTTCTTCACGCGCAAGGCGACCTCAAAGGAGCGATCGACGAATACCGCGCCAGCTTCGCCGTCATGGAGCGCCTGACCGCAGCCACCCCCGACAACACCGAGTTCCAGCGCGATCTCGCCTGGTGCAGCGCGCGAATCGCCGAACTGCTCAAGGCTCAGGGCCGCGTCGCCGATGCGCTCGCTGGTCAAGATACGGGTTTCTCAATCACGCACCGCCCCGCAACGCGCTGATCCGACCGGAGCTCGCGCAATTGCCAGCGCGTTGACGCGCACCGCCGATCGGCTGGCGCGGTTTCCGACGCTGAGGGCCCGGCGGAAGTCGATCCTTACACCGACCTTACATCCAGGCAGACCCGAGCAGGACTGTCAATTCACGCGCGTCCACGACAAGCGCGATACGGCAGACACCAGGTTCCAGGTTCAATCGTGAAGAGATAGTGGCGCTCCGGTGGAACTGGCGTTCGCGGTTCTGTCCATTGCGACTGGACACAGCTTGGCTTCGACGGCTTTCCAACGCGAAAACCTGCTCGTCGGTTCGTTCGCAGCCGTATTCGGTAAATTGATCCGGATCGTCGCCGAAACGCAACATCTGCATTTCGCCCGAACATCAACATACTTGCGGACTCCTGAGTTCTTCTTTTGGCCCAACTGACGCGACCATATGGCGCATGCGACAACGGCCCGCGCGACAATGACGCGCGCGGCAAAAGGCGCAGCGCGACAAAGCGGCACACGCACGCGCAAGCCGCGACGAGGGGTGCGGTTCCCGATCGGTCCAGTACCGGATGGGCGTCGTTGGCGACATGAACCATTCTTGGGGAGATAACTGATGGCGAATACCTTCACTCCGACCGCGCTGGCGAACGGCACGTCGAACCTGCTTGTCCGCGCGTCCGCGATCAATCAGACGACGGATCTGCTGCAGGCCGGCGTTGTCTTCAACGACGCGGTACGGCTTTCGACCGGCCTGTTCTCCACGCCTGCCGGCAGCGGCAATCAGATTCCCTTTCTGGGCGAGTACACGACCGACATCCATGCGGTGCAGAACGACATCGCCGCGATGCTTGCCGCTCCGGGCACCGTCACGATCAACGGAAACGCCTTCACGCTGAACGCGACCGACACGGCGGTCCTGACCAACGTCCAGGCCCAGCTCGGCCAGATCCTTGCGGCCGCCCCAGGGACCCAGAATGCGGGGACGCTGGGTGCTGCGGACGCGACGATTCACCAAGTGCAGACCCAGATCCTGCAAGAGATCCACAACGACCCGCATCTGTCGGGGGCGCTCAACAACGTCACGTTCATGGCAGGGACCGGCGCCAATGACGTCGCTTTCCAGGCTCTTCCCGCCGGCAACGACAGTGCGGCCAATGTCGCAGCAGCGACGGCAGGCACGAGCCTGAAGACCATCGGCGAGGTATTCAACGCGGCATCCGATCTCGTCGAAGGTGGCATCACCGCCAACAACCTGAACCAGATCCAGACTGATTTGACCGCGGTTCAGACCGGCCTCACCAATCTGCTGAACAACAAGACCGCCATCGCCGCGATCGAGAAGGGCGAGACGGCGAATGCTGCGGCGTTGACCACGATCCACCTGCAAACGATGCTGGGGCAGGTCACCTTGCAGACTAACAAGTATGACGCTGCCGAAGTGAACGCCACGCCCACCGCGCTGCGCGGCACGGCGGACAACATACTCGACATCATCGACATCGCGCAGAACGACACCAACCTGAACATTGCGGCTGGCGGCAATGGCAACGCTGGGCATGCGGGCGGTTTCGCCGAACAGCCGGGCGGGCTGAGCGGCTCCGTGCAGAAATTCCAGGACAACCAGGCACAGACCAACTTCTGGGCCGCGTTCCTGTCGGAAGCCAATACGATCAACGCCACGTTGACCAAGATCGCCAACGGTTCGGGCACGGCAAATGCGGCCTTGGTGACGCAGATCCAGAACTACCAGCATTTCGGTCAGGCCTTCGATGCAGCGCAAGGCGCGATCTTCCAGGCCCGCTTCGACAACGAACTGTTGAGTGGCACGTTGGAAGCCGACAGCGCCAATGCGGTCAAGGGGCTGATGGGCATCCTGAACCACGATACCGGCGCAGCGCTTGCGGCCGACAAGGCGATGCTCAACGCAGCCGGCCAGGGCTTTGTCGCGGACGCCAGAGACGTCTCCGGCAACAACATCGCGATCGGCGGCGCGACTTATGTCGGCACCGCCGTGACGGTCAGCACCGCGACGTCTGTCCATGGTCTCGCGCAAGGCACCATTCCGGTGGGCGCGAATCCGAACATCGCGAACGGCACCGGAGGCGCGGCGGCCACACCACCAGCGGGGGGCGGTGGTGCAACAATGCCAATCAACTTCAACCCGACTGCGCTGGCGAACGGCACCTCGAATCTCCTGGTGCGCGGGTCCGCCCTCCAGCACACGACCGATCTGGTCACCGCCGGCGTTGTCTTCAACGACTCGGTGCGTCTGTCGACCGGCCTGTTCTCGACGCCTGCGAACAGCGGCAACCAGGCTCCGTTCCTCGGCGAGTACATGCAAGACATCACGGCCGTCCAGAACGATATCGCCGCAATGCTCGCCAACCCGGGCAACGTGACGCTCGGCGGCAAGGCGTTCACGCTGAACGCGACCGACACAGCAACCTTGACCAATATCGAGGGGCAGCTCGGCCAGCTCGCCGCGGCCGCCCCGCAGACAGCGAACGCAGCGACGGCCGCGGCCGCGGACGCCACGATCCACAGTGTTGAGGCTCAGATCCTACAGGAGGTTCAGGGCGACGCCCATCTGTCCGCCGCGCTCAACGGCGTCACCTTCATGGCGGGTACCGGCGCCATCGACGTCGCGTTCCAGGGCACGCCCGCCGGCAACGACAGCACAGCCAACCTGACGGCGGCTGCCGCGGGCACCAGTCTGAAGACCATCGGCGAGGTGTTCAACGCCGCCGCTGATATGGCCCTGGGTGGCATCACCGTCAACAACCTCAACCAGATCCAGGGCGACCTGACCGCGGTTTCTCAGGGCCTCACCAATCTTCTGAATAACAAGACCGCGATTGCCGCGATCGAAAACGGCGAGACGGCGACGGCCGCTGCGCTGACGACGATCCACCTGCAGACGGCGTTGGGCCAGGTCAACCTGCAACTCGCCAAATATGACGCTGCCGAAGCAAACAACAACAGTCCGACGGCATTGCGCGGCACCGCCGACAACTTGCTCGACATCATCGACATCATCCAGAACGACGCCAACCTGAACACGGGGGCGGGCGGCAACGGCAATGCAGGGCATATCGGCGGCTTCGCCGAAATGCCCGGCGGTCTGAGCGGATCCGTGCAGAGGTTCCAGGACAACCAGGCGCAGACCAACTTCTGGGCGGCGTTCCTGTCCGAGGCCAACACGATCAACGCGCAGCTCACGAAGATCGTCAATGGTTCGGGGACGGCTAGCGCGGCCCTGGTCACGCAGATCCAGAACTACCAGCACTTCGGTGCGGCATTCGATGCGGCGCAGGGCGCGATCTTCCAGGCCCGCTTCGACAACGAACTGTTGAGCGGCACGCTGCTGGCCGACACCAACAACGCGGTCAAGGGTCTCATGGGTATCCTGAACCACGACACCGGTGCGGCGCTCGCGGCGGACAAGGCGATGATCGCTGCGGCCGGCCAGGGTTTTGTGGCCGACGCCATGGACGTTTCCGGCAATAACGTTCCGATCACTGGCGGCAACTATGTCGGCACGGCCACGACGGTGAGCACGGCAACGTCGGTCAAGGGATCGGCACAGGGGACCATCCCGGTCACCGCCAATCCGAACATCGCGAATGGCACGGGCGGCGCTGCGGCTACGCCAGCGGCGCAGGGACATGGACACGACGCGGACGACCACCCGGGCATGGCTGCCGCCAAGGCGGCTGCTCCGGCAGCGACTGCGGCCAATACCCACGCGGCCCAATCGACGCCGATGTCGCACGGAACCGCTGCAACCCATGCGATGATTACGATGCACGACCTGATGCATGCGGAGGCGGTCGCGCATCAGATGCACTGGGCCTGATCGGACCATCTCAAGCCGAGCAAGCAATGCAGTGACGTCGAAGTTCCCCCAGTGCAGACATTCATTCTGCACTGGGGCCGTCCTTCAGGAAGAACCCGCGGCGATTTAGCGCAGGCAGTCAGCGCGAAGAATGGTGCTGTCTGCCACAATTCAGGTTCCGGATTCGCGGTTCAATCGTGGAGAGATGGAGGCCTTCCTTCGGCGACAGCATGAACATGTGGCTTTCATGCACGGTGCTATTTGCGACGACTAAATAGAAATTGAAAATTCGAATTGGTTTCCGACCGTTTTTGCGATGCTCGCGAGAATCCGAGCGTCTGCCGGTTCCGGTGTGTCACCGAACCGCAACAATCCTGGCTGCCCGAAGCTCATCACATTTGCGAACGCGCTGACACTTTTTTCGGCCCCAAACCCGCGACTAATTCGCAGCTGCTTTGAATGGCGCGTGATGACATGTCCCGATGCCGACGAAACGTCGGCCGAAGGGGGGGCCCTTCAGTCCTTGAGTTCTACACGTCCTTGAAAATCCCCGAGAGCGCCAATCCGGGAGAAGCGAGGACATTGGGGAGATCACTAGATGGCGAATACCTTCACTCCGACCGCGCTGGCAAACGGCACGTCGAACCTGCTGGTCCGCGCGTCCGCGCTCAATCAGACGACGGATCTGTTGCAGGCCGGCGTCGTCTTCAACGACGCGGTGCGGGCTTCGCTCGGACTGTTCTCGACCCCGCAGAACAGCGGTAACTCGAATCCCTTCTTGGGCAGCTACACGACTGACATCCACGCGGTGCAGAACGACATTGCCGCGATGCTCGCCGCTCCGGGCACCGTCACGATCAATGGCAATGCCTTCACGCTGAACGCGACCGACACGGCGGTCTTGACGAACGTGCAGGCCCAGCTCGGCCAGCTGCTGCAGGCGGCGCCAGGGACTACGAACGCCGGGACACTGGCGGCTGCCGACCAGACCATCCACAATGTGCAGGCACAGATCCTGCAGGAAATCCACAACGACCCGCATCTTTCGGGCGCTCTCGGCCAAGTCACCTTCATGGCCGGTACCGGGGCCACCGACACCGCCTTCCAGGCTCTTCCTGCCGGCAACGACAGTGCGGCCAACGTGGCTGCAGCGACGGCGGGCACCAGCCTCAAGGTCGTCGGCGAGGTGTTCACTGCGGGGGCCGATCTTGCGCTTGGTGGCATCAACGCCAACAACCTCGCCCAGATCACGGCCGACTTCACCGCCGTGCAGACGGGCCTGACAAAGATCCTGAACAACGCGACCATGCTCGCCCAGATCGAAGCCGGCGAGACCGCGACCGCTGCGCAGTTGACCACCATCCATCTGAACACGGTGCTGCAGCAGGTCGGCACGCAGCTCACCAAGTATGACAACGCCGAAGTAGTCGCCAATCCGACAGCGCTGCGCGGCACCGCCGACAACCTGCTGGACATGATCGACATCATCCAGAACGATCCCAACCTCAACATGGCGGCCGGCGGCAACGGCAACCCTGGACATGTCGGCGGCTTCGCCGAAATGCCGGGTGGACTGTCGGGGACCGTGACCAAGTTTCAGGACAACCAGGCGCAGACCAATTTCTGGGCCGCGTTCCTGTCCGAGGCCAACACGATCAACGCGCACCTGGCCGGCATCGCCAACGGCACCCAGACCGCGACCGCGGATCTGGTCACGCAGATCCAGAACTACGAGGCGTTCGGCCGCAATTTCGACGCGGCGCAGGGCGCGGTGTTCCAGGGCCGTTTCGACAACGAACTGCTGCACGGGACGCTGCAGGCGGACACGATGGCCTCGGTCAAGGGCCTGCAGGGAATCCTGAATGGCGACCAGGGCGCGGCGCTCGCCGCCGACAAGGCGATGATCACCGCGGCCGGCCAGGGTTTCGTGGCCGACGCCATGGACGTCTCCGGCAACAATATCGCGATCGGCGGTGCCACCTATGTCGGCAGCGCCACGACCGTCAGCACCGCGACATCGGTACATGGCATCGCGCAGGGCACCATCCCGGTGACCGCGAATCCGAACATCGCGAATGGCACGGGCGGCACGGTGACTGCGGGTGGTGGCGGTGCCGGCGGCGGCGCTGGCGGCGCCATGCCGATCAACTTCAATCCGACTGCGCTCGCGAACGGTACGTCGAACCTGCTCGTGCGCGCATCTGCCTTGCAGCATACGACCGATCTGGTCACGGCGGGTGTCGTCTTCAACGACTCGGTGCGCATCTCGCTGGGGCTGTTCTCGACGCCGGCGAACAGCGGCGGCTCGGTGCCGTTCCTGGGCGAGTTCACCCAAGACATCACCGCGGTCCAGAACGACATCGCGGCGATGCTCGCCAATCCAGGTGGCGTTACGCTGGGCGGCAAGGCGTTCACGCTCAACGCGACCGATACGGCGGTGCTGACCAACATCCAGGGCCAGCTTGGCACGCTGCTGCAGGCGGCTCCGCAGACCACGAATGCGGCGACCTTGGCGGCTGCGGATCAGACGATCCACAATGTCCAGGCTCAGATCCTGCAGGAGATCCAGGGCGACGCGCATCTGTCCAGCGCGCTCAACGGGGTCACCTTCATGGCCGGGACCGGCGCTACCGATGTCGCGTTCCAGGGCACGCCTGCCGGCAACGACAGCGTAGCGAATATCACCGCGGCGACGGCCGGGACCAGCCTGAAGATCGTCGGCGAGGTGTTCAACGCGGGCGCCGATCTTGCCCTTGGCGGCATCAACGCCAACAACCTGAACCAGATCACGGCCGATTTCACCGCCGTGCAGCAGGGCCTGACCAAGATCCTGAACAATGCCACCATGCTCGCCCAGATCGAGGCCGGCGAGACGGCCACCGCTGCGCAGCTGACCACGATCCATCTGAACACGGTGCTGCAGCAGGTCGGCACCCAGCTCACCAAATATGACGCGGCCGAGGTGAACGCCAATCCCACGGCGCTACGCGGCACTGCCGACAACCTGCTGGACATGATCGATATCATCCAGAACGACCCCAACCTCAACGCGGCGGCGGGCGGCAACGGCAACCCCGGGCACATCGGCGGCTTCGCCGAACAGCCGGGCGGCCTGAGCGGGTCCGTGCAGCGCTTCCAGGACAACCAGGCGCAGACCAACTTCTGGGCCGCGTTCCTCGCCGAAGGCAACACCATCAACGCCCAGTTGATGAAGATCGCCGCCGGTTCGGGGACCGCAACCGCGGCCTTGGTCACGCAGATCCAGAACTACGAGGCGTTCGGTCGCAACTTCGATGCGGCGCAGGGTGCGGTGTTCCAGGGGCGGTTCGACAACGAACTGCTGCACGGGACGCTGCAGGCTGACACGATGGCCGCCGTCAAGGGCCTGCAGGGCATCCTGAACGGCGATACTGGCGCTGCGCTCGCCGCCGACAAGGCGATGGTCGCTGCGGCCGGCCAGGGTTTTGTCGCCGACGCGATGGACGTCTCCGGCAACAATATCCCGGTCAATGGCGGCAATTATGTCGGCACCGCCACGACGATCAGCACCGCGACCTCGATCAAGGGAACGGCGATGGGCACCATCCCGGTCACCGCCACCCCGAACATCGCCAATGGCACCGGCGGCGCTGCGGCAACCAGCACCTCGCAAGCCGGCGGCAGCAGCATGGGCGGACACGGACACGATGCGGACGACTACAGCTCGGCTGCAGCCAATGCGGCTGGCGCCAAGCCGACCGCTGCTGCGGCTGCTGCGACTGCGGCCAATACCCACGCGACCCAGCCCGCAGCCGCGTCGCATGCGACCGGTGCAACGCATGCGATGATCACGATGCACGATCTGATGCACGCCGAGGCCGTTGCCCATCAGATGCATTGGGCCTGATCGGGGGCTCACGCCGACCCATCCATCCGGCGGTCCCAAAATTCGCCAGCGCAGAACCCAGTTCTGCGCTGGCTTTTTTTCAGGACCGCACCTTGTCGCTCAGCGCCGGCTCGATCGTGTGGTGATGGGGTCCGGTTGTCGCTCCGACCTCCGCCTGAGGCCCCGATTCCGAGCGGGTGAGCACGTCCCCGAGCTGCGGATAGTCACCACGATGGATGGATACCGTGAAACGCGCGGAGCCGCACCGCATCGGTCGGGCCCAACGACAACCCGTTCGACGGGCCAAGGAATGTTCCGCATTTGCGCGGTCGCGAGGGAGACAGGTGCCAACCTCAAACTCTCGGCCGAGCCCAGAACAGACTGCCGGGCATCGGCTTCCAGCGAGGCAAACGCCGCTTCGGGCTTCCGGCGAACTTCATCTCCGCCGAGGGCGTCGATCAGGACGTGTACGGCTTCGGGCCGCTGAAACGACGTGAGCGCGGCCATGACCCCTATTGAGTTGATGGGATGCCGGGTACACATAGAATCGTAGAGGCCTGCTCGTGGGGCACTGTGAGCGGCGTCGGTAAAATCGCTCATACCACAAAGGTCGGAAGGGCTCTCCGAGACGAAAACGTCGCAGCAACAAAGACTTAGAAGATGTTCACTGGATTGTAGACCCAGGACGCGCTTGAAAGGCAATCCTGGTCAAATCTCAACTTGAAGCGAATGTCGGTATCGGTGGTTGCGGGCCCCCGCAACCACCGATCCGAGCGTTCTGGACCTTGGCCGGCATATCTCTTGTGATTTCGCGATCATTTCTCAGAGCCGAGCAGGGCGTCGTCTACTGGCGCATCTCCTTCAAGATCGATCACGCTACTATGGCGGACAATTCGGTCGACATGGTCCGCCCAAGCGCTCAACGCAGCACGCATTTCGGCTTCGTACCGCGCAAGATTGTAAACGCCGGCGACTCCCGCGCGATGGCCGCTTACGTGGTTGAGAACTGCTTCGACGATGTGGGGGAGCACCCCGAGCCGATCAGCCATCACCGTCGCTGCAGTGCGTCGAAGATCGTGCAGCCACCAATCGGCTAGGGGAGCTATCGTCTCATCGGCTCCTGCCAGCTTTTGACGCCTGGCGAGTAAGCGCGCGTTGAGCGTTGCCTTCGACTTGGACCATCCAGAAAAGCCGCGATGTTCATCGCCTTCCCGGCGCGGGCCATCCCCGAAAACGTGTTCTCGGTTCTCGCCGCGAGGGGGCAGCAGCGACATCGCCGAGTCAGTCAGTGGAACCGCGTGCTCACGATGGTTTTTCGTGCGGGCGCCGGGAATCGTCCAAACGCGCTTAGAAGAATCGAGTTCGGCCCAACGCATTCCGCCGACTTCGTCGCGGCGTTGGGCCGTCAGAATGAGCAGCTTTACGATTCGTCCATAGTCGTCGTCACCGAGGCCTGTCCAGATTTCGGCAAGCTCGCCATCGGTCAGGGTTCGTTCGCGCGACCTGGGTTCGGCCGGACGATTGGTACCGAGGACTGGGTTCGCCGGGATTTCGAGCCCTTCTCGGATGGCCCAATTGAACATGGCGGATAAAGCTGAGCGTGCGCGGGCCGCTGTGACGGCTCCGTGGTCCGTCGCAATGGCGGCGATGCGAGTAGCAACGTGGCGGCGGCCGATATGCGACACCGGGAGCGGATGCAGCGGTTTCCATGTTACTAGGAGGTAGCGTTCAATTTCTGAATGAGTCCGGGGGCGCTGCTTCTGTTTGGCAGTCTTTAGATACTCCTCAGCGACCTTGCGAAACGTATCTGCGGCCTGCAAGGCCGCAAGTGCGCGTTCGACAGCAGGGTCCTTTCCCTCCGCAACCAATCCTAGCAGGCGTTTCGCCTCTTTTCGTGCCTTCTCGGGCGTCCACGGCGATCCATGGGGACCGATTGTAAAGAAGCGTTGGCGGCCGAATGCACGGAATTTGACGACGTATACCGGGGTGCCGCGCTGCCGTCGAACGCCAAATCCTCGCACAGCTTCCTTGTGGTCCGCATCCCAAATCGTTTCCCCGGGGCCGAGCGCTTGCACCGTTCGGACACTGATACCTAAGTTGGCCATCGATCGCCCCCTGTTGCTAGCTACCACCTAGCAACCACCATAACGGAAATTGGAGCGTAGGTAAGGCGACGAACGGCGAGATATATCTTTGATTCAACATTAGTTTTCGCAATTTAGGCCATTCTAGCGTAAGATCGGGGGCAGCCAAATTCTGTCTGTGGAACAGGAGGTCGGTGGTTCGAGCCCACCCAACTGTACCATCCGCATTCCCACCCAAAATCGACCCGCTCACGCGCGCGTTGCGCCGGCAAATCCAGCTCAACGTGCCGCTATCCAGAGACGGCGAAGCTTTATTGAGAGGCCGCAGCGTACTGGACTGCCTGCGGTTCACGGGCAGCATCGCCGGTTCAGGCAAGTCACTGCACACACACGCTCATCCAGCGTAGTTATACGCAAATCGCAAATTGAGTATAAGCAGGTGGTCCCCGAGCAGGGTGCGAATAGGCCTCAAGCAGCGTCGATATTGAGCGGACCACCCGGGACATTCATTCCAAGCTTGAGTCCCAGCTTCGCAAGTTCTTGCTCTATGTTGGCCATGACCTTCCGGCCCACGCCCGGCCTGCAAAGGAGGTCTACCTCGGAACGTTGCACCAAGTCGCCAACGTACACGATATCTTCATTTTTTAGGCAGCTGGCCCCCGCAGGATACAACACCAGTTCATCCACCCTGCGCAGCAAAACGGGATCAAAAACGACTTCTCCGGCCATGACGAATGGGCGGGGTCCGACTGGCCTGCGCCAATAGCGTTCCGCGATATCTTGGAGCGTGCCATGTGCGATCATGCGATCTTTGTCGCCTTCTCTGCCATGGAGCGAGGCTGCCAAGCCTTTGCCTTTGTCGCTTATCTCCCACACGCCTCGTTCCGAGTCGTCACGCATCAGGCCGTCCCTGATGAGTTCGCTGCGCTCCCAGCAGGCAGCGTTCCACCACCGCGGATCACCGGTCGAAACGGTTTCAAGGTCTCCGTCGGTCAACTTCGGAGCCATGATCGGACCCAGCAGTCGTCGAACATCCTTCGCCTGCGCTTTCCCTCCAAATCGCAACAGCACCATGAGGAGCGGGACCCGAAATACTTTCTGAGGAAGCTTCGGCGCGTTCGTCCGCTTTACGGTGGTCATCGAGGCGGATCGGTCCAATCCATCGCCCAACATTTCAAGGGCGGTAAGCGCTCGTGCAATGACGCTGTCGGCTGTGTCATCCAAAGGCTCAGCGCATCTTTTCATTCGGGCGTAGGTGTCTTCCGAAATGCGAATGACTGGCATCATCGCTGCGCTCCATTTCGTTACCTTGTAACAAGGTATCAAGGCAAAGTCAACCTAGGCCGCCCCGTAGGCAAGCAATTATCGCGCGCGTCCTTGCACGCGATGCTTGCCGAGTTAGTGTGATTCACCCACAATTTGAAAGAGGCTGAGGGTTTTTGCGCATGTCCGGGTCAGGTTCGCTGCGTGCCGCAGGCGCGGTGGTGGCGCTGTCGTTGGTGTCGACGCTGCCGGTCGCCGCGCTCGCCTATACGCCTGAGCAGCAGCAGGCCTGCACCGGCGATGCGTTCCGGCTCTGCAGTTCCGAGATCCCCGATGTCGATCGGATCACCGCCTGCATGATCCGCAACAAGACGCAGCTTTCGCCGGAATGCCGCGTGCAGTTCGGACCCGCACCCGGCGCCGCGGCCAGGGCGGACGATCCGCCGGGCCGGCCGGTCAGCACCAGGCCGGCCGCGAAGCGCAAATCCGCGAGCGCCAAATCGCACAAGTCGAAAAAGCCGGCGAAGCACAGCGCGAGCTGATTTCGTCTCGTTGCGTCATAGCCGGCCCTCACGCTGATCCTGGCGAGCTTGCTTCGGCAAACGTCTCGAGGGATGAGGCCACGGGGTCTCATGGTTCGAGACGGCGCTTCGCGCCTCCACGAGGGGCGAACGACGCAAATTGGACCAACGACTTCAGGTCGAGCGCGACCAGGATCATATCGGTAACCGCGAACCAGCCTGACCCGTTGTTCTTCTCTGTTCTTGTCTGTTCTTGTCGGTCGCGCGCTCGCGCAAGACCAAACATCCGTTTGATTACGGAGTCCGAAATGGAGTCCGGGATGAGCGTGCTGCCGATGCGCAACGTTGCTGCGGAACTCCTGTGACTCAAAAGCCAAAGCCGGACATCAATCCGTGATTACGCGATCGCGGCCGGCAGATTTTCCTTCCACGAATCAGGCCGCTGGATCATTTTTGCCGGCGGGGAGTCAATCTGGAGGCCGAGGTATGAACGTCATTGTTTTTGCATCGCGTAAAGGCGGTTCGGGCAAGAGCACGCTTGCCGCGCATCTTGCCGCGCAGATCAAGGCAACAAAGCCATGTCTGCTCATCGATGCCGATCCGCAGGGGTCGCTCACGCTCTGGCACAAGCTGCGCGGCACCAACGAGCCGCCGATCAAGACTGCGGTCAATTCCGTCGGCTCGATCGTCGCCGCCGCCAAGCGCGACGGTTATGAATGGGTGCTGATCGACACGCCGCCGAACCTGTCCGCCGTGGTCGACGACGCCATCAAGAACGCGACGCTGGTGATCATTCCGGCGCGGCCCGGCGTGTTCGACGTCAACGCGGTGCAGGAGACGATCCAGACTTGTCGCGCGGCACGCAAACCCTATGCGGTGGTGCTGAACGGCGCGCCGGCGCGCCGCGATGATTCGGAGAGCCCGATCGTGTCGATCGCGCGCGAGGCGCTGGCCAAGTTCCGCGCGCCGGTGTGGGGCGGGCAGATCACCAACCGCGCCGACCTGTTGATGGCGCTGAGTCATGGCGAGGGCGCACGGGAATACTCCGCCGAAGGCCGCGCGGCGGCCGAGATCGGCCGGCTGTGGGCTGCGATCGAACGCTCCGTGAAGGCGATTCGCGGCACGATGTCCGCCTCGGGCACCATGCACAAGCAGGCGGCCTGAAGTACTGAGCTGTTCCGGTTCGCAATCGGGACAGCGATACTGCTCAATTTGTTTTGATGTTTGTTGCCGCCAAGTTGGTACTTGACCTCTGGCTTTTGTGATGTGCGGGCGCCTGTCCCCGCGACAAACCGGGCGCCCGATGACGACGCGACGTCACAGATCCTGCGGCAGATGATTGTCCGGTGCGATCCTGCGCGCGTGAGCGCGCGGCTTGCTCGTGCGCGCGTGCGCCAAACCTTCAGGCCACCATCAGCACGTAGAAGAAGATCACCGGCGACAGGCACAGGATCACCGACCAGATCCCGATGGCCCAGAGAATGTCGGCGGTCGAAAAACCCCTGTTGTCGAGGAGTGGATGGTGCTCGATCTTCACGTCGCGTCCCCCTGCTTCTGCAGTCTTCTTGCGGCTTGTTCTGAACCGTTTCTTACGCGCAACCTTTTAAGAAGCTTTTCTTCAATCTTCCCGCATTCGGGCGCCGTGCCGTGAGGCGCGGTTAACCACGCCTGGTCAATTTCCGATAAATCCGTGATAGGCGAGGACCGGAAAGAAACCGAGCAGAACGGCCCAGAAGCCGAATGACGAGATCATGAGAACGTCCCGAATGATCTCCGCCGGCACGGCGGCCGGACCTGTCGTTCTTCGCAGCATGTTTCCTCCAGCTTTTGACGCAGTATAGCGGCCGCGCCTTAACGTTGCCGCCGCCACGCCGGTTCAATCCGGCGCGGCCGCGCAACCTGAAATCAACCATGCCCCCACCCCAGCCCTCCCCCGCAAGCGGGGAAGGGAGCGCGGGCACCGGCTCCGCCAAAATTCGCGCCACGCTCGTCATGCGTGGAGCGATGCATCTGGTGCACCGGCGAAGCGAGAACCTCAGGCCACGAGGTCGCGCCGCTGCCGGCGGAGCGCGCCGCGCCGCGCCATTTCCTGGTCGAGCCGCGCTGCAAGCTCGGCCGAGACCTCGACCATGGGCGAGCGGACTTCGGCGCTCGCGATCAATCCGCTGCGTGCCAGCCAGTATTTTGCCGGAGCCGGGCTCGGCTCGGTGAACAACAGCCGGGTGAGCTCGCGCACCTCGCGCCAGGCCGTCTCGGCCGCCGCGCGATTGCCGGCCTGCAGATGGCTGCGGATCGCGGCAAAGCTGTCGGTCTCGACATGGGCTGAGAGCAGGATCGCGCCGTCGGCGCCGGCGCCGAGCGCATCGAAATAGTCGGTGTCCTCGCCGGTGAGCACGCGAAATCCGGCCGGCCTCTTGCGGAGCAGCTCGGCGGACAATGCGCGATCGGCGCAGCAGTCCTTCAGGCCGACGATGTTCGGATGCTCGGCGAGGCGGAGCAGCGTGTCGTTGCTGATCGCGACCGAGCTCCGATAAGGAATGTTGTAGAGCACGATCGGATGCGCGGCGCGGCTCG
>Ga0335069_10008654_pt1 | contig 14541 bp, 9 predicted proteins | sample Lox_Sample_11_FD_206714 | JGI IMG/M metagenome (GOLD analysis project Ga0335069, IMG submission 206714) | Soil microbial communities from Loxahatchee National Wildlife Refuge, Florida, United States - Lox_Sample_1.1 | ecosystem: Environmental > Terrestrial > Soil > Wetlands | place: USA: Florida... | reverse complement strand
CAGCACGCTCGAAGTCAGCGGCATCTGCCTCACGGAGATTGACAGCGATGGCAAGGTGAAGTCCTTCCGCGTGCTCCTCGGCAGCCCGGCCGCCGTGCGGGTGCTGGCCAGGCCGAGCTGGCTGACGACCGGCCGGCTGCTGATCATTCTGGGTGTCGTCTGCTCTCTGTCCCTGCTGGGCGTCGGCTGGACCGTTCTGCTCTCGCGCAAGAACGCCGTCCTGAACTCGCTGATGCGCGAGCGCGAGAAAGCCCAGCGCGACCTGCAGGAGGCCCACGATCATCTCGAACAGCGCGTGAAGGAGCGGACCGAAGAACTCAAATTCCAGATTACGGCGCGCAAGGAGACCGAGCTGCAGTCCAAGGCCGTTCTGGCGGAGCGCACGCGCCTGGCGCAGGAACTGCACGATACCGTCGAGCAAACCCTGACGGGCATTGCGTTGCAGTTGGATACCGCGGCCAAGTTATATCAAAGCCGGCCGGCCAACGCCCGCGAGCATCTTGACCTCGCGCGCAACCTCATGGGCAAAAGCCAGGTGGAATTACGGCGCTCCGTCTGGGACCTGCGCCAGCGCGAGCTGGACCGCTTCGACCTGCCCGGCGCGCTGCTGGAGAGCGCGCGCCAAATCGCGCAGGCCTCCAGCCTCAAGGTGGACTTCGAAACTCACGGCACGGCCCAGGCCTTGCCGGAGATTGCCGAGGAAAACCTGCTACGCATCGCCCAGGAAGCCCTGACCAACGTCATCAAGCACGCGCGCGCCACGCAGGTCAACATCACCCTGGATTTCGGGCCTCACCACGTGTCCATGGAGGTGGAGGATAATGGCACGGGATTCGACCTCGAGCACTGCGCCGGCCCCGCCGACGGCCATTTCGGCCTGCTCGGCATGGCGGAGCGAGCCAAACGGATCGGCGGCCGCTTCCTCCCGGTCAGCCGGCCCGGAACCGGCACCTTGGTGCGGGTCGAGGTCCCGCTGGGCCCGATGCCGCAGTTCCAACGCGCCGCCCGAAGCGGCCCGGAGCCGATTCAGGCCGAGCGGGAGACATCGGCCATTTAATTCCTATGCGCCAAAAAATACGCATCCTGATAGCCGACGACCATTTCGTCGTCCGCATGGGCCTTGCCGCCCTCATCAACACGGAGCCGGACATGGAAGTGGTGGCCGAGGCGGCTGACGGCAGCCAGGCCTTGGACATGTTCTGCAAGCATAACCCCGACCTCGCGCTGCTGGACATGCGCATGCCGGTCAAGAACGGCATCCAGGCCACGAAGGAAATTCGCGGGCGCGTTCCCGACGGGCGCGTACTGATCCTGACCGCCTTCGACGGCGACGAGGAGATTCACCAGGCGCTCCAGGCCGGCGCCCAGGGCATCGTGCTGAAAAGCTCGACGGGCGAGAAGCTCATCCCCGCCGTGCGCGCGGTCGCCGCCGGCCAGCGCTGGGTGCCCAAGGAGATTGCCAGCCGGCTCAGCGCCCGGTCGGCGTTCGAGGAGCTTACGCCCCGCGAAGTCCAGGTCCTGCAACAGCTCGCTCGCGGCCTGGCCAACAAGGAGATTGCCGACGTGCTTAAGATCACGGAATACACGGTCAAGGACCACCTGAAGAGCATCCTGGCCAAGCTCCGCGTGGCCGATCGCACCGAGGCCGTCACCGCGGCCATTCAGCGAGGTATTATCCACCTCTGAATCCAGGCAATGGGCGGGACGGCGCGAGGGGAGCTGCCAACGAATTCCGCCGAGGAGTTCAGGGAACCGGCCTGGGGCCTTTGTGCAGGCGGGGCTCATACTCCGGCGGGCACGAGGCTACGCGAGCTTGGCGGCATCGAATGGATGAGCGGGGGAGAAGCGGAAACCTGGAGGCGTCTGCGAAAGGCCAGGTGCCGGCGACGCGTCAGTTCCACGAGAGGCCACCAGACCCGGCGGACGAGGCGATGCTTAATCAGGAAGTGCCATAGGCGGTTCGAGCGCTTGTAGAGGTAACAGCCCGCCAGGTAGGTGGCCACCGCGGCGACCCCATCCGGGCGGCGGCGCCAGATGGAGACATGCGAGAACAGGCGCCGATAGAGCCAATCGTAGCCGAGCTGCAGCTCCTGGGGCGTCATGTTCCGCGGCTGGAATACCACGTGTGCCGTGTCGTACTTGTCCCAATCACGATGCAGCAGGCGGCCCTCGGCCTCGAACTGCCGGAACAGCGGCGTGCCGGGATAAGGCGTCAGGATGTGAAAGGTCGCGCATTCCAAGTGGTTGGCCTCGATCCACTCAGCCAGCTCCACGAAGGTCTCCTTGTGGTCGCCGTCGAACCCCACGACGAAGCTCCCGTTGACCTGAATGCCGTGCTCCCGCAGGAGGCGGACCCGCCAGGCGTATTCCTCGGCGCGTGGCGAGCGTTTGCGGGCGTGGGCGAGGTTGGAGTCGGTCAGCGTCTCAAACCCGATAAACACGCCCGTGCAGCCGGAAAGCGCCATTTCCCGCACCAGGCCGGGATCGTTCGTCACGTCGAGCGTCACAGCCGCGCTCCATATCTTCTCCAGCGGCCGCAAGGCCCGGCACAGGGCGCGCAGGTAGTCCGGTTGGGAGCCGAGATTGTTGTCAATGAACACGGCGTAGGGCTGGCCGTCGGCCGCAAACTGCGCCCGTATATCCTCGGGCTCGCGCGTCCGGTAAGGCATTTGCAGGCCGCGGGTGGACAGGTAGCAGAACCCGCATCGGTTATGGCAGCCACGCGTCGCGATGAGGCTGGTGGTAGTCAGGAAGCTATCCCTTGGCGCCAGGTCGCGCCGCGGCCGGGGATCGAGCTGATAGGGACTATCATAACTCGCGCTGTAAAGCGGCTTGAGATTGCCGGCCTCGATATCGCGCAGGATCGCCGGCCATAGTTGCACGCCATCGCCTACTGCCACCGCGTCCGCGTGAGGGGCTGCTTCGTTTGCACATGACTGAATATGCAATCCGCCGAGCACGACCTTGCTGCCCCGTGCGCGATACCAATCGGCCAACTCGTAGGCGCGCCGGGCGAACGTCAGGTGCACGGTGATACCCACCACTTCCGGCAGCGGCTCAACCGGCGGCGGCCCTTGCAGCAGATTCTCATCCCAATACCGCACCTGCCAATTGGGCGGAGTGGCGCCCGCGACGGAGGTCAGGGCAAGAGTGGGGACCAGCACGTGCTTGCCAAAGCTGCCGTGCGGGGACTTGGCGTAAAACGGATTGATGAGCAGCGCGTGCCGGCGGGCGACAGGGCCGGCAGGAGCCGCGTCGCCCAGGGGCGGAGGCGTGCACATCTCGCGCGGCAACCACAATGGCTTGCGCGGCTGGTAGAACGGGTCGTCGGGTACCGCGCCGAACAGCCGGGACAGTGCGCCGGTCTTCATGCGGGCTGAGGAATTGGGAGGCCACGCAAGCCGTGACGGGCTGCCTCACAGGTGCCTCGCCGGGCCAGTTCACTGAGCCGACGCTCAACCTCTTCAATCGAGTAATCCGGCGTCGAGGTTCCTGCTGTCACCCCCACCGTGTGCGCGCCGTGGAACCATTCCTCGCGCAGGTCCAAGGCGGTCTGAACATGGTGCACCCGCGGGCAATAGCGCGCGCACGTGCGCACCAGCTCGTGCGTGTTGTTGCTGTGAGCGCCGCCGATCACGACCATCACGTCCGCCCGCTGGGCCAGTTCGACCGCTGCGTGCTGCCGCTGCTTGGTTGGCTGACATACTGTGTCTATGAAGCGCACCTCGGAGTCCGGGAATCGCCGGCGGATGAGCTCCACCAGCGCCCTGACCTTCTCGATGGGCTGGGTCGTCTGCGCCGCCACGCCAAAGCGCGGACGCTCCCTGAGCTCGAGCACGTCCGCCTCGCTGAGAACGACGTCGAAATCCTGCAGGTCCTCGGTGAGGCCGCGCACCTCGACATGGTCCCGCTTGCCGACAATCACCGGGTGATAGCCCGCGCCGGCAAGCCATGCCACCGCGCGATGGGCCACTCGCACCAGCGGGCACGTGGCTTCCAGCAGGTTCAGCCCGCGCTCGCGGGCGCGCTCTATCGCCTTCTCGGAGGCACCGTGCGCGGTGATCATCACCGTCCGGGTCTCCGCCGCCGACGCCTGCTGAGCCACGTGGATGCCCCGGCGGCGGAGATCCGCCAGGACGACCTCGTTGTGCACCAGGTCACCGAGGATGGTCAGCGGCGCCGGTTGGGAGTGTTTCAAGGCCAGGGCGATGGCGTCGCGCACGCCAAAGCACATGCCCAGGTGTTCTGCTCGGAGGACTCTCATAGGATCAGTGCGGGGCATTAACTTTGTATCACAAAGTATATGACCACACGTCCGCCAGCGCGTTCAAAGTCGGTGGCAGGACCCCGTGAGCTATCTCATAAATGATCCTGCGGCTTCCTCCGCGTCCTCGTTCTCGTCCTCCTCTCTCGAAAACAGGAGACAAATCGAGGACAAGAGGAGAATGAGGACACGGAGGAAGCCGCAGCAGAGCTTATGGGATGGCCTCTACTGCGGCCTGCTCTGCTGCACGATCTGCTCCAGCAGGTTGATGTACTTCGTGAACGCCCGCCTCCCCGACGCCGTGAACGCGCACGTAGTCAGGGGCCGGCGGTTCTGGAACGATTTCGTCACGGAGACATAGCCCGCTTCCTGGAGGGTGCGGATGTGAGTAGTGAGGTTCCCGTCGGTCATATTCAGGCCGTCGCGCATCTCGGTAAACGAGAGTTCCGGCGAGGCGGCCAGCATGGACATGATGGCCAGCCGGCCCTTCTCGTGGATGACACGATCGAGCTGGAGAAAGGGTTCGGGATTCACGCCGCTGCCCTGCGCCGTTCGGTAAAGTAGAGGTAGAGCCCGTAGGCGAGGTGGAACCCGCCGAAGAAGGTGCCCATGATGATATGAGCGGTGCCGTAGTGCGGCAACTCGTCGCGGGCAAGGTCTGCGGCGAGCAGAGCGCAACCCGCGACAATGAAGCCCCACCCGAAAAGCCTCATGCCGCGCGGCATAAAAAACCCGGCGGCATGGATGGCGCAGCCGTAGAGCACGACCCAGCTCAGGGGCAGCCATAGCTCGGTGACGGGAGGACCCAGGCCGCGAATCATCGGCGGGCGGAGAAAGGCGCCGACCGTGCAGATGCCCCCGGCGACCAGCGGCGGCAGCAACGCCTGCGTGACCCGGCGTGTCGGTGGCGACCAGAACGGCTCCTTGTCCTTGAGCGCCTGACGCCGCACGAGCAGGAGCGAGCCGGCGAGCGCACCCACGGCGACCAGGGCCCAGTACACGATGAATGCCTTGGGCGGGCAAATCCGCAACCGCCAGGCCAGGACGGCCGCCACGGACCCCACGATGCCGTTGTAAAGCATGATGGGCGCCAGCGCCCGCCGGTACAGCGCGGAGCGTTCCATCAAAGTGCGGATAACCTGCAAGTGTTCGGCAGCCCAATTGGATTCCATGCCACATACTTTGCAAAGCAAAGCCTGGGAAGGCAAGCCTGATTTGAGGCTTGCGTTTCAAGGTAGCAGGCCAGATATGCTTCCCAAAATGCCTGCTGCCCGGAACCTCGAGCGCCCGTGGGTTGTGTGCGCCTTCCTGGTGCTGGCGACCCTCGCCGCGTATCTGCCGGCCCTCTGCTGCGGCTTCCTTACCTTCGACGACGACTACTACGTCACCCGCAACCCTCAGGTCACGGCGGGGGTCACCCTGGCCGGAGTGCGCTGGGCGTTCACGCACGTCCACGCGTCCAATTGGCATCCCCTGACCTGGATATCGCACATGCTGGACTGCCAGCTCTACGGCTTGCGTCCGGTCGGACACCATCTGACGAGTGTCCTCCTCCACGCGGCCAACTCGGTGCTGCTGTTCCTCTGGCTGCGTTCGGTGACGGGCACGTTTTGGCGCAGCGCCCTGGTGGCTGCTCTGTTCGCCCTGCACCCGCTGCATGTTGAATCCGTCGCCTGGGTGGCGGAGCGGAAAGACGTGCTCTGCACCCTGTTCGGGCTGCTCTCACTCTGGGCCTATGGCCGCTACGCCGAAGGCCGGAGGGCCAAGGTCGAAAGGCGAAATGCAAAGGATCCAAAAGGGGAGAGGAGGGAACATCCAACATCCAACATCCAACATCCAACATCCAACGACCAGGCTTACGCTCCACGCTCTACGCTCCACGTCTTGGGTTTCTACACTCTCGCTCTCCTGTTCTTCGCCTTGGGCCTGATGAGCAAGCCCATGCTCGTGACCCTGCCGTTCGTGCTGCTCCTGCTCGATTATTGGCCGCTCGGCCGCTTCGCGAGTCTTGAGTCTAAAGTCCCAAGTCTTAAGTCCACGCACCACGCACCACGCAACACGCATCACGCAACACGCTTCAGCTTCAAGCCGTTAACCTCCCGCCTCCTCGAAAAGTTGCCCTTCTTCATTCTCTCCGCCGCCTCCTGCCTGGCGACCTTGGGCGCGCAAAAGGTTGGCAGGGCACTCGTGCCACTGGAGGTCCTGCCTTTCAGAGCGCGGCTGTGCAACGCCCTCGACAGCTACGTGGGCTATCTCCGGCATCTGTTCTGGCCGGCGGGGCTGGCGCCGATCTACACATCCACCGGGACCACAGGGGCGGCAATCCTCATTGCCATCGTGCTCCTGGCCGCCGTAACCCTGCTCGTGCTCTGGCAGCGCAAGCGCCGGCCATATCTGCTCGTCGGCTGGGCGTGGTACCTGGGGATGCTCGTGCCGGTGATCGGGTTGGTGCAGGTCGGGAGCCAGAGCATGGCCGACCGCTACACCTATCTGCCCGCCATCGGCGTGTTCATCATGGTGGCATGGGGCCTCGCCGAAGCTGCAGTCGGCGCGGGCGCGCAGGGCGATACCGCTGCCGGAGCGCCAGCCGTCCCCGGCTCGCCGCGCGCAGTAGCGCTGTCGAGCTGCGTGGCTCTGGCCGCTCTCAGTGCCTGCGCCCTGGTCACCGCTTCCCAACTGCGCTACTGGCAGAACTCCGAATCCGTGTTCCGCCGCGCCTTGAGCATTAACGGCGACAACTTCATCGCCTGGAGCGGCCTGGGCTACTGCCTCGCCGAGCAAGGCGAGGAGCGCCAGGCCGAAGCCTGTTACGAGCGGGCAGTTCAGATACGGCCATCCTTCGCCGAGGCTTGGAACGGCCTGGGCTATGCCCAAGCCAACCTGGGCCACTACGCGGAAGCGGTGAACAGCTACGAGACGGCCATCCGGCTTGCCCCGGATCACCTCACAGCGCGGAACAATCTGGCCACTGCCCTGGCCGCCTGTGGCCGTGCCGAGGAGGCCAAGGCTCAGTGCCGTGCGGCCTCCGGAATTGACCCCTATGCCGCCGAGCCGCATATCAACCTCGCCGCTCTATATGCCACGGAAGGGCAGTGGGACCAGGCCGTCTCCGAATACAGGCGCGCCCTGGAGTTGGATCCCGGGCTGCTGGACGCGGCTTGCGGCCTGGCGGGCGCACTGGCCAAGCAAGGCAAACCCGATGAAGCCGTCCGCGAGTTGTCCGACTTGCTGGCGTCGCACCCCTCCTGCGCAGCCGCGCGCCTGCAACTAGGCATCATCCTCGCCCGGCAGCAAAAGACCGATGACGCCATCGCCCAGTTCGACACGCTACTGCGCGCCAACCCGGACGACCCGGCCGCTCACTACCAACTCGCCCTGACGCTCGGCGCCCGGGGTGAGTCGAAACAGGCGCTGGCCCATTACCGTGCCGCGCTCAAAGCACGACCCAATTTCCCGGAGGCCCTCAACAATCTGGCATGGCTGCGGGCCACCGACCCCGACCCCGAACTGCGCGACGGCACCGAGGCCACCGCCCTCGCTCTGCGCGCCTGCCGGCTGACCGATTACAAAGAAGCCTACATGCTCGGCACTCTGGGCGCCGCCTACGCCGAAGCCGGCCGCTTTTCCCAGGCACTGGAATCTGCCGAAAAGGCCGCCGCCCTCGCCGACCAGGAGGGCGATGCTGAAACCGCCGCCATCAACCGCAAGCTCGCCGCGCTTTACCGCGCCGGACAGCCTTACAGGGAGACGCGGACCAGGTAGGGCAGCCGTTCCGGCCCCCTCGCCTCGCTCCAAGCCGTAACGATTCAGTTGGACCTGGGGACCACACGCGCCCTCGCGTGTGATTCACGGCGCCTCGTCGCGAATGCTTCCCGCGGGCGAGAGAACCAACGGCGGGGCGCCGTTGGCCGCACGCGAGGCGCGTGCGCTCCCCACCACAGATAGCATGGATGCCGCTAAGTGCTTGCAGCGGCGCGCAATTCATGCGATAAAAGGGTCAGAGCCGTTTCACCGCGCGATGAGCGAGACGCCCGCACATACCCTCAATCCTAAGTACGCATGGCGCGAGTTGGCCCACAAGGACTTGCCCAAACGCTCGGCGGAGCAGCGGGTCTCGGACTTCCTGGAGATCTACGGCCTTTACGACGAGGCCACGGCCCGCGAGCAAGCCAGCCGCTGCATCCAGTGCCCCAACCCCAGTTGCGTCACCGGGTGCCCGCTCTGCAATCCCATTCCCCAGTGGATGCTCCTCACGGCTGAAGGCCGCTTCCTCGAAGCCGCGGCCGTGCTCGGCTCGGCCACCAACCTCGCCGAAATCTGCGCGCGCGTCTGCCCGACCGACCGCTTGTGCGAAGGCTCCTGCATCCTGAGCGGCGTCTCCGAGCCGGTCGCCATTGGCGCCCTCGAGCAGTTCCTGACCGAGTACGCCTTCGCGCATGGCCAGGTGGACGCCAGCACTGAGCGGCCCAACGGCAAGCGGGTCGCAGTGGTCGGCTCGGGGCCGGGCGGGCTGGCCTGCGCGGACGAGCTGGCCAAAAAAGGCTACGCCGTGACCGTGCTCGACTCGGGCCTGGTGCCGGGCGGGCTGTTCGTAAACGGCACTCCCGCCTTCCGGGTCGAGAAGTCCATCGTCCAGCGCCGGATCGAAATCCTGCAGAAACGGGGCGTCGTCTTCCGATTAGGCGTGAAGCTGGACAGCGGTCTCGCCCTGGGCAAACTGCGCGAGGAGTATCACGCCATCTTCCTGGGCTTCGACGCGCGGAAGGCCCGCACGCTCAGCGTGCCCGGTGCCAGCCTGTCGGGCATCGTCCAGGCGCTGCCTTTCCTGCTCCAGAAAATCACCCCCGTGCCCTTGGATTGCCCTCCCATCGAGGTGGCGGACAAGCGCGTCCTGGTCGTCGGCGCGGGTGACACGGCCATGGACTGCCTGCGCACCGCCCTCCGCTATGGGGCGCGCGAGGCGACTTGCGTCTATCGCCGTGACGAAGGCGACATGCCGTGCAGCCGGCGCGAGTTCGAAAATGCCCGTGAGGAAGGTGCGCGCTTCCGCTTTCAGGCCGCGCCCGTCGCGGTGCTGGGTGAGGAACAAGGCCGGGTCCGCGCGCTGCGGGTCATCCAGACCGAACTCGCTTTGCCTAAGAGCATGGGACCGCGCCCCTTTGTCGTGCGGCAGGGCACCGAGTATGACCTGCCGGCAGATTGGATTGTGCTGGCGCTGGGCTTTGACCCATCGCCCTGCCCGCGGGAGGGCGACATGGCCGCTCTGGCTGCAAACGAGTGGGGCGGCGTCGCCGTTGACGAGAACCAAATGACCAACATCCCCGGCGTGTTCGCCGGCGGTGATCTCGTACGCGGCCCGACCCAGGTGCTGCACGCCGTCCGCGACGCCCGCCGCGCCGCCGCCCAAATCCACGCCTACCTCTCGGCCCGGAGCGGATAGTCTGCGTTGCCGCGGCGCAAACGGCACACGACCAGGTTCCTGCGCATGTTCAGTGCACCGGGGCGTGGTGGCGGAAATCCGAAACCCGAAGGCCGAAGGCCGAAAGAAGGCCGAAATCCGAAGTCCGAACCCGCCGGCTAGCACCTCCTTCAACGCAGAGACGCAGAGAGCACAGCGCGGCAAAGCCGCAATCGAACCGGGGCGCGAGGAGGATGGAGGATAGAAGATGGAGGATAGAAGACCCCTGTGTGCGATGGCCTGGCAAATTGCCGGCAGCCTGCGAACGATTTGCCAGGCCATTGCAAACGGAGCACTTCTATCCTCCATCTTCTATCCTCCATCCTCGTCGCGGCCTTTCGGGTTTCGGGCTTCGGCCTTCTTTCGGCCTTCGGATTTCGGCCTTCGGGCCTGGCTGCCGCTCCCAACACGTAACCCTCACCCTTTCAACCCCTTGCCCCCGCTGAATAAACTCTTGCCCCAGCGGTCTAACGGGTTAATGCAGAACATGACTGGATTTCTTATGAAATGCACCAAATGTCTGGCGGTCGTGGCAGCGGCGATCCTTCCGCTGCTCTCGGTTTACGCGCAGACGCCCCCGGCGGGAGCGGCCAATATTTCCCCCAGCGCGAGTGAGGTCGTCCGCCTGGCCGGCTCGGGCGTGGGCGATGACGTCCTGATGGCGTATGTCCAGAACTCCCAGACGCCTTTCGACCTGACAGCCGACAACGTCCTTTACCTCCGCGACGTCGGCGTGTCGCAGGCCGTGATCACCGCCATGTTGAACCACGACAACGCCATGCGCGCCCAGGCGCCGCCCACCGCCCCGCCGCCTTATGCGCCGACCGAGGCGCCCCCTTCCCCGGCTCCTGCGCCCGCTCCGGTTCCCGAAGCTCCTCCGCCCCAGGCCCAGCCCGCGCCCGCGCCGGCCAGTTACGTCGGCAACGCGCCGCCGGACGTCTCCTATTTCTACAATGACCTGGCCCCTTACGGCGCCTGGGTCTCCCTGCCGAGCGTCGGCTGGTGCTGGCAGCCTAGCGTCGTCGTCGCCAACCGCGCCTGGCGGCCTTACTGCGACTCGGGTCACTGGGTCTATACGGACGCCGGGTGGTTCTGGCAGTCGGATTACACGTGGGGCTGGGCGCCCTTCCACTATGGCCGCTGGTACCTGGACGCGAGCTGCGGCTGGGTCTGGGTGCCCGGCACCGTGTGGGGACCGGCCTGGGTAACCTGGCGCAGCGTCGGCACCACTTGCGGTTGGGCGCCCCTGCCGCCCGGCGCAGACTTTGCGGTCGGCTTCGGCTGGCGCTGGCACGGCGTGGCCGTCGGGGCTAGCTTCGACTTTGGGCTGGGCGTCGGCGCTTTTGCCTTCGTCTCCTTCGGCGACCTCTGCGCCCACAACGTCGCCCACCTTTGCCTGCCGCCTGCGCGGGCAGCCGTGATTTTCAGGCAGACGGTCGTGGTCAACAACTACACGGTGGTGAAGAACACCGTGGTAAACAACGGCATCGCCGTGAGTCGCATCGCCGCCGTCAGCCACACCCCGATACCCCGGGCCGTCCTGCGCGAAGGCCCCGCCGGCGTGGGCCGACCGCCCGTTTCCGGCGGCGCCGTGGTCTATCGCTCGCCGCTCAAGGCCTCGCCGCAGCCGGTGCGCATGGTCGCCCAGAAAGTGGACCCCGCGCACCCTTACATCCAACACAGCACTCTGGCGAGGCCCACGTACGGGCAGACGACGACTTTCAACAAGACCGGGTCGGCGTCCACGTTCCAGCATACTACGACTCAGAATTTCAACTCTGTGCAAAAACCGGCCTTTGGCAACAGCACGCCCACCACGGCCTGGCAGCACACGACCACCACCGGCGCCGGCGCCTCGAGCGCCACCGCCACCGGGGCGACCAAGACGCAATCAGGATCCCACGAGACCTACCAGTGGCAGTCCTATCAGAAGCCGGGAGCCGGCGGGCAGCCGCTCTCACCGTCCCCGACCTCTCCGGGCCAGGCGCTCAACCAGCAGTCCCACACCACCACCGGCCTCAACCCCACTGCTCCGACGCCTTACACCTCCCAGACCCCCGGCAAGACCCAGTCCGCCTACACCACGGAAGCCTACAAAGGCACCGGCCAGTCCTATTCCGGCGCTGGCCAAAACCAGGCGGCAGCCAACCAGGCACTCCGCCAGACCCAGACCTCGCACTTCTACAGCCCGAAGACCATCGAGCAGTCCTCCCAGGTCCGCTCCATCTACCAGCCGCCCAAGGCCTCCACGGGTGGCGCGGCGCCCAACGCGAACGCCTACGGCACGAAGAAGAACCAGTAGCGCGGCGGGCAGTCAGAAAACATCCAACATCCAACATCCAACATTCAACATCCAATGGTCCCCACCGGGGCCGTCATTGGATGTTGGATCTTGGATGTTCGATGTTGGATGTTTCCTGCAACGCTGCGCTCCTCCCCTCTTCCCTCTACCCATTGACATTAGCAAAACCGTGCACGACGGTAAGTTAGTTTACTGACTCCCTCCGGGCTGCCGCGCCCATTGGCACGGTCAGGCCCGGGCCAGTAACTGGCGGTGGTCTGGGTCCGAGAGAAGGACGACCGCGCGGGCCGTCATTTGGGCTCGCATCCAGCGGCTCCTGCCCATCGCCCCATAGTGCCGGAGGAAGGGTTCGCGCCCCGGCCAACCTGGATGAGAGAACGACTATGAAAATGAAACACCTCGGATGGCCCAGCTTGCTGCTCGCGTTGACGCTCGCCGGGCTGAGCGGCCCGGGACGGCTCGGAGCCCAGAGCAACATTGTCAGCAGCGCCTTCACGTTCCAGGGACGCCTCGTCCTTAACGGACAGGCGGCCTACGGCTACTACGACTTCGTCTTCAACCTCTACGACCAGGCCACCAACGGCAACCTCGTGGCCGGGCCGTTCACCAACAGCGGCTGCCCGCCCTGGTATTACCAATGCCCCAGCCCACCATCGTTGCTCATCGGCACCGATGCCGTCGTGCAGGCGACGATTAACTTCGGCTCCGGCGCCTTCACGGGGGCAAGCCGCTGGCTCGGCATCCTCGTGCGCAGCAACGGCGGCGTCTTCACCACCCTCAGCCCGCGGCAGTTGATCACGGCCACGCCCTACGCCACAACCGCCAACAGCCTGGGCGGCGCCGGCGGATCTGCTCAATTCAACTCCAACAACGAGTTCCTCGTGACCGCCGCCTTCACCGGCATCAACCGCTCCTTCCCCCTCAGCGGGAATGAGTTCTTCGGTGTGCGCGCGCCAGTCACGAACACCTACGGCGGCATGTACGTCGAGACCGCCGGGTCCGGCCGCCCGTTCTACGGATACGGCGAAAGCGGAGACTACCTGGCCTGGACCTACCTGGACAACCTCGACGGAAACAAGTGGAAGCTGAATATCGGTTACGCCGACCGGGTGACCGTGACCACGGCCGGCAACGTCGGCATCGGCACGACCTCCCCCACTAACCTCCTGCAGGTCGGCTCGAGCGTTTCACCGGCCTACTGCGACGGCGGCACGTGGGTTAATGGCTCGGATCGCAACGCCAAGTCCGGTCTCGAGCCGGTCAACCCCACCGACGTCCTGGAGAAACTGGCCGGCGTCCCCATCAGCGCTTGGCATTACAACAGCGACCCAGGCACCCGGCACCTCGGGCCGATGGCGCAGGATTTCTACGCCGCCTTCGGGGTCGGCGCCGACGACACCCACATCGCCACCGTGGACGCCGACGGCGTGGCGCTGGCGGCGATTCAAGGACTCCGGCTGGAACTCCAGCAAAAGGACGCGCAAATCCGGGAGTTGCGCGAGCGCCTCGATCGCCTCGAAAAGGCGCTCCCGCCGCCGAGACCGCAGCCCACAAGATAAGCTCCTGGCGCCATGAAACGATCCGCTCCACCGGGTCCGCTCTCCCGCCGGCCCTGCCGCCCCGGCCCACCGGCTATTGGCTATTGGCTATCGGCTATTCTCGACAAGCTGTCCAAGCCGGGCGCCGTACTGGTTTCACCCGCCCGCTGGCCCTGCCGCCCGGCCCGATCGGCTATTGGCTATTGGCTATTGGCTATTCTCACTCCCTCATACTCAGTCCCGCTTCTACCGCGCTCAAAACTCTCCCGGCTGCGCGCTCTACCGTTTCCGCTCGCCCGCGGGCCGCGCAACTCAGCCCGATTGGCTAGCGGCTGGGCCTGTGCCTGCCTGGCCTGCATCGCCTTTCCCGCTGCTGCCCAGTCCGACGCAATCAGCTCCGGCACTATCGCCGGCGGAGGCGGCACCAGCAGCGGGGGCGGCTATTCCATCACGGACACGATAGGCCAGGCCGTCGTCGGCGAGATGACCGGGGGAGGCTTCGTGCTGACCAGCGGCTCCCCCGCGCCCCTGCCGAACAACGCCGGCGTGACCAACCTCTACGCCGTGACCAACCTCATGGGTTCCGGCCCGGGCAGCCTCAGCAACGTCCTTACCAACGCCCCCCCCGGCGCCTCCATCACCTTCAGCGCGAACCTCAATGGCACGATCTCCCTCACCAGCCCGCTGCTGATCAACAAGGACTTGAACATCTCCGGCCCGTCCGCCGGCAGCACCAACGCCGTCGTGCTCAGCGGGGGCGGCCAGCGCCAGGTGTTCAACCTCATCGGCGGCAACGTGTCCATCTGCAACCTGGGCATCGCCAACGGCTTCAACGCCACCAACGGCGGCGGTGTGTTCAATTGCGCGGTCGCCAACTTCTGCAACTGCACCTTCAGCAACCACCAGGCCACGGGCAAAGGCGGCGCCGTTTACAACTGTGGCGGCGCCAGCGTCTCCTTCAACAATTGCACCTTCGTGG
>Ga0335069_10008651_pt1 | contig 14546 bp, 15 predicted proteins | sample Lox_Sample_11_FD_206714 | JGI IMG/M metagenome (GOLD analysis project Ga0335069, IMG submission 206714) | Soil microbial communities from Loxahatchee National Wildlife Refuge, Florida, United States - Lox_Sample_1.1 | ecosystem: Environmental > Terrestrial > Soil > Wetlands | place: USA... | reverse complement strand
CCGGACCTGAACGAGCGCATGGTGCTCCTCCGCGAGCTGCAGCGCCATCCGGTCTCCGCGGTGCTCCTGCACGCCGACTTCTACGAAGTCGACCTGACCGAGCGCCTGACGGTGTCCGTGCCGCTCCACTTCGTCGGCAAGGCGAAGGGCGTGGTCGACGGGGGCATCCTCCAGCCGATCCTGCGCGAGATCCAGGTCGAGTGCCTGCCGACGGAGATTCCGGACTTCCTCGAGATCGACGTCACCGGGCTCGGCATCCACGAGACGCTGCGCGTCTCCGACGTGACGCTGCCGCAGGGCGTGTCCGCCGTCACGGACGGCACGCAGACCATCGTGAGCGTGCTGCCGCCGACGGTCGAAGTGAAGGCGGTCGAGGCGGGCGCCGAGGGCGCCGCACCGGCCGAGGGGGCCGCTGCGCCGGCCGCCGCGGGGGCCGCGCCGGGCGCCGCGCCAGCAGCGGCGCCGGCCGCCGCGGCGAAGCCCGCCGCCGGGAAGAAGGGCGAGTGACGAACCACCGCATCAACCAGAGGGAGAACGCACATGGCGGATCGCCGCTATGAGACCCTCGTCCTGATCCACCCGGATCAGGGCGAGCCCGGCTCGAAGGAAGTCGCCGGGCGCATCAAGACGCTGATCGAGGAGCAGGGCTGCCCGGTCAGCCAGGTGCAGGAGTGGGGCGTCCGGGAGCTGGCGTACCTGGTCGACAAGCAGCGCCGCGGGTTCTACCTGCTGTTCGAGTACCGGGCGACGTCGAAGGCCCTGCTCGAGATCGAACGCAACCTGAAGCTGATGGACCCCGTCCTCCGCTTCGTGTCGGTCCGCCAGGACGAGAACGCACCGCCCGCGACGATGCGCCACCTGCGCCGTCCCGAAGGCGAGGACGAGCGCGACCAGCGCCGCGATCGCGAGGAGGACTTCGAGGTGCCGCGCGAGATTTCCGACGGGGAGGGGATGTAGATGCCCAGAGGTGAACGATCGGAACGTCCCCGGGGCGGGCCGCGCCGGCGCGGCGGCGGCATGGGTCGTCGCAAGGTCTGCCGGTTCTGCGCCGACAAGACCATGGCGATCGACTACAAGGACGCCCGCACGCTCGGCAGCTTCCTCTCCGAGCGGGGCAAGATCATGCCCGGACGCATCACCGGCAACTGCTCGAAGCATCAGCGCCGGCTGACGACCGCAATCAAGCTCGCCCGCACGGTGGCCCTGCTGCCGTTCACGGCGGCGTATCCGTGAGGGGAGTGGGTCGATGGCAGTCGAGGTGATTCTCCGCGACGACGTCCAGCATCTGGGCAAGATCGGCGACGTCGTGCGCGTCAAGCCGGGGTTCGCGCGCAACTATCTCTTCCCGCGCGGGCTCGCGATCGAGGCCAATCCGAAGAACCTGAAGGTCCTCGAGCACACCAAGCGTGTGATCGCGGTCAAGGCCGAGCGCGACAAGAAGGCGGCGGAGGCGGTCGCGTCGAAGGTCGAGGGCACGGCCATCCGCATCCAGGCGCGCGCCGGCGAGGACGGCAAGCTCTTCGGCTCGGTGACGAACATCGACGTCGAGCGGCTGCTGGCGGAGAAGGGCGTGGAGGTCGACCGCCGGAAGATCGCGCTGGCGGAGCCGATCAAGCAGCTCGGGACCTTCCCGATCGAGGTCCAGGTCGGCCGCGGCGTGAAGGCCACGGTGCAGCTCACGGTGGAGGCGGCGCCGGAGTGATCGGCGTCGCGCTCCCGGAGCGCGTCTAGGTCGCGGGGAGGAGGGGCCGCCGCGATGCTCACCCGCCAGCAGTTCGAAGAGCGCGAGGCCGCGGTCCTGGCCCCGTTCGCGATGCGGAGCCGCGACTCCCGCGGCCGCAAGCACCCCGAGCCCGAGCATCCCTTCCGGATGGCGTTCCAGCGCGACCGGGACCGGATCATCCACTCCACCGCGTTCCGCCGCCTCGAGTACAAGACCCAGGTCTTCGTCAACCACGAGGGCGACTACTACCGGACGCGCCTCACGCACACGATGGAGGCGGCCCAGGTCACCCGCACGCTCGCGCGCGCGCTCGGGCTGAACGAGGACCTGGCGGAGACCGTCGCGCTCGCCCACGACCTCGGCCATCCGCCGTTCGGCCACGCCGGGGAGCGCTCGCTCGACCGGCTGATGGCGCCCCACGGCGGCTTCGACCACAACGCGCAGAGCCTGCGCATCGTCGACGTGCTCGAGGAGCGCTACCCGGCCTTCCGTGGCCTCAACCTGTCGTTCGAGGTCCGCGAGGGCATCGTCAAGCACTCGACGCGCTACGACCGCCCGCAGGTGCAGGAGTTCGACGCCGCGCTGGCTCCGTGCCTCGAAGCGCAGATGGTCGATTTCACCGACGAGGTCGCCTACAACGCCCACGACATCGACGACGGCCTCCAGTCGGGCATGCTCGATCCCGCGGAGCTGGAGACGGTCGGCCTCTGGCGGGAGGCGATCGCGTCGGTCCGCCGCACCGCACCGCGAGCGTCGGACCGCGTGCTGCGGTATCAGGCCGTCCGCCGGCTGATCGACCGCTTGGTCAACGATCTCATCGAGACGCTGGCGGTGCGCCTCCAGCGCGAAGGCATCGATTCGCTCGCGGCCGTGCGCCGCGTGAAACCGCGGCTGATCGAGTTCTCGCCCGAGCTGGCCGGCGACGTGCAGCAGTTGAAGACCTTCCTCTTCGACCGGCTCTACACGCATCCGCGCGTCACCCGCATGACCCAGAAGGCCGACCGCATCATGACCGCGCTCTTCGAGGTCTACATGGCCGAGCCCCGCCAGCTCCCAGCGCACGTCACGCGCCGGAGCCGGGAAGAGGGCGAGCCCATGCCGCGCGTGATCGCGGACTACCTGGCCGGCATGACCGATCGCTTCGCGCTCGAGGAGTACAAGAAGCTCTTCGACCCCTACGAGCGCGTCTGACGCGCGCTCAGGGCGCTGGACAGGGGAGCGACGCGTCGGCAGGAAGGCCGGTGCAGCGGGCCGCGATCGCCGCGGCCGCGGCGGCGTGCGCGGCCTCGATCTGCGCGCGGATCGCGGGCGGCAGCTCGACGGTCCGCCGCCCGTGCCGCACGATCTCGCCCCGCTTGATGTTCTCGGACAGATCGCCGCGCGCGAGGACGCCGGTCCACTCCTGGGTCTCGTAGCGCTCGCGCAGCGGCGCGCGCAGCGCCAGGAAGGCCGTGAGCGCGGCGAGCGCCGCGGGCGTGCGATCGACGAGATCCTCGTACGTGACGAAGAAGGCCCGGCTCGGGTCCGGCACGTGCGCCGCCAGGTCGACCATCCGCGCGAGGTGCTGCACGTAGTACGCGGCGGCCGACGCCGCGCTGCCGCCGTGCCGCCACTTGGTGAGCGCCGCGAGGCTTGCCACGGTCGCGGCCGGATCGCGGAGCAGGAAGATCAACCGGGTGCGCGGGTAGCCGCCGAGCGTCACGTCCGGAACCAGCTCGTCGGTCACGCACTTGTCGACGACGCAGGTGGCGCCCGCGCCGAGCGTGCCGTGGAAGCGATAGACCCGTCGCATGAGGCGCTCGAGATCCGCGGGCGACCGGTAGGTCACGTGGGTCTCGCCGGCCATCAGGTAGCCGTCGACCTGCGCGAGCAGGTGCTGCAGGAGCGTCGAGCCGGACCGCATGGGCGCCACGATCAGGATGAACGACGTCCGCGCGAACCGGCGCGCGACGGCCCAACGGAGGAGGAAGCCCGGCCAGCGCATCGGCGTCGGCTCAGACGCCCGGCGACGCGAACGCCGGCGACGGCGCCTGCAGCAGCTCGGCCGTGATCCGCTCGCGGAGCGCGTCGGACCGGGGCTCCGCGAACTTGCGGGCGAAGAGCGCGCTCGACGTCGCGAGTGCGGGGAAGTCGCGCTCGCGCAGCACGGTCGGCGCACCGGACTTCCAGACGACGTAGTGCACCCCGCGGACGCCGTCGTCCACCGGCCGGTCGAGATCGTGGGAGATGCGATCGGCGAACGGCGAGGCCTTGACGATCGAGTGGAAGAAGATCTCGTCCGGGCAGTGGACGTGGCGGTGGAAGCGGACGTACTCCGGGTTCCGCCGGACGAAATCGCGGACATGCGCTACGCACGGGCCGGTGAGGCACCACCACTGCGAGCCCTTGTACGGAACCAGGCCCGCCGGGAAGACGCGCCGGGGGAGCACCGCGTTCGCCACGCGCACCGCGCTCCGGGCGACGCGGCGCGCCCGCCGACGCCAGACGCCTCCCGTCATCCGACGCGGGTTGAGCAGCGCGACGTCGTTGAAGTGCCGCCCCTCGACGGCGGCGCGGCTCCCGCCGGACGCGAGCGACTCCGCGACGCGCAGGAACTCGCGATCGGAGGTGAGGAGACGGCGCACGATCTCCCCCGCCGGCCTGATCGGGAAGTCGGAGTCGCTGAGCAGGCAGAAGCGGGCGAAGTCGCCGGCCCGCGCGGCCTCCTCGAGCAGCCGGAGCGTCGCCGCGACGATGCTGAAGCCGCCCCAGAACACGGGCAGCGGCCGCTCGAGGACGCTCACGTCGACGCCGGCCAGCGCCTCCCGGAACGGCGCGAGGTCGCTCTTGGCGTCGACGTGCAGGAAGACCCGCGCGTCGGGGTGCGCGAGCGCGGCGGCCAACCGGGCGACGTGGCGCGGCTGGTGATGCGCCAGGACCAGGAACGCGACCCGCGACGGCACAGGCGCGAAACAGTATCCCCGGGTCCCCGGGGGTGCAAGGAAGGTCTGCGGCCGCCGCGGCACGCCATGCCGGAACCGGTTGTTGCCGCTCGGCAGATGCGCTAACCGCTCCGGCGGAGCCCGCTCCGAATGCACCCGAGCATCTTCGACGCCTTCGAACGGATCTGCCGGACCCGCGGCGCGGGCGGCCGCGTGCTGGAGGTCGGCGCGCTTCCGACCGACGAAGCGTTGCTCACGTTGCCCGCACTCCAGTCTGCCGACGAGCGGGTCGGGCTCAACGTGACGCGCGGGGGAGGCCATCGGGGCTTCGAGGTCGTCGTCGGTTCCGCCAACGCGATGGGCTGCTTCGCCGACGAGTCGTTCGACACCGTACTCTCGAACGCCACGCTCGAGCACGACCGGAATTTCTGGAAGACGCTGGGCGAGATCCGGCGGGTGACGCGCCCCGGCGGGCTGGTCGTGATCGGGGTGCCCGCGTTCGTCGAGAGCGTCCTGGACGCCGACGTCCGGCGCTGGGTCCGGCGGATCCCGGTGCTCCGCCGACGCTGGCGGAGCGTCGCCGACACGTCGACGCTCACCTATCGCATCCACGACTTTCCGGGCGACTACTATCGGTTCAGCACGCAGGCGGTCGCCGAAGTGCTGCTCGAAGGCATGGAGGACGTGGAGGTGGAAGTGCTGCTGACGCCGCCCCGCGCGATCGGCTCGGGACGCAAGCCCATGTCGCCACTCGCCGAGCCCCGGCGGTCCCGTGTATAGCTGCGCTGCCGATCCATGAGCGCGCTTGTGACCACCCTCCGCGAGGCCCGCGACTGGCTGCGTCCTTGGCGACGCTTCCGGCGCAGCCTCGCCAAGCGGCGGGGCCTGCCGCCGGTGCTCGCGCGCATCGACGCGATCGACGGGCAGATCTCGCGCGACGAGGCGGCGCTGCTCCACGAGCTGGCGGCGGCCGCGCGGGACGGCGTGATCGTCGAGGTGGGCACGTTCCACGGCAAGTCGACGGTCGCGCTCGCTCTCGGCGCGCAGGCGGGCGCGAAGGCGAAGGTCTACGGGGTCGACCCGTTCGTCACGTTCGTCGGGTCGTTCGGACGGATGTTCACCCCCGCGGAGAAGATCGTCCTCTTCCAGAACCTGCTGGTCGCGGGCGTGGCGGAGCACGTCTGGCTCCTCCAGACGACGTCGGAGCGCGCCGCCCGTGGGTTCGACGAGCCGATCGCACTGCTCTGGGTGGACGGGGACCACTCCTACGAGGGGGTGAAAGGGGATTTCGCGGCCTGGGCGCCCCACGTCGCGCCGGGCGGGATCCTGGCGTTCCACGATTCGCTGAGCCCGCGCCTGGGCGTCGCGCGGTTCCTCGACGAGCTCCTGGCGTCGAGCGACGACTACGAGCGGCTCCGGGTCGTGGACCGGACCACGGTGCTGCGACGGGTCGCGCGCGGCCGCGCGAGCGGGTCGGGGGCGGCGTAGCGTCCACGTCGGCGGCGGCAGGACCATCCGAGGCATGCGCACCCCGAGCCCCATCCTCGTCATCGGCCTCGACGGCGCCACGTTCGACGTCCTCCGGCCGCTGATCGACATCGGCGACCTGCCGGTGCTCGGCGGGCTCGTCGCCGCCGGCGCGCACGGCCTCCTCGACTCGGTGATCCCGCCCATCACGCCGACCGCCTGGTCGTCGTTCCTCACAGGCAAGGAGCCGGGGAAGCACGGCATCTACGACTTCCACGTCTTCGACCCGCGGCTCCGGCGGACGAGCTTCATCACCAGCCGCGCGCTCCGCGAGCCCACGCTCTGGGAGCTGCTGACGCGCGCCGGCCGCCGCGTGGCCGTCGTGAACCTCCCGATGATGTTCCCGCCCCCGACCGACGCCGGCACGGTCGTGAGCGGCTTCGACACGCCGTCGACCAGCGCGCCCTTCACGCATCCGCCCGAGCTGCGCGAGGAGATACTCGCGCGCTATCCCGACTACCGCTTCGTCGCCACCCCTCCGGCCGACGACGAGAACCTGGTCCGTCCCGGTTCGCTCGAGGCCTTCGCCGCCGCCGCCGAGCGCACGATCGACCAGCGCGCCGGCGTCGCACTGGAGCTGCTCGGTCGCGGGCCGTGGGACGTCTGCATGCTGCACGTCCAGGACACCGACGCGCTCCAGCACCGCGGGTGGCGCTTCCTCGCGCAGCCCGACCGCTACCCCGAGCAGTGGGAGCGGCTGCGGCGGGTCTACCGGCGGCTCGACGCCCACCTGGGGACGTTGCTCGCGGCGGCCCCGCGCGACGCGCTCACGGTGGTGCTGTCGGACCACGGCTTCGGCCCGTACACCGGCTCCGTGTACCCGAATGTGCTCCTCGAGCGCTGGGGATATCTCTCCTGGCGCGGGCGCACCCGCGAGCGGCTCGCGCGCTCGCTCCGGAAGCGGCTCGCGCGGCTCGGCCTGCGCCCGAAGGGGCCCAGCCGGGAGGCCTCCTGGATCGCGCGCAGCCGCGCGCGCACGCTCGAGGGCACCCTCCCGCTGCGCTGGCGACGGACGCGGGCCTACGTCCCTATCTCCGACATCTACGGGCAGCTCTTCCTGAACGCCCGCGGCCGCGAGCCGGACGGCGTGGTCGAGCCAGGCGCCGCGAGCGCTGCGCTCCGGGAGGAGATCCGGACGCGGCTGCTCGCCGAGCGCGATCCCGGGACCGGGCGTCCGGTCTTCGCCAACGTGGCGCGCGGGGAGGAGGTTTACCCCGACGACGCGCTCGGACGTCGGCCCGACCTGGTCCTGATCCCGGAGCCGGGGTTCACCGTGAGCCGCGGGCTCAACCTGCGCCGCTGGCTCGACCACCATGCGATCCTTTCCGGCACGCATCGGCAGCAGGGCATCCTGATCGCGAGCGGGCCGGGGATCCGTCCCGGCCCGCTCACGCGGCCCGCCCGCATCACCGACCTGGCGCCGACGATCCTCGCCGCCTGCGGTCTCCCGGTCCCGGACGACATGGACGGGCGGGTGCTGACGGAGCTGTTCGAGGTCCCGCCCGAGGTGCGGACGGCCGCCGCGACCGGCGCCCGCCGCGGCGACGACGCCGCCCTCAGCGACGAGGAGGAGGCGCAGGTCGGAGATCCGCTGCGGGCGCTCGGCTACCTCGAGTAGCGCGACGTCAGTCCGGAATGCGCCACTGGAGGAGCCGGTACTGCGGGTGGAGCGGCTTGAGCGCCACCGCGAGCGCCGCCGCCGTTCGCGCCTCCGCGTGCTGCCCGCGCTCGAGCCGGCGCTGCGCGATCCTGAAGTAGTGCCGCGCGAGCCGCGCGCGGAGCCGCGCCGGCCCGATCTCGCGCTCGGATTCCTCGTCCAGCGCGTCGAGGATGCGCGCGATGTCCTCGCGCCCGCCCAGCCGGTCGCGGCTGTTGTTGGTCGTGTGCCAGCGGTAGCGGAACACGACCCGGTCGACGAACGTCGCGCGGCAGTGGCGGAAGAGGCGGTAGCCGTACTCGATGTCGGGTTGCACCGGGAAGCGGGGATCGAACCGCCCGGCGGCCTCGAACGCCCAGCGGGGCACGAGCGCTCCCTGGAAGTACACGGGGTAGCCGATGAACAGGTCGCGCGCGGTGAGCCGGTGGCCGGCGACCTGCTGCGCGATCCGCGCCGGGACGACGCGTCCGGCGCCGTCCATCCGCTCGCCGTTGCAGAAGACCGCGTCGTACTCGGGATGCGCGCGCAGGAACTCCAGGTGGGACGCGAGGCGGTCGGGCAGGGCGACGTCGTCCGCGTCTTGGAACGCGATCCACTCGCCGCGCGCGTGCTGGAGGCAGAGGTTCCGGGCCGCGGACAACCCTTCGTGGCGCCCGGGGACGACCGTCAACCGCCCCGCGTACGCCGCCAGCACCGCGGGCGTGTCGTCGGTCGAGCCGTCGTCGACGACCACGACCTCCAGGTCCTGGTGGGTCTGTGCGAAGATGCTGTCGAGGCTCTCGCCGAGCCAGGGCCCGCAGTTGTAGGTGGGGACGAGGACGGAGATCACGACGCGGCCGCCCGGGTGATCCGCTCCGCGAGCCGGAGGCGGGCATAGCGCGCCGCGAGCCGGGCGTACGCGAGCCAGGCCGCGGTCCGTCGCCGCGCGATCGCGGGCTCGAGGTCGGCGGTCGCGAAGAGCTGCCGCAGCATGCGGCGCAGGAGACGCGACACCCGCGACCAGTTCGCGACCACGCGCGCGTCGTTCTGGTGGCCGCCCGGCAGCAGCCGGCGGCCGACGGTCTTGAGCGCCCGGCGATCGCCGAGGAACGCCGGCCGCGCCGCGGCCGCGGCCCGGAAGGCCGCCGCCCCTGCGGCGTCGTCCCCGGCGCGATACCAGTCGCAGGCGGCGGCGAGATACACGTTCTGATACGCCTCGCCTTCGAGCGCCTGGACGTCGGCGGGCAGCCCGGGCTCGGCGAAGACGCGCTCCAGGACCCGGAGGCTGTTGTCTAGCATCCGGCGCGGGTTCTGGTGCATCCCGTCGGGACGGATGCGGTATTCCGCCAGCACCCGGTCGACGCATCCCCACCGCGCGCCGAGCCGTGCGATCCGCAGCCAGAGGTCCCAGTCCTCGACCGAGGTCAGCCGCTCGTCGAAGGCGCCGGCCCGCTCGACCAGCGCGCGCCGCACCATCGCCGCGACCGGGTGGAACAGGTTGCCCAGGACGAGCCGCGCCAACACGTCTCCCTCCTCGCGGGAGAACCCGCGCTGGGGGAGGGGATGGCCGTCGCCGTCGATGTGGCGCACGCCGCTGTAGACCACGCCCAGGTCGGAACGGGCGTCGAAGAGCGCCAGCTCGGCGGCGAGCTTCTCGGGAAGCAGGCGGTCGTCGGCGTCGAGGAAGGTGAGGAAGGGCGCATCGGACGCGCGGATGCCCGCGTTCCGGGCCGCCGGCAGCCCGCGGTTCTCCTGCCGGACGACGCGCACCCGCGGCGCGTAGCGCGCGGCGACGTCGCTGCTGCCGTCGGTCGAGCCGTCGTCGACGACCACGATCTCGACGGCGTCCGCCGGCAGCGTCTGCGCGAGCGCGCTCTCGACCGCCTCGGGCAGGTAGCTCCGCATGTTGTAGACCGGGATCACGACGCTCACCCGCGCGCTCACGTCATGTACCCGAGCGCCTGCAGGCGCTTCATGACCTCGCTCTCGTCGTCGGCCGAGAGCGTGAACCCGTCGTCGGCGCCGCGGGTGGGCGGCGGCACGCGGGTGATCTCGGGCGGCTCGACGAACAGCTCGGTCAGCACGCGGCCGTCCAGGTCGTCGGGGATCGGCACGCCCGCCGCCGCCAGCACGGTCGGCGCGACGTCGACCAGCGACGGCGTGCCGGCGAGGCGACCGGGACGGATGCCGTCGCCGCCCGCGAGCAGCACGCCGTTCGGACGGTGCGTGCCCATCGTGGTCGCGTAGCGGTCGAGCCAGCGGCGGTGGTTGAGACCGCGATGGACGGAGAACCCGGGGCGCGGCACCAGCACCAGGTCGGGCCGGCGGCCGAGCGGATCGTCGGGGTAGGCGACCTCGCCGGCGATGACGTCGGCGAAGACCGACGCGCCGTCGTGCGGATCGCGGACCGCGAGGAACCGACGGCGAAGCTCGCCCCGCAGCGCCTCGCGCGACGCGCCCGCGGGCAGGTGCAGGTAGAGCAGCCCGTAGATCTCCGCCAGCCCGACGTAGGCCCGCGTCCGGCTCCAGCGCAGCGGGAGCGCGCGCTCGAAGCTCCCGGCGCGGGCCTCGGTGATCCAGGGCCCCGCGCGCTTCACGTCGCGCCGGACGAGGCCGAGGCTGGCGAGCCGCTTCTGCACCGACCGCCGCAGGCGGTCGCGCCGCCGCCCGCGCCACGAGAGGAACCCCCACTCGCGCAGCAGCACGTTGGGATACACGCGCCCGTCGTGCGACCCGAACCCGTGGTCGGAGACGACCAGCACGAGGCTACCGCCGGGCATCGCCGCGACCAGACGTGCGAGCTGCGCGTCCAGCCGGCGATAGGTCTCGCGGAGGCGCGCGGCGCGCCCCGGGTGCCGGTCCGGGTCGGCGAGGAACCGCCACGCCTGGTGCTGGAGGGCGTCGGGATCCTGGTAGTGGACCATGAACGCGTCGAAGGGCTGCTCGGCGAGCAGCATCAGCGCCGCGTCGGTGCGCTGCGCGATCGACGCCTCGACCGCGGCGACGAAGCCGTCGAAGCCGGCGTCGGTCGCGAGTGTCGGGTCCGACGGGTCGGGCTCCGCGACGAAGCGGTAGTCGGGGAAGCGCGCGAGCAGCCGCTCGCGCAGTTCGGGGGGCTGCGTGAACCCGACCGCCGTCGACGGCGTGTCGAAACCGCTCACGATCGTGCCGGCGCCCGGGCGGGGCGGGTACGTCATCGGCAGGTTGAGGACGCCCGTGCGACGGCCGGCGGCGGTCAGGAGCTCCCAGATCGTCGGCTCGCGGAGCGCGCGGCTGGTGACGAACGTGTCGTGGCGCGTCGCCGGGTCGTAGACGTGGAAGTCGTAGATGCCGTGCTTGCCCGGGTGCTTCCCGGTCATGAACGACGCCCACGCCGCGGGCGTGATCGGCGGGACCACGGACGCCAGCTCGGCGCGCGCGCCAAGGGCGCCGAGCGTCGGCAGGTCGCCGGCGGCGAGCAGGGGCTCGAGGACGGCGAAGCTCGCGCCGTCGAGCCCGATGATGAGGATCGGACGCATCAGGGCTGGACCGCGTAGCCCAGGCGGTCGAGCAGGGGGCCGGCCAGGTCCGGGGTGCCCACCGGGATCGTCCCGGCGGCGGCCTCGGGCGAACGGCGGCCGATCTCCTTCGCTGCGAACGCGTGCACGCCTGCGTCCTCCGGGACGCCGATGAAGCGCTCGATCACCGCGATCGTGCCCCCCGGGTCCTCGACCAGGGATTCGTACGTCACCTGGAGGCGGCGGGCGGGGGGCAGCGTCGCCGCGAAGGTCAGCGCCGCGTCGACGCTCAGGCGCCACTCGAGGAGGCCGCGCTCGTACGGCGTCCGGCAGCGGGCCGGGAGGCCGCGCGTCTCGGGACGGGCGTCGGCGTAGGCGGCGAGCTGCATCCACTTGTAATCGTCGGCGCCGTACCAGGCGCCGCGTGCGCACTCGCGCTCGATCGAGCGCGCGACCTCGATCCCGTTCCGGAGCAGCACGAGGAAGCGCGCGTCGGGGAACGCGGCCTGGATGAACTCGAGACGGAACGCATTGATCGGGAGCTTCTCGACCAGCTGCGGACGGCCCGAGCGGCGGACCTCGCGGGCGAACGCGGCGCGCAGCGCGCGGGTCTGGGCCGGCGTCGCGTCGGCGGCCGTCAGGCGCATCCGGCCGCGACGGGCGCCGGCCTCGGCCGACCAGATGTCGGTTTGCGGATACGCTTTCGTCCAGAGGTCCCGCGGCTCGTTCAGGTACGTGATCTGCGGATGGCGCCCGAGCACGGTCCCGAGGATCGTCGTGCCGGAGCGGCCGCAGCCGACCAGGAACACGGGCCGGCTCGGCGCGTCCTGACTGCCGAAGCGAGCGAGGAAGCGACCGAACCAGGACTGGGCGGGTGTCCCGGCGGGGTCGGGCATGCGCGCTCCTTATCGGGTGGCGCCCGGGGTGTCGACGAAACCAACCCCGGGACAGAACTTTACATAACCGTTCTTATCGGACGTTGACGACGTCGCGCAGCGCCCGGTCGGAATTCCACGGGGGCGGCTCTTCAGGGCTGCGCCGGCGGGGTGCCCGCCGGGAGCTTGGTCGCGAGCACCTCGCGCAGGTCCGGGTCCGGGTCGTCCTTCTGGAGCTGTTCGTAGATGGCGTGCGCCTGCTCGGTGCGGCCCTGGGCCTCGTCGATCCGTGCGGCGCCGAGCTGCGCCTGGGTGCGGAACGGCCCCGCGAGCTCGCCGGCCTGGGTGTACGTCTCGAGCGCCCCGGCGACGTCGCCGGTCTTCTCGCGGGCGTACGCGAGGCCCATCAGGCCCTCCTGCCGGAGGTCGTCCGACGCCACGCCGCCGGCGAGGAAGCCCTGGTACGCGGTGACGGCGCCGGCGGCGTCGCCCTGCCGGACGAGCGCGTGGCCGCGGTAGAGCGTGGCCAGACGGCCGAACGGCGTGCCGGTGTACGTGTCGGACAGGCCGGCGAAGGCTCTCGCGGCGTCGGCGTACTTGCCGGCGTCGAACAGCGCGTGGGCGGCGCGGAAGTCGAGCGCCGCGGCCTCGGAATGCACGGTCCGGATCCGGCCGACGACCAGGACCACCAGCATCAGCACCACGACCGCGCCCAGGACGCCGTACGCGACCGGCTGGTGCGTCCGCACCCACTCGGCCGCCTGGGTGCTCAGCGTCTGGAACTCGTCCGGTTGGCGGAGCGCCTTCCGGTCGATCTTGATGCGCTTGACGTGCTGGGGCATGTGAGAGGGCGCGAAGACCGCCGCTACATCTTGTACTTGAAGTCGTCGGGCGACATCTTCTCGAGGATCTCGGCCCACTTGTCGCGCGAGACGTTGGAGAGGTCCTGCTCCTTCTCCTCCATCTGCTGCAGCACACTCGACGCCTCGAGGACCTTCTTCGCGACGTAGATCGGGCTCTTGGTGCGGAGCGCGAGGCTGACGGCGTCGGACGGCCGCGCGTCGATCGCGAGCTGCTGCTCGCCCGAGCGCAGGTAGACCTGGGCGAAGTACGTGTTGTCCTTCAGGTCCGTCACCTCGACCCACTCGACGACGGCGCCCAGCTCGGCGATCACCGTGCGCAGCAGGTCGTGCGTCATCGGGCGCGCCATCTTGATGCCCTCGAGCTCGGTGGCCATGGCGGTAGCCTCCAGCAGTCCGATCCAGATGGGCAGGTTCAGCTTGTTGTCGGGGTCGCGCAGGATGACGATCGGCGTCTTGGTGACGGGGTCGAGCGTGAGCCCGCCCACCGTCATCAGAATGAAGTCGTCGCGGTTCATGATCGTTCGTGCATTCTGATGAACGCGCCCTAGGTCGTCAATGCCGCCGCGCGGCTCACGGCACGACCAGCCGGTCGATCACCCGGTAGAGCTGGTTCAGGTTCCGGCACTCCTCCACCGCGGTGCAGTACGGGGCGTACTTGTCCATCTCGCTGTCGCCGAAGCCCCACGTCATGCGGTTCTCCGGGTTGAGCCAGATGACCTGCTTCGCGCGCTGGTGGACGTCGCGCAGCACCCACTCGTGCGGGAGGTTGTAGTTGTTGCGCGCGTCGCCCAGCACGATGACGGTGGTGCGCTTGTTCACCGCGGAGACGAAGTCGCGGTGGAAGGTCTTGAAAGCGCGCCCGAAGTCCGAGTGCGCGTAGACGTTGATGATCGTCCCGTGCAGGGCCGCGTCGATGGCCTCGTTGATGTCGAGGTCGCCGAACAGCTGGGTGATCTCCCCCAGGTCGGCGACGAAGATGAAGCTCCGCACCTTCGAGTACAAGTCCTGGAGCGAGTAGACGAACTGGAGCATGAACCGCGACACGTTGCGGACCGAGTCCGACACGTCGCACAGGATCATGACCTGCGGCTTGTCCTTCTTCTTGCGGTCGAAGACGACCTTGAAGGGCACCCCGCCGTACTGGAGGTTCTTCCGGAGCGTCGCGCTGGCGTCGAACCGGCCGCGCCGCGCCTTCCGCCGGCGGATGGAGATGACGTTCCGGAGGCGCTGCGCGAGGCGCGCCACCGCCTCCTGCATCTTCCGGATCTCCTCCTCCGTCAGGTAGAAGAAGCTCTTCTCGGAGAGCGCCTCGATGCGCTGCTTCTCGCGCCGGCTGACGTCCTGCTGGTCGAGCTCGCCGCGCACCATGGCCTTGATCATCTCGGCGAGGTCTTCGAGCCGACGGTCGAGGAAGCCCCGGAAGCGCTCGGCCATGTCGGCGTCGAGCTGCTGGAGCTGGACGCCGAGCTGCTGCAGCTCGCGGGTGAGATCGCCCATGCCGAGC
>Ga0335069_10008650_pt1 | contig 14546 bp, 13 predicted proteins | sample Lox_Sample_11_FD_206714 | JGI IMG/M metagenome (GOLD analysis project Ga0335069, IMG submission 206714) | Soil microbial communities from Loxahatchee National Wildlife Refuge, Florida, United States - Lox_Sample_1.1 | ecosystem: Environmental > Terrestrial > Soil > Wetlands | place: USA... | reverse complement strand
TTTCGGGCGCGGGAGTCGACCGGCATCGTTCGCCGGCAACACGACGATCGTGTTCACGGAGGAGCCGGGGAGAGAATGGGACATCTCTGGGTCGCGGGTTGAGCGATTTTTCGGCCGCTCACGCGGCGAGTTGCTGGCGCGACTCGGCACGGTCGCGCCCCTGGGGGCAGCCACGTGCGTTGGCCACGCCGCCGTCTTGGCGCACGAGGAAATCTTGCTGCCACCGATCATGCAGGCGCTGGCGGCACAACAAGCGGCGTCGCCGATCGTGGCACAAGGGCCAACCGTGATTGATCGGCGCTACGCCGAAGACTCGCCCGCGTGAAACTCCGCCACCGCTCGGTAACGCGCTAGCGAACCACCTGACGCCGCGGCGCGGGATCCTCGCGCGCGGGCACTGCCGCTTCCATCGGTGCCTCGGCCGGCCAAAACGGCGTGAACTGAAACCACTGGGTTGGAAACTCGCGCACGATCGCCTCGAACTCGGCGACCACCTCGGTCATCACCCGATCGAGGACATGATGATCGCGCGCGTCACGGCCGATGCGATACCGCTGGCCGACGCGAATCTCGTAATGGCGCGTGCCAAGTCGCGGGATAAACACCGGGACCACCGGCGCGCCGGCAAGCCGCGCAAGCACGAACGGCCCGGACGGGAACGGTGCCGGCGCGCCGAAGAACGGAATCAGGCGCGCGCCACCCGGACCGAGCATGCGATCGAGCTGGATCGCCACGATCTCGTTGGCGCGCAGCGCGCGAATCATGTTGATCGAGGAAAATACCGACGTGTCCGAATACAACACCTGCACGCCAACCTGTTCACGCGCGGTGCGGACGTATGTTTGCGTGGTCGCGTTCACCTCGCGCGCCATCACGATGTTGATGGGCCGGTCGTAGTCGCGCAACGTCTTGGCCGCGATGTCCCAGTTGCCGAAGTGGCCGGTGACCACCACGGCGCCGCGCCGTTCGCGGAGCGCCTCGGCCAACGGGTCGTGATCGGGAGGATCGAGTCGTATCGCGTGCGGCCGCGGCCCGTAGTACTCCATCGTTTCGGTCATACAGTGCGCGAACTCGGCGAACATCCACAGCGCCTCGCGCGCCGCGCGGCGCCGGTCCGGGTCGCCGAGGATGCGCTGCAGATTGTCGATCGCGCCGCGGCGATTACGGCCGATCAGGGCGAAGATGATCGCCGCGATGGCCGGTGGCGAACAGCGCTTCCACCATTCCGGTCCGTACACGCATCCGAGGTAAGCGAACTTGCGCCACCACAAGCCGTCAAAACGCAGTGCTTGCAAGAGCGGGGCGAAGACGGACCGAGAAGGCTCCATTGCGGCTGAGCTAACACGCACGCACCAGAGGTGCAACGGTAAGTTGCGGGTTGAGTTTCGCGACCGAAATCGACACTGTAGTCCGCGCCACGCCGCTCCCGCACCGCGATGCCGTTGCCGAAAACCGCCGTCCTCATTCCCGCCTTCGACTGTGCGGCCACGATCGCCGAAGTGGTCGCTTCGGCTCGTCGAGTGGTCACATCCGTGCTGGTCGTCAACGATGGCTCGGCGGATGACACGGCCGCGTGTGCGGCTGCGGCGGGCGCGGAGGTCGAGTCGCACGCGGCGAATCAAGGCAAGGGCGCCGCGTTGCTCACCGGCATGCGGCGATTGGCGCACGCCGGTTTCGATCGCGTCGTGACCATGGACGGCGACGGCCAACATCTCGGCACGGAGATTCCGGCGCTGCTCGCTGCCGCCGATGCCGAGCCGCAGGCGCTGGTCGTCGGCGCGCGTCACTTCGAAGGGGTGACGATCGCGCCCATCAAGCTGTTCGGCAATCGCTTCGCCAATCGCTGGGTCGAGATCGCGTGCGGCCAGCGACTCCCGGATACGCAATCGGGCTTTCGCGTCTACCCGCTGCACGCCACGTTGGCGTTGGGCGCGCGGGCGCGGCACTTCGCGTTCGAAACCGAGGTGCTCATCCGCGCCGCGCGCGCGGGCATGCCGATTCGGTCCGTTGCGGTGCGCGTGCACTACCCGCCGGTAGCTGAACGGCTCAGTCACTTCCGCCCGTTCGTTGACACCGTGCGAATCATTGTCGTCGTGCTCGGCTTGATCTTCCGCCTGCGGTGAGGGCGCGTTCAGATCGCCGCGGCCATCGACGCCTCCCCCAATTCCGCTGCGATCAGATCCCGGACCTCCTGGGTGAACAGCGCGACCGGCTTATGTGCAAAGGTGGTATGCGGAATCTCGTCGAGAACCCGGATACGGATGTAATGGCGGCCGCGCAGTACGAATCCGCGTTTGGGCAGCGCGCGCGATGTGCCGTGGACGACGATGGGTAGCAACGGCGCGCCGGTGCGCTGCGCCAAGATGAAGGCGCCTTCTTTGAAGGCGCGCAGCCGCCCGTCGGGGGAGCGTGTCCCTTCGGGAAACATCATGATCGAATTGCCGTCCGCGATCGTCTGCTCGCACGCCTGCATCATTCGCTCGACACTCGCGCGATCGCCGCGACGCAGCTTGATGTAGCGATTGAGCGACATGTTCCAGCCGATCGCCGGCACGCGAAAGTTCTCGATCTTCGACACCCACTTGAAGTGCGCGAACAGTCGGAACAGCACCAAGATGTCGAGCAGCGATTGGTGATTCGCCACCATCACGTAGGCGATGCCGGGGCGGATCCGCCGCCGCCCCTCGATCCGCACGCGCCACACCGGGTTGAGCCACGAGTAGAGCGACGCCCAGAAACACGTGAACTGATGAAGGACGACCAAGCGACGATCGAACGCAGCCGTGACTGCCCAGATGAGCAGCGCCACCGGAAACAGCGCGATCGAACTGACGACGATGAACCCCCAGAACAGCAGCGACAGGATGCGCGCGACCATGCCGCGCTTCTACACTGATGCGCGCGTCGGGGCCAGTGAAGAAGGTCAGCTCGCTCGCTTCGCGCCCTCACCCAGCCCGCGCGCCTGCAGCTCGAAGTCCGCGGGGTTGCGGCAATGCGCGAGCGCTTCCTCGTACGTGACCCTTTCAGCCTGATACAGCGCGATCAGCGATTGATCGAACGTCTGCATGCCGTAGGTCGTTTGCCCCTGAGCGATGACGGCGGGGAGATCGCGCACCCGTTGCTTCTCGATGTACTCGCGCACGCGGGCGCTGCCGACCATGATCTCGACTGCCGGGACGCGTCCGCCGCCGTCGGCGAGCCGCAGCAGCCGCTGGCTCACCACGCCGCGCAACACGCCGGCCAAAATGAGTTGCACTTGGTCTCGGCGGAACTCGGGAAACGAGCTGACGATGCGCGTGATGGTTTCGGGCGCGTCGAGCGTGTGCAACGTGCTCAACACCAGATGTCCGGTCTCGGCGGCCGTGATCGCGGTCTCGATGGTGTCGAGGTCGCGCATCTCGCCCACCATCACGACGTCCGGGTTCTGCCGCAGGGCGGCGCGCAACGCCGAGGGAAAATCCTGCACGTCTTCGCCGATCTCGCGCTGACTGACGATCGAGCGCTTCTCGCCGTGTACGTATTCGATCGGATCCTCGATGGTGATGATATGTCGCGCGTGATGTTCGTTGATGTAGTCGACCATCGCGGCGAGCGTGGTGGTCTTGCCGCTGCCGGTCGGCCCGGTCACCAACACGAGTCCGCTGCGTTCGCTGGCGAGCCGCTCCACCGCTGCCGGCAGGTTCAGCTCCTGAATGCTGCGGATGCCAGACGGAATCACACGCAGGACGATTCCGATCTTGCCGCGTTGGCGGAAGACGTTGGCGCGAAAGCGGCCGACCTCGGGAAGATCGAATGCCAAGTCGGCGTGCCGCTCGGTCGCAAACCGCAGTCGCTGCGCGTCACCTCGCAGAATCTCGTTGGTCGCCTCGTGAATGGCTTCCAGCGTCAACGACCCCGCGGGTTCGTGCGGCACCAACTCGCCGTGGACGCGAAACATCGGCGGCATCGAATCCTTGAGAACGATGTCGGACGCATTCTGCTCAATCGCGGCTTGAAGGATGTCGGTGAACTCCATAGTCAAGATTTGTAGCGGGTGGAAAAGCTCTTGGCGATATGAAAAATGTGCCCCGCTAAGAAAACCGTCATGGCTGCAATCAATCGCTCGCGCGGGCGGGCCTGGTAGCGGTGCCGAATGCCGGTGCGGGTCCAGATCGCCGGGGTATCCGGCCTTGACGAGGCGCTAGCGGCCGAGCGAGCGGGGGCCGACGCGCTCGGCTTTACGCTCCGTTTGCCGACCGGCGTGCACGACGGCCTGACCGAGGCCAAGGCCCGCGGGATTATCGCGCAGCTCCCGCCGTTCATCACCAGTGTCGCCATCACCTATGTCTCGACCGCTCGCGAGGCGGTCGAACTCTGCCGCTACCTCGGGGTGGGCGCGCTGCAGCTCCACGGCGAATTCCCGACCCAGGAACTGCCGATAGTGCGCGTCGGGTTGCCGCACATCAAGCTGATTCGCGCGGTTCACGTCACCGGACCGGAGGCGATCGCCAAAGCTCGGGCGCTGGAACGGCATGTCGACGCGATCATTCTCGACACCTACGATCCCGCAACCGGACGGGGCGGCGCCACCGGCAAGACCCACGATTGGGCCGTGAGCCGCCAGATCGTCGGCGCGGTGCGGGTGCCGGTGATTCTCGCCGGCGGATTGACGCCGGCGAACGTCGTCGACGCCATCCGCGCCGTCGCACCGTGGGGCGTCGACGTGCACACCGGCATCGAGGACTCCGACGGTACCCGCAACCTGAACAAACTGCGCGAGTTCATCGCGCAGGCCACGTCGGTTGTCTGAGCGCCCGTCGCGATTGCACATGCACGCGGTTGCTCGCTAGATACACCCAGCAGCATGTGGCGGGCAGTCTTCATCGTTCTAACGACCGCGCTGATCGCATTCGCGCCGGCGGCCCGCGCGAGCGACGGCCTCGCGGCGGTCCGGACGCGCGGCGCTCTGCGATGGGGCGGCGATATCCAAGGCGGCGAGCCCTATGCGTTTCAAGATCCGCAGGACAGCACGCGTCTGATCGGCTTCGAAGTCGAGATCGCCGACGCGCTCGCTCAGCGACTCGGCGTGCGCGCCGAGTTCGTACAGAACGACTGGCAGAATCTCATCCCGTCGCTCGAACGCGGCGACTTCGACATGATCCTCAACGGTTTGGAGGTCACACCGGCGCGGCGCGCGCGCGTTGCGTTCACCCGGGCGTACTACGAGTTCAGCGAAGTTTTGGTGGTGCGCCGCGGCGACGAGGCGGTGCACGGGTTGAGCGAGATGCAGGGTCGGCGAGTGGGCACGTTGGCGAATTCGTTCGCTTACGAGTTGCTTAAGGCGACGCCCGCCGTCGACCTCGTGCTGTACGAAGGCGTCGAGGAGCCCTACATCGATCTCGAACAGGGCCGGCTCGGGGGCGTGGTGCTCGATAACATCATCGCCAATCGCTACGGCCTGGTGCGGCCGACGCTGCGCGCCGCCGCCGAAGTCGCGCAAGGGGAATACGCGATCGCGGTGCGGCGCGATGACGCGACGCTCTTGCGCGCGGTTGACGACGCGCTTGCGGCCGTTGCGAACGACGGTCAGTTGCGCGCCATTCTCGCTCGTTGGCAATTGTGGGATCAGCGGCAGGCGACCCTGACGGCGGCCGCACCGCTGCCGTCGTCGCCTGCGCCGACTCCGGGCGGTGGCCTCGGGATGGTGCACGGGATGTTGTTTCTGCGTGGCGCGAGTTTCACCGTACTGATCTCCGCGCTGGCGATGTCGCTGGCCGTCGCGGGCGGGTTGTTGCTGAGCCTGGCGCGTCGCTACGGCGGGGTGGTCGCGGCGAAGGCGGCGAATTTCTACATCGAAGTCTTTCGCGGCACGCCGGTGTTGCTGCAGTTGTACGTATTGTATTACGGGCTGGCGCCGGTGCTGACCCTCAATGCATTCACAGCCGCGGTGGTGGGCTTGGGGCTGAACTATGCGGCTTACGAGGCCGAGTTGTATCGTGCGGGGTTGGACGCGGTCCCGATCGGCCAGACCGAGGCCGCGCTGTCGTTGGGGATGTCGCGTGGGCTCGCGCTGCGACGCATCGTGTTGCCGCAGGCGTTGCGCGTGGCCCTGCCGGGGATTGCCAATGACTTCATTGCGTTGCTCAAGGATTCCTCGCTGGTCTCGGTCATCACGGTGGTGGAGTTGACCAAGCAGATGACGATCACGGCCGTCGACGTGCGCGGCTGGCTGGCACCGGGATTGTTGTGCGCCGCGCTCTATCTCGCGTTGAGCTATCCGTTGTCCCGCCTGGCGCGGCGACTCGAGCGGCGCCTGTTGCCGGTGCCGGCATGAGCGACGGACCGGTTCTCGACGTGCGAAGGCTGTGCGCTCACCGCGCGGAGCGCGAAGTGCTCCGCGGGATCGATCTGTCGGTCGCGCGCGGCGAGGTGGTGGCGCTGATCGGGCCCTCGGGTGCGGGCAAAACGACGCTGCTGCGCGCCCTCAACTATCTCACCCCGTTCAGCACCGGCGAGGTCTACATCAACGGCCATCATCTGCGTCCCGGCATGAGCGAGCGCCACGACGCGGCCACGCTGCGCGCGGTGCGCATGCGCGTCGGGATGGTGTTTCAGAGTTTCAACCTGTTCCCCCATCTCACCGTGCTCGACAACGTCATGGAAGCGCCGCGCACCGTCCTGGGCCTCGAAGCCGAAGCGGCACGCGCACGGGCGCAGAGCTTGTTGGCCCGCGTCGGTTTGGGCGACCGGGCCGACACCTACCCGCAGCTGCTCTCGGGCGGCCAACAGCAGCGGGTAGCGATCGCGCGTGCGCTGGCGATGGAGCCGGAAGTGCTGCTGCTCGACGAGCCGACCTCGGCGCTCGACCCGCGCCTGGCCGGCGAGGTCCTCGCCGTCATTGCCGATCTCGCCACCGCCGGTCAGACGATGGTGCTGGCAACCCACCAGATTGCTTTTGTGCGGCGTATCGCACATCGGGTGTTGGTTCTTGTTGACGGCGTGATTGTCGAGAGCGGCGCGCCGACACAAGTGCTGGACGCACCGCGTACCGACGCCACCCGCGCGTTGCTCGGGCGCGCGGACTGATAGGAGCGACAGTCAATGACCGAATTAGCCTACGCCATATTCGACGCGGACAACCACTACTACGAGCCCGACGACTGCTTCGCGCGTCACATCGAGGCGAAGTACAAGCCACGCACCGTGTGGGTCGACCGCGCCAACAACGGGCGCATGTACGTCGGGGACGAGCGCTGTCACTTCTTCAGCGTCGGCGTCGGCGACAGCGTCGGGCCGCCGGGAATCATGAAGGAGTTCCTGCGCGGCTTCAGCGACGAAGGTGGCAGCCCGAGCTTGAGCCCGATCAACGCGCTAGCGGTGCCGGAATTCGTCGGTCGTTCGGCGCGGCTTGCGAAAATGAACGAGCAGCACGTCGAGGCGTGCCTCATGTTGCCGACCGCCGGCGTCGGCGTCGAGCCGCAGTTACGCGAGCCGCAGCATCGCGACGTGCTGTACCCGACGATTCGCGCGTTCAATCGCTGGCTGGAAGAGGACTGGGGCTACGGCGCCGATGGTCGCATCTACGGCGCGCCGATCAACTCGCTCGTCGATCTCCGCGAGGCGATCACCGAACTCGATCGCCTGTTGGCGCGCGACGCTCGCTTCGTGGTGGTGACTGCAGGGCCGATCGAGGGGCGGTCGCCGGGGGATCCGTTCTACGATCCGTTCTGGGCTCGCTGCGAGGAGTCCGGCATCAACGTCGTCTATCACATCGGCCGCACGCCCTTCAGCGAGGTCTACAACACGCCGTGGGGCCTGCGCCCGCATCCGCCGTCGCACCGGCATTCGCTGATGGAGTACGTGCTGTCCTTCACCGAGCGGCCAGTCGCCGACACGATCACCGCGCTGATCGCCGACAACGTCTTCGGGCGCTTTCCACGCCTCAAGGTGTTGAGCGTCGAGTACGGATCGAGTTGGGTGACGCCACTGCTCACCAAGCTCGATCACATCGCGCGCCTGTACAGCAAGGACATGTGGCGCTTCGGGGCGCCGCCGATGAAGCCGAGCGACATGTTTCGCCAAAACGTCTGGGTCGCCCCGTTCTTCGAGGACGACATTGTCTGCCTCAGCGAGACGATCGGTGTGGAACACGTCCTCAACGGCTCCGACTATCCGCATCCCGAAGGGTTGCTGTGGCCTGCGGAGTTCGTCGATGAACTCGACGGGTTACCCGAGTCGGCCGTGCGCAAGATCATGCGCGAGAATTTGCGCGCATTGGTGAGGTGAGGGGCAGGGTAGGCGCGTCCGTGTGCCGGACGCGCAACTCATTGCCTCGCAGCCGGCCATGCTAGACTCACTCGCAGATCGGAGGTCGCGATGGAGATTCGCCATTACCGATTTCAGCGTATCACTCTCGACCCGAACAAATGCTTTGGAAAACCCTGCATCGGTGGGCTGCGCATGCCGGTGGCGTCAATCCTCAGCTCCCTCAGTTCGGGGATGACAATCGACGAGTTGCTCACGCAGTGGCCGGAACTGGAGCGCGAGGACATCTATGAAGCGCTGGGCTATGCCGCATGGGCGATGGAGGAGCGCATTGCTCCGCGAACCCAGGCCACCGCTTGAAGCTGTTGCGTCCGCCGGCCGCATGTGCAGACACGCGCGGAGCATCGGATTGCAGCGAGCAGAGGATCAAGAAATCATCGCGACCGCGAAGTTGGCGGGCGAGGCGATTATCACGCATGATCTGGATTACGGGCACTTACTTGCCTTCTCCGGCGAAGCAACCCCGTCCGTCATCATCCTTCGGACCAGAAACACGCATGTCGATGCACTCACGTGCAGGCTTGACGAATGCTGGTCAGACATCGAAGAGCCGCTCCGCCAGGGTGCCATCGTTACGGTAGAAGACGCAGCGGTGCGTATTCGGCTACTTCCGATCGTGCGTGACAACTGAAGATTTCGAAGGATTGAGGCCATCTCACTTCAACCGCTTCAACACGTTCAACGCCTCTTCGACGTGGCGCGTGGCTTGGAGTTGCGAGTTGAACACGTGCCGCACGACGCCGCCGCGGTCGATGACGAAAGTGACGCGGCCCGGTAGGAGGCCGAGCGTCGCAGGTACGCCGTACTGTTTGCGGACGCTGCCGCCCTTATCGGCGAGCAGCGTGAACGGCAGTTTGTACTTGCTCGCGAACTTTTCGTGCGAGCTTTCGGAATCGGAGCTGACCCCGATGACCTCGGCGCCGGCGTCTTTGAACGACTCGTAGCTGTCGCGGAAGCTGCAGGCTTCCTTGGTGCAGCCGGGCGTGTCGTCCTTGGGATAGAAGTACAGCACCACGGCGCGCTTGCCGCGAAAGTCGGCGAGTCGAACGCGCTTGCCCTGCGCGTCGGTGAGTTCGAAATCGGGCGCGGGCTGGCCGACGTCGATCGCGGGCTTGCCGCCGCCAAAGAGATCGAGCAATGCCATGGATGTCCTCCTGTCCGCCTAGTAGCATCGCCGGAGAGTTGGTGCGAGGGTGCCGTATGGCGGATGGCGTATGGCAGATGGCCGATGGCATGTGGCAAATAGTCGCGGACCAGAGGAGGAGCCATCATGGGTGAGTTGCAGAACAGGGTCATTGTCGTCACCGGCGCCGCGTCGGGCATCGGTCGCGCGTGTGTCACGCGCTGTCTCGCCGATGGGGCACGCGTCATCGGGACCGATATCGCCGAGGCGCCCACGGACATCGGCGCGGAGTTTGCCCACGTCGACGTGCGCGACGAAACCGCGATCGAGGCGCTGATGCAGCGAGTGGTCGCCGATCACGGCCGCCTCGACGGCGTCGTCAACGCGGCCGGAATTGCCGGCGGCGGCCCGGCGCACTTGCTCGACGCGGCGGCGTGGGATCGCGTACTCGACATCAACTTGAAAGGGACCTTCTTGATCTGCAAACACGCCATCGCGCGGATGCTGGCGCAAACGCCCATCGACGGCGAGCGCGGCTCGATCGTGACGCTGGCGAGCATCGAAGGACTGGAAGGCACCGCGGGCGGCAGCTCATACAACGCGTCGAAGGGCGGCGTGGTGCTGCTGTCCAAGAACCTCGCGATCGACTACGGCCGCCAGGGCATTCGGGTGAATGCGATCTGTCCCGGCTTCATCGACACTCCGATGCTTGACGGGGTGCTGAACATGCCCGGGATGGAGCCGGTGGTGGAGTCGATCCGCCACGAACACAAACTGCGCCGCCTCGGCCGCCCCTCGGAGATCGCCGCGGTCGCGAGCTTCCTGCTCTCGTCCGATGCCTCGTTCGTCTCGGGCCAAGCGATCGCCGTCGACGGCGGTTACACCGCCGGCCGTGATCATGGGGTGACCGAGTTGATGGGATTGTAGCTCTGCGAGACGGCGATGTAGGAATCCGCTGCTTGGAGACAACGTTCGCTGAAGCGCAACAACCTGAATAGCTGAGACCATAGCACCATCTACTATTCGGAAACGATCAAGCGATACCGTTCGTGGCGCAGTGATCGCTTCGTGACGCTCGCAGACACGGAGCGCGCACGCGATCGATCGGTGCATTCTATTTCCCCAAGCTCGCCGTCGTGGCGGCGTCCTTGCTGAGCGCCGTCCTCGAACGGGGGAGAGTGCGGTGCGTGTTCAGGCGCTCGGGCGAGTAACCCTTCCGACGATCTTGCTATTGATCGCGACGGCAGCGTTGGCGAAGGCTCAGACGGTCACCGTGTCGCCGACTGCGGTCACGGTACCGGTTGGGGCCGATCGACGACTCACGGCGTATGTGAACGGCGTCGCCAGCTCGGCGGTGACCTGGTCGGTCAACGGGATCGTGGGCGGCAACTCGATCGTCGGCTTCATCGATGGCACGGGCAAGTACACTGCACCCAACACGCCACCCGCAGGCTGGAGCGTGACGGCGACCGCGCGAAGCGCCGCCAATCCGACGCGCTCCGGATCGTGCGTCATCACCGTGCGCTACCCGACGCCGGTGCTCGCTGCGCTCAGCCCGAGTCCGTTACCGATCGGCGCGTTCACTTTGCAGGTGATAGGGAGCGGTTTCGTCCGCGGTGCCAACGTGCGGTGGAACGGAACGCCACTGGCGACCACGTTCAAATCGTCCACGTTGCTGACGGCCAGCGGCACCGCCTTGCAGATCGGCTGGGTGAACATCGCCGTGGCGAACCCAGGCCCAGCAGCCGTTTCAGCCGCGATGCCTTTGAGCGTCGCACCACGCCCCACGGCCACTCGCCCTCCGACTCGGATCGCCAACGCGACACGCACCCCGAGCGTGACGGTCACGCGCACGTCCATACCGGAAGCGACGTGGACCCGAACCGCGACTCGCAGCTCGACACCCGAGGCGACATGGACCCCGACGATGGTGCGTACGTCGACGCCGGAAGCGACGTCGACGGGGACGCCGACCCGCACGTTTACGCCGGGAGCAACCGCGACCGCGACCATGCCTCGCACTGCGACGGCCAGTTCGACGGCGACGCCGACGCGTGCGGCTACGGAGCTGACGGCAACGCCACCCTCGACTCGCAATCCCACGATTGCGAAATCGCCCACCGCAGGGGTGACCGTCACTCCGAATATCGTTGTGAGTGTGGCCCCCGCCAGCGGCACCGTGCAGACCGGCGCGTCGCTGCAATTTCAAGCGACCGTTAGCGGCAGCGCCAACCAGGCCGTCAGTTGGAGCGTCAACAACATCGCCGGCGGCGATCCCACCAGCGGCACAATCGACGGCACCGGTCTCTACCGCGCACCGGCGACCGCGCCGCCGACTGGGTCAGTGACCATCACGGCGACCAGCGCGGCGAACGGCACGTCGCTGGGGAGCGCGCTCATCACCATTCAAGATCCGCTGGCCATCACCTACGGACGTTTCTTGGATCAGGCGACCTTCGGGCCGACGCAGGCGTTGACCGCGCATCTGGCGCAGATCGGCATCCCCGCGTTCATCAATGAGCAGTTCGCGATGCCGGAGTCGCCATGGCCGCCGCTCGACACCGCGCAACGATCGGATGCGGTCGACGCGTTCTTCGGCAACGCGCTCGCCGGTCAGGACCAACTACGGCAGCGGATCATCTTCGCGCTCAGCGAGATCATCGTCGAGGCGATGAACAAGAACACCAACGGCGACGAGATCGTCCCATGGCTGCAACTGCTCAGTCGCAACGCGTTCGCCAACTACCGGACGCTGCTCAAGGAAATCACGCTCGATGCGTCGATGGGCAAGTATCTCGATCTCGCTAACAGCGGTGTGATGGGAGGCGCGGCCAACGAGAACTTCCCGCGCGAAGTCATGCAACTGTTCTCCATCGGCCTGTACCAACTCAATCTCGACGGCTCGGTGCAAGTCGACGCGCAAGGTGTGCCGATCGGTACCTACACCCAGACCGACGTGCAGCAACTCGCGAAAGCGCTGACCGGCTGGACGTACGGCAACGCTACCGGGGCCGCGCCCAGTTCCGGCAACTACAACTACTATCCGGGTCCAATGCTGCCGGTGGGGTCGAAACACAACACCCAGGCTAAAGTGATTCTCGGCCAATCGCTGCCGGCCAACCAAAGCCCGCAGCAGGACCTGGACGGCGCCATCAACATCATCTTCAATCATCCCAACGTCGGGCCATTTCTGGCCACGCGACTGATTCGTGCGCTGGTCACCAGCAATCCGAGCCCGGCGTACGTCGCGCGTGTTGCCACGGCGTTCAACGACAACGGCGCCGGCATCCGCGGCGACATGCAGGCGGTCATTCGCGCCATCTTGCTCGACGCCGAAGCGCGTAACGACACGCCGCCGCCGATCTTCGGGCGGTTGCGCACGCCGATGCAGCACACCATCGCGCTGGCGCGCGCGCTCGGGCTCAATCTTGGTGCGGCATCGCAGTTTGCCTACCTGTTCTACAATATGAACGAGGGCCTGCTCGATGCCGCATCCGTCTTCGGACATTACTCGCCGACCTACCGCATCCCGAAGACGAGTCTCTTCGGACCGGAGTTCCAGATCTATTCGGCGAGCGACGCGATCAACCGGGCCAACTTGTTCTACTGGTTCATGTACAGCCCCTGGCCGATCAACCCCGTGTTGCAGCCGTTCGTTGCGCTCGCGGCGAATCCGGCAGCGCTGGTGAACGCGGTCGACAATGCGCTGCTCTTCGGGCGCATGACGCAGTCGACCCGCACCGCCCTGCTCAACGCGATTCCCGCGATGCCCGACAACAACGCGCGAGTGCTGACGGCGCTCTATCTCACGGCGACATCGGGCGAATACTTGGTGCAGCGATGAAGCCGCGGACGCGGGCGAGGGATGCCATGAACGGCGAATGCAGGATCTCGCGCAGAAAATTTCTCCACCTGAGTGCGAGCACGGGCATGCTCCTCGGCCTCAGCCGCTTCGATTGGGCACACGCCGCGACTACCGCCGACTACAAAGCGCTGGTGTGTCTCTTCATGTTCGGCGGCAACGACGGGCACAACTTGCTCGTGCCGCTCAACGGCACGCAGTACAACGCCTACGTGGCGGCGCGCGGCGCCTTGGCGCTGCCGCAGAATCAGTTGCTGCCGATCACCGACGCGGCGCAAGGATCGTTCGGATTACACTACGCGATGCCGGAGATGCAGGCGCTCTACAATCAGGGCCAGCTCGCGATTTTGGCCAACGTCGGCATGCTGGTCCAGCCGACCTCGTACGCGCAATCGATCGCGTCCGGCTTCCCACTGCCGTTGAATCTGCGCTCGCACGCTGACCAGGTGGTGCAGATGCAGACCGGCGTGCCCAATGCCAGCGGCAGCACCGGATGGGGCGGCCGCGCGCTCGATCTGATGGAATCTGCATACGCCTACAACGCGACCACCGGTTTCCCGGTGTCGATCTCGATGAACAGCCCGGCGTTGTTCTGCGCCGGCGCAATCGTGCGCAACGTCAGCCTGCAGCCGGGCAACTATCTCGATCAAGACGCCATGAGCCTGTGGCCGGCATCGGCCGCGCAGGCCCGCGCGGCCGCGCAAGCGCAGATCGTCTCGGCCACCAACGGCAACGCGATGGTCGACTCCGCCAACAAGGTCATGGCGGATGCGCTGGCGCTCAATCCGTTGCTGCAGTCGGCCGCCGGGGCGGTCGCATTTCAGAAGCCGTTTCCCGCCACCGCGCTCGGCAGCCAACTGCAGGACATCGCGCGCATGATCAGCCTCAATGCCCAGCTCAACGTCGGACGGCAAGTGTTCTTCTGCAGTCTCGGCGGATTCGACACCCACAGTGGTGAGTCGTATCAACAGTGGGACCTGCTCCAGCAGGTCAGCCAAGCGCTCGACGCCTTCTACGCCGCCACCGTGCAGCTCGGCGTCGCCAATCAGGTCACCGCGTTTACGTTGTCGGACTTCGGCCGCACGCTGCAGCCGAGCGGCTCGGGCAGCGATCACGGCTGGGGCAACCACCACGTGATTCTCGGCGGTGCGGTGCAAGGCGGCCACGTCTACGGCATTGTTCCGCTGATGACCAACTACGCCAACTTCAACGCCTCGCGCGACGACTACGCCGACAGCCGCGGCGTCATGCTGCCGG
>Ga0335069_10008648_pt1 | contig 14548 bp, 10 predicted proteins | sample Lox_Sample_11_FD_206714 | JGI IMG/M metagenome (GOLD analysis project Ga0335069, IMG submission 206714) | Soil microbial communities from Loxahatchee National Wildlife Refuge, Florida, United States - Lox_Sample_1.1 | ecosystem: Environmental > Terrestrial > Soil > Wetlands | place: USA... | reverse complement strand
ATGACGGCCCCGGCACAGCCTTTCACTTTACTGTCCCGAAGTACCACCAATAGGAGCCCCTTTGCCGCAGTCTGAAGCAATCATCCTGGTCGTGGATGACGACGTTTCTGTTCGAGAGGCTTTGGGAGGGCTGATTCAGTCCGCGGGATGGAGGGTCGAGACCTTTGCTTCCGCGCAGGAGTTTTTGGCTCGCCTCCCAGCCGATGCGCCTGGTTGTTTGGTGCTGGACGTACACTTGCCGGGCTTGAGCGGGCTCGAGCTGCAGAAGCGGATGGCCGAGATCGATCTCGATATTCCGATTATTTTTATTACCGGCCATGGCGATGTTCCGACCTCGGTCCGGGCAATGAAGGCGGGAGCGCTTGAGTTTCTTACCAAGCCATTCGCTGACCAGGATCTGCTTGAGGCAATTCGACAGGCGATAAGACGCAATCAGGCCACACGCCAGCAGCGAGCGAAGATGAGAGAGTTGCAAGACCACTACCGGTCGCTAACGCCGCGCGAGCGGGAGGTGATGGAGCGCGTGGTCTCCGGACTGCTCAACAAACAAATAGCGGCGGAACTCGGGATAAGCGAGATCACGGTCAAAGCTCATCGAGGCCAGGTTATGCACAAGATGCAGGCCCAGTCGTTGCCGGACCTGGTCAGAATGTCGGAGATGCTGGGGACACGGCGTGCGATAAAGTCGTAAGGCCGACAGCTCTCCACGCCCGCAAATCGACCGATACCAAAGTATAATAGATTTTTCTTTCGAAACGCCGCACACTCGTACCTGTGGCAAGCTTTATTTCAGTCGTCGATGATGACGAGTCTGTCCGTGAATCCATTGTGGGTTTGATGAGATCTGTCGGGTTCGCAGTGCAGGGATTTGCTTCGGCAAAGGAGTTCTTGAACTCGGATCATCTCAACGATACCGAGTGCCTAATCCTGGATGTACGCATGCCGGGAATGGACGGGATCGAACTGCACCGTCACCTGCTCGCCATTCATCGCCAAATTCCGGTTATCTTCATGACCGCCCACGGATCCGATGAGGAAATGCGTTCGAGAGCCTTGGCGACCGGCGCCGTGGATTACTTGATCAAACCGCTGAGTGAGGACGAGTTGTTGAACGCGGTCCACGGGGTTCTGAGTTCGAAATGAGTTAGAGACACAGCGCGGAGAGAGGTGCTCCCATGCATGACGCAGGTGCTCCAGTTTACCTGGTGGATGATGATGCGTCGGTTCGGGAAGCGGTGGAAGGTCTGCTTTCCTCTGCAGGTTTGAGCGCGAGAAGTTTTCCGTCAGCGCAGGACTTTTTAGCCAGCTTCCCAGCGGAAATCCCCAGCTGTTTGGTGCTGGATGTGAACCTCCCTGGCTTAAGCGGACTCGATCTGCAACAAGAGCTTGCCAAGACGGACGTTCAGATCCCGATCATCTTCCTCACCGGGCACGGCGACATTCCGATGTCGGTGCGCGCGATGAAGGCAGGGGCGCTAGAGTTTCTGACTAAGCCCATTGATGATGAAGTCCTATTGGACGCGATCCGCAAGGGTATCGCCCAATATCAATTTCGCCTCGAACAACGTCGCGAGACTTTGCTGCCACTAGCCGAAATCGATTCGCATGATATTGCGGCCAAAGCCCACCCGCGAATTGGAGGGACTGGCGTGAACGAGCTCCCACCAGTGCAGGAGACCCCTTCTCCTGATACTAGGTCCGATGGAAGGGGGCTTTTTCGCCGGGAGGGGGACTACTGGACGGTCGGCTATGGCGGAAGAGTGTTTCGGCTGAAGGACTGCCTGGGACTCTCCTTCATCGCCCATCTACTGCGCCATCCGGGGACCGAATTTCATGTGCTCGACCTTGGGGCCGGGGCTACTGAGCCCGAGCCAGCGCGCGACCAGGCGAAGCAGTCATCTGGTTCCTTGTCGATCAATGCAGAGGAACTGGAGGCCTCGGGAATTCACATTGGCGGTTTGGGGGACGCCGGCGAGTTGCTGGACGAGCAGGCCAAGGCGACCTATAAGGCGCGGGTGCGCGAACTGCGCGAAGAGTTGGAAGAGGCGAAAGAGTTTGGAGATGTCGAGCGCGCTGCCAGAGCGGAGGAAGAGATCGACGCGCTCGGTGCTGAATTGTCGCGCGCGATCGGTCTTGGCGGCCGCCACCGGCGGGCGGGCTCGGCCACGGAACGAGCGCGGCAGCGGGCGAAGAAAAACATCAAGACCGCGATCGCAGGAATTGCCAGGCACGACCCCGAGCTGGGTCGAATGTTCACCTGCAGCATCAGGACCGGAATCTATTGCTCCTACATTCCCGACCGCAGGTTTCAGGTTGCGTGGCAGTTTGGGGGGGCCACAGCCACGTCAGCCGCGTCACCAATGGCGTCAGGAAGTTCAGAAGCTGCTCCAGGTAAAGCTCTGCCCGCGGCGCCGGCGCGGTTCAAACCTGATGTGGGCGAAGACGGCCCGTCGGGTTCCGCGGCTGAAGCGCAACCGAGGCATGGCCGGCTGGTGGGCAGAGAGAGCGCGTTGGGTGAGTTGCGCGATTCCCTTGGCAAGGCCTTACGAGGCCAGCGCCAGATCGTCATTATCACAGGCGAGCCAGGCATCGGGAAAACCGCCTTGGCCGATGAGTTCCAGCGTCAGGTGACAGAGCTTCCAGGACTTCGCATTGCTCGCGGTCAATGCGTCGAGGGCTACGGCGGCAAGGAAGCGTATTATCCGATGCTGGAAGCGCTAAGTGAGTTATGCCGTGGCTCTGCAGGAGAGTCGGTCATTCAGACCCTCGCAGCTGCGGCGCCTACCTGGCTGGTACAGTTTCCCGCATTGGTGAAACCTGAACAGCGCGAGATGCTACAGCGTGAGATCCTGGGCGCTACGCGCGAGCGCATGCTGCGCGAAATTGGCGATCTGCTGGAAACGATCACTGCGGACAGCCCGTTGTTGCTGGTCTTCGAAGACTTGCAGTGGTCGGATCACTCCACGGTCGATCTCATTTCGGCGCTGGCACGTCGGCGTGCGCGAGCCAAACTTATGCTGATCGCCACCAAGCGCCCAGTGGATAGGGTGGTTCCCGAACATCCCTTGAAGATCCTCGAGCAGGACCTGCTGCTGCATCAGTTGTGTCGCGAGATCACTTTGGAGCCGCTGGGCGAAGCGGAAGTTGCCGAATATCTCTCCGCCGAGTCGTCGGAAGCGACCTTGCCGGAGGGCTTGGCCAAGTTGGTCTATCATCACTCGGAGGGCAATCCGTTGTTCATGGTGGCAGCGCTGGACCATATGACAGAACGAAGCTTCCTGTCACGAGAGAATGGACGTTGGAAGCTCAAGGTTGCGCTGGAAGAGATCGCTCTTGAGGTACCCCAGAAGCTGCGCCGGATGATCGAAGCTCAGATCGATGGCCTGACGCCGGAGAGGCAGCGGGTGCTGGAGACGGCGAGCGTTGCCGAGATGGTGTTTTCATGCGCAGTCTGCGCCCCCGCGGCGAATCTTGATCCGGAAATCTTCGAAGAACTTTGCGAAGATCTCTCGCGCCGCCATCGCATCGTGCGTTCGGCAGGTTTCACGCACTTTCCCAACGGAACCGCTTCGACACGCTACGAATTTGTCCATGCGCTCTACCGCGAGGTGTTCTATCGCCGGCTAGCGTCGGGACGCAGGGCCAAGCTGCACCAGAGGATTGGGGAACAGATGGAAACGACCTTCTCGGATCGTTTGAGTGAGGCAGCCCCTGAATTGGCGCGGCACTTCGAACACGCTTTGGATTGGCAGCGGGCTGTGACGTATCTTTGTGTTGCAGCCGAAACCGCCAGGCGTCGTTATGCCAATCGCGAAGCTACGGCTCTTCTGCAACACGCACTCGATTTATCGAGCAAACTGCCCGAGCCCGCGCGTGGGGTCAGCCAGATCAAAATTCTGGAGAAGCAGGGGATGATCCACGCTTCCGAATACGATCCTCGCGCGATCGAAAATTATGAAGCTATGGCGTCGCGGGCAGCTCACCTTGGCCTGATTGATGACGAGGCGCGCGCCCTCGTTAATCTGGCATATCCCCTGGCATGGTTCAGTTCGGAGCGGTGCCTCGCAGTACTCGAGCGGGCTTTCCACCGTAGCGATAGCCAGACTGATCGCCCGCTGCGGGCAACCACCCGCATGCTCTCCTCCCACTATCGAATCTGGGCAGGCGGCTGGAACGCTCGGGACGCCGAACAGATGCGAATATGGCTCAACGAAATTCAGGAGGTTGGCGACCCCGTTACCTCGGCGTTCTATTCGGCCACATACGCCATACATCAGTGGGCTTCTTCCGAATACCGCGAGGCTGGCCGCAGGCTGTCCGACGCTATGTCTTACTTGTTCGAGCGGTCCGATGATTACTTGAATCTGAGTCTCATATTTTGGGTACATCAGCTTTTCTCACCTTCCAGCCTTCTCCTTTTGGGAGAGTGGGCAGAGGCCTTTCGCGAGTTCAGAGCCGGTATCGCTATGTTAGAGAGAAATAGTAATAAATATCGCGCGAATACCTTGCGGCTCTATCTGGCCTGGGCCCACCTGCACGCGATGGATTTTGAGGAAGCGTTGAAGATTTGCGAATCGTCTTTTTCTCATCCCGAGAATTCCGTCCTTAGTAGTGGGTCGAAGTTTTCAGGCGCGCTTCCGGAGGAAGCGCGAATCAGTTTGATCGTAAAAGGCTCGGCGCAATTGGCTTTGGGGAACTGTGATCTGGCGCTGGAGATTCTGTTGACCGCTCGGAATGCCATGGATCAACAAAAGGTCATAATAGACTGGTATTGGCGCATGCAGCTCCAATCGAGTCTCACGGAACTGTGGCTTGCAAAGGGCGACCTGAAGCAGGCGCGAATTGAGGCAGAGCGGTTTCTCGAGGTCTCGCTAGCGACCGTCGAGCGCACCTGGCAAGCGCTGGCCTGGGAGACAAATGCCCGGATCGCAATAGCGGAACTCGATCTGGATCGCGCGAGAGACTGCACGGCCAAGGCGCTCTCGACGATGGAGGGCTTCGAGGTCCCACTGGCCGCCTGGCGAGTTCACGCAACCGCCGCCGAGCTTTACCGAGCTAGCGATAACATCGAATCGGTCAATCACCACCGCGAACTCAGTCGCGCGACGATTCTCAAGCTGGCTGATTCGCTAGGTATCGAAGAGTCACTCCGGAAGACATTCCTGTCCGCGCCGGCCGTTCGTAAAGTGCTCGGAAACGTTGAGGCCACCCAATGAGCACCCGCGGGAATACCGACTAATCGGAACCGCAGGTAAGCGCGCCACTGATCCGGACGCGTAAGCGTGGAGCGGGATCGTCCGCCTTGAGGACTCGAGAGATCTCCACAAGCTCAATTCGGAAGCACTCTCTCGCTCATCTTGTTACTTGGGTGGCGGCCGCTGCGGGGGAACAACGACCGCCGTCTCGCCAAGGGAACCTATGTTGCTGAGGATCGCGAGATTCTTGCGCGCCGGCTCATAGTCCGGCGCTTCGCGCACGAGATCGTGCCATACGAGCAACGCGCGGACAATTTTTCCCTCCCGCGCATAGATCACGCCGAGCAAGTTCCGCGTATCCGGCTGCCAGGGAGTCAAGCGCAGCGACGCCAGCGTTTCATGCTCCGCTTCCTTGAGGATTCCGCGCCGCTCATAGACGAGAGCGAGATTGAAATGCGACTCCGAATGGTTCTCACCGAGGAGAACAGCCCTTCGCAGGCTTTCCGTAGCCGCGTCCAGGTTACCATTTTCGAGCTGAGCCAATCCCAGGTTTAGGGACAGATCCCAGTTTTTCAGCCCAAGCGCTTCGGCACGTTGATACTCCCTGATCTCCTCCGCTCGGTTACCCATCATTCCTTGGGCAAAACCAAGATGATAATGAGCGAGGGCGCTGTTCGGATTGCGTCTTAGGACCTGCAGGTGGAGGCGAATCGCTTTGGGATAGTCCTCGATCCCCAGGAAAAAATCAGCCGAGGTGTCGCAAATCGCGGCCGTGGCGGGCTGCCTTGCAAACGCAGTCCCCAGGGTCGTGTTCCAGACCAACACAATAGCGAGCAGCGCACACCTCTTCATTGCCACCAACTAGAGACCAGTTGGGTGATTTTGTGGACGGTAGTCGCGCCGGGAATGAAAATCAGTCTTCGTCTCCCTCTGCTCGCCGGCCACTACGACGAGAAAAATGCGGGTGCGGCCCACGAGCCGTCAAAACCACCCACTAAAGCGCTTCCTCGGGGGTCTACTCCGATGGTCGCGGGAGCCGACGCCTACATAACACTTGGCGTGAAGAAGGAGGTCCCATTTTGTGATTGGCTGTTTCACACTCGGTCGCTTTATTAAAGTCGCCGTCTTCGCCTGCACTTTTCCCTGCAAAAAGAATCAAAACCGTCGCCTTGGAACCGAGAGGGCAAAGATTTCATTCAGCTGCATCCTTCGTTCGGAGTGGCGGGTTCGGATCGGCTAGCCGCAAACAGATTCGGCGGTCTCACAATAACGCTCCATCCGGTCGCCCTATCCAGGATACTGGCCATGCGAGTGCACGATCGGGGACCAATCTTTTCACGCCTGGCAGGGTAGAGCGTAAATCCTCCGCACCAGCGAGAGAGGAGTTCACTTGTGCTTGGGCATCTGATGTCGAACAAGTCGCGCCGTCAAGGAGTTTGCACGCACGCCGGTTTCGTAATCCGGACGTTAGTCCGACAAGAGAACGCTCCGAGGTAGAGAATCATGGCAGAGAATCCGACCCAGCCTATGCGCGCTACGCGGATTGCGAATAACATCGGGATCGCGACCATCAGCAATCCACCGGTCAATTCGCTCAGCAGCGACGTTTGCGACAAGCTGCTCGAGTCCTTCGACGAGTTTGAAAAAGCCCGCGTCCGAGTCGTTGTCATTGGCGCGAATCCAAACACGAAGATCTGGTCTGCCGGTCACGACATCCGCGAGATACCACTCGACGGTCACGACGCCGTGACCTGGACGACGGGATTTGAACGAGTCCTGCGCCGCGTTCAGAACTGTACGGTGCCAGTGATAGCGATGCTGCACAGCAGCGTTTGGGGCGCGGCCTGTGACCTGGCCGTTACTTGCGATCTCGCAATCGGCACACCCAAGACGACCTTCGCCATCACTCCTGTCAAGTTGGGGATTTCCTACAATACGGCAGGGATGTCGCATTTCCTCGGGACGTTGCCCCTGCACATCACTAAAGAGATGGTCTTCACGGCCAATCCCCTCTCGGCCGAAGATGCCTATCGTTTTGGTCTGCTCAATCGCCTCGTGAGCCCCGAGAAACTGGAGGCGGCGACGATGGAAATCGCGGAGACAATCGCTGACCGCGCGCCACTGGCGGTTTCGGTCGTCAAGGCCGAGCTGAGCAGCCTGAATAGGGGCGCCCCCATGAGCGCCGACGAGTACGAGTTCATTCAGGCAGCACGGCGAGCCGCATTTCGCAGCGACGACCTCAGAGAGGGCGTCAAGGCTTTTTTTGAGAAGCGGCAGCCTGTCTTCCAGGGCAAGTGATCACGAGAGGAAGCGGGAAACGATGACTGAATACGGACGATTTCCCATCCGATCTGCCGAGGAAGCAGCCGAGTTGATTTCGCACGGCGCTTCCCTGGGCGTTGGTGGATTCACCGACCCCGGCTGTCCGCATGCGGTTCCGAAAGCGCTGGCAAAGCGGGCCCGGAGATTTCACGAGCGCGGCGAGCCGTTTCAGGTCCGAATTCTCAGTGGTGCCGAGGCTGGGCCTGCAGTTGACGAGGACCTTGTGCAAGCAGACGCGGTCAGCTTTCGAATGCCTTTCCAGGCTGAGAAAGCGTGCCGGGACGCGATCAACCAGGGGAAAATCGATTTCGCGGACATCCATCTCTCTCACTGCTCGCAGCAACTTTTCGAGGGATTCTTCGGCAAGGTCGATTTTGCCGTGATCGAGGCCAGCGAGATCTCGGACGAGGGACGCGTCTACTTCACGACGGCCATCGGCAATGGCCCTACCTACCTGCAGTTGGCCGAGAAGGTCGTGATTGAAATCAACCGGCATCACCCGTCGCGTGTCCGGGAATTCAGCGATATCCTCACCCTTCCCCTGCCGCCTCATCGCGCGCCGATCCCCATCCGACACCCCCTTGACCGGATCGGTACTCCTTTCGCCATGGTCGATCCCGCCAAGGTCGTCGCCATCGTCGAAACGGATGAGCCGAGTACGCGTTTGCCGCCGCGCCAGCCCGACCCCGCGAGCAAGAAGATCGCCGAACACCTCGTTCGCTTCTTTCTGGATGAACTGGCTGCGGCCCGTCTGCCGCACGAGTTTCTGCCGCTGCAGAGCGGAATCGGAAACGTCGGAAACGCGCTCCTGGCGGGTCTTGGCGAGCATCCCGACCTGCCTGCGTTTACTTTATACACCGAAGTTTTCCAGGACTCGTGTGTCGAGCTCATGCGCTCGGGGCGATTGACCGGCGCAAGTTCGACCGCTCTCACCGTGTCCGAAAACAAGCTCCAGGAAATCTATGAAGATCTCGATTACTTTGGCTCGCGGATCGTGCTGCGTCCTCAAGAAATCTCCAATAGCCCGACAGTTATCCGCCAGCTCGGGGTCATTGCCACCAATACGGCCCTCGAGGTCGATATTTACGGACATGCGAACTCATCTCATGTGTGCGGCACGCAGATCATGAATGGAATCGGCGGTGCCGGGGACTTCGAGCGGAATGCTTTCCTTTCGGTGTTTGTCTGTCCCTCGATTGCCAAGGGCGGGAGAATCAGCGCGATTGTTCCCTTCTGCAGCCACGTGGACCACTCCGAGCATTCCGTACATATCGTGGTCACGGAACAAGGAATAGCCGATCTACGCGGGTTGGGACCGGCAGAACGCGCGCGCCGGCTGATCGACCGCTGTGCCCACCCTGCCTATCGCGACTATCTCCACCACTATGTCAAGGGAGCGCGTGTGGGCCACATCCGCCACGACCTGACACGCTGCTTCGAATTGCATCGCAACCTGATCGAGCACGGAGCCATGCTCCCCGAGCTTGATCTCAAACAGTTCTCCCCCAGCTCGCCAGATGGATCGAGCGGGGCGGTTCGGCGCCTCGGAGGAGCGTCATCATGATCGAGAAAGAACTGAACATACCGGAGGATTTCCCGCCTGCCAGTTATGACGCCTGGAAGGCGCAGGTGGAGGCTGACCTGAAAGGTGTGCCTTTCGAAAAGAAAATGATCACGCACACCTATGAGGGCATTGATATCCAGCCGATCTACAGCCAGGAGAGCTGGCCTTCCGAGAACGACCCGTCCGGCTTCCCAGGCGGTCCGCCCTACACGAGAGGAACGAGGCCGCTCGGGCATTCCCTGGACGGCTGGGACGTGCGGCAGGAGGTCCTGCATCCTGAGCCTGCCGAGGTCAACCGGATCTTGCTCGAGGAATTGGACAACGGCGTGACCTCCGTCGAGCTGAAGCTCGACGCGGCAGCTTCCGGCGGACTCGACGCCGACGCTCCGGGATCGGCCGAGCTGTGCGGTCGCGAGGGGGTCATGGTGTACAGCTTGGGTGATCTCGACGAAGCGCTCAAAGGCGTCCAGATGGACGTAGTGCCGGTCTCCTTGGAAAGCGGCGCCGCCTTCCTGCCGGCTGCGGCTCTGCTGGCCGCGCTGTGGGAGGAAAGGGGCGTCAAAGGTTCGAAGGCCCTGGGCGCCTTCAACGCGGACCCGCTGGGCACACTGATGCGCGACGGTGTCCTGCCGCAGCCACTGGATGTGGCTCTTCTACATATGACTGACCTCGCGGCCTGGACGACTGTCCACTATCCCAACGTGAGCTCCGTTCGGGTGTCGACCGCCGTATATCACGATGCAGGCGCCGATTCGGTACAAGATCTCGCATTCGCGGTGGGAACGGCCCTCGAGTATGTGCGTGCCATGACTAGCGCCGGGCTCGAGTTCAACTCTGCAGTCAGGCAAATTGCCTTCCACGAGACCGTGGGCTGCAAGTTTTTCCAGTCGATTGCCAAGCTCAGGGCCCTACGAAAACTCTGGGCCAAGGCGATCGAGGCTTGCGGGGCCGACGTGAGGGCCGCATCGGGTCTGCGGGTGATCGTCGAGACCAGCCGGCGCGTGATCAGCCACCGCGATCCCTGGGTTAACCTTCTCCGCAATACTGCCGCGACTTTCGCCGGCGCCGTGGGCGGAGCCGATGCGATCATCACGCTTCCCATCGACGTCGCGGTGGGGCTGAGCGTCGAATCCACTCGGAGATTGGCCCGAAACACTCAACTGATCCTGCAGGAGGAATGTCATCTCAATCAGACCGTGGATCCGGCTGGCGGTTCTTGGTTTCTTGAGAAGCTTACGGACGAGATGGCAGAGAAGGCGTGGTCTTTTTTCCAGCAAATCGAGGGTCTGGGGGGAATGATCAAGGCGGCGACGGACGGCTGGATCAGGGATCAGATCCGGGCGGTCGAGAAGCGGCGCGAGCTGGACATCGCGACGCGCAAAAGGGCGATCACCGGGGTGAGCGAGCATCCTGACGTGTTCGAGAAGGAGCTCAGCCGCCCCACCCCGAATTACTCCGAGTTGCGAGCGAAAGCGTCCGGAAGGCTGGTGAAATGGCGCCGCGACCGCCATCAAGGCGACTCCAGCGCGGCGCTGGACGCTGTCGTGGCCAAGTCAGGGCGCGGCATCGGCGATCTGATGACCTCGGCGGTCAAGGCAGCACGAGCGGGGGCGACTATCGGGGAGCTCACATCTACCCTCTCCCGACCGGTGGCGAATCGTGAAGGTGCATCCACGACGCCGCTGGCCGCCCATCCCTACGCAGCCGCGTATGAGCAGTTGCGCGATATGGTCGATGCTTACGCCCGGGCACACGGAGACAAACGGCCCAGGGTCTTCCTTGCCAACCTGGGGACGAGAAGGGAGTTTCTCGCTCGCTCTAACTACGCACGGGACTTCTTCGAAGCTGGCGGCTTCGAACCGGTGGAGAATGACGGCTTCACCGACGCGCAGGCTGCCGCTACAGCATTCGCTGCGTCCCGAGCAGAGATCGCCGTTATCTGTTCGACCGACGCTCGCTACGCGACCGACGTGGAACAGGTCGCACCCAAGTTGCGAGCCGCCGGGGCCAGGACTGTCGTGCTGGCCGGGAACCCGGGCTCGAACGAGGCCAGGTACCGCGCCGCCGGCGTCAACCAGTTCATCTTCATCAAATGCAGCGTCATAGAAATCCTTCGCTCGCTGCTTCATCAGATAGGAGTGCTGCCATGAGCAAGATCCCAAACTTCCAGAACATCCCCTGGAACAGGGGGCCGGAAGTGGATAACCGATCGGCCGAGTGGCGGATCCGCGCGGCGGCTCAGTCGGGCCGTTCCCTGGATCAGCTCGTCTCGTATACGCCCGAGCAGATTCCCATACAACCCCTCTACACCAGTGCCGATATCGAGGGGCTGGAGCACCTGCGCACGATGCCCGGGCTCCCGCCGTTCTTAAGGGGCCCTTACTCCACGATGTACGTAGGCCGGCCTTGGACCATAAGGCAATATACGGGCTTCTCGACTGCGGAGGAATCCAACGCCTTCTACAGGCGTAACCTGGCGGCTGGTCAGAAGGGTCTCAGCATCGCCTTCGATCTAGCCACTCACCGCGGCTACGATTCGGACAATCCTCGGGTTGCCGGCGACGTCGGCATGGCGGGCGTGGCCGTCAATAGCATGCTCGACATGAGGATCCTCTTCGACGGCATCCCGCTGGACCGCATGAGCGTGTCGATGACCATGAATGGGGCCGTGCTGCCGGTACTGGCCCTGTACATCGTCGCCGCCGAAGAGCAGGGGGTGAAGCAGGAGCAGCTCTCGGGGACCATTCAGAACGACATCCTCAAAGAGTTCATGGTCCGCAACACCTACATCTATCCGCCACAGCCCAGCATGCGACTGATTGGGGATATCTTCGCCTATACGAGCCAGCATATGCCGTTGTTCAACAGCATCAGCATCAGCGGCTACCACATGCAGGAGGCCGGCGCCACTGCCGACCTGGAGCTGGGCTATACAATCGCGGACGGGCTTGAGTATCTGAGGACAGGCTTGAGCGCCGGCTTGAGCATTGACCACTTTGCTCCGCGGTTGTCTTTTTTCTGGGCCATCAGCAAAAACACCTTCATGGAAATCGCCAAGATGCGTGCCGCTCGGCTGCTGTGGGCGAAGATCGTCAAGCAGTTCGGCCCTCGCAACCCCAAGAGCATGGACCTTCGCACTCATTGCCAGACGAGCGGGTGGACCCTGACCGCCCAGGACGTGTACGACAACGTCATCCGTACCTGCATCGAAGCGATGGCCGCCACTCAAGGCCACACCCAGAGCCTGCATACGAATGCATTCGACGAGGCCTTGGCGCTGCCGAGCGATTTCTCCGAACGTCTCGCGATCAATACCCAGGACTTTCTTCAGGAAGAAACCGATACCGATTCAGTCATCGACGCCTGGGGCGGCAGCTACTACGTGGAGCGGCTCACGCACGAACTCATGCACAAGGCCTGGGCTCAGGTCGTCGAGTGCGAGCAGGCCGGCGGCATGGCCAAGGCTATCGAACAGGGCTTTCCCAAAAAACGGATCCAGGAAGCCTCGGCGCGGACGCAGGCCCGGATCGACTCGGGAGCCCAAGTCATCGTTGGATTGAACAAATATGTTCTGGACAAGCAGGAGGCGATGAAAGTCCTCAAGGTAGACAACTCTGCGGTTCGGCAGGCACAGGCAAGACGGCTCGCTCAGCTCAAGTCGCAACGAGATCCAGCGAGGGTCTCGTCGGCGCTGGACGCGCTTACCGAGTGTGCCGGCACCGGGAAAGGGAACCTCCTCGAGCTGTCGATTGGGGCGGCACGCGCCCAGGCAACGGTAGGTGAGATCAGTTTCGCCCTGGAGAAGGTCTTCGGCCGCCACAAGGCCGAACAAGAACTGGTTACGGGGATTTACGCGCAGACTTACGGTGCGAAGAAGCCGTCAATCGTCGCCGTGCAGGACAAGGTCGAGCGGTTCTTGAAGAGCCAGGGCCATAAGCCGCGCATCTTCATCTGCAAGCTCGGTCAGGACGGTCATGACCGCGGCCAGGAGGTGGTGGGAGCGGCTCTCGCGGATCTCGGGTTCGACGTGGTCCTTGGCCCTTTGTTTCAGACGCCCGAAGAGGCCGCGCGCCAGGCTGTCGAGGGAGACGTTGATATCGTCGGACCAAGTTCGCTTGCCGCCGGTCATCTGACCCTGGTGCCCGCACTCCGCCAGGCCCTTACGAGACTCGGCCACAAAGACATGCCCATCGTAATCGGCGGCGTCATTCCACCGCAGGATTACGACGAGCTCTCCAGGGACGGGGCTCTTGCCATCTTCGGACCGGGTACGGCCATACCGACCGCTGGACTCAAAATTCTCGAGATTCTGGAACATCACGCGGAGCACCCAGCACGGCAGACTGCAACCGGTGCGATGGAAGCCGGAAGAGCTCTCTAACCGCAATGAATCAATTTGCCGCCTTGCCTGCGGTTACCAGATGGCCGCGCGGCCGGCGCGAGATCTGATCGAACTTCAAGCAGACGCCGTTAACACCGCCCATACCCGATGCCGCAAAGTAGGCCGCGGTGAGCCCGAGCATCGGATACATTGCGTCCCCCGTCCCCTCGTAGAGGGCCAACTATCAAGTTAGCTACCCGACTCGAAATTTTGAGAGCGACCGTTTTTTATTCCGCGATTCTTCGATCCGGTTTCGCTGGACGTCTGGAATTCCGCACTGGGCGTCCATCACGAAATGGCCGCAGTTCTTGCCTGTCACTCCAAGCTTGATACTAAGTTAGCTTCGTATTAGATGCAGAATTGAACATCTGATCGGCAATTCGCATCGAGGAGAAACATTATGGCGGTCAATTGCGAAAGAGTAATCGGCGACTTGTTCGCCGCCTGGACTCAGCTGGATCTTGACGAGGTCATGTCCCACTTCGCGGAACATGCCGTTTGGACAACGTCCCCATGTCCCCAGCTAAAGGCAAGCAGGCGATCCGTGAAATGACAAGCGGCTTCATGAAAGATGCGAGCTCCTTCAGCGTCAAATCCTGAAGAGCGTGCACGATGGCAATGTTGTTTTCAACTCACGTGTCGACACCATTACGATGAAAAGCGGCAAGCGGGCCGAGATTCCGGTGGCCGGCATGTTCGAACTTGATGATGCCGGCAAAATCAGACTCTGGCGCGATTACTTCGATCTCGCCACCTTCACCAGACAGATCTCATAGCCCACTCGTTTATCGGCAGAGGCCCGTTATTAGCGCAGCGAAGAACAGAAGCGGTCCCAAAAATACTTCTCCACTGCGAAGTACACGGGGTAATGTTGCATCTCGCTCAACTTTTCCATTGCGTGTCGGACATCGATCCACGCGGCCTCACGGTTACTACGCCTGAATAAATTCGCAACGCGATCCCAAAGCCTCTCGAACAGAAACGTCGTCATCCACGACCAGGATGATTGCTTCAGACTGCGGCAAAGGGGCTCCTATTGGTGGTACTTCGGGACAGTAAAGTGAAAGGCTGTGCCGGGGCCGTCAT
>Ga0335069_10008647_pt1 | contig 14549 bp, 12 predicted proteins | sample Lox_Sample_11_FD_206714 | JGI IMG/M metagenome (GOLD analysis project Ga0335069, IMG submission 206714) | Soil microbial communities from Loxahatchee National Wildlife Refuge, Florida, United States - Lox_Sample_1.1 | ecosystem: Environmental > Terrestrial > Soil > Wetlands | place: USA... | reverse complement strand
AGCGCGTTGCTGCCTCTTTCCAGCGCGAGAAAGAGCTTTGCCCCATACGTGTCTTCCCACTCGCCCGTGTTCACCGCGCCACGCCGCAGCCCCACGATGATCGGCACATGTTCGATGCCGACCGGACATTGAAACTCGCAAGCTCCGCACGTCGTGCACTGGAACACTGCTTCCTGCGCGTTGAACTTTCCCAGCAACGGCTCCTCGCTCGCCGGCCCGTATTCATTCAAATAGGCGCGCACGCCCAGCACAACGGACTTTGGGTTCAGCAGCTTGTCGGTATTCGCCGCCGGGCAGTGTTCGGTGCAGCGTCCGCATTCCACGCACGAGTAGGCCTGCAGGCTTGCCAACTGCGTCAGGTCCTTCCCCGCAACCAATCCAAAATCTTCATCGTCGGCGAGTGGAGGGATCTGCGCAAAGCTGCCCCGTGACAAAAATACAGTCGCCGGGCTCAGCAGCAGGTGCAGGTGCTTGGTGTGCGGAAGCAGCGGAAGAAAGATAAGTAGTGTGAGCGTGTGCGCCCACCATAGCACCCGCACCGCGGTCTCATCGCCGCGGACAAAGAATGCCGCCAGGTAGCTCGCCATCAGGGCGAAGATCAGAAATGCGATCCATCCCGACTCAGGTGAGACCTCGCCCAACCACTTGGGTCGAGCAACGAACCGCCGCACAAACAGCCCGGCAATCGCCACCGCGCATGCCAGCGCGAACGCCGCAGCGAAATAAAAGTAAATCCGTCCCAACCGTCCCGCCGGATCGAGGAAGCCCAACCCGAAAACCGCTGCGCAATGGTTCAGCGTGACCAGCGCAAACGCACAGAACGCCCAGAAGACCAGCGCATGAGCGATCCCGGCTGCTGGCCGCTCGCGGATCACCTTGGCCTGCAGCATCACCTCCCAGACGAAATCACCCACTCGCCTGCCGATAGGCGCAAGATGAAAACCGGCGTCTTTTTTCGAGTGGAGAATCTTGCCAAGGATCGGCCCAAATCGCCGCCAGAAGGCGTAGAACGAGCCGGCGGCCAGGGCGGCGAAGAGCAGCTTCTCCCCTGGCGCAAAGTGGCGGGGTTCGGCAAAGGTTGGCAGCAGATGAATCATCGTTGTGCAAACCAACAATACACGATGTACCGGCACACCGCTCGATCGCCCACAGCTCCGACAGGCCATTCGTCAACACGTGTGATGCAGAAGAGTATCCTATCGATTGCGGACGCATCGCGCGGCCACAGGATCAATATTGCACGGAGAAAAAGCTTGTCCAAATACCTCGTCACCGGCGCCGCCGGCTTTATTGGACGCTCGATCGCCGCGGCGCTCATCGCACGCGGGGAATCTGTACGCGGCGTCGACAACTTCATCACCGGCAAACGGGAAAATCTCGCCGGCCTCGAAGCCATGGACTTCATCACCGGCGACCTCGCCGATCCCGAAGTCTGCGCCAGGGTCTGCGACGGCGTGGAAATCATCTTTCACGAGGCTGCTCTGGCTTCGGTTCCACGCTCCGTCGCCGATCCTGCCGCCACCAACCGCAACTGTATTGACGCGACTCTCAATCTGCTGATAGCTGCTCGCGCCGCAGGCGTCCGCCGCGTCGTCTATGCGGGATCCTCCTCGGCATACGGCGACACGCCCACTCTGCCCAAGCAGGAGGCGATGACGCCCAGCCCCATCAGTCCCTATGCCGTGGCCAAACTGGCCTGCGAGCACTACATGCGATCGTTCACGCGCGTCTACGGTCTCGAAACCGTCACGCTGCGCTATTTCAACGTCTTTGGGCCCTACCAGGACCCCACGTCGCACTACTCCGGCGTCCTCGCCATCTTCTGCCGCAAGATGCTCGCCGGCGAGCAACCCACCATCTACGGCGATGGCGAGCAGAGTCGCGATTTCACCTTCATAGCCAACGTGGTGCATGCCAATCTGTTGGCCGCCGGCGCTCCTGCCTCCAGGGTCTCCGGCGAGATGATCAACATCGCTACGGGGCAAAGGATCACCCTCAATCAGACCTTTGAAATCCTGTGCAGCCTGACCGGATACACAGGCAAACCGCTCTATGCGGCGCCGCGTTCCGGCGATATCCGCGATTCATTGGCCGACATCACCCGTGCTCGCGAACTTCTTGGCTACGAACCGGAAATCGATTTCCGTGAAGGCCTTCGCCGCACTGTTGAGTGGTATCGTCAGTGCGCGTGAACTCCTGAAGGCACTTCCGGCCACAGACGAAACGAATATGAATCGGAGTCTTGTTCCACCCTGGGCCTCGGAATTGGGCCAGGGCGCCGCACGATTGTGGCCGCCTCACGCTCACCTGTGACGCCAAACACGAACAGCCAGGCCCAGAATGTGAATAATTCCGTGGAACCCACTGCATCATCTTGCTTCTTCTTCAATTCCTCACCGATCTGCGTCAGGAAGCTTCTGGGAATCGGGGTTCCCATCCTTGGCGTCGACTCTCTCCATTCATGAAGCATTCGCCGTCGCACCAGGACTGGGCGGCGGGAAACCTTCGGGTTCGAAAGCCGGTGTCTCGCTCCGCGATCTCGGGCGCGCACTATGGCGCCGCCGCCGCCTCATCGCTCTCATTCAAGGTTCTCTGCTCCTGGCTTGCGTTTTCTATTGTGTCGTCGCCCCCGATCAGTACGAGGCAGTTGCTCGCGTCGAGCTGCGCACCTCGCCCGCCTCTTCGCTGAACTTCGAAGCCAATGAGCCTGTGCTTTCCGCCTCCATTCTCTCTGCGCCTCTCACCCTCGAGACCTTGGCAGGAGTACTGCGCAGCGACCAGCTCGCGTGGCGCGTGATTGCCGGACTTAGGCTGTATCAGGCGCAGGGCTTCTGCGATCACTTTGCCGGCCGCTTTCCCCGCTTCCAGGTGGACTCGCCTTCGCCCGACGCTCAGGCTTGGCTCCTTGATCGGTTCTCCCGCCGTCTTAAGGTGCAAACCGTTCCTCGAACTCTCTTAATCGAAATTCGCTTCCGTTCGCACGATCCCGCACTTTCCGCCTCGATAGTCAACACGCTCGTTCGCGCATATATCGACCGGGAGACAGAATCGCAGATCGACTCAACCACCCAGGCCTCGCGCTGGCTCGGCACGCAGCTTGGCGACCTGAAGGCGCGAGTCGAGAGCGATCAGCAACGCTTGGCCGACTTCGAAAGCCGCCACGGTATCGTCAGCACACCCGAGGTGATGGCTAACGGGCAGCCAGGTGAAACCGAGCACAGTTCGGCGCTGCTTGAGATCGATGAGCTGAGTCGCCAGCTCGTTGCCTCCACAACAGATCGCATCTTGACCGAAGCTAGGTATCGTGCCGCCTCGCAGGGCGACCCTGAGCTGGTCATTGCCGCCGATCCGCACCTGCAGGCCGAAGGCAGTGACTTCGCAACCGCGGTCCTGCAGCAGATCCGCGCCCGCCGCAGCGATCTTGAGCAGGAGCAGGCGCAGTTAAGTGCCGAGCACGGGCCTGGCTTTCCACGCGTGGTCGAAATCTCCCGGCAACTGCAGGACCTCGACAAGCAAAAAGTGGTCGAAGACGCGAAGCTCGTTGAGCGTTTCCGTAGCAACTGGCAGACCGCGCTGGATCGGGAGCAGCTGGTTCGCAAAAGCCTGCAGCAGGTTACAAGCGAAAGCATGAAGCTGAACGAGGCTACGACCGAGTACGCCGTCATGCGCCAGGAGGCAAACGCCAGCCACGACCTCTATGTCCGAGTCCAGCAGAAAGCCGAAGAGGCCGGTCTCGCTGCCGGCGTCCACAGCTCCAGCATTTCGGTCATCGACTACGCAAGGCAGCCCGTGAAGCCAGTCGCGCCCGATCCCCCCGTTTATCTCGCGATCAGTTTCGTCGTCGGCTTTTGGCTCGCGGTCGCTGTTGCGCTCTTGCGCGACTCGTTGGCATCGGCCTCGCCCCATACTGGCGCTATTTTGATCGCGTTTCTCGCCATCTGCGGCGGCCTGCGCGCCCAGCCGCCGATGCCGAACACCTCTGGCTTGCCCAGCGGAGTCGTGAAGGTCCCGCTCTCTCAAGACAACAGGCCCCAGCCAAATTCCCGGGAGGCTCCGGCAATCTGGAGCGGCCTCGCCGGCACGGCTGTTGCTCCCTCCGTTGAAACCCGCCAGACGGCTCCCCTCATGCCCGCCCTCATTGCGCCCGGCGACGTCCTCGACGTTACCGAGTTTCACACACCCGAGTTTCACTCTTCTGTCCGCGTCTCTTCTCAGGGATTGGTCACGCTGCCCATGGTTGGCGATGTGCAGGTCTCGGGCATGGACGAGCAATCCGCCGCGCGCGCTGTCGACGCCGCGCTGCTGAACCAGGGAATGCTTCTGCATCCGCTCGTGACGGTGCTGGTGACGGCCTACGTGGGTCAGGATGTGAGCGTTCTGGGCGAGGTAGCCCGTCCCGGGGTCTACCCTTTCACATACCACCACCGCTTGCTCGATCTCATCTCTGCCGCTTCCGGTCTATCGCCTAACGCCGGCCGCCTGGTCAATGTATTTCATCAGGGCGACCCCAAGGCTCCGCACGCCGTTGTGCTCGACCCGAGCGGCGTCGATACCGCCTCCGATCACAATCCCGAGCTCAGCCCCGGCGATACCGTGCAGGTGAGCCGCGCAGGTCTCGTCTACGTCGTCGGCGACGTGATCCGGCCCGGCGGATTTGCCGTCGATCCTGTGCAAGGACTCACTGTGGTTCAGGCCCTGTCGCTGGCGTGGGGTGCATCGCAAAATGCGGGCGCCAGGGCCATTCTTATCCGCGAGCAAAAGGGCGGCCGAACCATGATTTCACTCAACCTCAAGCGCATGCTGCGTGGCCAGGACCCCGACCAGCTCGTGCAGGACCGCGACATCCTCTACGTCCCCAATTCAGTAACCAGGGAAGTTCTGACCAAAACGCTGGAATCCGCGATTCAGTCGGCCGTCGGCGTCTCCATCTATAGCGGACTGGTCTATTCGCAATGGCTCTTGCCAAAATCGACGACCAGTTCAACTTCCGTTAAGATCTCGCCTGCCAAGCCCCCAGCCAAGCCGCTGCCCCGCGATCCGGTGGCGAGAAGGCCGGGAATCGAAGAACCGCAATAACTCCACATCTGCATAAGACCGTCGCATGCGCCCTATCGCCCGCTATCTCCTGCTGCTGTTCGCCTTCACCGTTCCCTGGGAATACTCTCTCGACCTGGGCGAGCCACTGGGCAATATGGCGCGCATCGCCGGCTTGCTGCTTTTACTCGCAGCCATCCCCGCCGTCGCCCAGGCCGGGCGCTTGCGCAAGCCGGGCGCATTCCAATGGGTCACTCTCGCGCTCTTTCTGTGGTTCGGCTCGACCTATCTTTGGACCCTCGATCCTCTTGCTACGCTCACCAAGCTGCGCGCCTGCTTTCAGGAAATGATGGTGGTTTGGCTGGCTTGGGAACTCGTCGATACGCCCGCCGATCTTCGTAATCTTCTGCGAGTCACCGTTGCCGGCTCCTGGGTGCTGGCGATTCTCACGCTCGTTGCGTTTCGCTCGCCCGAAGCCATTGCCCAGGGCCAGATTCGCTTCTTTGCCTACGGTCAGGACCCCAATGATATGGCCCGCTTTCTCGATCTCGCCTTCCCGCAGGCTGCGCTTCTCTTCGAGTGCGATCATCGTTCGTCGATGCGCTTTCTGGGTCTTGGCTTTCTTCCCATAGGCTTCATCGCGGTCCTCCTTACAGCTTCGCGCGAGGGCTTTCTGGCTGCTCTCATCGCGCTGGCCGGGTCTGCCTGGATTCTCATGCGCCGGCGTCCGCGTCGCCTGACCGTTGCTATCCTTGCTCTTCCTGTGGTGTTTGCCGTTCTCTGGTTTACTGTCCCCGCCGCAACACTTCAGCGCCTCGGAACCATCCCCGAGCAGTTGCACGGTGGCGACCTCAATCAGCGTCTCAACATCTGGTCGGCGGGATGGCGCGCGTTTACTCAAGCCCCGTTGTTCGGCTCCGGCGCAGGATCGTTTGTTACCGCGGCACATCTGGCTCCCATCGATACCGCGCATAACACTGCACTCTCTGTTGTCGTGAACGGCGGGCTCATTGCGCTGATGCTTCTCCTGCTTCTCGTCGCCATGACCTGGCGCTCCGCACTCACCACGTCAGGCCCTCTGCGCATCGCCCTCGCCGGCTCTCTGCTCGTCTGGATGGTCACAACCTTCGTCGCCACCGTGGAAGAAAATCGTGCCACCTGGCTGTTGCTTGCCACCATCGCCGTTGCCGGTCGCCTCGCCGCAGAGAATCGGGAATCACTCTCCCGCCAGTTCCCTTATACCCGGTCGGATTCAACGCCGGATCGATTGCCGGCACTTACTGCGGTGAACCGTTAGCTGAGATTGAGTCACCATGTCGATGACCGCCGAAATCGCCCCTCCGGCACGGATTGCAAACGTCAATCGCAGCATCTTCCGCGCTGCTGTCTCCGTCGGTGCTACTGGAATACTCGTCAAGCTCATCGCTACCGGCAAGGAAGTCGCAGTTGCCTCCGTCTACGGCCGCACCGACAGCATGGACGCATTTCTCGCCGCCGCACTTATCCCTGGTCTGCTCGTGAATCTGATCTCCGAGTCGATGAATCAGGCCCTGGTGCCCACGCTTGTGCGGGTGAGGGAACAGGAGGGCCTCGATCGCGCCCGGCAGTTGCTATCGAGCGCCATGCTCTGCACCTGCCTCTTGCTCGGTTTCGCGTCACTTGTCATGGCGTTGACCGCCCGCGGCCTCTTTCCGCTTATCGCTTCCCGGTTCTCCCCCGCCAAGCTCGAACTCGCAAGCCATATTTTCTACTTGCTTCTTCCCATCGTGCTTCTCAGCGGCATCGCGACCAACTGCACCGCAGTCCTCAACACGCTCGATCGCTTCGCCACGCCGGCGCTTGCTCCCGCGGTCATCTCCGTCGCAATCATCGGCGGGGCTTTGGTCTTTGGGGAACGACTGGGCATATGGGCAGTGGTTTACGCAACGCTTGCCGGCACGTTACTTCAAGCTGTCATCGTGGGCGGCATGATGCAGGCGCGCGGCTACCCGTTTCGCCTTCGCTGGTACGGCGCCAATGCGGCTGCCCGCGAGGTTGCCGGACAATACGGCCCCGTTTTGCTCAGTTCCGTGGTCGCTTCAGGAGGTCTTCTCGTCGATCAATCGATGGCCGCCATGCTGCCTCCGGGAAGCGTCTCGGCGCTTGTATACGCTAACCGCTTTGTCAGCGTGGTCATCACGTTGCTCGCTGGCACCGTATCTACAGCCATGGTCCCCTACCTGTCGCGCATGGTTGCCCATGGCGAATGGACCGGTTGCCGCCGCACCCTCCGCACCTGGTTCGCAATCACCGCCGTCGCTTCGCTTCCCGTGACCCTCATCCTCATTGCGGGCTCTCGTCCGCTCATCCGCATCGCCCTCCAGCATGGCCAATTCGGCTCCCGCGATACCTCGATCGTCGCTGCGGTGCTCGCCATGTACGCCATACAGATACCCTTTTATGTCACCAGCCGTGTCTATTACCGCTTCCTCGTCGCCATGCGCCGCACCGATCTGGTCCTGTACTGTGGCGTCATCAACCTGGGTCTCGACATCGTGCTGAACCTCGTGCTGATGCGCTGGCTCGGTGTCGCCGGAATCGCGCTTGCCACCTCGCTATGGACCGTCAGCACACTGCTCTATCTCTGGTTTTGGAGCCACAGACTGCTCGAGCGCGCATCGCTCAAGGAAGCTGTCATATGATCCCTTCTCCGGCTCGTTACTTGCTCCGCTTCGACGATCTTTGCCCCACCGTCCATCGCGAGAATTGGCGTCGTTTTCACGACATGATAGGGGAGTTCGGCCTTCAGCCTATTCTCGCGATCGTTCCGGAAAACTACGATCTCGGCCTTTGCATCTCGCCGCCCGATCCTGCTTTTTGGCGCCAGATGAGGGACCTTGAAGCTGGTGGCGCAACCGTCGCTCTCCACGGTTACCGGCATCTTTGCGCAAGCTGCGGCCACAGTCTGCTCGGCCTCTCGTGCTCCTCTGAGTTTGCCGGCATCCCGGCTGAAACCCAACGGGAATGGATTCATGCAGGATGTGGCATCCTGCGCGCCTATCAACTTCACCCACGCGTCTTTGTTGCTCCGCGTCACGGCTTCGACGTTGTCACGCTGCAAGCCCTTCGCGCCGAAGGCATCGGGCTCGTTTCGGACGGATTCGCGCGCTCTGCCTTTCTGCGCGAAGGCCTGACCTGGATTCCCCAGCAGGTTTGGGGACCCGTCGACAAGGCGAGAGGTATCTGGACTATTTGCATCCACCCCAATACGGCGAGCACCCACGAGATCGAAAATCTGCGCGTCTTCCTCCGCGCCCACGCTTCGCAATTCTCCTCAGTCGATCGCCTCCTTGCCGAATTTCCACCTTCGACCCTGACTCCTGCCGAGAGCATCTACGCGCGTGTGGCGCTGTGGCGAGTCAAAGCTTCGCGGGCGCGCAATCTTTTCCCGCGTGTCGGCCGCGGCTTCAGCAGCTCTGCATAGAGACGCTCCCACCTGTCGAGTACCCGCTCCATGCTGAATCGCTCCATCACCGACTGCCGTGCTCGCTCTCCCATTGCTAAACGCTCGGCCTCCGGCATGCGCATCATTCTTGACATAACGGCTGCCATGGCATCGGCGCCCTCGGCGCATGCCAGCCAGCCGGTCTCGCCGTTGATGACCACTTCGCGCGTTCCCGCGACAGCAGTTGCCGCACAAGGCAGCCCGCACGCTCCGGCCTCCAGCAGCACCATCGGCAGCCCCTCGTAACGTGATGTCAAGACAAACCCATCTGCGGCCTGCATCCAACCGCGAACATCAGCCTGGAACCCCAGAAAATGAACCCGGCCTGCCAGCCCATGCTTCGCAGCCATCTGCTCCAACTCCGCCCGAAGTGGCCCTTCGCCGAGAATCACAAGCCGCGCCCGCTGCGGCATAAAGGTCAGGGCGGTCAGCAGTGTCGGGTAATCCTTCACAGCTTCGAGCCTTCCCACAGCCAGCCAGAGAAAGTCGTCGGTCAGCCCCATCGCGCGCCGCACCTTGGCTCGGACCTCCGGGTCAGGACGCCACGCGTCAACATCGATTCCATTCGGCACCACGGTCAGTTTCTTTTCGCTCACCAACCTTGCGCCGACATGCGATCGCGCCGCCGCTCGGCTTACCGCAGTCACCTGGTCTGGCCACCAGCGGCTCAGGAAGTATCCCAGCCGTCTTCCCATCCTCCCCGTCGACGACGTGTGCACCGTGTCGATCAGGGCGCGCACCGGCGCGAACGCGCGTGACCACCGTCCAAGCCACGCGGCCTGCGGCAAATGCGCGTGAACCACGCTCGGATGTTCCCGCCAGAGCCAGCGATTCAGTCGAACCCATCCGCGCAGGTCTGCGAGGCCCTTCCGCATCCCCAGTGTGATGAACTCGACTCCGCTCGCTCGCAACTCGCCTGCGGCCCGGTCACCGCTGCCCGACAGCGCCACCATTGTGACTCGCCAGCCGCGCCGCCGAAGTCCTTTGGCTAACTGAATTGCCTGCTGCTCGGCCCCCGCGATCCGGTCCAGGCCGGGAATCATCACTGCTGCATGGCTCATCTCACCTTCTCCACAGTGTTGTCGATCAGGTCCTCGTACGCCTCGATGGCGTGCCCGAAGGCGAATTCGTTCGCCGTCCAATGTCTTTGAAGTGCAGATTCGCTTGCTGATCTTCCCGTGCCCATGCGGCGAGAAGACGCAGCGGCGCCGAAGATCGATCTCACGGTGGGCTGGTGTTCGGCAACGGGCGGAAGAACGAGGTGGGCCAGCAGTCCCGCAAGCAGAAAACCAATGCAAAGATCAAACATGCCCCAACTCCAACGACTGAGTCGATGCGATGAATGAATGCGTGCAATGCGGGTCTCCCCACACTGATCACGAAAATGTTCAGAGCGCGCGATTGGGGCAAAGGAATCTCAGTCGACCGCAGCCGACGAGACAATGTAGCGGCAAATGTTGTTGAAGTCTTCTATCGAGAATCGGCTCGACAACTCCCGGCGATGCTCAATTTAGATAAGGCCTGAAAACATCTGGCCTGGCACGCCGGAATTTGCTTGTCTCAGCTTGTTCCCGTCCGCAACGCAGAGCCCTTCTTAGAAGGCTCTAATGCTTGAGGGAGAATGTGTACTGAAAGCAGACATCTTTCCTTAAGAAATGTCAAGACGAACATCTCACCTCGCGAAAATCTGTGCGCGGTCGTTGCTCAACGACGTGATTGCGCTCTTGAAACGTGTGATCTATGCTACGGAGCCGGTTCGCACGCCATCCCCAACCGGTGAAGCGAAAAGTCGGTGATCGAATCGTTGTCCGGGCCGCACTTCATGCAATGCCGCCAGCAGCGCCTCAGAGAGACCGCCTGATGAAATTTCGCGCGCCATCCATGTGCCCCGCCGGTTCCGCAGCAGATCGATCAGACCGCCCGACGCCGGCGTTGCAACCAGCGGAAGCCCCGCCGCGGCAGCTTCCAGCAGCGCGTTTGGCACCCCTTCATATCGCGAGGGCAGAACAAACAGCGTGCAACCAGTGAAATAGGTGTATGGTCTCTCGACCCGCCCCGGAAGCAGCACTGAATTCTCCAGGCGCAGCTGTTCGCGCAGGCGTTTCAATGCCGCCTCCTCGGCTCCGGCGCCTGCAATCACCAGATCCGCATTCGGAAAGTGCACCCGGACCGCAGCAAACGCCTCCATGAGGAGATCGAATCCTTTTTCCTTGGCGAGCCGTCCCACGGCCAGCAGGTGCGGTCCGGGCCCGCTCCACCGGCTCTCCTCGTTTTGCGCCGCGCGAATTCCCTCCAGATCGATGGGGTTCGGCAATACGGCGAGTCTCTTCGCATCCATCCCGAGCTCCTGCATCAGATCCTTCGCCATCGCCTGCGATTGGCAGATAATGCGGTCGGCGCGGCGATAGAGAATGTGATAGAGGGCTCTGGTATAGCGCGGCACGCCGCCTTTGTCCAAAGCCCACGAGACGGTTCCATTCTGCCGCACCAGCACCCGGGTCTTCGCAGGAAAGAATTGCCGCAGCAACAAAACCAGGAAACTGATCTCAGCAGCGCCCGACAAAATCACCGCTGGCCGCAGCCGCCAAACCAGGCGCAGTAAAGGAATCGCTCCGTATCGCGCGCGGCCCGCTCCAAGCGCATGCACCGTCACCCACGCCGGCAGCGCGATCGCAGCCGCATCGGCCATCAACAGTCCCAGGTGAACTTCATACTTGTCCCGCGACAGGCGGCTTGCCAAAAGCGTCATCACCTGTTCGGCGCCCCCCGCACCCAACCTGGGGATGAGCAGAAGAATGCGTGTCCGATTACCCACGAACGTCGCTCCTGAGAGAAACACATTGTGACGAAATCAGCGAACCTTCCCCTGTGTCGTTCGTCACGGTCATCAAACGTCGACGAACTCTACACTCAGCCTTCCTTCCTCCTCATGATCTGCTGAGGTACACCAACTCCTCATGCAGAATTTCAAGCCACAGCCGCTCTCTTCGGCGCCGCGCACAATCATTGTCGGCGTCACGCATCCGCAGACCTGCCTCATTCTCGGTGCGCGCCTGCGCGCCCTTCGCAAGGCGGGTTTCCGTGTCCTTCTCGTCTCGGGCCCGGGCGAGTTACTCGATACAACCGCCTCAGACGAAGGCGTTGAGCGCATCCCCATTCCCATGCAAAGAGAGATTGCCCCGTTCGCAGACCTCATCTCCTTCTTGCGGCTCTGGCGGTTGCTCGTCCGGTGCCGTCCCGACCTTGTCGAATTCAGCACACCTAAAGCCGGCCTTCTCGGAACATTCGCCGCCATGTTGTGCGGCGTCCCGTGCCGCGTGTATATGCTCCGCGGCCTCAAGTGCGAAACCGCCTCTGGCTTCAAACGCGGATTGCTCACAGCCGCGGAAAGGCTCACTGCGGGCTGCGCTCACGTGGTGCTCTGTAACAGCGCCAGCCTGCGCGAGCAGGCGCTGGCTCTCGGCATCGCCCCGGCTCACAAACTGCGCCTGTTGGGTGAGGGAAGCAGCAATGGTGTCGACATCGAACGCTTTTCCCCGGGTCCGAGCGGAATCCGCGACAAGCTCGGCATTCCTCGCAATACAAAGGTAATCGGATTCGTCGGACGTCTGACTCGCGACAAGGGTCTGCCCGAGCTCGTTCAGGCCTTCGAGACGATCTCGCTCGCCGAACCGGCCGCGCGGCTGCTTCTTGTGGGCTGGTTCGATGCCGCTGAAGACGCTCTTGGCACGGAGTTGCGCACCCGCATTCTTCGCCATCCGCGCATCGATTGCACAGGATTCGTCAGCGATGCGGCGCCATACTACCGCGCCATGGACGTCCTGGTTCTCCCAACCTTGCGCGAGGGTTTTCCCAACGCGGTTCTCGAAGCCGCGGCCTCGGGCATTCCCGTTGTGACCACGGCCAGCACCGGCGCACGAGACTCCGTCGTCTCCGAGGTGACCGGCTTTCTTGTTCCTCCCGGCTATCCCGAAGCGATCTCAGAGGCAGTTCTCAAGATTATTAGTGATCCCGACCGGCAACAGCGAATGGGTCTCGCAGCTCGTTCCTGGATACTTGAGCATTATCTTGAGTCCCGGGTCCTTTCCATGACCGCCGAGTATTATCGCTGCCTGATTGATTCGGCGCTGCCCGTCATGTTCACAAGTGGCGGCAGTGGACTCCGATAGAAACATCCAATGTCTCGTCCCTGATAGTTGCTCCGATTGCCGAGGGCCCCCACGGGCGGATCTTCCTGGGGTGGAAGCGTCTCGCCTTTGGGCGCCCGGGAACTCAAACCTGGGATCGCACGCCCGCCACCTCCCGACTATCGAGCTGGGCGCTGGTATCCGCCCGCTGGCTATTGCGCCAGCCAGCCTCCATCAATCGGCAGGCAGGCTCCGGTAATGTTGCTGGCCTGATCGGTGCAAAGAAACGCGACCAGCGACCCGATTTGCTCCACCGTCGTAAACGCGCCGCTGGGCTGCTTCTCCGCCAGCAATTCTCGCGCTGCCTCGCCTTCGGCAATGTTCTCCTTCTTCGCTCTGGCGGCGATCTGCTGTTCCACCATTGGCGTCAGAACCCATCCCGGGCAGACGGCGTTGCACGTGATTCCCGAACCGGCGGTCTCCAGCGCGACAACTTTACTGAATCCCACAAGTCCGTGTTTGGCGGCGACATACGCCGCTTTCCCCACCGACGCCACCAGGCCATGAGTCGAGGCAATATTTACGATTCGTCCCCACCCGCGGCTTCGCATCGACGGTAATGCGCTCTGCACCGTGCAAAACGCCGCGGTCAGGTGAATCGCCAGCAGCGCGTCCCACCGGTCCCAGGGGAAAGATTCAATCGGAGCTACATGCTGTATTCCCGCATTGTTCACGAGAATATCCACGCTGCCGAATTCGCCTATTGCCGCCTCGATTAGATCGGCGCATCCGTCTTTTCTTGACAGGTCGGCGTAATGGTAGCGCACCGGCGTCTCACACTCGCGAGCCAGCTCCGCGCGCTGCTTTTCAATCAGCTCCGGATCGCCAAACCCATTCAACATGATGGCGTAGCCGTTCGCAGCCAGCGTTCTCGCTACTCCCGCGCCAATTCCGCTGGTCGATCCGGTGATAACGGCGATGCGTCTGTCCATGACAAGCACTTCACCTCAATTTCGGCGATCGCGTCCTTGGGCGCCGCTCAGTCTTAGCCGGTCAAGGCCTCAAAAGGGAACTCGCCGCGGTCACCGCGTCTCCGTGTCGCTCCCAAAAAGGTCGCGCTGTTCAGCGGACCTCTTGGCATCCTCCGCCCGCTTGCGGCTTGCCGAGCCGACAAGGCTCAAAACTTCCAAAGCCTGGATCCCCTGCCTCGGAACGTACATGCGCTGAGTATTTGAGCGCGTATCAGGTGGCGTCAGCAACAACCCCGCCCCATCCACTAGCGATCGGTCGTTCGCCACCAGCCCTTCGATCTCGTCTCCATCGAGCAGATTCAGCCGTAGCCAAAGCCCCGCCGTTCGGGGTCGCAACGCAAACCGCTTGCGGAGCAGCCGCTCAGGATTTGCCGGGTCAACGCCTCCAGAAGGGAAATCCCGAACATAACAGACCCATTTCACCTGCTCCCATCCGATGCGAAGCACTTTGCCCGAAAGATCCAGAATCTCCAGCTCGGCGGCATTCTGCCCGAAATCTGCGCCTGCATAGCCCGCAAACCAGTCGCGAGAGAACTTCCGCACAATCACGGGTTTGCGTGCTGATGCCATCGTTTTGGATTGTCGCACGCGCCCCGGCTTCACGTGTCTTAACGCTGTTGCCGTTTCGGGCTCCCGGACAGATAACCCGTGGAGAGCCATCAACTTCTCTTTCAAAAAGTTGCAATTCTGGTGCATTAAGCCTACTCTTCCACTTCAACTTGTGTTAATGTTTTTGTTTGCTGGCCTCCGCTGATCGCGTTATAAGCTTAACAGCATCAGCTACTTGAGCTCGATCAACAAGGTGGAAACCGGCACTGTGCATGCCCGATTACGTCTATCTGCTGGAGAACCGGCTCTCTCCGGACCAACGAA
>Ga0335069_10008646_pt1 | contig 14549 bp, 11 predicted proteins | sample Lox_Sample_11_FD_206714 | JGI IMG/M metagenome (GOLD analysis project Ga0335069, IMG submission 206714) | Soil microbial communities from Loxahatchee National Wildlife Refuge, Florida, United States - Lox_Sample_1.1 | ecosystem: Environmental > Terrestrial > Soil > Wetlands | place: USA... | reverse complement strand
TTGGCTGCCGACTGGGTCGCATCCTCCTCCTCGGCATCGAACGGTTGCAGGCGATCGAGGCGCTTGAACTCCTCGGTGTCGCCGCGATCGATGGCCCAAAGCTTGCGGAAATAAAGCGCCGACGGCTCCTCCCGCTGCACGGGCGTCAGCCGCGCCAGCAGCGCGTCGGCCTCCTTGAGCGAGCCCGTGGCAAGGAAATGAAAATTGGCCAGCGCCAGCTCCTCCCGCACCTGGGCCGGCAGCAGCGCAATGAGCCGGCGCTGCATGGTCTCGACCTCGTCCCAGCGCCGGGCGTGCTGCAACATGTCGGTGAGGTTGCGCAGGACGTTGATGTTGCGCGGGTCCAGCTCCACGGCCTTCTGCATCTCCGGCAGCGCCTCGGCCCAGTGCCCCTGCCGGCGCCGAATCAGGCCGAGCGAGGAATGCATCACCGGATTGTTCGGCTGGAGCTGGGCCAGCCGCTGGTACTGCGCCGCCGCCTTTTCGTAGTCCCGGTGCGCATAGTAGGCAAATGTGCCGATGGAGCCGATGACATCCGGGTCGTCCGGTGCGATCAGGGCCGCATGGTTGACCGCTTCCTCGCCGCGCGCCTGGCGCTCGGCGCTGGCGTCGCGGCCCCAAAAGACATTCAGTGCGTGCACCACCGCCAGTTCGCCCCACGCGGCGGCGAAGCGGGGATCGAGTTTGACGGCGGCAGCGAAGAAATCCTCCGATTGCTGCAGACCGAGCGGACTCGCGATCGGGGCGCGGTTCCGCGCATCCCGACCCTTGAGGAAAAGGTCGTAGGCTGCCGGATTGTCGGTCGGTCGGCGCTCGAGGAGTTTTTTCGTCTCCGGCGAGATGGCGGCCGACAGCGCGCCCGCGATTTCCTGCGCCAGCGCCGACTGGATCGAAAAGATGTCGGTGAGGCTCCGGTCATACGATCTGGCCCAGAGGTGCTCGTCGTTGCGGGTGTTGATGAGCTGGCCGGTGACCCGCACCTGGTTGCCCGCGCGGCGGACGCTGCCCTCAAGCACGTAGGCGACGCCGAGCTCCTTGCCGATCTGGCGGATGGTCTTCGTCGTGCCGCGATACTGCATGACGGAAGTGCGCGAAATGACCTTGAGCTCCGCGACCGTCGCCAGGTTGGTCAGCAGGTCCTCGTGCACGCCGTCGGCAAAGAAACCGGTGTCCTTGTCGTCGCTCATGTTCGCGAACGGCAGCACGGCGATCGACTTGTCGGGCACGGCCGGGGCTTCAGCCGCAGCCTCGACCGTCGCCTGGGGCGGTCCGACGGGGACAACTGCGGGTGGCGGCGTCCGGCCGAGCCAGAACCAAAGACCAGCCGCACTGGCGACGGCCAGCGCGGCAAGCCCAACGATAAGCGGTCCGCTGCGGGACGGCGAAGGCGCGGCCGGCCCTTTCGCCGCCGGCGCGCCATGGGTCGTGATGCCTGACGCGATCGGCCGGCGGGGCGTTTCGAGCAGTTGGCGGACATGCTCAACGAAGTCCGGCGTCGGCAGGGCGCCCGGCAGATGGCTCCATTGCACCCGCATGAACTCGTCCGGCACCAAGGCCTCATTCTCCCGAGTGGCATCGATGACCACCGGCAGGATGAACGTCAGGCCAGCGGCCATGTCGCGCGTGCGATTGGCCGCCTCGTGCCATTCCCGACGGAAGTAGCCCTCGCCGCGCGCCTGCGTCGTGGCCGAAATGACCGGAACGAAAAGCGCGCACTCCTTGATCTGCCGCCGGATCTTTTGGTCCCAGGTGTCTCCGCCGCGGAGCTCGCTTTGGTCGAACCAGACCTCGATGCCCCTGCTGCGCAGTGCCTCCGCGATGCGTTTGGCCCCCTCGGTGTCTTCGCGGGCATAGCTCAGAAAGACCGGCCGTGGCGCCGGCGTCTGCGGGGAGGACATCATTCCGGCAAACTTGCTGCCAATGAATGCCGGTTCTGGCGAGCCGAAAGCCGGTGGCGAAATGCTTTAAGCTTTAGGCTGTAGGGATTAAGGCCTCGCCGGAAGGCCTCGGAGCGGCCGAACGGCCGCTCAGGCCGCTTCGCCTATCCGCGGGAGGGTGGCGATTCAGCCCGTGAAGCTCATGCCGGGCTGGCAGAATCGAAACCCCAAGGGCGAAGGCTGGTGCGGCTGGACGGAATCGAACCGACGATACCGCTTTGGAAGAGCGGAGTTTTACCACTAAACTACAGCCGCGGAGCAGCGGCGGACATTCTGCCGGGCGCCGGGGCGGGTCAAGCCTGCTTGGGAAGGCGTCAGACGGAAGCCGGAACGCATGAAGGAGGGAGCTGGAGGCACACGGGAGAAGCGGCGGGCCCGCAGGGTCGGCGTTGGGCAATGACGGATGACCAATAACGGATAACCAATCACCGGTGGCCAAAAACCAGTGACCGCCAATCCCCTGTTCGCGGCGCAGGTCTTTGAAGGGTTTTTCCTCCCGGCGGTGTTATGCCGGGCAAGCCACACATGTCCTTGTTCCGCCCATTCCTTCTTGCCGGGTTGCTGGCGGCGATGCTGCTGCCTCTAGCCGAGATCCGCGGCGCGCCGGACGATGACAATTCCGGGGTCGTGATCCATCAGGACGGGCAGGTGCTCGTCTATCCGCCTCGATTATTGATGGAAGGAGTTCCCTCCGGCCAGGTCCGCGTGGTGCTGAGCGTCGATGCGAGGGGTAAGCTGGCCGACCTTCTGATCGTCGGCTATACGAATCCCGAGTTCGCCAGCGCGGTCGCGGCCGCCATGCCGACCTGGACCTACGAGCCGGCCCGCGTGCACGGACAAGCCCGCGCGGCGCGCATCGACGTCGAGGTGAACTTCAAGAGCGAGCTCAACGTTCTGGTGGTGAATGCGGGCTATCATGTGTGGGAGCTGGTCACGAACGACTGGCGGCGCTACGCCTACCGGGCCTACAAGCTCAGTGAAATCGACAAGATCCCGACGCCGGTACACGTCGTGCAGCCGGTTTTGCCCAAGGACTATGCTGACCGCCGCGTGCCGCGCAGCGTCACGGTGGAGTTCTTCATCGACGAAAAGGGCACCGTCCGCGTGCCCACGGTCGATCGGGAGGATGTCGACAGTGTTTTCGCCGGCGCGATGGTGGCGGCGGTGGAGCAGTGGAAGTTCGAGCCGCCGACGAAACACGGCGAGCCCGTGCTCGTTCTCGCGCGCCAGGAATTCAAGTTCCCCCCAAGGCCGGGGCCGGAGAATTAGGCCGTGAGGCGGTAGGCGGTCGGCCCCAGGCACCACGCGTTGGGCTCCAAGCAGCGGGCGGAGGACAGGAATTGCCCCGCTCATCGCTCGTGGCCTGCCACCCATCGCCCGGCGACTGCAGACGGTTGCCGGCAGCCGTCAGTGCGCCGCCGGCTCGCGGAGCCAGGCCGCGAGCGACTGGCGCAGGGCTTGGCGGGCCCGGTAGAGGCGGGTTTCCACGCCCCGCTCCGAGCAGCCGGCGATCTCGGCGATGTCCCGGTACGAGAGATGGTCGTAATGATGCAGCAGCAGCGCCGCCTTGAGGTCGTGCGGCAGTTCCGCGATGGCCGCCCGCACGGCCGCGAGCGTTTCGTCATGCGCGAGTGCGGCATCGGGCGACGGCTGGGTTGCAGCCAGCTCCTCGGCCGGCGCGCGGCCCTCGCCGGGCACCGCGGGCCCGTCGAGGGCCACCGCCGGGTGGCGGCGGCGCCAGCGGTGGTGGTTGTGGCACAGATTGGACAGCGTGGTGAACAGCCATGCCGGGAGCTTGGTGTCCGGCCGCAGGCGCCGCCGCTGCTGGTAAAGGCGGACAAACGTGTCGGCCACGAGGTCTTCCGCGTCCGCGTGGTTCTGCACGTAGCGATAGGCGAAGCTCATCAGCGGCCGCTCCCACCGCGCGATCAGCCGGTTGAGCGCCGCCGCTTCGCCTTGTTGCAGGGCAAGGAGGCTGGCGCGGTCGGAGGTGGGGTCGGTGGGCACGGCGCGCGGTCGGCGGGCGCCTCAATTCAACAGCGGGCGGGGGAGGGGCTCGGCGGTGGCGATGAAACCGAGGTAATGGGCCCGCTGCTGGGGATTCATCACCTCGGCGGAGGCCAGGACCAGCTGGCGGGTCGAATCCCGGCATTCGCGGCTGACATGCCGGCGCTCCTCGACGAACCGGGCGAACTCGAGGAAATCGACGCGATCGTCGGCGCGGCGGCCCTGTTCGAAGGCCGCGAATTCGGTCTGCAGCTGCGCCACCTGCGCGGCCAGGGCGCGGAGCCGCGGGCTCGACGTGCGGTGGAGCTCCTTGATCCGCGCGTACTGCGCGTCGTCGAGCTGCAGCTCGGTCTTCATCCAGGCCAGCTGACCGTCCAGCGTGTCGCCGGGCACGGGCTCATGCAGGCGGTAGTAGCCGAAATGCACCCCGGCGCCGACCGCCAGGCCGAGGACGAGCATGCGGAGCGTGTTTTTCATGGGCGGCGGCCGGCATCGGCGGTGAGCAGCGGGTCGATCAGCTGCAGGTAGGTGCGGGCGAGCTGCTCGCTGCGCTCGCGCTGCAGGCGGCTCACCCGGACCTCGGCGAGAAAGAGGCCGAGCAGGGCGCAGCTGACGAGGAACATGGCCGCGAACGGCGGGCGGGAGAACCAGCCCTCGATCGCGGCCCACAGGCCCTCGCGCCGCCCGGCCGCGCCTTCGGCCACGGCGATGCGGCGCCACACCTCGGCGCTGAGCCGGGGCGGCGGCTCGGGGATTTCCGACCAGCGGTCGAGCAGCGGGTCAAGGGGGTCGTTGGGGGAGTTCATGGTGACGGAGGTCCGGCAGGTGGCATAACACCGCCGGAGCGGGAAGTCCTTCAAAAAATGGGCGGATCCGGCGGCGCGGGCACCCCGGAACGGGGCTGGGGGAAAATTACCGGAAACCCGGGCCGAAAAGGGGTTGCGGCGCCGCCAACGTTTGGCTTACAACCGACTCACTATGGCGACCACGACTGCGGCGAAATCCCAATCCAGCGTCCGGACAGCCCAGGCAATGGCCAAGCAAAAGGCCCTCGAGAAGAAGTCCAAGACCTACAAGCTTGATCTGGGCGAACTCTCAATCTTTACCAACCAGCTCGCCTCCCTCCTGCAAGCCGGCCTCCCGCTGGTCTCCTGCCTTGAGGCCCTGCAGGACCAGACCGAGGACGAGGTTTTCCGCGTCATCATCCGCGACGTGCGCAACGACATCTCCACCGGCACGTCGTTCTCGGGTGCGGTGAAAAAATTCCCGCGGTCGTTCAACTCGCTCTTCATCTCGATGGTCGAGGCCGGCGAGGCGTCGGGCGGCCTCGCCGAGATTCTCGGCAAGGTGGCCAGCTATTTTGAGTCCACCGTCAAGCTGACCAAGAAGGTCAAGTCGGCGATGACGTACCCGATCGCCGTCATCGGCCTCGCGGTCGCGCTGGTCAACGTGCTGCTCATCTTCGTCATCCCCGTCTTCGCCGCGATGTTCGCCGACTTCGGTGCCAAGCTGCCCAAGCCGACCCAGATGCTCATCGACCTCAGCAATTTCATGAAGAGCTGGTGGTGGGCCATCGGCATCGGCGCCTACGGCGTGTACTACGCCCTCAACAAGTACGTCAGCACCCCGGCCGGGCGGCGCCAGAAGGACCAGTTCCTCGTCCGCGCCCCCATCTTCGGCAACCTGGTGCACAAGATCGCGCTCTCCCGCTTCTGCCGCACCTACGCCACGCTGATGCGCTCGGGCGTGCCGATCCTCCGCACGCTCGAGATCGTGTCCGCCGCGAGCGGCAAGGTGCAGATCGAGGACGCCTGCAGCGAAATCGCCCGGCACGTCAGCCAGGGCGGACAGGTTTCCGAGGTCATGGCCGCCAACCCTTTTTTCCCGCCGATGATGAAGCACATGGTCAAGGCGGGCGAGTCGACTGGCAACGTGGACGGCATGATGAACAAGATTGCCGACTTCTACGACACGGAGTGCGACGCGACCGTTGCGGCGCTCACCTCGCTCATCGAACCGCTCCTGATCGTCTTCCTCGGCGTGGTCGTCGGCGGCATCGTCATGGCGATGTTCCTCCCGATCTTCCAACTGGGTGCGGTCGCCGGCGGACTCCAGCAATAGACCCGGTTGCGGACGGAAAGTCGCTTGCCTGTGCGGCGCGCCGGCCGCACAGTGAAGGCTGTCTGTCACCATGCCCTCCATCCTGATTGTCGACGACCTCATCTCGATTCACGAGATGCTCGAAGCGGTGATCCAGCCCACTGGATACGCCACGGCCTTCGCGACCGACGGAGAGAAGGCGATGGTCCGCTACAAGGCCGAGAAGTTCGATCTGGTGCTGGCCGACATCGACATGAAGCCGATGGACGGCATCACGCTGCTCAAGAACCTCAAGCAGTTCGACCCCTCGGTGGTGGTGATCATCATGACGGCCTACGCCAGCACCGAGAGCGCCATCCAGGCCCTCAAGTTCGGCGCCTTCGACTACCTGCAGAAGCCGTTCAAGGTCGATGAGCTGATCCAGACGCTCAAGCGGGCGATGGAATTCCGGCGGCTCGCCGCCGAGCGCGAGGCCGTCCGCAGTTCGGCTCCCGCCGCCGCGGCCGCCACCGTCGACTTTGCCGCCCGGTTTCCCGGCGGCAGCGCGGCCATCAAGCGCGTGGTCAACCAGCTCAAGAAGCTGGCCAGCACCACCACCAATGTCCTCGTCACCGGCGAACTGGGCACGGGCCACGAAATCGCCGCCGAGCTGCTGCACGCCGCCGGCCACCGCGCCGGCGGACCGCTGGTCGCGGTCGACTGCCGGCTGAACACGCCCGACGCCCTGCGCGAGGGATTGTTCGGGGCCGACAGTTCCGGCGGCAAGTGGATCCAGCAGGCCAAGGGCGGGACGCTTTTCCTGCAGCATGTGCAGCACCTGAACAAGCAGTCCCAGGTCGCCCTGGTCTCGGTCCTGCGCAAGAATGTCCACCAGTTCCGGCTGATCTGCGCCACCGAGGATGACCTCGAGAAGCTGACCGAGGTGGGCCGGTTCAATGACGAGCTCTTTTACCGGATCGCCGCCATCCCGGTGCACCTGCCGGCGCTGCGCGAGCGGCTGGAGGATCTGCCTGACCTGCTCAAGGAAATCGCCGGCAAGGCCTCCAATCCGCAGTTCGATCCGCGCATGATGGAGTTCACCGAGGATGCGGTGACGACCCTCCGCGCCTACCGCTGGCCGGGCAACAATGCCGAGCTGACGCAATTCGTCTCCCAGATCATCAGCACCTCAGAAACCCGCGTCATCACCTCAGCCCAGCTCCCACTCCGGGTGCACGAGCTGAAGGACTGGCCCTCGCTGGCCGACTACCTTGCGGGACAGGAAAAACAGTACTGTGCCCGCGTGCTGCACGCCTCGGGCGACGACCGCGACAAGGCGGCCAAGGTCCTGGGCATCGACGTCAGCAAGCTGAGCTGAGCCGCGGCCTGCCGGCAGCCGGCTCAAGTCGACGTTGGAAGTTCCAGTCGAAGGTCGGCGGTCAGCCGTTCAGCGCGGTGGAAGGCAAACCCTCAACGATGAACTGTAAGCCGCGAGCCGTGGACTTTGAACCGAGAACCCTAAACCCTAAACCCTGCCTCTCGAACCTTTTCCCTTAAATCCGCTTGCCCCGCCGTGCGCGCACCGCAAACCTCGCGCGATTTTGCCCGCGTCATGCCCAAACGCACCGACCTGCAGTCCATCCTGATAATCGGCGCCGGCCCCATTGTGATCGGGCAGGCCTGCGAATTTGACTATTCGGGCACCCAGGCGTGCAAAGCGTTGAGGGAAGAGGGTTACCGTGTTATCCTCGTCAACTCGAACCCGGCCACGATCATGACGGATCCGGAGTTCGCCGACGTCACGTACATCGAGCCCCTGACGGTTGGGATTCTGGAGTCGATCATCGCCAAGGAAAGGCCGTCCGCCCTGCTGCCGACCCTCGGCGGTCAGACGGCGCTCAATCTTTCGATGGAGCTCCATCATGCGGGCATCCTCGCGAAGTACGGCGTGGAGATGATCGGCGCCAAGCCGGCCGCCATCGCCAAGGGCGAGGACCGCCAGTTGTTCAAGGAGGCCATGCTGCGCATCGGACTCGACTGCGCGAAGTCGCGGACGGTCCTGACGCTCGAGGCGGCGCGCCAGGCGGCCGAGGAAATCGGCGCCTTTCCGCTGATCATCCGGCCCAGTTTCACGCTCGGCGGCACCGGCGGCGGCATCGCCTACAACCGCGAGGAGTTCGACCAGATCGTCACCGGCGGCCTCGAGGCCTCGCCCGTGCACGAGGTGCTGATCGAGGAGTGTCTGCTCGGCTGGAAGGAATTCGAGATGGAAGTGATGCGCGACCACAAGGACCAGTGCGTCGTCATCTGCTCGATCGAGAACTTCGACCCGATGGGCGTGCACACCGGCGACTCCATCACGGTCGCCCCGGCGCTGACGCTGACCGACAAGGAATTCCAGGCGATGCGCGACGCGTCCTTCGCCGTCATCCGCGAGATCGGCGTCGAGACCGGCGGCTCCAACATCCAGTTCGCCGTCGATCCCGCCACCGGGCGCATGATCGTGATCGAGATGAACCCGCGGGTCTCGCGCTCGTCCGCGCTCGCCTCCAAGGCGACCGGTTTCCCCATCGCCAAGATCGCGGCCAAGCTGGCCGTCGGCTACACCCTTGACGAGCTGCGCAACGACATCACGCGCCTGACGCCGGCCAGCTTCGAGCCGACGATCGACTACGTCGTCACCAAGATCCCGCGCTTCACCTTCGAGAAGTTCCAGGGCGCGAACCCGACGCTCACCTCGGCGATGAAGTCGGTCGGCGAGGCCATGGCCATCGGCCGCACCTTCAAGGAGTCGTTCCAGAAATGCCTCCGCTCGCTCGAGACCGGCGTGCGCGGCTTCGGCGGCGGCGGCAAGTTCGGCGGCGACGAGGCGCCCGACGAGACCGCCATCCGCCAGAAGCTCGGCACCCCCAACGCCGAGCGCGTCTTCTACATCCGGTGGGCGTTCAAGATCGGGCTGACGGTCGACGACATCCACCAGCTTTCCCGCATCGACCCGTGGTTCCTGCACCAGTTGCGCGAGATTCACGAGATGGAGGAGGCGCTCCGCCGGCACACCCTGCCGACGATCGACGTCCCGACGCTCCGCCGCGCCAAGCAGTTCGGCTTCTCCGACCAGCAGCTGGCCCACCTTTTCCGGACCGACCTCGACACCATGCGGGCGCACCGCAAGGCCGCCGGCATTCGCACGACCTACCGGCTGGTCGACACCTGCGCCGCCGAGTTCGAGGCCTTCACGCCCTACTATTACTCGAGCTACGGCGACGAGAACGAGATCCTGCCCGCGACCAAGCCGCGCATCATGATCATCGGCGGCGGACCGAACCGCATCGGGCAGGGCATCGAGTTCGACTACTGCTGCGTCCACGCCAGCTTCGCCCTGCGCGAGGCCGGCTACGAGACGGTGATGGTCAACTCCAACCCGGAGACCGTCTCGACCGACTACGACACCTCCGACCGGCTCTACTTCGAGCCGCTGACGCTGGAGGACGTGCTCGAGGTCTACGAGCAGGAGCAGTGCTCCGGCGCGATCGTGCAGTTCGGCGGCCAGACGCCGCTCAACCTCGCCGGGCCGCTGCGCGCGCGCGGCGTGAACGTCATCGGCACGTCGACCGCCAGCATCGACGCGGCCGAGGACCGCAAGCTTTTCGCGGCCGTGCTCGACCAGCTCGCGCTCAAGCAGCCGTCGAACCGCACCGCGCTCAACGAGGCCGACGGCCTGCGCCTCGCGCTCGAGATCGGCTTCCCCGTCCTGCTGCGACCGTCCTTCGTGCTCGGCGGGCGCGGCATGTTCATCGTCTACACTGAGGAGGAGTTCCGCGCCGTCATTCGCCAGGCGTTCGAGGCCATGCCGGGCACGCCGGTGCTGATCGACAAGTTCCTCGAGGATGCGATCGAGCTCGACGTCGACTGCGTCAGCGACGGCGAGACCACCGTCGTCGGCGGCATGCTCGAGCACATCGAGTACGCCGGGGTGCATTCCGGCGACGCCGCCATGGTCATGCCGCCGCACACGCTGCCGAAGGAGCTGCTGGCCGAGGTGCGCGCCGCCACCTACGCGCTGGCCGGGGCCCTGAAGGTCGTCGGCCTGATGAACGTGCAGTTCGCGATCAAGGACGGCCAGCTCTACGTGCTCGAGGTCAACCCGCGCGCGTCGCGCACCGTGCCCTTCGTCGCCAAGGCCATCGGTCTGCCGCTGGCCAAGATCGCCGCCCGCGTCATGGCCGGGGCGAAGCTGCGCGACCTCGGCTTCACCCGCGAGATCCAGCCCAAGCACTGGTGCGTGAAGGAGGCCGTGTTTCCCTTCAACCGCTTCCCCGGCGCCGCCATCATGCTCAGCCCCGAGATGCGCTCGACCGGCGAGGTCATGGGCATGGACGACGATCTCGGCATCGCCTTCGCCAAGACCCAGATGGCGGCCAAGCCGGCGCTGCCGCTCGCGGGCAAGCTCTTCCTCAGCGTGAAGGACGCGGACAAGCCGCAGGTGGTCGCGCTGGCCCGCGACTTCGCCGAGCTCGGCTTCACGCTCTGCTCGACGACGAACACCGCCAAGCTGCTCCAGCAGCACGGCCTCGAGGTGCAGCACGTCTTCAAGCTCAGCGAAGGCCGGCCGAACTGCGTCGACATGATCAAGAACGGCCAGATCCAGATGGTGATCAACACCCCGCGCGGCATGATTCCGCGCAACGACGAGAACGCCATCCGCGCCGCCGCCTGGGCGAACAATGTCTGCATCATGACGACCATCACCGGCGCGCAGGCCGCGGTGAACGGCATCCGCGCGATGAAGGCGAAGCGCGTCGGCGTGCGCCCGCTGCAGGAATACCGGCACAATGTGACGCCGGTGTGAGCCGCGTCCGGACCCTCCAGTCCCGTCCCGGATGGCACCACCAAGGCCCCCGAACTTTCCACCCGCGATGGGCACGCCGGATTGTGGCCTTGATGAGTGAGCCTCGGTCAAGCTTAGTGGTTTCTCCTCCGAAATGCTGAATCGCTCACGGTTGCACTCCATGCCCGCGCCCACCCGACTCGTCGCCTTGCTGCACGGCCCCGACCGCACCGGGCTGGTGGCGCGCGTGGCGGGCTGGATCTTCCAGCGCGGCGGCAACATCCTCCACGCCGACCAGCATCGCGACACCGAGGCGGGCGTCTTCTTCCAGCGCGTCGAATGGGAGCTGCCCGCCGGCCGGCGGGTGCGGGCCGAGGAGGCCGCGTTCCTCGAATTCGCCGGAGGCGAACTGCAGATGCAGGCCCGGGTGGCCGAGGCCGCCGAGCGGCCGCGCGTGGCGCTCTTCGTTTCCACGGCCGACCATTGCTTCCACGACCTCGTGCTCCGCTGGCACGCGGGCGATTTTTCCTGCGAGATCGTCGCGGTCGTTTCCAATCACCGCGACCTGGCGCCGGTTGCACGCCGCTACGGCCTGCCGTTCCACTGCCTGCCGGTGACTGCGGCCACCAAGCCGGCGGCCGAGGCAAGGCAACTGAAGCTGCTGCGAAAACTGCGCGTCGACCTGGTCGTCCTCGCGCGCTACATGCAGGTGCTCTCGGCGGACTTCCTGCACGCCTTCGGCCGCCCGGTGATCAACATCCACCACTCGTTCCTGCCCGCGTTCGCCGGCGGCAAGCCGTACCATCAGGCCCACGCGCGCGGCGTGAAGCTGATCGGCGCCACCGCGCACTACGCGACCAGCGATCTCGACGAGGGGCCAATCATTCACCAGGACGTCGCGCGCATCACGCACCGGCACGGCGTCGACGATCTCGTGCGCAAGGGCCGCGACCTCGAGAAGGTCGTCCTCGCGCAGGCCGTCCGCTGGCATCTGGAGAACCGCGTGCTGGTCTACGGCAACAAGACGGTGGTCTTTGACTGAGTCGGGCGGGCCGGGGTTCATCGTTCGACGTCCCTTGGCGATTGTGCGGTTCAGCAACCCGGCTGAACGGTGCACATCGAACGGTGAACGATGAACCATGAATGGGCCCGGCTCCGCCTAAACGTCTGCAGGTCAGTGGACTCCTCGCCGGGCGCCTTTTTCCTTGAGGCGCAACGGCGCGTTTCCCAATCTGGCCGGCTCCGATGCCCAACAACCCTTCCGCAGACCAACCGGCGAAGAGCCCGGCCAACGCCGTCCCGGCGACCGATTTTGCGATGCAGATGCACGCGTTCTGGGAGAAGAACCGCTCGTTCATCCTCCTGCTCTGCGTCGTCGTGCTGCTGGCCTTCGTCGGCCGCGAGGGCTGGGACTATTTCGCCGCCCGGCGCGAGGCGGCCATCCAGGAGGAGTACACCAAGGCGACCGCCTCGCCGGAGAAGCTGAGCGCTTTCGCGGTCGAGTACCCGTCGCACGCCCTGGCCGGCGTGGCGTGGCTGCGGCTGGCCGACGGCCAGTACACCGCGGGCGATTTCAAGTCGGCGACCACCAGCTACCAGCGCGCGGCCAGCGCGCTGCAGGCGGCGCCGCTGAAGTCGCGGGCGCGCCTCGGCGCCGCGATGAGCCTGCTCGCCAGCGGCGACGTCGCCAACGGCGTGGCGGGCCTGAAGCCGCTGGCCGACGATTCCGGCGTGGAGAGCATCATCCGCGCCGAGGCCAGCTATCACCTCGCCACCCTGGCCAAGGAGGCGGGACACGACGACGAGGTGCGCAAGTACGCCGATCAGGCGACGCGCGCCGATCCGTCGAGCCTTTGGGCGCAGCGCGCCTTCACGCTGAAGGCCTCGCTGGCGGCGGAGACGAAGCCGGCCTCGCCGCTTGCGCCGGTGCTCACGCTCCCGACCGGGAAGTGAACAGCCCGCCCGGAGCGCGGCGGACGGCGGGATAAGAGGAGCCGGAGGGTGGGAGACAAACGTCAGCCGTCCGCGGTCCATCGGCAGTGACCCTGGACGGGCCGTCAAAGGACCGTCATCAGAAGTCAGAGACCTTAAACTCTAGACCTTAAGCCTTGGACCGGTTGCAGGACTTCCGCCTTGAGCGGGTTCACTCACCCGGATAGACGGGAAGCCGGGCAGGCGCTCCTTGCCGAAGCCGGAGGGTGCGCTCCGAAAACATGCACCAGGAATCCTTGAACCAAAGGCCACCCGGCCGGGGCAGATCCGGCCCGGGCGCGAGCGTTGGTTCAATCAATCGGTTGGAGGACCCCTGGCGGCCCAGGGGCGTGGACGCTTTACCCTGACGATGAAAATTAAACTCAAAGTCCTTGTCTTGATGCTTCTCCTGCCGGCGAGTCTCGCGTTTGCTGGGCCGTACTCGGACGCCTTGGGAAAAAAGCTGGTGTCCTCCACCACGCGCGCGGAAAAAGCGCTCTTTGTTCGGTGGATCTTTTTCGCGATGGCGCTGCATCCCGACCTGAAAGAGATGTCAGCAATCTCGCCGGCCCAACGGGAAGAGACAAATCGCGCGGTCGCGCAGATGATGACCCGAATGTTAACCGAGACCTGCGCCGTCGAGGCCAAAGAAGCGGTGCGATACGAGGGGGCAAGCGCGATCGAGGGCGCCTTTAACCTGCTGGGGCAGATTGCCGCTCGGGAGCTCTTCTCAAATCCGGACGTTAATGCGGGTCTCGCCGAATTGCAGAAATATTTCGACAGCAAGGCAATTGAACGGGCGCTGTCAGATTCGCCGGCGGCCTCTGACCAAAAGAAGTGAGGGAATGGAGCGTGGCCAAGCCGGCTTTCGAACCAGGCGTTCAATGGTCCTCCGGGGAGTTGATGCTCCGCGGCGGATCGAAGCAGGGTAAACCGTGCGCACTTCCATGACCCAGGACGAAGAACATCTGAAGCTGCTGGCGATTTTCCACTACGTGGTCGGCGCGATCGGTGCGCTGTTCGCCTGTTTCCCGCTGATTCATGTGACACTCGGGGCGATCATGGCCTTCAATCCGGGTTTTTTCACCGAAGGACAAAAGGGCCCGCCGCCGCCGGCGTTCGTGGGCTATCTGTTCATGCTGGTGGGCGCGTTCTTCATTCTCGTGGGATGGTCGGCGGCGATCTGCACCATCGTGTCGGGGCGCTTCCTCGCCCGGCGGAAAAACCGGATGTTCAGTTTCGTGGTCGCCGCCCTGCTGTGCATGTTCGTGCCGTTCGGCACGGTCCTGGGCGTGTTCACAATCATCGTGCTCAGCAAGGAGTCCGTGCAGCAATTGTACCGCGCGACCTCCGGCCAGCCGCCAACGGTTGCGCCCGGCACGGGGACTTGAGCGGGACTTCTATGGCTGGATCCTGATTCTGCTCCCCAAGGCGCTCACCGCAAATGATGGAACCCGGCCCCCGGTCGGGCTTGAGGATCTTCCCGTGCGGAAAGCGCGCCCGGCGACCCCGCTCCACCCCGCGCCAGCTCCGGCTCACCGCTTGGCTCGCCGAGCCGAAACTCGCGGAGCGAAGGCTGGTCGGGGCGGCGAGATTCGAACTCGCGACCTCCTGGTCCCAAACCAAGATTCACGGCAGCAGAACTAGTTGAGTTGCAACGGCGGTTGGGGAAGGCGCTGCGGCTGTGCACACAACTGCACGCACTGATTTTCCAGCGCAAATGGGGG
>Ga0335069_10008645_pt1 | contig 14549 bp, 15 predicted proteins | sample Lox_Sample_11_FD_206714 | JGI IMG/M metagenome (GOLD analysis project Ga0335069, IMG submission 206714) | Soil microbial communities from Loxahatchee National Wildlife Refuge, Florida, United States - Lox_Sample_1.1 | ecosystem: Environmental > Terrestrial > Soil > Wetlands | place: USA... | reverse complement strand
TACGGTCTCGATACCTGCGCCCAGGAATCCTGGGCGCGCATGCATCGCCCGGTCCGCGCCTTCGTCGGCATGCCGCCGGAGCAGATGCTGTTCTGCGCCATCTCCATCGGCTATGGCGATCATGCCCATCCGGCCAACAGCTTCCGCTCGCCGCGCGCCGCGCCCGCCGAGTTCTGCCGGTTCTTCGGTTTTGAGTGACAGCGCGGATGTCCGGCAGGATATCGCCTCAATCCGTCGGCGCGATCTTGGCGGCTTCGCCGAGCTTGATCGTTGCCGCGACGTCGGTGGCGAAGAATTTTTGGAATTGGTCGGCTGTCATCGGCATCGGCTGCACGCCGAGATGGCGCAATTTGTCGGCGATGGCGGGATTGTCGAGCGCGGTCTGGACCTCGTTATGGAGCTTGCTGACGACGTCGCGCGGCGTTTTGGCCGGCATCATGATGCCGCTCCAGAACAGATAGGTGGCTTGCGGATAGCCGGCTTCGACGATCGACGGCACGTCCGGCAGGAGCGGGAGCCGCTGTGGCGTCGAGACCGCGAGCGGCACGACCTTGCCTTGCGCGATCAGCGGCAGTGCAGGAGAGATCGGCAGGAAGTAATAGTCGATGCGGCCAGCGAGCACGTCGGCAAAGGCCTCGCTCGGTCCGCGATAAGGCACGTGCTGCACGCTGACGCCGGCCGCGAGGCGGAGTTTCTCGCCGGCGATATGCGAGGCCGAGCCGATGCCGGCCGAGGCGAAGTTCAGTTCGCCGGGTCTGGCTTTTGCTGCGGCCACCAGATCGGCAACGGTCTTGTAGCCCTTGGCCGGCGAGGTGACGAGCACGCTTGGCTGCGCGCCGAACATCACGACGGGCGTGAGGTCGCGCAAGGGATCGTAGGGCAGCGACGAATGCAGGACGACCGAGGCGCTGATCGAGGAGGAGCCGAGGAGGAGCGTATAGCCGTCGGCATCGGCGCGTGCCACTGAGGCGACGCCGAGCACGCCGCCTGCGCCGGGACGATTCTCAATCACGAAAGGCTGGCCAAAACGCTGCGACACCTGGTCGAGCACCAGGCGCGCGACGATGTCGGAGGCGTTGCCCGCCGAAAAGGGGCTGACCACGAGCATCGGCCGGCTCGGCCATGTTTCTGCCGACGCAGATGCCGTGAAGGCCGCCACGATGGCGGCATCGCATAAGAAAAGGAGCAGGGAGCGGCGCAGCGATCCGCGAAGCCGACCGAGGAGTTCCCTTCGCCTCATCGTGCGCCTCGTTTTGTCTTCTTGGCGCTTTCCGTTGCGGCGAGGATAACAACCAAAAATCGCACGCGCCATAGCAAAAGGAATATTTGACTTCAGGGCTTGGTCAGAAGCGGACGTTCATGCTGCCGCTTGCGCGGATGCCGCAGTGACCCGCTCGAGCCAATGGTGTTAAATTTAAGGTTTCGAAGGGGAGCTGGGCCTTGGCTATCCGACCGATCAGACAGATCGCGGTGTCGCGTTGCGCTCTTGTCGCAGCGGTCTTTGTCATTCTTGTCGGCCTTTCGCTGAAGGCTTCGGCGGCCGAAGATTATCCGGCGCGGCCCATCACCATCGTTGTTCCTTTTGCCGCTGGCGGCCCGACCGATACGCTGGCGAGGCTTTTGGCCGGGCCGATGAGCCGGGCGCTTGGAGTCAATGTCCTTGTTGAAGACGTCACCGGTGCCGCGGGCACGGTCGGCGTCGGCCGCGTCGCACATGCAACGCCCGACGGCTACACGCTCAGCCTCGGGCACTGGAGCACGCATGTCGTCAACGGCGCGATCTACAAACTGTCCTATGATCTGCTCCACGATTTTGAACCGATCGCTCTCCTTCCCAGCAATCCGATGCTCATCGTGAGCCGCACGACCGTGCCGGCTGCGAATCTCAAGGAGCTAATCGCCTGGATCAAATTGAAGGACACGGTCGACGCCGGCACGGCCGGCGTCGGCTCCGGGTCCCATATTGCCGGGGTCTATTTCGAGAAGATGGGCGACGTCCGTCTGCAGTTCGTTCCGTATCGCGGCACCGGGCCCGCATTGCTCGATATGATCGGTGGACGGATCGACGTGATGGTGGACCAGACGTCAAATTCCGCGCAGCAGGTGCGCGACGGCAAGATCCGCGCCTATGCCGTCACCGCCAAGACGCGGCTTCCGACTTTCCCGGATATCCCGACAGTCGATGAGGCCGGCGTGCCCGGGTTTCATATCAACATCTGGCATGGCCTCTGGGCTCCGGCGGGCACGCCCAAGGATATCGTCGCGAAACTCAACCGCGCGGCGGTCGCGGCTTTGGCCGACCCTTCAGTCCGCGAACGCTTGGCCGCGCTCGGCTTGGAAATTCCGGCGCCGGATCAAGAGACCCCGGCCGCGCTTGGCGCGTTGCAGCGCGCCGAGATCGACAAGTGGTGGCCGATCATCAAGGCCGCGCATATCGAGGCGGAGTAGACGGTTTCGGAAAAAGAAGCCTGCGGGATCAGGGGCAGCGGGGCAGTTCGTGTTACTGCTGGACGCCAACATTGACGGCGGCCTCGTCGATCTCCCGATCATCAGTTGCAATCGCTTGCGAGATATCGATGAAGGGCGGACCGCTTTGGGGCGGCTTTTTGAACACCAAAGCGAGCCATTGAAGGCCCGTTATGATCTGGGTCAACGCCGTGAGCCACAAGTGCAGCGTTGCAAAAACCAATCCTCCGGCAAGCAGCGCCAGTCCTGTTGGGATGCATGTCAGCAGCGGCGGCCGTTCGGGCCGGCGGAGCATCGGTATCAGGGTGAAGCAGAAAAAGATGTTTCCGGCAGAAAGCGTCAAGTCCTGCCAGCGGCCGTCGCCGAGCTGCGAAAGCAAATATTGAAGCATCGTGCTCCCCCGCACCTTGAGAGGCATGCAAACGTGATTCTAAGCCCGCTTTGTGGCCAAATCACATTAATTCGGGACAAGACCTGCCGGACCGCCGGCGCTGAGCCGGAGCCCCTGCGCTTCACTCGGTCCAGATCACGTCGATATCGCGCTGCAACTCGGACTGGGCTGCGAAAGCGCAACTCTTGCAATCGTCCGACACGGGCTTGAGGCCCACGCTGACAAAATCGCCGATGCGCCAATTGGCGGGCTTGAGACCGCGATTGCGGACGATCACCACGTCGATGACGTTGTGACCCGTTCCGGCCTCTCGGATTCTCGTCAGCAGCCGCTGTTTCAGCTCGTCAAGGCTGACTTGGCTTCGCACGGTCGTGCCCTCAATGTCCCTTGGGGTCGCGGTTATCTTATCGCACGGCGCCGGTTAGCAAAGCGTTCTTTGTCCGGATATCACGTTACCGCCCGGTCATGCGGCTAATATGGCAGAACGAAAGGCGCTGCTGACTGCCGGAGGTGATATCGGGGCGGTGCACAATCGGTTCGGGTTGGAGAGAGCTTGGCTTTGGCTTCAGATCTGCAGCGTTCGCCGTCGCCCCCAGTCGGGTCATATCTGCTCCTGGTCACGGCGGTCCTGCTCTACATGCCTTGGCTCGCGGCAATGATAGGCGCGCCATCCTGGGTCGAACCAGGGACTGGCGGCGGCGAAACCCGCATCGCTGAAGCTTGGGCGACGCTGTACGTGCTGGTTCTCGGCATCCCGCTGTGGCTCGTGTTGGGCGGACTGCTCCTGCTCGCCTGGCGCAAGAGCTTGGCGCCGCCGGCTTTGGCGGCGTCGTCGGGGATTCTTTACCTGCTCGCCGCGATCGCGACATTCGGCGCGGCGCAGACATATTTCACCTGGCCCGGCGGCTGGTCGATCCTGGTGCCGATGCTGTTGCCGCCGCTGCTCGCGCTCTATGGCCTCTGGGTACGGATACCGGCGCTTGGCGCGGGCGTGTTGCGCCGCGTTCCCGCCGCAGTGCTCGCAGGTGTGGCGCTGGTGGCAGGCGCCGCGATCCCGTTCGCGATGATCGATCCGGCCGGATATCCGGCACGGCTGGCGCAGCATCAGCAGAGCATGGATGCGCAATTCGCGCGGCACGATGCCGAATTGCAGGAGAAGGCGCGGCAATGGGAAGACGGCATCCACCAGCTCGGCCCGGATTCGCCGCTCGCCGCCTGGCTGGAATACGTCAACGGTTCCGTCGAGGGCGAGCCGCTGCACCTCGAGGCGATCGATGGCGCCCGCAAGAGCAACAGCCGTCAGGCCGATGCGGTTACGCTCCTGGACGATGGGCGGATCCTCAAGCTCGCCGATCTCTGGCAATTCGATCTCGCCGCGACGCCGGCTTTGTGCGTAGCCTATGACCGGGCGCTGACGCGGCTCGCGGCGACCGACGAGCCGATCGAGTCGGAGGTCGGCAAGCAGATCGAACGGCAATTGCCGAACATAAAATTTCTTCTCGGTGCGGGTTGCGATCTGGCCTCCGGCCTCGCCACCGTGGCGAAGCGGGCAGAGAAGGTGACACAGGTCAATCCCGGCGACGCGCGCTGGCCGCAGCTCGTCGCGACGCTGGCTGCGCTCGGCAGCGCCCGTTGAACGGGTACCGTCCGCTGCAGCGCGGTCAGGCTTTCTCATCATCGGGCATGCTGAGGTAAATCAGCACGCCGAGAATGACCGCCACAATGCGGAACGCTGCCTCCTGGCCGTTCCAGATCTTCGACTGCCACATCGCGAAATACTCGCCGGCGACCACCAGGAAGCCGAAGAACCACAGGCCGAAGCCGAGGGCCAATCCGGCGACGGCGAAGATTTTGGCGCGATTGAAAATCGCGGCGGGTGAATTCAATCGGACCAGCAGCACGAATGCGCCGAAGGTCAGCAACAAGCCAGTCCCGGCTTCCGCGGCGATGATCAGCGCATAGGCCGCATGCCACACCGTTTCGTCGATGATGGCGCGGGACCTCAAGGCGTTGCCGGCGAATGTCGTGTCCATGCTCAGCACATGTTTCACGAACTCGTAGTTCGAGCTGTAGTCGATGATGTTGTCATAGGCGACGATCAGCGCGAAGGCCGCAAGCGCCGCGATCATCGCGATCTTGGTGATGCGAGTGATGATCATGAAGCCGGTCCCATGATGCCGGTCGGATAGCTGTCAGCGAAGGCCGCGCGCCTTGTTGTTGCTGAGGTCGCATGATGGAATATACGCAAATCCCGTGAGGTGGCCATCCTGGCCTGTGCACTGTCGAGGGCGGAGCATGGCGGAGGAGTTGCAGTTCGATGAGGCGGCCGTCATCGAACGGTTCTGGGCAGGCCGCCAAAGCGGCGATTATTTTCCCAGCGAATGGGCGAGCCGGCTCACCCTCGATCAGGCCTATTGCATTCAGCTTGGCGTCATCGCGCGGCGCGTGGCGTTGGGCGAGCGTCAGGTCGGCTGGAAAGTCGGCCTGACGGCCGCCGCCATCCAGCGCCAGTTCGGCTTTCACCATCCGGTCTTCGGCTGCCTCTTGGAAGAGGGCTGCAAGCGCTCGGGGCTCGTCTTCGCGCGCGACGCGCTGATCAAGCCGGGCTTCGAGACCGAGCTTTGCATGCAGTTGCGCGAGCCACTTGCCGGAACGGTCGATGCGGCGCGGGCGCGGCGGGCCATTGGGCACTGCTTTCCGGCGCTGGAAATCATCGAGACGCGGGGCGACCCGCCGACGCAGATGATGCTGCTTGTGGCTGACAATGCACAGCAAAAAGCCTTCGTGCTCGGCGAGCCGATCGTGCTCGGCGACGATCTGAAGCTGCCGCAGGTCGAGGCGAGGGTGAGCGTCAATGGCACCGAGGTGGCACGGGGCTTTGGCGAAGCGGTGCTCGGCGACCCGATCAATTCGGTGATCTGGCTGGCCGGCAAGCTGGGCGAGCTTGGCCTTGCGCTCGGGGCGGGCGACATGGTCATGACCGGCTCGTTCGTGCGCCAATTTCCGCTCGCGCCGGGCGACCGCGTCCGGGCCGAATTTACCGGGATCGGCGCGGTCGAAGCCGGCTTCGCCAGCTAGGCTGCCGTGGTCCATCGGGAACCCACGCCTGGACCTGAGTTTTTCGCGATTTTCGGCGGGTTCCCCTCGGAACGGAGCGTTAACCGTTCCCGATGACGCGTCCGATTTATCCGCAAATTTTCTCTTGTGTGTCTCATATTTGCCCGCAATGGACGCTCGACTAAGAACGGCTGGGCGGTGCTGGGGCGCCGCTCGAGTGTGCGTCAAAGCCGGAGGCGATGGCCGCTAGGCCGCGCCGAAGGCGGGGAAACGGGGACTTTACGTGAAAAGACTCGCGCTCGCAGTGGCGGTGTTCGCCGCGCTCATCGCCTCTTCGTCCGCTCACGCGGCCAAGACCTTTGTCGGCGTGCTGTGGCCGATGTTCGGACCGCTCCCGGCCATCGGCCTGGTCGAGCTTACCGCGGAAGTCCGGATGATGCCGGACGTCGAGGTCCACACCTATCTGCATCAGGAGTGGCCGGACCTGGTCAAGGACATGAGTCAGCTGCCGGCGGGCACGCGCACCATCGTGATCGGCTACAGCCTCGGCGCCAACGCCACGTCATGGGTGGTCAACAAGTCGAAATATGTCGATCTCGTCATCGCGCTGCAGCCGTCCATGCTGAGCTGGAACCCGACCATTACCGGGCGCGCCGGACGCATCATCGAAGTCTACAATCCAACTGTGTGGCAGACGTTCGGCGGCATGGGCTCGAAGAAGCTCGAATGGACCGCCGGCAATATCGAATACATGCCCAATAACGACTCGCATCCGGGCGCGCAGTTCAATCCCGAATTCCGCAGCCTGGTGAAAACCGAGATCGCCAGGATGACGCAGCAGCCGGATGTGCAGACCGCGCAGGCGTCGTCGCCGGTGCGGATGGCTTATGCAGAGCAGCCGCAAGACCGGCGCATGAAGGACATCGCGCAGATCCTGCAGAAGGACGCGCAGAAGATCGCGCCGGCCAGGACGCCTGGGTCCGATCCCGCGACGACGGCGAGCCTGCAATCTGTCAGCGCGCAGATCGCGCAAGAGCCGATCCCGATGCCGACACGGCGACCGCTGCAAGCCCAGCAACAAGCGCAGCCGATAAAGCTTGCGAGCGCTGCGGCGGATTTCCCTCTGTATCAGTCCAGTCAGGTCAACCAGCCCAAGGATTGGTCGGCGTTCCTCGACACCCTGTCGGGCTCGGTGGATTCCGGAAACCTCGCCGCGTCGCGCGAATTGACGTTCGCTGACATGGTGACCTATGCGCGCCGGAAATATGCCGCCGCGCACAAGTCTGACCGCCTTAATCGCAAAGAGGCGGCGCTGGTCGGCGGCGACATTATCGTCGCTTCCAATATCGACCCGCATATCAGCGAACCCGCCGGTGCCTGTTGCGCCTTCGTCAAGGCCGGCGACGTCGACTGAGGCGGCTCAGTCAAAGCCCGAGCAGCGGAAGAACGTAGTCATAGAGACCGTAGACGGTCGCCAGCGCTACAAGAGTCCAAAACGCGGCGCTGGCTTTGGCGCCCCAGGCCAGCGCCGTGTGCCAAAAGACCTTGCGCGGATAATTCGACGCGCTGCGCCAAATCGCCCACGCGACAAATGGTATCGTCAGCGTCGCCAGGGTGAACACGCCGATGATGGAGCCGACAACAAACAGGTCGGCGCCGCCTGACCAGAACACCATGGCCGCGCCGGTGGCGAGCCAAATCAGGGTCAGCGGAGTTCCAATGAGCCAGTAGACGCGCCACAGCGCGATCCGGCCGGTCGCTAATTTCGTAAGGAATTTCATCAGTCAAGCTTAGCAGGCGGGGCGCGGCGCGTCGCGGCCGCGCGGCAAAGTTACACCACGAAAATGCCACGAGCCACAATTTCACCCACTATGATTGGCTACGGTTCACCGGTATCCTGGGTATCGGGGTCTCGCGACTGGGGACGATTCATAGAATTCGTATCGGCGCGATAGCTCTGTTGTGAAGCTCTCCTGGACCGGCCGGCGCTATCGGCGACAGCTTGGCCGTCCTTATGAGTCCGGCGCCGAGATAAAGCTCATGATGCGAACCAAGCCTGTCGCAGCCGTTCTGGCCGCCCTTTTGATCTTGACCAGTGTCGGCACCGCCCGCGCCGGGACGGAACACGGGCGCGCCTATCTGTTCTATGGTCTGATCGCCATGATCGATTGGGGCATGGACCAGCTCGCGGCCCGTATCAACAAAACGGGAGTCCTCGCGACTACCAACAGCCACATGAGCTGGCGCGCGGTCGCCGATCAGGCCATCGCCGATTACCGCCGCGATCCGAAGCCGATTTCGGTGGTCGGCCATTCAGCCGGCGGCGATTCCGCCGTGCAATTCGCCGAAGCGCTGGCAGCGGCGCGTGTGCCGGTGGCGCTCTTGATTACTTACGATCCCAACCGAACCGCCGGGACCATTCCGGCGAATGTCGAACGCTATATCGACCTGTACCAGTCGTCCAATGTCCTTGGCGGCGGCGATCTTCAGCCAGGCCGCGGCTTCCACGGCCATTATGCGGCATTCAACCTCCTTAATCGCTCCGAAATCATCCATGTGAACATGGACAAGTTCGAGGGCATCCAGGCGCAATTGGCCGCCAAGATCCGCTCGGCAGGCGCCGGCGGCGGCGAAGCGGTGCCGCTGCATATTGTGTTTCCGTCCTCCGGTCCGATCGAGCTCTGGGATTCCGGTGCGCCGGTCCAGGCGCGCGCCGGCGACACGGTGGCCTCGCTCGCGGCGGCCTATCACGTGCCGGCCTGGGCGGTGGCGCAGATCAATCAGAAACCGGAAAACGCGTCGCTGAGCGAAGGCCAGCGCGTTGTCATTCCGCGCATGATCGGCCAGAAGCTCGCCCGTGGCGAGCCAGCCGGCGAGAAGCCCGCGTCGAGCGCTGCTCCCGCTGCCGCGGCCGGCGAGGCTTCAAGTCCGCCGCCGGCGGAAAGCGCGGCTCCGGCCGAAAAAGCCGCGCCGAGCCAGGCTGCGAATCCTGCGCCGACACCCGCGGCGGTCCCCGCTCCAGCTCCTGCGCCGGCTACTGCAAGTCCCGCGGCAAGTGCTGCGCCGGCGCCAAAACCCGCACCAAGTGCGGCTTCGAGCGCGTCGCAGATCAATCAGTAAAGTGATTCAGTCCAGTTCCGATCAAGCGGACGCGCGTTTTACGCGCGGCTGCCCGGATGCTATTCTTTGATCGTAAGATCGCCGCAGAAGCGACCGCTAGCAAAGTTTGCAACCAAGGAACAGCGACGATGAATCTCACCGCGCTCGGCTATACCGGCATTCGCACCAAGAAGCTCGACGACTGGGCCGATTACGGCACGCGCTTCCTTGGCATGCAGCTCGTCGATAAGAGCCACGGCAGCCTTGCTTTACGCATGGACGACCGCAAGCAGCGCCTCATCGTCCACACCGACGAGGACGAGGGGCCGTCATTCTACGGCTGGGAAGTGGCGGACGCCGGCGCGCTCGACGCGCTCGCTGCGCATCTGGAAAGATCGAATGTGAAGGTCGCGCGCGGCACGCGCGCCCTGGCTGACGAGCGCCGGGTCAAAGAGCTCATCGTCTTCTCCGATCCGATCGGCAACCGGCTGGAAGTGTTTCACGGCCCCGAAATCGCCAGCGACCCGTTCAAGCCCGGACGCGCCATTTCCGGTTTCCGCACCGGGCCGCTCGGCATGGGGCACGCCGTGCTCACCGCGGAGCATATCGACGAGATCGTGCCGTTCTACACCAAGGTGCTCAATTTCAAGCTGAGCGATTATTTCGAAAAACCGTTTCGCGCTTATTTCTTTCACATCAACGCGCGCCATCACAGCCTGGCCTTCATCGAGACTGGCAAGAACGGCATCCATCACATGATGTTCGAGGTCTGCTATCTCGACGATGTCGGCCAGGCCTACGATCTGACGCTGAAAAAGCCCGAAATGATCGGCACCACGCTCGGCCGGCATGTCAACGATCACATGACGTCGTTTTATTCCTATTCGCCGTCGCAATTTCTTGTTGAGTATGGCTGGGGCGGCCGCACCATCGATCCGGCGACCTGGACGCCGCATCAGCGCAGCGAGGGCCCGAGCCTATGGGGCCACGACCGCATGTGGCTATCGCCGGAAGCGCTCGAGGAGTCGCGGCGCCTGCGCATGAAAACCGCCGCGGAAGGCACGCGCGTGCCCGTCAATGTGATGGACGGCAATTACCTGCGCGCCGCCGACGTCTGCCCGTGGTGGAACGCCAACGCGCCGGCAAGGAAGACGGGGTAGTTCCAATAATTGTTCGTCATTTGGGCTGGATGCCGTATTCGACGAACCCGTCGGCCACGTCAGGCTGCATCGCCTTGGCGGCGGCGATGTCGGCGTTGCCACCGACCTCATCGCCTTTTTTTAGTTTCGCAATGCCGCGCCCGTAGAGCGAGGGTGCCAGCTTTGAATTGAGTTTCAGAGCCGCGCCGTAATCGGTGATGGCGTTGTCGAATTGGCCGAGTTTCAGATAGATGAAGCCTCGGTTGCCGAAGGTAGCAGCGTTCCTGGAGTTAAGAGCGATCCCCTGCGTGCAATCGGCGATTGCCGCGTTGTAATTTCCATCACCGGAATAGATGGCGCATCGATTCTGATAGGCCACATCATTTGAGGGATTGAGCTTGATCGCCTGTGTGCAGTCGGCAATTGCCGCGCTGTAATTTCTCTGATTGCCATAGATGCCGCAGCGAGCGACGTAGGCTAGGTCCTTTTTTGGATTGATCGCAATCGCGTGGGCGCAGTCTGCAAGGGCGGCGCTGTAATTGCCCTGATTGCCATAGGCGGCGCAGCGATTGGCGTAAGATTCTGCATCATTCGGATTGAGCACAACAGCCTGGGTGCAATCGGCAATGGCGGCGGCGTAATTTCTCTGGCTGGCATAGGCGACGCAGCGACCCTCGTAGCCAGCGTAAAGCATCGGATTGAGTACGATCACCTGCGTGCAGTCGGCAATGGCGGCGGTGTAATAACCCTGACTCTGGTAGGCAAGGCAGCGAAGGGCCCAGCCCGCCAAAAAGTTTGGATCTTCTTTGATCGCCTGCGTGCAGTCGGCTATCACGGACGGCGCATCGCGAGCTTCGACGCACCATTGTTGGCTCGCCGTGGCTGCATGGCTAGGTTCAGGCACAAACGCCAATGCCAACGCAGCGAAATGGATCCATTTCCAGGCGCGGTTCATAGCGGCCCTACGATGCCGGAGCGTTCAAGGAGCTTTCTGAAACACTAGCGAACGCTTCCGGCGTTGAAAAGATGGCTGTGTTGGCTTGTCACGCGTCGCGTCAAACTTTGTCGTGGGAACGGTCGAAAGGGCTCACAAGCGACAGCGCGTAGGGTGGGCAAAATCGCGGACTGAACAAATAATTCTTGCTCTGCCTACGAACGATTTTGCCCACGCGGTCCGCGGAACGCGTGGGCATTGCGCATTTGGGCAGAGATCAATTCGACGGGTTTGAGCGGGCGCAATGCCCACCCTACGGCATCAGTTCGACGCCCGCCGCATCGCGCTCCAGGTGCCGTAGCAGGCATTGCCGCCGGCGCTCCAGCGGCCGCCGCCGGAAGTGCCGCGCAGCTTGCCGTAGCCGGTCGCGCTTTGGCCGCCTTTGCTGACGGTCACCGCGATGCCGCCGCTGGCGATCACATTGCCCGAAATCTGATAACTGAAATCATTGTCGGCCTGCAGCACGCGGCCGCCGACAATGCGCGCCGGATAACGATAGGACGGATCGCAAGGACCGGCTTCGGTGCGGATCGAGACGCTCCACAAGCCGTCATAGGCGCCTGATCGCCCTTTCTTCGCCGCTTCCGACGGCGTTGCCGCCGCCATAACAAGTGCAACCGTAACTGCCGTCAGAACGCTCAAGCCCCTCATGTGCTCGCTCCTGGATCGGTGGTGCTATCGCTGATCAGTTGTCTTCTCAGTCGCCTTGTCGGATGCCTTGGGTTCAATTGTGCCGGTGGATTGGCCCGGATAAGCCGGCGGCGATGCGGCAAAGGCATTGCCGCTCTTGCCGAGATCGTAGCCGGCCGTGAATAGCGCCTTCATGTAGTCCGGATCGAAGGCGCCGCGGCTCGGCGCGCTGAAGTCGGCCGGAATGCTGGCCACGTTGTAACCGATGCCGCTGTTCTTGGCGGCAACGAAGGCGCGGTCAAGCATCAGACGGATGTCGGTCTTGACCGCCATGCCGACCGATTGCGCAAGGATGGTCGGTGTCGAGCGCTCGACGACCTGGAAGTCAGGCTTGAGCCCGCTATTGACCACGACATAAAGCGCGGTCGCCGGAATCTTGTAGCCGCTGTTGCTTTCCATCAGCGCCGCAGGCGCAACAAAGAACTGTCCGCCGACGCCGCCGTCGACATGCATTTCGGAAAAGCGCTTGCCGTTGCCTTCGACATCGATGAACACCGGCGGAAAGGCGCCGGGAATGCTGCCGGAGGCGAGCATCACGCTGCGGAACAGATTGAGCGCGGCCTCCTGCTTGCCGGGATCGCTGGCGTAGACCGCGATGGCGCCCATATTCCACACCACCGAGCGCTCGGCATCGAGGTCGGTGGTAACGATGAACAGCCGCCGGCCGCTTTTGTGGGCGGCGGCGATGTTCGACAACAGTTCAGCCGTGATCTGCTTCTTGATCAGGTCGCGCAGCGGCCAGGTGTCGAGAAAGCTCTCGCCGGTCGAGCCGACTTCGAAAATATCCGCGGCGGTGGTTCGCGTATAAAGCGCCTGCAAGGTCGCGTCGTATTTCGGTCCGGCGAAGATGAAAGGCGCCATCAGCGCGCCGGCGCTCACGCCGGTGACGACGGAATAATCGGGCCGATGTCCGCCGGCGCTCAAGCCGGTGAGGAGGCCGGCGCCGAAGGCGCCGTCGGCGCCGCCGGTCGAAAGGAGAAGCCACGGTCCAGGCTGCGCCGGCAGTGCCTTGTTGAACGTATCGGTCTGGTCGCCGAAAAAGCGTGCATCGGGCATGCCGGGAATCGTGGCCGCGGCATCGTCGGCGGCGGTGAACGGCGGACGTGGCGGAAATTTCGACCCTGGTGCAGCGGGTGCCGGCGCTTGCGGCGTACCCTTTGTTGTACTTTGCGTTGCTCCTTGCTGTTTCGTGGACGGCTTTTGCTTTGCGCTTTGCGAATAGGCAGCCGTGCTCCCGACAAACGGCGCGAATTGCAATGTCACAATCGCCGCCAACGCAGCGACACAGGTGAGGACCGTCCGGCTCTTAGGCGTTCTCAGTGTCTCTATCATCGTGATTGAGTGTCCGAAGGTCCACTGTCAGATTCGCATGAAGGGGTGCTTGCAAACGCACTTAGAAAGCACGGGCATTTATAAATCACACGGGATACACACTACGCACCAGCAGAAACGTGGAAATAGGACCGGCTGTGCTCGAGTTCAATCCGCTCAGGTTGAAAGCCTAAAGACTGTCGCAATATCGCCTTTCAGCGCCGCAATTCCAACGCATAGGCTGAGGAATTCCCACACCCAATTCTCACGCCACTGTTACGTCCCTGCGACGTAACGGCTCAGGCCTGTGGTAAAAATGCAAAACCGGCCGGACTCAAAACGCGACAGGACAAATTCGGCGTCGCGAAGGTAATGTGGTCAGGCGCGGCGGTCGGCCACGAATCGCGCGCCTTCAATCAGTATCGCCGCATTGGGTCCGAAAGTCGCGAGCGCGTTTTCGGCTTCGGCAACGAGCTGTTGCAGCCGCGCTTTGGCGCCGGCAAGCCCAAGCACGCTGACAAAAGTCGCCTTGCCTGCGGCTGTGTCCTTGCCGGTCTGCTTGCCCACCAGCGCCGGGTCGCCTTCGATGTCGAGGAGATCGTCGGCGATCTGGAAAGCCTCACCGACGGCTGAGCCGTAGCGCTCGAGCGCTTCGCGCTCGTGCGGCTTGGCGGAGGCGAGAATGCCGCCGGCCTCGCAGCCGAAGCGGAGCAGCGCCCCGGTCTTCATTGCCTGCAGCATTTTCACATCGGTTTCGCCGTGCTTTTGCGCGCCGAAACGGCCTTCGGCGGCGAGATCAAGCATCTGGCCGCCGGCCATGCCGCCGACTCCCGAGGCGCGGGCGAGCGCATTCACCAGCGCGATGCGGACGGCGGCGTCGGGATGCGTGGTCTCGCGGGAGAGAATGTCGAAGGCGAAGGTGAGGAGACTGTCACCGGCAAGGATGGCGGTCGCTTCGTCGAATTTACGATGCGCGGTCGGCTGACCGCGGCGAAGCTCGTCATTGTCCATGGCCGGCAGATCGTCGTGGACCAGCGAATAGCAATGCACGCATTCAAGCGCGGCGCCCGCCATCAAGGCGCGCTGGCGCGGCACCCCGAATAGGGCGGCCGATTCGACCACCAGGAACGGCCGGAACCGCTTGCCGCCGCCAAGGCTCGAATAGCGCATGGCCTCGATCAGGCGCGGCGGGCGGGCTAATTCGCCCTCAATGGGCTTAGCGGCCAGTAGCTGGTTGAGAAGGGTCTCGGTGTCCGCCGCAGCGGCGTCGAGGCGTGTCAGGAAAGGGCTGTTTTTGGCGTCCATTTTGGGGAGTAACCCGGCGTTTAATCGTTGTTGCGAGGTCCTATATCAGGTCCTGCATTTAGGGGATAAGGGGCAAGCCGGCCTGGTTAACCTTCCA
>Ga0335069_10008644_pt1 | contig 14549 bp, 12 predicted proteins | sample Lox_Sample_11_FD_206714 | JGI IMG/M metagenome (GOLD analysis project Ga0335069, IMG submission 206714) | Soil microbial communities from Loxahatchee National Wildlife Refuge, Florida, United States - Lox_Sample_1.1 | ecosystem: Environmental > Terrestrial > Soil > Wetlands | place: USA... | reverse complement strand
TCCGAGGATCATCCCCAGCACCACCGAGATGCCGTATCCGATCAGCACGCGCTGCATACTGACGCGAATCGCGATCCAGTAGGTGTGATCCTGAAACCCAGCGTAGAGCGACTCAGCCACCCCCCAGGGGGTAGGGAAGAGGTAGGGAGGCCAGATCTTCATCTTGGCGAGCAGCGTCCAAAGTCCGAACAAAGCCCCGTAGAAAACGATGAAACGGGCAGCGCGCTTCATAACTGGGCCCTCCCTTCGCTCCCGGTTTTTATGTGCGGCTTGGTGCCTTCCTGATATTCGGCTTCCAGCGAGCGGTTGATCTCCTCGCGCAATTCATCCAGGATTTCGCGTGCCGCACCGGCAACCGCGGGATCTTCCAAATGCCGCGGCCGGGGCAGGTCAACCGGAAACTCGCTCTTCACGCGTCCCGGGCGAAAGGTCAGTAGCACTACTCGATCGCCCAGACGAATTGCCTCACGAACGTTGTGCGTGACAAAGATGATGGTCCGTCCCGTCTCGCTCCAGATCCTCTCCAGTTCATCGTGCAGCAGGTCTCGTGTCTGTGCATCCAGCGCGGCAAAAGGCTCGTCCATTAACATCACGTCCGGTTCCGCGGCCAAGGCCCGCGCGATCGCAACGCGCTGCCGCATGCCGCCCGAGAGTTGATGAATGTAGCTCTTCTCGAATTTCCCCAGGTGCACCAGCCGCAGGTAGTGACGCGTTTTCTCTTGCCGCTCGGCCTTGGGGATGCCTTTCATCTTCATGCCGAATTCCACATTCTCAGCCACAGTGAGCCAGGGAAAGAGGCCGTGCTCCTGGAAGATCAGAATGCGATCAGTCCCCGGACCCTGTACTGGATGGCCGTCCACCAGCACTTGTCCCGAGGTCTGCTGGTGCAAACCTGCGATCAGGTGCAACAGCGTAGACTTGCCGCAACCCGAAGGGCCCACGATGCAGAGAAACTCGCCCGCCCGCACTTGCAGGTTAATGTGATCGAGGGCGAGCAGCCGTTCTCCGCTCTGAGTGCGGTAGCTCAAGCAAATATCGCTTAACCCGACTTTGGAGATTTCCGAACTAGCGGGGCGGACCGTATGACCGACAGAGACTGGGCCAATTTTGCCTCGCGGGTCGGAAGAATGCGCCGGTACCCGTGGATCGACTGGAATCGGAAATTGCTGCGGAAACCGTTGGATGTTCGTGCTCATTGGACCGCCTTTAGCTTTTTCTCGGCGAGAACTTCGTTGAGTAGTGATAAGTCATAGAGCCCGGAGAGGTCGGGCATCTGGCGGCCCAGAAATCCATCTTCGAACGCTTGCTGCGCGGCCGTGTTGAGAGCGCTGTGCAGCGGGTCGTAGGTGATTTGCAGGCGCGAGAACGCTTCGTCGAGCACCACTGGAGCCAGCGCTTTACTCGTCTCTTTTTGAATCTGGTCATTCAGCAGTTTCTTGGCTTCGGCCTGGTGCGCGTTGATCCAGTTGGTGAGATCGACGTTCGCGCGGATCCATGCCTTCACCAGGTCTGGATGCGCTTTGAGAAATTTCGTGTTTACCACCAGCAGCCCGATGACAAATTGCCCATTCGGCCAGAGCGAACGCTCGTCCACGAACAGGCGCCCGTTGCCTTCATGAATCAGGCGAGTGGCCCATGGCTCCGGGGCCCAGGCTGCATCAAGGTCTTTCTTCAGGAACAACGTCAACTGATCTGGATTGGCCATGGGCACGATCTGTACGTCGCCGCCCTTGTCGTTGGTTTTCAGGCCATTCTTCTTGAGCCAATTGCGAAGGGCCACATCCTGGGTATTGCCGAATTGCGGAGAAGCTACCCGCTTGCCATGGAAGTCTTCCGGCTTATTGATGCCGGCATCGTTGCGGACTATGAGCGAAGCGCCGCCGCTGGCTGCGCCAGCCACCACTCGCAATGCTTCTCCATTCGACCGGACGTAGCCGTTGATCGCCGGGTTGGGACCGACGTAGGTCATATCAATGGCGCCGGCGAAGAGTGCCTCGATGGCGGCCGGACCGGCATTGAAACTGGTCCATTGCACCTTCACCTGCGGGCCCATTGCCTTATCAAAATATCCGTTCGCCTTGCCGACCATGGCCTGGGCGTGCGTAATGTTGGGGAACGCCCCTACGCGGACCGTTGTGACGTTTCCTTGGGCCCAAACTGCGACTGCGTAAAACAGCGAGAGGGCAATCGCCAGCTTCTGTATTGTTCTAGTCACCCTTGGCGCCTCCAACCACCATGGGGAGGATGCTGGCGGTTTCTCGGTTTCGATTCTTCTGCATTTTGTTCATATTTCCGTTCCGGCCGATCGGGGCGATCAGGTCGGCCAGTGTGGTGTTGTCGAGAATGCGGGCCGCGGCGTCCCGGACGTCAAGCAATACCTGGTACAACGCGCGATGCGGAAGATCGCGGTCGATCAATTCCCGAAGTTGCTCCGCGTCAGCGAAGGGAGCCAGTGGGCCGTCAATGAGCCGGATGATCTCGCTCAAATGAATGTCCGAGGGATCGCGCCTCAGTTGATAGCCCCCCTTGGCTCCGCGAACACTCTCGACCATGCGCGCGTTCTTGAGTTCAAGCAGGATCAGTTCCAGGAATTTTTCGGGCAGGCCTTCCTCATATGCAATCTGCCGGATCTTCATGGCGCCCTGCCGGTGATGCCGTCCCAGCATCATCAGGGCTTGCAGCGCGTACAGTCCTTTTTGCGAAATCTTCATGACGAAAAAACCTTATACCATAAAGTCCATTTAACTAATAGACTTTATTGACGTAAAGGCCATTGCATGGGCAATACCATTCGCGTCCTGGTGTCAGGGGCGTTATTTCAAATGAATTCAGTTACTTGGAAGCAGTGGGCGCTGCATCCTAGGAGAGCGGATGTGCATTGCGTTGCACTTTTGCGGTAGGGAAGGGGTGTTCCTCAGGTCGCCCAGTTGCCAGGTTTTGCACAGGCAAAAGTTTGCAACCGCTGACAGAAAGGCGAAGGAAGGAGTTTTGTCAGGAGGACACGCGCAAAACAATCAATGTGACGTTGTCAGGCCCGCCGCGTTCCAGCGCCATCTGCACCAGTTGCTGACAGGCTTGTGCGGGCGCGACGGAGCGGGTGTTATTGGCCAATTCATGTTCGTTGATCAGGCTCCACAAGCCATCCGTGCACAAGACCAGAACGTCTCCCAGTTCCAGTTCCACCGGATGTTCCGGTGTGTCGGGAACAAGATCTCTGCCAGACCCGAGCGCGGCCGTGAGGATGTGCCGCTGTGGATGGGTCTCCGCATCTTCGGAGCGAACAATGCCGCTTTCCACCAGGCGTCCGACATAGGAATGATCGCGCGTGAGCCGCGACACCTGGTCGCCTCGAATCAGGTAAAGCCGGCTATCACCAATATGCGCGAAGGAAAGCTGGCGACCGACAATGGACACTGCAGTACACGTGGTGCCCATACCGTGCAGTTGCGGATGCTCTTCGGCGTAGCGCTGAATCGTGTTGTGGGCTACACCCAAAGCCGCCACAAGTGTGGCTTGTGGGTTGGAGTCGAACTTGGTTTCGTATACGTGGCGCACGGTCTCAACCGCAAGGCGGCTGGCTTCCTGCCCGCCTTCATATCCGCCCATGCCATCGGCGATTACGGCGAGGCGGCCCGCACGCTGAAATACGCTCTGCTCATCGGCCTCCCAGTAGAGATAGGAGTCTTCGTTGTTTTCACGCTGCCGCCCGACGTCGGTCAGGCAAGCCATTTCCACTCCCGGTTTTGCGCTCGAGCAGTCCACTGCCATGGTTGATGTTGGCGAGCCAGTGTTCATCGAAATCGCCGCGCGATTGGAAGACAGCCTGAGCCCCCTGTCATTATAAGGGACTGATAACGCATTCGTTAACAATCCCCTGTCCCCCGCAGACAGAATCCGGTACTGTACCACTTTTTCAAAGAATTATCAGAAGAGAACGAGGCTTGTTCGGAAAAAAGAAAAAAGCCGCGAAGGCTGCGGCTCTCTCTTCTACCCTACCTGGAAGATGATGGCGGTGCTAGTTGGTCTTGTTGTTGTGCTTGTCGGCCGCGATCCGCTTGCTCATGTGATTGGCTTCGCGGTTCAACTGGCGCTGATCCTGCTTCGTCAGATGGCCGTTGTCCTTCGCCATGTCTCTTTTTTCATTGTGCTGCAGGCGCTGCTCGCCATGCTCCAAGCGGCGCGTTTCCCCGGGCGTGAGCTGGCCGCTCTTCACACCGTTGGCAATCCTCTTCTGCTGGTTTGCCTCCCGATGATTGACCTGGTTGACGCGCGGATGCCCAGGATCGACCTTGCCTGCACCGGCTCCGGACGTGTTGGAATTCTGGGCAGCGGCGGACCCCACCGTCACGAGACCACTCACTGCAAGAACTAAGAGCGACTTGGTGATTGTGTTGTTCATGGAAGAATGAACCCCCATGGCGAAGTTTAGTTTTGAGGTTCGGCGGTCCGCAGGTTACGAAGGGGAATCTCCACGTGCGACTCCGGAAGGTAACGCGGTTCAAGGTTACCCGTGTCTTTCCCAGTGTCCCCCTGAGGCAAAGCCGTTCAAGGATTTGGCAACGCATTGCGTTGCGGGTTACCATTCTTCGCTAACTCAAGGACTCAAATAATGCCCAGGATCTCTCGTATTCATGTACTCGTTCCCGTTCTCGTGTCAGTAATCGCTTTCTCCGGATCGTTTGCCCAAACGGCTCCATCGTTGCCCAGCGAAACTCCCGCGACGTTTCAACCTGTTACAGACAGCTTCGATTTTGTGAAGCGAGAGGTCATGATCCCGATGCGCGACGGGGTGAAGCTTCACACCGTCATCGTGATCCCGAAAGGCGCGAAGAGCGCTCCCATGCTCCTTACGCGCACGCCCTACAACGCGAGTTCTCAGGTTGGTCATGCCGCAAGTTCCCACCTCGGTCCGATCCTGGACGGCTATGACAACGCCCTTGAAGTCATCGTCCAGGGTGGATACATCCGCGTTGTCCAGGACGTACGCGGAAAGTATGGTTCCGAAGGCGATTACGTGATGACCCGACCGCTGCATGGGCCTTTGAACCCTACCGCCGTCGATCACTCGACCGACACTTACGACACTATCGACTGGCTGGTGAAGAATGTTCCCGAGAGCAACGGTAAGGTCGGCATTCTTGGAATTTCTTACGACGGATTTACCACGCTCATGGGAATGGTCAATCCCCACCCCGCGCTGAAAGTGGCCGTGCCCATGAATCCCATGGTCGACGGATGGATGGGGGACGACTGGTTTCACAACGGGGCGTTCCGCGAGCAGAACATGCCTTACATTTACGAACAGGAGGCCACACGCTCCAACAGCGAAAATTGGTGGATCGATCATTTCGACGACTATGACTTGTACATGGAGGCAGGGTCGGCCGGAGAACTCGGCCGTCGCCACGGGCTGGAACAGGTCGGCTTCTGGCGCAAGCTGGTCGAGCATCCCGCGTATGACTCCTGGTGGCAACAGCAGGCCATGGACAAGATCCTCTCCTCCCAGCCGCTGAAGGTTCCCACCATGCTCGTCGATAGCCTGTGGGATCAGGAAGATATTTATGGAGCGCCCGCAGTTTACAAAGCGTTCAAAGAAAAAGATCCGAACAACGCCAATCTGTTTCTGGTGCTCGGGCCTTGGCATCATGGCCAGGAAATTGGAGATGGGAGCTCGCTCGGCGAGGTGAAGTTTCACAGCGATACCGGCCTTTATTTCCGCGAACACATTCTGCGTCCGTTCCTCGATCAGTATCTTAAAGACGGAGCGCCCAAAGCCGATGTCGCGCCCGTTACCGCCTTTGAGACGGGCACGAATCACTGGCGACGCCTGCAGTCCTGGCCCTCGGGATGTGAAAGCGGATGTTCTGTGAAACCGGAGAAGTTGTACCTGCAGGCAGGGCTGAAGGCCGGATTCGAAGCGCCGAAATCTGGCGACTCGGCCTACGATGAATACGTTTCTGATCCCGCCAAGCCCGTGCCATTCCGCTCGCGTCCTGTTCGGCCGGTGGGGTATGGCGGCGAATTCACCTGGCCCCAGTGGCTGGTCGATGATCAACGCGAAGCATCGGGGCGCCCGGATGTGCTGGCCTTCACGTCAGACGTGTTGAAAGAGCCGTTAAAGATCAGCGGTCAGCCAGTAGTCAACCTGATTGCGTCCACCAGCGGCACCGACTCCGACTGGGTAGTGAAATTGATCGACCTTTATCCCGATGAAGTTGGCGGCGATCCACACATGGGTGGGTATCAGTTAGCCGTCTCAATGGACATCTTCCGGGGACGCTATCGCGAAAGCTTTGAGACCCCGCATCCGATCGCTTCCGATAAGCCGCTGGCTTACCGGTGGAGCTTGCCCACCACCAACCATGTGTTTCTGCCCGGACATCGCATCATGGTGCAGATTCAGTCCAGTTGGTTCCCGCTCTATGACCGCAACCCGCAAACATTCGTGCCTAACATTTTTTTGGCCAAGCCCAGCGACTACAAAAAAGCGGTTCAGCGCATCTATCATTCCGGAGATCAGGCAAGTTTCATCGAACTGCCCGTCACCGAACTGCGCTGAGAAAAATTTGTCCAGCAAACGATTCATCCCGGTCCTTTGCGGCGTCGTGCTCCTTTGCGCGGTGGCGTCTGCTCAAGCCCAACGCTTGTGGGTAATGAGAGGCGGCGAGATGGTCGAGTACGATCCGGCGACTTTCGCTGTGAAGCAGACGGTGAAACTTCCCGCCGACGCCGCTCAATCTCCGCAGAATATTTCTGTCAATCATCCGGGACAGATTCTGTACGTACCCTCAGTAGCGTTGCCTCTGTCGGAGACGGACTCTGACTCACCCCATAAAGCCTGGTTCTGGAATGGACACACTGCAAGTGCCATAGATATGGACGTGAAGCGCGAGGTTGCCGCGACAGGTTCCAACCAGGCAGTAACAGAATCTGCCCCCTCACTTGCCCTCGTGTCCGATGGCTCGCACTTGTTCTGGTTCGCGAACTCGGCGCGCCGACTGCAGCGCGAGGAGCAGGACCTCTCCACCGCGAATACATGGCAGGCTTGGCTTACCGATCTCTCAGGGGGAGCGCGTGAAGACCTCGTATCCGAGAAGTTCCCCGATTGCCGCTGCACAACCGGCAGTTGCGAGGAAACGTGCCCGTACGGCGTGGTCTGGGTACCAGAGGACGGGGTCAACAAGTTTTTTCTGTTAACTCAATTCGTGAGCGGCAAAGATACGCCCGTGTACAAATCCAGCACACGCTATCAGGCAGAGACAGGGAAGTGGACCCCGAACCCGCTCGGCGACCCGCTCCACCGCGTGCTCGATGCCGCTTCCAACGGAGATGTGATTGTGGAAGCTATTCCTGACACCGGCTGCTGTGGATGGGTGAATCAGAGCAACGATCAGACCGTCGTGCGGATGGCGGGCGGCAAGCGAATCATCTTCGACGAGCAGGCTACATACAAGAATCCCGACTACGACGTCAGCTTCTTTACGTCGAACGCGCGCCTCTCGCCCGATCTCAACTCCGTTGCCATAACGATCACCGCAACGGCCAAGGCCAATCAGGCTATTCAGATCTCAGAGCAGGGGCAGGCCAATCCGGAGGAGTCGAAGCAGATTCGCAAGGCTCTCGCCGACCTGCCGGCAGTGGAAGTCAAGACGCTTGCCGATCCACCCAAGCGAGCCGCCTTCATTCCTCATGCCACCCTCGTTGGATGGCTGAATGACAAAGAACTGCTGCTGGAGCAAGATCACCTGCTGGTGATCTACAACGTCGTCTCCAAAGCACAGCGTAAGTCCTCCATCAAGGCCGATGATGCGGCGCGCGTGTTTCTGCGATGAGGCTGACCAACTCAGTCCAGCTCAGCTAGTGTTTCAGCATCGCAGTCCAGTTCGTAGTCAGAATCAGTGGAGACTGGTTTTCTCCCGGCACGGCAAACGCCACAATCCAGCGTTTGCTGTCGTTGGCCACGAAAGCGCCCGTAGTATTTCCGATCATGCGATCGCCGAATATCCTGTGCGATTTCCCGACCTTAAGATTGCCGCTCTGCGTGTCGACCTCTGCGGCCGTGATGTGCCAGTCGGGCTCAAGGTAGTACAAATTTTTCCCAGGTGGCCAGAATGAAGTGATACCTCCACGGGTCGAGATTTGCCGTTTTCCACCCCCATCGGGGAAGTGGACAAGATAAATTTCGGCACGCCCGCTTTCGTCGGAAGAGTACGCCACCCATTGGCCATCGGGTGAGAAGATTCCCCAGTTTTCGTTGGCCGAAGTGTGTACTACGGGGAACGGCTTGCGGTCGCCAAAAAGTGGAATCGCCCAGACGTCGGTGCCGCTATTGACCCCAACGTAGTCGTACAGGAGATAACGGCCATCGGGCGAGAATCGGTCGGGTTCAGCACTGCCATCGACCGACAGGAGCAACTGTTCATCGCCCGTGCCGCCGATTGTCTTCAGATAGATTTCCTCTTTTCCATGCCGGGTCGAACTGAATGCCACCCGCCGGCTATCCGGCGACCACGCCGGATACAGATCATTCCCTTCGCCAAACGTGAATGGTTCACTCGTACCAGAGTTCAAGTCTTGAAGCCAGAGCTTCTGTTTTCCTTGCCGTGAATCGGTGACGCCGTACATCACGTATTTTCCGTCTGGCGACAAGTACGGACTTGATATGAAACCGGGATTACCTAGATTCGAAAGTCGGTTGCCCGCCGCATCGATCCATGCGAGCTGGGTTTGAAACGCGCGCTCATACAGCAGTAAGCCGTTGATAGAGGCCGAAAAACTCACGGAATTCACATTCAGCGACTCCGCAATGGGATGCGCCGTGCCTGTCAGCTTCAACCCTCGCATGTCGAAGGGCTGGGCCATCAAGGTCGAGCCATGTGCAAACAGGAGGTAGCCGGGTTCGGCATAGATCGCCTGACTCTCGTCTGGCAGCACCAATTGCACTTTTCCCGAAATCCGGTCGACCACATAGATTCCCCCAGCACCACTTTGGGTTACCAGCAAGTGCTTGCCGTCGGGGAGAAACTGCGGTCCGCGATATTCGATTGTTCCGTTGTCCGGTGTTGGGATGCGAGTCGGCGTCCCGCCCGCAGCCGGTACTTGCATCAGGCCTCTTCTACCCGTGGCAAACACAATCACATCATCGCGTCCCCAAGTTCCTCCATAGATTTGCCACACATCGCAGACCGCTTCGGTTTGACCTCCGCCGACGGGCGTTTTTCTCACTTTGCCGTCAACTGCAAAATAAGCGAGGTATCGGCTGTCCGGCGACCAGAGCGGCGAGACAGCTCCATCCGTACCTTCTATCGGTCGTGCCGAATCGCTTTCCAGGCTTCGTAGCCACAATTTGGTTCTGCCTTCGGAGTCGGCCAAATTCATGACGATCCAATGCCCATCGGGAGACAAGAAGTTTTGACTATCAGCGATGGAGCCCGTTCCAGAAGGGAAATTGATGGCCACACGCAACGCACCTTGCTCCGCGGGCCGCCGCCAGAGCCATCCCGCGGCGCATCCCACGGCGAGCGCCAACGCCATCCTAGCCCACAGGATCGTATTCCTGCGTGTGCGAACCGCTCCTGGTACCGCGATGCCCGTCCTCGAACCTCCTTCTTGAATCCAGCGTAGCTCGCTGGCAAGGTCGCCGGCGTTCTGCCAACGCTCTTCCGGGTCCTTCGCCAGGCACCTGCGCACCGCCCATTCGAAAGCGGGGGGAGTCAGAGGAGCACACTCGGAGAGCGGCTTCGGCTCAGCATGCATGATCGATGCGATCACGCTGGCGGTCGATGTTCCTTCGAAAGCTCGTTTGCCGGTCGCCATCTCGTACAGCACGCAACCGAGGGCGAACAGATCGCTGCGCGCGTCAGCCTCGTGTCCTTCCAGTTGCTCTGGTGCCATGTACTGGAACGTGCCCACCAGCGTTCCTTCAGCCGTCAAAGGCCCGCGCGTCATGGTTGCTGCTATAGACGTTGTAATGTTCTTTGCTGTCGCCAGCGGCTTGGCCAGGCCGAAGTCCATGAGCTTCACGCCAGATTTCGTGAGCATGACGTTGTCAGGCTTGAGATCCCGGTGCGCTACGCCTCGCCGATGGGCCTTATCCAGCGCATCGGCAATCTGCGCTCCGTATTTCAAACTTTGCTCGGTCGGGAGTGGACCTCGACGCAGCCGGGAGCCAAGCGTTTCTCCCTCGAGATATTCCAGGACCAGGTAGTCTGAGCCGTCGTGTTTCCCGATGTCGTAAAGTACGCAGATGTAAGGGTGCGAGAGCTGCGAAATCGATCGTGCTTCTCGCTCGAAGCGCTCTCGTAATTCAGGGTTCGACGAAAGATGATCGGGAAGGACCTTGATAGCAACGTCGCGATTCAGGCGTGAGTCGTGGGCTCGGTACACTTCGCCCATGCCGCCGGCGCCCGCAGGGGCGATGATCTCGTAAGGGCCGAGCCGAGTTCCCGCTTTGAGAGTCATGCAGTTGCAGGAGAATCGCGCGCAGATTATAACCCGAGCCCCTTGTTTGTGCGCCACGCCAGAGCTTAACCCGACAATTCGGATTCCGACGTCAGCTCTGACGAACATCCCTCAATGGCGTCTGGATCACTTCTTCTGCGGCCTTGCGCCGTCCGATTCCATAGACCACCCACCCAGCTAGATTCGCCACGACAATTACGACGGCTACCTTGAGCGAATATCCCAACCGGCTGGTGACGCCCACAATCGGGAAAATCGAGAGCACAACAAACATAAGTGTCACAACCAGTCCCGAAAGCGCGGCGAGTTGTAGCCACCACCGCGGCCGCAGTCCCTTTTCTCTTGCAGAAAATAATGGGATGGCAAACATTGCGACATACACCAACCCGTAGAACGTCCAGCTCCAGGTCTGCAGCAGTGAGAAAGATTCCTGCGTGCCCGCACCGATCAGCACCGCCGTACTGGCGACGAGCGCCACGCCGCCCATGAAGAATGTGGAATTCACCGGGGTCCTGTATTTCGGGTGCAGTACGGTGAACCAACGCGGCAGCAGGTGATCCCATCCGGCCACCATGGGCAAGCGCGTGTTCAGCGAGAAATAAAGGGTATAAGAGCAGAGATAATTCGTGAGCAAAAGCAGAATCGCAGCCGTCACCAGCACGTGCACAAAGCCAGCCCCGCCAAAGGCGAGGCTCAGCGCTTGCGGTATGGGACCTATCACGTCGATGGCCTCAGGTGAAACGAAGTTCAGGATGGAACTAGTGCCTAGAATGTAGAGCAATGCGATCAATGGCGCAGTAAAAACGATCGAACGCGCCAGGTTGCGAGCGGGATTGCGTGATTCGCCCGCAAAAATTGCAAGCAACTCAAATCCCGAGAGAGCCCCGAAAGTCATCTTGCTGAACACGCTGAAGGCGAACAGCGTAGCTGCTGGCCGGACCAACGGAAAGGCATGGTACTGCGCTGTCGTACCAGCGTGATGCAGAAGCGGAATTCCTGCCAGCACGACCAGCGTTAATAAGGTGAATAAGCTGCCTGCGTTGCTCACCCACTTTCCCACGCTCAACCCGAGCCGGGCGACCATCACCATTCCCGCAATCAGCAGAACCGAAGCCGCAAACAGCGCAGTGGTGTTCGTGGCAATCCATTCCGCCTTGGGGCCAAGCGCGTAAGAAAGGTAAGTCGTGACCAGCAGGGCGATCTGAGAAACCTGGATTGTCGTGTTGAGCCAGAAGTTCCAGGCCACCAGAAATCCAATGCGGTCACTGAAAGCGAGGCGCGCCCATTCGTACACCCCGCCTTCCAGCGGCATGAGGCGGTTCAGATAGGACACCACTAACGCCTGCGGTATGAAGAATAGCCCGATCGCCATCACCCAGAGAACGCCATGAGCGGGGCCAGCCTTGACCGCGGTTCCAAAGAACTCCGGGACCATCACCAGCAACAACTGCGCGAAGATGAGGTCTGTGATGCCGAGTTCACGAGGCAGCGTCGCGGAGTGCGATTGTATCTCCGCTTCTGCCTCCAGTAGTCGTGAGTTTTCGGAGATACCCAAGCTCTCTCTTCCCGGCGGAACGGATCGAATATCAAAACGCCCCGGACTCAAATCGCCGACCGCCGTGATGACGCGGTACCAACTAGCAGCCTGGTTGCTACTTCCTTGGCGCTTGGGTCACCGCCGGCTTCAGCAACAGATCCTGGTAGTCGAAGCTGAAATCCGCCAATGGTGAGACCGCTGCCATTTTCGCGCTATCGATGCTGCCGTCTGGATTCAAAGCAAACGTCACGAATGCATCCTCGATGGTGCGAACTCGCCAGTGAGCCTTGAAGGTGTCGTATTGCCAATGCTGCAGATCCCCCACCATGCCCGGAGTGTGGTCGAAACTGATTACCAATCCTCCGTTCTCCATCTTGATAGAGATAGGTCCGTACCAAGCGTCGTTGTAGACTCCCGCATACTTCTCCAGCGGCAGAGAAGGTTTCGAATCTGCGGCCCGCGAAGCTGACGCTTTCTTGATGGTCTCGGCAGCCTCTTGTTCTTCACTGTCTTTGAGTGATTTAAAGGCAGCAATCCAGTCAGTAGGGGGCAAGTGGAGGTAAGAATCGATTATGTGATACAAGATCGAATCGAACGCTCCACCCTCTTCCGCATTGGTCAGAATGACTACACCCAGATTCTCTTCCGGGATAAGCATCACTCGCGATACGAATCCACCCACGCCTCCGGTGTGGCCTACTAGCTTTCTCCCGTGATAGTCGTGTAATCCCCAGCCCAATGCGTAGTCCGCAAAGTTTGCCTTCAACCCGGCCAGCGCCGGTGGAGGATCGGGGGTTGGCAAGATCGTCTGCGGCGACCACATTTCTCTCGAACTGCGTTCGCTGAACAATCGTCCCTCGTGATCCACGAACTTTCCATGGTTCAGCTGCAGTTGTACCCACTTCGCCATATCGGCCGCGCCCGAATTGATCGCGCCCGCCGGAGCAGCGTTGTCCAAAATCTCGAATGGGATGACCTGCAGCTTACCGTCTACTTTCGAGTGCGGATATGCCACGTCATCGTCGGGTTTGATGTCGGCGTTCGTCGTATTCGTGTGCGACATTCCGAGGGGCTTAAAGATGTGTTCGCGAACGTAGTCGTCCCAACTCGTTCCCGTGACCGCCGGAATGATCTGCCCTGCCGTCATGTACAGCAGGTTGTCGTAGGCGTAATGGCTGCGGAAACTCGACGCCGGCTTCATGAACCGGAGCTTGTAAATGATCTCTTCTCGCGTATAGGTCGAACGCGGCCAGAACAGCAGGTCTCCCTCGCCCAGTCCCATGCCGCTGCGATGCGTGAGCAGATCGCGGATGGTCATCTCATGCGAGACGTACGGGTCGTACATCACAAATCCGGGAAGCCTCTGGTACACCGGATCATCCCAGGAGAGCTTGCCTTCATCCACGAGCGTAGCCAGGGCTGCAGTGGTGAAAGCCTTCGTGTTCGAGCCGATGCCGAATTTCGTAAATTCGTCCACGGGTGTTGGATCGCCGAGCTTGCGCACGCCGTATCCTTTTGCCACGACGATTTTCCCGTCCTTCACAATCGCCACAGCCATGCCCGGCACGTCGAAAGCCTTCATCGACGAGGCCACATAAGAGTCCAGGCCTGCGGGAGGTTTTTCCTGGGCGATTGAAGTTGCGGTCAACATCAGAAGTGCAGGGACGCACCGAAAACAGATCAGCCGGATCCTTCGCATAAGTTTCACCAATGGTTTGAATGGATGACGCCGAGATTAAAACACAGTGACGGAGAATTTCCGAGAGGAGAGCGGGCAGAAAAAACCGGGAGCCGATATTTCGCAGCCCCCGGTGTGCGCGTGCTTCAATTCATCCGGTTCGTAACCACCGCATCGATGTACGTAAGCAACTGCTCCATCTCAAGTTCGCATTCCAGCAGTTCCTGCATCTCAAGCGTGCTGAAGCCGGTACGGGCCGCTGCCCGTTCCAGTAGTTCGCCCAGGGTGTAGGGCGATGCCGATTCTTGTTCAAAATTCATTCCGACTCCTAGTCAATTTGTCTCGCTTTTGAAATCAGGAGAAATGGGGCAGTGGCGTTTGACACGGGAAGCCCCCCCGGGAAACCCGGAGTCCTCGCCATCCTGCCCCCTCCCATGCCCCGTCGTTCGACGAAGCAAGCTTGAGCGCAGTCAGCGGAATTTCAGCAGCGGATGGATCGGAGCAAAATCGGGCGCAGGTTCGGATCGCCATTCATCACCGGTACCTGCATTTCGCGGGGAAATATGGCGTTTGCGTCTAGGGTATGCAATTGGAAGGTCGTAGCTACTACAACGGCTAGTGGAGCTGTTGTGGCCTGAGCGTGAACCACAGCAGGTGCGGTACCCCGGTGAAATGCCGTGTCAGGCAGGTCCACATCAGGCAGCACGGCGATCAGCAGCATTAGAAAGAAAATGCTGCAAAGAATCACGACCGTCGACGGCTTGATGTTCCATTGCGACATGATTTGGCTCAGTTTTGCCAGACTTTCAAACGGAAGTCAATCCCCCATACGTGGTGGTTGGTTACGAACGGAGTTATGACGGAAAATAGATC
>Ga0335069_10008641_pt1 | contig 14550 bp, 12 predicted proteins | sample Lox_Sample_11_FD_206714 | JGI IMG/M metagenome (GOLD analysis project Ga0335069, IMG submission 206714) | Soil microbial communities from Loxahatchee National Wildlife Refuge, Florida, United States - Lox_Sample_1.1 | ecosystem: Environmental > Terrestrial > Soil > Wetlands | place: USA... | reverse complement strand
CACGGTTAACGCCGTACCACTGTCAGGTGTGAACGAGAAACTAGGCGGCGTAGCTGAGCAGTTGGTGCTGTTGATGGTCCCGTGCGCATGGAATTCGGTCTCGGATACATGAATCGAATTCGCGTTTACGCTCCCGTCCGTCTGCGGGATGCCTTCGACTTCGACGCTGGCACTCGCTGGAATATCGGTGCAGGTCGCGGCCGAAGATCCATCGTGACCTTCGATATCGATCTTGGTGGAAGAACTGATATTGACTGTCACCGCGGTGCTATCGCTACGTGTAACCACAATTGAAGCGGGACAGCTTTCAGAGGTCACCGTGCCCTTGAAGCTGGTGTCCTCTCCTCCTCCGTCACCGCCTCCATCGCTCGAAGGATTCAGCTCGACGCGGCTGGCCGTTACACCACCGCTGGTGTTCGTCGCGCCTTCTGCATCAACGGGCGACCCAGTATACGAAGCCGACAGAGTTGAGCAGTCGGTGATCGCCGTTCCTGTCGCATCATCGATGATGGTGGTGGTTGTCGGATCAAAACTCATTAATACGGCGGTGCCACTGTCCGATGGCGTTACCGTGAGCGTGTTGGGTGTCGCAGTGCAGTCGACCGCGGTCAGGGTTCCTTCGACAGAAACGTCCTCTTCTCCACCCGAGGCAGTGTCGCCGCTGAGCGCTACGTTGTTGAGCGTCAACTTCGATCCGGCCGGTATGCTGATGGTAGTCGTGTACTTCTGGTGATTCTTGGTGAAGGTCACCGTATGGGTACCGGCGATCTTCGCTCCTTTGAGTGAGAAGAAACCGGCCTTGTTGCTGTGCGTCGATCCGGCTTTCGAAACCTTGATCGAAACAACGCCGCCACCAGCAATCGATCCATTGAACACGGAAATCGGTCTTTTCTTGGCAGCTAGAGCCGCGGAATCCATCAGCAACATCGCACCCGCGACGTAACCGACCGCAAGTGCGAATCCGCGAAGTCTCGAATTGGTGCAAAAATGCATCTGATACCTCCAAGACTCCGGCCTTCGGATAGGGTGCCGGTGGCGAGCACCGAATCCCGTGCACGATTATCGCCGCGAGTGTTTCTATCGTCCGCGACTGCCTTGCTTAGGACAACGAAGCAACGTAGGACCGTACCTGAAAATGCCATTCCAGAAGACTGAAACTGATGTAAGGATTTTTCTGATCGCGCGAGCGTGATAGCAGCCGGTTAAGCCGCGGCAGACGATTGGACCGGCGCCGTTCGATGCGGTAATCGCACAGTAAAGGCCGTCCCTTCGCCTGCCGTCGAAGCTACGGTGACCGTCCCACGAAAGAAGTTCGAAACGATATCGCGAGCGATAGGGAGCCCGAGTCCAGTGCCTTCGCCCATCGTCTTGGTCGTAAAGAAATCGTCGAAAATATGGGGAAGATTTTCAGACGGAATGCCGACGCCATGATCGCGCACGACGATCGTGGCCGCCTCAGTATTGTCTCCAACAATGATCTCGACGGGCGCCCCGGAATGCTGCGCTTCGCCGCTCGCATCGATGGCGTTGGTTACCAGATTAGTCAGTACCTGACCCAACTTCGAAGCGTCGCCATACAGCACAGGGGCAGTACCGCAGGTCTCGACGATCAGGTTGATTTGGCTTTCGCGCAGGCGATGCGCTAACAGCAGGCGCACGTCTTCGATTACGTCGAGCACGGCGAACGATTGCTCCTCGCGCGTTTGCAGCGAACGTGTATGCAGCTTGAGGCTGCGAATGTGGGCACCGGCCTTGTTGAGCCAATCGCGCGTGGCATTAACGAGTTTGCCCATGTCGCTCGCGATCTCGCGATGGTCATCAGGTGTGATCGACGTGTCGGAGGCGGCCGAGTCATACTCATGGACGAGGTCGCTCAGCAGCTTCAGATTAGTCATCGAAGCACCCAGCGGCGTATTCATCTCATGTGCAATGCCGGCGGCGAGGCGACCAAGAGTCGCCATCTTTTCGGCGCGGCTCAAATCCTCCTGGCTGCGCTGCAGATCGCGATAGGCAATGCGAAGCCGTTCGAGGGATAGCTGCAATTCGTGATTACTGACCGAAAGTTCGGAGGTGCGTTCAGCAACCCGCTGCTCCAGGACGGCGTTGAGTGTGCGGATTTCGCGGTAGGCCAATGCGTTTGCGATAGAGAGCGCACTCTGATTGGCAAGCGCACCGAGAAAGCTGATGTCGTCGTGGGAAAAGAATTTCCCCGATTCTTTACGGCCCAGCGCGATGAAACCGATAAGGTCCTCTTTGATCACCATTGGGACAAGGATTTCAGCCTCCAGCCGTTCGAACCCCGCGTCGATCGGATCGACCGTAGAATCTTCGCTGTCATAGCGCGATAGCACTTCGCCTCGACTGGAGTGTAGGGCCAAAAGCAGAGGATCACTTTCCGCAAGCGTCTGATGGCCGGAAGCAGGATAGATTCGGGCGTAGTTATAGTCGTCGGACGCGCGCACGAATAAACCACCGACGCGGACGCCAACGGAAGACTCAATTATTTCCCATATCAAGGCAGCGATTGCGTCGAGCTCCAAGGTCGCGGCGAGCGCGGCGCTCGATCGCTCGAGCATCTGCTTGGGGTTGTAGCGAATCCGAAAGAATACGCGATCGACGGTGTGCTGAAGCCCATCGCGTACAGGATTCAGGAGAAAAGCTACTACAATTGTGAAGATGAAGGGGAAAAGCCGGCTATGGGCGAGCGATGAGAAACTGAGGCTCCAGTCGGTTAACAGCAGGAAAATGGCGTAAGCGGCAGCGAGCGCGGCCGTGATCGTAAGGTAGCAAACCGATCGCTTGATAAATGCATCGATCTCGAAGAGGTCGTGTTGGACGATCGCGTACCCGATACTCAGCGGGAACAGGATGACCGTGAATCCGGCATAGTTAACTGCGGTCTCGCCACCCGTCACGCCGGAGTAGAACATCAGGGCGCCCGGGAAGGCGAAGCCGCACAGGAAGCCGAGCAGCAAGACGCGGACGCGCTGGCGGACCAACTCTGATCGACTGGTGAAGTAATCCCAGGCGACTGCGCCGAGCAGTAAGGCGCCGCCGATTCCGGTCGCATCCATGCAGAGATTGTGCACGCGGGAATAGACCGCCGGATGAAACAGAAAAAGTTCGTAGGTTGCGATGAGCCCGCAGGCAATCGTGTACGGGGCGATGATCGCCCCCGTGCGCCAGCTTTTCCCGCGCAGGCGATCAACCGGAAAGACCAGCGCCAGATGGATTAGCAGCGCGGCGGGATAGAACGCTTCGGCCGCGACGTGCAGGCGAAAAAACCAGTACGGTGAGTAGAGGTCTGAGGCGGTAATCGCGAAGACGCCGCCTCCAATGCCACCCAACAAAAGCGCGAGACTCGCAGGCGTCGCCGGTTTGGTGTACCAGACGACGATACCGATTAGCGCCAGCGATAGACCCGACGCGAGGTAGGGTGCAAAGACCAGCAGATAATCCTTGAAGGTAAAGGGTAGTGATCGCGTCTTGAGAATCGAGGCGCGGCCATCGCGGACCAAGGTGTAGGTCTGTTCAAAACCAGCGGGGTGTTCCGCGACTAGTGCGTAGACCTGCTTACCGTCGGTGACTTGGAGGCCATCGACGGAGGTTATCGCCGATTGAAACACGTCGTGCGATGAAGCCGGCCATCCCGGCAAGCTGACCGATGCGATCACCCGATTCTCCATGACGAAGAATCCAGGGAAGACCGATCCAATCCAATGGAGACTGTTAATCGAACAGATCGCTGCGAGCGCAATCGCCAAGAGCGCAAGGGTTGCGGCTACGAATCGATGAGGCGCTGCGCTCATAAGTCACTTAGCTTCGCCGGCTGAAGCCCTGTATGAGACAACCTATTGAAAACGCAGCACATAGGGCAACGAACCAATCACCGTAGCGGGTATACACGGTCAGTTCGGTGTTGGTGGTTACCGGAGCAATATTGACCCCCTCGGGCGCCCGTGAGAGGGCATAGATGCGGCCGGTGGGATCGACGAAACCGTTGATCCCGGCCATCGTGGCGCGGGCGAGAGACCGGCGATTTTCGACGGCTCGGACGGCGGCCATCGCGAGATGTTGCTCCGCGGCTGCGCTACCACCGGCACCGCTCAGCCATACGTCATTGGACAAGTTAACGAGAAATTCAGCGCCATTAGCGGTGAGGGTACGGGCAAATTCCGGATAGGTCGCTTCGAAACAGATCATCACCCCAAAGCGCTCGCCCCTCGGCAGGGTAAAGATCGTTCGGCGCGAACCCGGGGTGAACTGATTATCGTAATCGCCCTTCTGTACGAAACTTGGCGGGAAGGCAGTGGATCGAGTCTCGGCGAACGGCAACAGGCGAATCTTATCGTAGGTATCGAGCAGTTCTCCTTCTGGTCCGAAAAGGTAGGCCGAATTGTAGATCTGAATCAGGTGATTGGACTCGTCGAGGCGTGGTCCTCCCACCAACAGAGATGCTTCGGTGCGATGAAGCAGCCGAGTGAGCGGAAGTCGCATCGTGGGGTCGCGATCGAGGTAGAAGCCGCTCGCGAATTCCGGCCATACGATAAGGTCGACTGCATTCGGTGCGATATTGCTTTCGCTCGCTCCGATATAGCGGAGAAAAGCCTGGGCATAGAAAGCACGTTCCCAACGTTCGGATGCGGGAACGTCATGGCGCACGAGAGCGACCCGTACGCGATGAGCCGATCCGTCCGTCGCATAGTCGCCTAGTCGGACAGCGCCATAGGCCAGAATGAGCACAACAGAGGTCAAAGCGCATCCCAGTTCGTACCAGGGGGAGGGCGCTTCATTGGAACTGTAGCTTGACCGCAGCCAGCGAACGATTGCGGCGGTCGCAAATCCCGTGAGCGCGAGCAGGAACGAAACACCGTAAATCCCTGTCAGATCCGCGATCTGGATAGGGGGTAGATGAGCGGCTTGGCTGTATCCGAGCAAACCCCATGAGAAGCCAGAGAAGAAGGTCGAGCGCGCGTATTCAGCGACGATCCAGAGCGCGGCAGCCGCGAGGCACCCTATCAAGGCATTGCAGGACCGGATCAGGAGTGCAGTCAGACCGGAGGCAATTCCAGTGTAGAGACCGACGTAAAGGGCAAAGCACGCAGCCGTGAGAAGCAGGCCGAGGCTGGATTGAGTTCCGAAGAAAGATGAAATCGCGGGGTAGAGCCATCCGGCGACACCACAACAGATCGCGATACCGAAGAGCAGGCCGCAGAGAAACCCACCGATAAAGTTCTTTCGCTGCAGGACGAAATAGAGCGGCGCGAGCGCGATCCAACCGGTGCTCGTGAAGCCGTAAGGGGGGAAGGACAGAGTGTAGAGCAGACCTCCTAGAATGAGGAGCGCGATATCGAATGCGATGTTGCGTGCCGCCGCGGCTCGCATTGGTCGGTTAGTCTTCAGGCTCTGAGGGTTCTTTTTCCCAATCCTGGCCTTCGCCGTCGTTAGGAAGCTCGGTCGCCAAGTTCATTGACGGGGTGGGCACCACGGGCCCGGCAGGCATTGCTGTCCCGCCGCTCACGCCTTTGATTGCAAAAATCACAGCCGAGTAATCGACGTGCGGGGTGCCATCGCGATGCCAATTCTTGTCGCGCGGGTCGACTTGCTTGATACCGCCGGGACGATGCTGCTTGCAATACGTCTGGAACGAATGGCGACCATAGTAGAGTATATCGCTACTCGAAGGACTCGTTGCGGGAGTTATCGAGAAGTGGTTGTGGCTGGCAGGTGTGAGCGCGTCAATAAAGTAGCCCTGCCAATTATAAATCAGCACATCCCCGTCACCGAAGGACAACGGGATATTTGCAAACGACGACGTGAAGTCGATCGGGTCGCAAACCTTGTCGAGACCGCCCACCGCCACGTAGAGCGTTCCGTCAGCACCGACACCTGTTGAATAACTAACTTCTTCAAATTCAGAGTTCTGCTGATGGACGATCTGCGGCTTTCCCATCACAACGAACCCTGTATTGGGTACGTTGATAGTGTTTGAGCCACTCACGGCCGTGATTTTCGTCGGACCCGAGGCAATGTTGGGAACCGCGATCGTTAACTGGTAATCGCGTGTTCTACCGCTTGAGTCGGTGATATCGCGTCGGTACAGAATTTTTCCGTTTACCGGAACCGACTGGCTACCATTATTGAAAGTGACGGTCCATTTTTGCCCCGACGTAAGAGACGGATCGTAAAGCGTTATCTGCATCCCTGGGTAGGCGACTGATGGAATAACGGTCGCCGGTAGTGGCGGAGGCTTGTTGCATCCGCATCCCGCATCCGCGACGCGTGGTGACATGACGGCAGAGGCGAGTATCGCCAGCAATCCTGTCAGAATCATCTGGATGAGTTTTGCCGTCTGCATCGCCCCTTAAATTAACACAGGTGTCAGCCTCAAGCTTTGTCAGGAATTTTCTGAAATGAACGTCGGTAGGTTACCGACAAACCATGACCTACCAGGCGTTTTCGATAACCTTATGACGTAGCGCAAAGCGAATGAGATCGGCGGTAGTCTCAAGCCCGAGCTTGGACAGGAGACGGGCGCGGTAGGTATCTACGGTCTTCACACTTAGATGCAGACTCTGGCCAATCTGTTTGCCGGTGCGCCCTTCAGCGAGCATCTTCAATACCTGTAATTCGCGATCGGAAAGTGCCGCGACAGGATCTTCCACGCCCTTGTTACTCGCGAAGCGCTCCGGCAATGAATCCAGCAGATCGGGCGGGAGATAAGTTCCGCCACGCGCCACCTTAAGGACCGCGGCCGTCAGTTCGTTGCCGTCGGTACCCTTGCCGATAAAGCCTCGCGCACCCGCCTGCAGGACCCGCACCGCATATTCCTGATTCGCGTGCATCGTCAGGACAATTACTTTGACCTTGGGCATTTCCTGGGTGAACGCGCGGGTGAGTTCGATTCCATCGAGACCGGGCATCGAGAGATCGACAATCGCAACCTCAGGATCGAGTTTCTGCGCGAGCCGCAACGCCTCGTGCCCATCCCCAGCTTCGCCCACCACGCGAATCTCACCGGTATCCTCGAGCAGACGCCGGACACCTTCACGCACCAGTACGTGATCATCGGCGAGTAGCACTTTGGTGGTGGTTGAGGCAGGAGCCATGACTATTGGTTGAGGAATTCGATCCCCGAATCGACAATATTTTCAGTCTTAGTTTGCGCTAAGGCAAGGCCGTCGTTCAGCCACTAGTGGGAACTTGCAGATGTATAGACGTGCCGTTGCCTACTTGCGACTGAATACCGAGATTCGCACCGATCAAGAGTGCACGTTCGCGCATCCCCACCAATCCGACCTCATGAGGATCCGAGACGGACGGCGGATCGAAGCCGCGACCGTCATCAGTGACGATCATAGCGAAGCCCTGCTCGGTTCGAGCGAAAGTAATCTCGATATGTTTGGCGGCGGCGTGACGAGCGATATTGCTCAAGGCTTCTTGCGCGATTCGATAGACGTTGCGCGAGAGTTCCTGCGCGAGGTTCAGCCGCTCCGGCAATTCATTGCGAAAATCCAGTGCGAGGCCGGTGCGCTTGGCGAATTCCATCGCATAGGCATGAATCGCTTCGATCAATCCCTCGCCATCGCGCGCCCCCGTCCTCAGCGACGCACATAGCTCGCGAGTCTCTTTGATAGCCTGCCGGACAAGTCCGGCCGCTTCCGTTAGGCGCTCTCGGCTTTCGTCGGATGGTGCTCGAGGAATGACCCAGTCGACATCCAGACCGATCGCGGTCAGCAACTGCCCGAGCTGGTCGTGAAGCTCTCGGCTGATACGCTCACGCTCCTCTTCCTGGATGGTGAAAAGGCGATCGGACCAGGCGGCGCAGCTCCGTGCGCGATTCGAGCAACTGGCGCTCATGCTCGCGGATATGCCGCAGTTGGCTGGCAGCCTTCAGAGCTACGTCGAGCCAGAGCAACAGGCGATCCGGACCGTCGGACTTGTCGTGATAGCCCTGAATATCGAGCAGCTTGAGCATCTCGCGCGGTGGCCGCTCGCCGGAGTATCCCGTCAGCAGGATGATCTGGATGTGCTCATCGCGCTTGCGGATCTCCCGCACCAGATCCTCGCCGGTCATCCGCGGCATAAAGTAGTCGACCAGCATCAGGTCGATCACTTCGCGACGATGGAGCGCCAAGGCCTCGTCGCCATTCGGCGCAAGTAACACTTTATGGCCTTCGCGCTTGAGTAGCAGTTCGCTCGAGATCAGGGTCTCCTCCTGATCATCGACGACCAGAATCGTGAAGCCGGAATCGCCGGCCACGGCTCGTTTGCGCGCCATCGCTTCAAGAGCTTAGCCACGATAATTCATCCCGGCCAGCTAGATTTTTGCGTGCGGATAACGCTTACGCATCCAAACGACGAACTTTTCGGGCGCCGCCATGGTCGAGAGGCGCCCTTGGCGCACCAGGGCCCAATCGTCGAACAGTTTCGATTGCTTGATTTCGGTTAGCGGCATTGCCGGTTCGATCCGTCCAGCGAACTCGACATCGACTACCGCTGATTTGGCGTTCTTGGGATCGTCGCGTGGCTCCGAGCGTACATCGGCAAGACCAACGATGCTCGATAAGCCCCCGCTATGGTAAATGAAGATGCGATCGCCGGGACGCATACTGCGAATCACCTTAACTGCCTGAGCATTGGTGACACCGTCCCAAGCGGTCTTGTGATCGCGGATCAGATCTTCGATCGAATAGGTTTCGGGGTCGGTTTTGGCGAGAAAGTAATTCACGCCCTTTCCCTCCTCACGTTGCGCATTGGCCGATAATCTACCATAGGTTGGGTCATCACGCGGTTGGCGCGGCGAAACTATCATGCCGGAACTTCCCGACGTTACTGTTTATGTTGAGGCCCTGAGCGCGCGCCTTATCGGTCAGCAACTGCTCGGGATCGCGTTGCGGTCACCTTTCCTGCTGCGGACGGCGGAACCTCCGATGAGCGCCGTTACCGATCAGACCGTGCGAAGGATTCGCCGGGTCGGGAAGCGTATCGCGATCGGTTTCGCGAACAATCTCTGGCTCGTGTTTCATCTTATGATCGCCGGCCGGCTCCACTGGGATACCGCGCAGCCAAAGAAGGGCGGTCGCAATGTTCTCGCGATCTTCCAGTTCAGTAACGGATGGCTTTGGCTGACCGAAGCCGGGACGCAGCGGCGCGCGGCTCTCCATGTACTGGCAGATGAAGCAGCGCTGCGTTCGCTGGATGAGGGTGGGATCGAGCCGCTGGAGTGCGATTTTAAGAGCTTCGATACAGGGCTGCGAGCGGAGAACCATACGCTCAAACGCGCCCTGACCGATCCGCATATCTTCAGTGGAATCGGCAATGCCTACTCCGACGAGATTTTGCATAGGGCGCAGCTATCGCCAATCGCGATGACCTCACGACTGACCCCAGAGGAGAGCGTGCGTCTTTACGAAGCGACACGAAGCTCGCTGATCGAATGGATCGAGCGGCTGCGGGTCGACGCCGATGGTCGTTTCCCTGAAAAGGTGACGGCGTTTCGTCCCGAGATGGCGGTACATGGGCGCTATGGTGAACCATGCCCGCGATGTGGTGCGAAGGTCCAGCGGATCCGCCACGCTGCCAACGAGACCAACTATTGTGCCGTGTGCCAGACCGGTGGTCGCTTACTCGCCGATCGTGCGATCTCGCGATTGCTGCACGAGGATTGGCCGCGCACGCTCGAGGAGATGGAAGCGCGTCGCAAGCGCTAGGCTACTGCTTTTGCGCGATCCCAGGCATCGCCCGCTTCGCAGATGCCTTGATAGAAGAGCTTCTCGCCAATCAGTGTCGAGACTAATCCGCTCATAATTTCTTCGCGGTCAGCTGCACTTCGGACGTGTCGCAGAATCGGTCCCCAGACCTCCTGTCCGGCATGATCCTCGTCTGCCTTGAGGTGGTAACGAAAAAAGAACACTTGCTCCTCGTTGAGACCGAAGGTCCGCTGCCATGCCTCGGGACGGAAATTATTCTGCGGCATCGTGCTCAGAATGAATTCGTCGGCCGACGTCGTGAGCCATCCGGCGATCCAATGGCGCGTGCGACAGATGTTCTCCCAGATATTGAAGGCGGCATCGACCAACGGCTCGGCTACGACTGCGTCCATCTCCGAGTCGGTGAGCCCGATATTTCGGCCCATCTGCCACAGAATTGCGGTATGACCGGTATGAATTTTGTCATCCATCACCAGTTCCTGGCGGATCTGGCCGATTGTATGGCGCACGACTTCCATATCGGGACAGCGACTCATCCAGGCGGGCCGCAGGACCGCGCTGAGTAAGCGATTACGCAGTATGTGCTGTAATAGATAGTGGCGTCCGCGACCCGGGGTTAGCGGATCGCAGAACCAGCTGATCTCACGCCCGATCTGAAGAGTGTACTCTGCGATTTCGTCGATCAGCGTGCGCGCCTGCTGATTGTCGCTCATGCGATTATCCTCCCGAAGCGGGCTTCAGCGTGCTGGAAAACGTTCGCGTAGCCATTCCGTGATCACTCTTCCGGCCTCTTCGCGGCCGCCTCGATTAGGCTTCGAGTCGAGCGGGAACCCGAAATGATCAGCATCTACGCTAGCGATCGTTTTATCGGATGCGCCCGAATGACTGAGGATCGCTTCCGAATCAGTTGGATAGATCGAATGATCGCCGGTGTAGTTTACGACCAACGTCGGATTCTTGATCGTGGGAATATTGTCGAGCACTGAGGCGCGCGATGACAAACCAGACCATGTACTGAGCCATCCGCGCGGCGTCATATATTTGGAGAAACCCGCTTCGCAGTAATTGAACAGGTCGGGACGGGGTGAAAAGATCGACCCGTAACTGCGCGATGACGGCGAAATCGAGGGGTCAGTGAAAGCCGGGTTCGCCTCTGTGCGGTGAATCACCATATACGCGCCCAGCAACGCCCGTCGGCCAATAAAGCTTCGCCGCTCGAATGGTAGTGAGTCAAATTCGGGTTTCCTCGTCAGTTCCTGAAAGTGGCGCTGGTCTTCGATATGGCGTCGTGCGACCGCGTCGAGACGGGCGACGCGTGCCGTTTGAGCGGCACGGTAACGCGTCAGAAACTCGTTACTATACTTGCTCGGCTCAGGCGGCTCACGAAAGCCGTTGGCGGTGTTGTACATATCGAGCGTCGGATCGCAGGAAAGCGGATCGTCCTCATCAGCGACGGACGGATCCATCGCTTTCTCGAGAACTTTCCCTTCACCGAGATGGGCCGCCAGGATGATTAGTCCGTCAGCGGGCGGCATCTCGACGCGATTGAGGTCATACGGGTCGCCGGCCGCCGTATCTTTGAGTCGCGCCGGCGGATTGAGAATCGCTTGGGCCTGATAGAATGTGTAGAGCGACCCGCCCCCGCTGTTGCCGATAAAGACGATCTTCTGGAAGCCGCGATTCTTCAGAATCGATAGTCCTGCGGCAATATCCGCCAGGACCATCTCATGGATGCATGCGACGTCATTCCCCGGCCATCGCGATTCCTGCCCAAACACCGCGTAACCCGCTTCCACCAGAAAGGGCGTCAGGTAATGGCGGCTCATATCGGCCCGCGGATGCATCAGGCATACGACGGTGCGCTCGCCGCCCTTGGTATAGAGCCCCCCTTTCGATTCACCGCGATCGGCCGCCTGGACACGGATCACTTCGTGGTTGGTTCCTGCCGGGAGCTTATCGAAAGAGATAACTCCGCCAATCGCCGGATAGCGCGCCAATCGAGGTAGAGGCATCGGTTCCTCCTGGAATCGCTTGTATTCGAGTGATGAGCGCGAACATAACCGAGCAGGGTTTGCGACTGCAAACCTCGGCTTCCATCCGCCGGAGTCGCGCCAATTAAGGTTTGTAGAGATTCGGGAACTGCGTCTTCAGCGCTTCCAGCTTGGGCAGGTCATTGTAGACGATATAGGGGTTATCGGGATGCAGTTCGAGGTAGTTCTGATGATAGCCCTCGGCCGGATAGAACTGCTTCAGCGGCACGACCTGCGTCACGATCGGATCGGAATAGGCCTTCTTGCGGGTGAGATCCGCGATATAAGCCTCGGCGATCGCCTTCTGCTGATCGTTCGCATAGAAAATTACCGATCGATACTGCGTTCCCGTGTCAGGTCCCTGTCGATTCAGCTCGGTCGGGTCGTGCGCCACCTTGAAGAAAACTTCGAGCAACTGTTGGTAGCTCACCTGGTTCGGATCGAACGTAATTTCCACCGACTCTGCATGCCCCGTCTCGCCTGAACTGACGGTTTCGTAGTCGGCAGTTTTAGCATCGCCGCCCGAGTATCCCGACACGACTTGCGAGACACCCTTCACGTGCTTGAAGACCGCATCGACACCCCAGAAGCATCCGCCGGCAAGCACGGCAATCTGCTTCGATCCATCCGGCTGAGTCGCGGCGATCGCGTTGTAGCCTGCGGTCATCGAAGCGATCAGTGCTGCCATCAGGCCGAAATAAAGGCGAAGTATCGTATTTCCGTATACTTTCTTCCGGGGCGCCATGAATCTTCTCCGTCTCTGCCCGCAGCGAGGTCTCAACCTTCTTAGACGTGAGACCCTCAAAGCTGTTCAGTTCATAAGGATCATTCCATCGAGTCGCAAAAAAGTTTCGCCCCGATAGCTCCGCCAAATTTGGCCGGAACGATCGGGGCAAAAAAGATCAGATACGGGAAACTTTAGCGCAGGCGACCAGAGACGAAATCCTCAATCGTCGCGGTAGCGATGACTCGTCCGTCCCGGGTAAGGACATCGAACAGCTTCCCGTCGACGGCCTCGCAGACGAAAAGCACCGTTGTGCCCTCTGCTCCACCATATTCCATATGCATCTCGCCTGCCGGGCTTTGCCCGCGGAAGCCGGGGCGGCGTGTCTTATGGAGCGTCTGGGTCTCGGTGGTATCGACGATATGATGCTCGCCCTTCAGCACGGTTGAGGCCGTGCGCCCGAGATGCCGATGGAAGTGGCAGTAGGCGTTCGGTGCCCATACCGAGAGAAATTCGATCTGATTGAGAGCTGGATCGATACGAGTAACCGCGACCGAGTAATCAATAGGGTAGTCGAACTTCGGAGTTCCTTTAACGTGTTGCCACTCAAAATTGCCCGATTGTAGGCGGGACAGGATGTCCGTCGAAAAGTCTGCCAGCGGCTGCTCAGCTACGTTCACTAATTTTCACTCCTTCGCCAACAAGCGAATAACACGCCAAATTATAGCCAGCTTCCTTGATGGGTTCGAGGGAAGCAAGCTACAAATCCTTTCGCCGATCATCTGGAACGACGGCGTTGGAGGGACCGACCTTTGTTGAAGCGCGTATTGATTGCCAACCGCGGTGAGATCGCCATTCGGATCGCGCGGGCCGCCGCCGGACTCGGGATGGAATCCGTCAGCGTGCACCATCCGGCGGATGCGCTCGGGCTCCATACGCGCGTCACCAACGAATCGCGGGTTATCGAAGGCGCCGCAGGCTCCTCTATTGACCCGGTGCGCGCCTACCTCGATATCGAGGCGATGATCGCGGCAGCCAAGGCCAGCCACGCCGATTGTATCCATCCGGGTTATGGCTTCCTCTCAGAGAATGCCAACTTCGCCGCGCGCTGCACGGAAGAGAGCATCACCTTTGTAGGCCCCAAGCCCGAGACCCTTGCCCTCTTTGGCGATAAGACGAAGGCTCGTGCGCTCGCGGAGTCGCTCGGAATCCCGATTATCCCCGGCAGTCCGCAGGCTGTCGAGAGCGCGGCCGAAGCGGAAAAGGTTGCCGCCAAGATCGGCTACCCCGTGATGCTCAAAGCTGCGGCTGGCGGTGGAGGTCGCGGGATGCGCGCCGTCGCAAGTGCCGCCGAAGTCGCTTCGGCCTTCGCGCGCTGTCAGAGCGAGGCGCAGGCTGCTTTTGGCGACGGCTCGGTTTACGTCGAGAAGCTGGTGGCGCGACCACGTCATATCGAAGTGCAGATTCTCGCCGATACCCATGGCGGAATCGTTCATCTGTACGAGCGCGATTGTTCCGTACAGTTGCGCAATCAGAAGATGGTTGAGATTGCGCCCGCGCCGGGCCTCGATCAGAAGCTGCGACAACGTGTGCTCGACGCCGCGCTCCAACTCGCGCGCGCGGCCAACTACGTCAACGCGGGCACCGTCGAGTTTCTGGTCGTTCCGGAGTCCGGTGAGTTTTTCTTTATCGAGTGCAATCCGCGGATTCAGGTCGAGCACACGATCACCGAGCAAGCAATGCGCTTCGATCTAGTCGAGGCACAGTTCCGAATCGCCGCCGGCGAGACGCTGAAGGCCCTGGGTCTCGCTGATCAAAAAGCGATCATCGCGCCGCCCGGCTATGCGATTCAGGTGCGGATTGTCGCGGGCGGAGCAGGTACTCTGACCGGCTACAAAGAACCGACGGGTCCCGGAATCCGCGTCGATTCCTGCGGCTACCTCGGCTATGCGCCGCCGCCGCAATTCGATCCGATGTTTGCCAAGCTGATCGGCGAATCAAATTCGACGCAATCATTTGTATCCGCGGTTGATCGGACGCTACGCGCGCTCGACGAATTTCATATTGCCGGCATCCCGACGAA
>Ga0335069_10008640_pt1 | contig 14551 bp, 8 predicted proteins | sample Lox_Sample_11_FD_206714 | JGI IMG/M metagenome (GOLD analysis project Ga0335069, IMG submission 206714) | Soil microbial communities from Loxahatchee National Wildlife Refuge, Florida, United States - Lox_Sample_1.1 | ecosystem: Environmental > Terrestrial > Soil > Wetlands | place: USA: Florida... | reverse complement strand
CGAAAAATCTGGGGACGAATGGGCAGACGGCCTTCGCCACTTTCCTCGTCGAGGCGCCGCACAAGGCCTTCGCGCTGTCGCCCGACGGTCATTTCGGCTGGCAGAGCGCCGCGCGCACGGTGGACGCGGCGCGTGCCGGCGCGCTGAAATTCTGTCAGCAGAATTCGGGCAATTGCCGCGTGATGTTCGTCGACGATGCCGTCGCGGCGCAATGAGCAAATGATCACGTCCGCGGCGGGATGATGAAGATCACGTAGCGCGCCGGACGGCCCGGGAAACCCAAAAAGTCGCGTCTCGCCTCGATCTCGATGCGGCGGCTTGAAGGATCGCGCGCCGCTCTGGCCGCCGCAGCTTCCACCCAGTCGCTTCGGTCGGCCGAGCAGACCAGTGCCATGCCACTTGCGGCGAGTTCGGCCTCGCTGACCTGCGGATCCTTCGGGTTCAGCGGCCAATTCCGTCCCTCGGCAAAAACCATGTCGGCGACGTCGCCATTGAAGAACCGCCACGGCAATGCGCGCGGCCGATCCTTCGCGTAAGTGACGACCTCGTCGGCCATATCGCAGCCGACGGAGCGCAGCGGCTGCGAGGTGACGTTCCGCCACGCCTGCTCGGTATCCGCCGCCAAGAGCCGGCCGTGCGCCGCCGCCGGCTCGACGCCGATGCGATGGATGGCAAGCGCGATTGCGGGCGCTGCGATCAGCATGATCAGCAACTCGGCGGCTACCGCTGCCAAAGCCACCTGGACCTTGCCGGCCTCGACTTTGACCGCCGGCGGCGACAGCATCAGCACCGGCAACAAAGTCCAGGCCGGCATCGACCAGAGCGCCGTCGGCGCGGTGCCTGAGGCGAGCATCGCCACGACCGGCAACAGCAGCGGTCCCCAAAACGCGACGGCCACGAGCCTGACCTCACGATCGGGCGGCCGGATCATCTCAACGATCGCCGCGCGCGAAGGCCGTATCAGCACGAGCACCAGAACGACCGGCGCAGCCGCATAGGCGATCAAGTCGACGAAATAAGACGAGAACTGGCCGATGCCGCTGGCGACCGACTGCGCCGAATGGCGCGCCATCGCATATTGCACCGACATGAAATCATGCTGGTAGATCCAGATCAGATGCGGGGCGAGTACGGCGAGGCCGACCGCAACCGTGACCCAGGGCGCTGCCGAGCGGAAATAGATACGGCGGCGCGGGTCGATCAGTGCGGCCATGATCAATCCGGCAAGCAAGAATACCGACCAGTATTTTGCCAGCATGCTGACCGCGGCGCAGATGCCGGCGAGCGCGCCATAGGACACGCTGCAGCCGCGGTAGGAACGCAGGAACACCAACGTCGTCGCCGCCCAGGCCGGGATCAAAAGCGTGTTGGCGTTATATTTGAGCGCGTGAAAATTATAGAACGGGATCACCATCAACAGCACCACGCCGAAGATACGCTTCTCGACATCGAGATAGTCCGCCGACAGCCGCCAGAAGATCCAGAGCGCAAGCGCCGGCATCAGCATCGCCAACAGATAAAACGACCAGTCTTCGAGCGGAAAGACGCTGAACCAGAGCCGCACCAGCCAGGCTCCGAGCGGCGGATGCTTGGGATAGCCGAGGCCGACAGCGCGCGACCACGAGATCATCTCGGCCATGTCGGGATGCAGATCCTGACTGCTCTTGGCGATGCAGCCGTAGAGCGTCCACAGCAGCGCGTAACTGACGAGCAGCAGCAGCATGGCGCGGTCGCGGCGCGCGCCATCGCGCAACGCTTTGGCGAGCCTTGCCATCGCATTGCCAGCCGACCGGACAGGTTTTGCAAAGACCATGGTCTGCTAAAGGCCGTAAATGTCGGGCATGCACACGTTACTATGCGCCGACTTTAGCCGTATCCGCCGCGATTATCAGGTGCCTTCTGCCGGCGCTTCCGAGACCTGCGGATCCGCGGGCGCGGCTGCTGCCTCGTGGCGCAGGAACAGGCTCTGCAGCGCGGGCACGACCACGAGCAGCATAACCGGCCCGATCAGCATGCCGCCGACAATGACGGTCGCCAGCGGCCGCTGCACCTGGCTGCCGATGCCGGTCGAGATTGCGGCGGGCAACAGGCCGATACAGGCCGACAGCGTCATCATCAGGATCGGTCGCATCTGTTCCTGGACCGCATGGAACATGGCCTCGAGCGGCGCCATGCCTGCGGCCGCGACTCGGTAATAGCCGTTGATGATGAGGATTCCGCTCATCACCGAAACGCCCATGAGCGAGATGAATCCGATCGCGGCCGAGATGCTGAAATCGAGCCCGAGGATATAGAGCGCGGCAAGCCCGCCGGCCGCCGCGAATGGCAGGCCCAGCAACGCCAGCAGGCTGTCGCGCCAGGAATTGAACAAAGCGTAAAGCAGAATGACGATCATCACGAAGGTGATCGGCAGGATGATTGCCAGGCGTTTCTTGGCCTGTTGCAGCCATTCGAATTCGCCGGCCCAGTCGATCCGGTAGCCGGTCGGCAGTTTGACATTGGCTGCGATGCGCTGTTGTGCCTCCTCGACGGCGCTGGCGAGGTCGCGGCCGCGCACGCTGAACTTGATCGGCACGAAGCGCTGATTGTGTTCGCGGAAGATATAGGACGCGCCGGTGTCGAGCGAGATGCTGGCAAGCTCGCGCAGCGGAATATAGGCATTGACGCCGCTCGGCGTCTGATAGCCGACTTTGATATTTGCGACCTGCTCGATGTCATTGCGGAATTCGGGCGCGAGCCGCACCACGACGCCGAACTGGCGGTCCGCCTCCAACAACGTGGTCGCCGTGGCGCCGCCCAAGGCCGACTGGATGACGGTGTTGACGTCATTGACGCTCAGGCCGTAGCGCGCCGCCCTTTGCCGATCGACCCTGATGTTCAGATTGGGCTGGCCGAGCACCCAAAACGCGCCGAGATCGGTGACGCCCTGCACCTTCGCCATCTCGGCCATGGCGGCACGCGCGATCTTCTCCAGTGTACCGAGATCGGGCCCGATAACCTTCAGCGAATTGGCACCCTTCACACCCGACAGCCCCTCTTCGACATTATCCTGGATGTACTGCGAGAAATTGAAATCGATGCCTACGAACTCGTCGGAAAACTCCTTCTGAAGGTCCGCAATCAAATCGTCTTTGGTGTAGTTCCTGCGCCATTCATCGAACGGCTTTAGCGGAACGAAGAACTCGGCGTTGAAGAAACCGGCCGCGTCGCTGCCGTCGTCCGGCCGGCCGTGCTGCGACACCACCGTGACCACCTCGGGATGTTTGAGGAGGATTTCGCGGATCCGGTTGACGATCGGCATGCCGGCTTCCAGCGATATGGTCGGCGGCATGGTGGCGCGAATCCACAGATTGCCCTCTTCCAGCGTCGGCAGAAATTCGCTGCCGAGGCGCGAGCCGAGGAACAGACACACGACCAGGAAGACCATGCCCATGGCAATGGTGCCTCTGCGGTTCTCGAGCGACCACCGCAAAACCGGCGTATAGACCCGGCGCAGCCTGCGCACGACGACCGTTTCGACCTCGCGTACCCGTTCTGGCAGCAACAGCGATGCGAGACATGGCGTCACCGTGAAGGTCGCAAGCAGCGCACCCACCAGCGCATAGGCATAGGTGCGCGCCATCGGACTGAAGATCTGGCCCTCGACCCCCTGCATCGTGAACAGCGGAATGAAGGCGGCGATGATGATCGCCGTAGAGAAGAACACCGCCCGATCGATCTGCAGCGCACTGATCAGAATGAGGCGCAGGCGATCGGTCCATGCGTTGCTCGAACCCCCGGCGCGCGTGGGGTCGGGCCCCCAGCGTTGTTCGGCGAGATCGTTCAGCAATTGCTGCTTGGCTTGCGGCGAGGACTGGAAATTCCGGTAGACATTTTCGACCAGGATGACGGCGGCATCGACGATGATACCGAAATCAACGGCGCCGACCGACAGCAAATTGGCGTCCTCGCCGCGGATGACCAGAATGATGATGCTGAAGAACAGGGCGAACGGGATATTGGCCCCGACGATGACGGCGCTGCGCAGGTCGCCGAGAAATATCCATTGAATGAGAAAAATCAGAATACAGCCGAAGACGAGATTGTGCAGCACGGTGCTGGTGGTCACCGCGACCAGCTGAGTGCGATCGTAGAACGGCACAAGCTTCACACCCGGCGGCAGGCTGCCGTCCGTGTTCATCTTCTCGATTTCGGCGCGAACCCGCGGCGTGACGTCGTTGGTGTGCATCGTGCGGTTCATGATCACGATCGCCGCGACGATGTCGTCCTGATGATCGCGTCCGGCCTTGCCGAGCCGCGGTACATAGCCGACGGAAACCTTGGCGACGTCCTTGACGTAGACCGGCACGCCGTTGGTCTGTCCCAACGGCACGTGCTCGATGTCCTCGACCTTGTAGCCTTGGGTCAGGTCGCTGTCGCCGCCGTCGTTCATGAGCCCGACGCCGCGGATATTCACCGATTGCTGGCCGATATTGATGGTGCGGCCGCCGACATTGACATTGGCATTGCCAAGCGCGGCGATGACCTGCGGCAGCGTGACGTTATAGGCGTCGAGTTTGTGCAGATCGACGTCGACGTCATATTCCTTCGTCGTGCCGCCCCAGGTATTGACCTGCACGACGCCCGGCACCGTGAGAAGGCGGCGCTGGACGATCCAGTCCTGGATCGTGCGCAGATTCGTCAACCCGAAGTGCGGCGGTCCGGTGACCTGATAACGGTAGATTTCTCCGACCAGGCTGGTGGCCTGGATCTGCGGCACCACGCCGTTCGGCAGGCTGACATTCTGCTGCAGATTGATGGCGGTTTGGGTCAGCGCGAAATAGTAATCGAAGCCGTAATAGAATGTGACGCGGACGAAGGTGAGGCCGTAGAACGAGGTCGAGCGGATGACGTCGACACCGGGTGTCGCGGCGAGCCCGACCTCGATCGGAATCGTATAGTACCGTTCCATCTCCTCGGCGGAGAGGCCGGGCGCCTGCGCGGTGATTTCCAGAATGACCGGCGCCGGATTCGGATAGGCCTCGATATTCAACCTGCTGAAGGCGAACAGACCCGCGGCCAGAAATACCAACAGGCCGACCAGCACGAGCGGGCGACGCGTCAGGCTGAATGTCAAAAGGCTCTTCAGCACGTCTAGCCCTCACACCCTCAATTCGACGTCGCCGGATGCGCCGTCAATGGCCGGACGCGACCGCCAGCATGTTGCTGAGAAAGATCGCGCCTTCGGTAGCGACCAGTTCGCCGGCCGGCAGGCCGTCGAGAATCTGCCGATAGCCCTCGCGCTGGATGCCGATCTTGACAGTGCGCTGGGTGAACCGCCTGCGGTCGGAGGTCACCCAAACCGTCTGCGTGCCATCGCCCTCACGCACCACACCGTTGATCGGCACCGCCGGAGATCGCTGCGGGGCGCCAATGCTGATGACGAAGTTGGCGAACATGCCGGAGCGCAATTCGTGTTGCGGATCCTCGATTTCGGAACGCACCAGAACCCGCCGCGTATTGGGATCGACAATGGCGCCGACGATGGTCACGGTGCCGTCGAAGACACGGCCCGGAAATGCGCTGATCTGGACTTGCAGCTTCTGGCCGACGCGGAAAGCCGGACTGTCGATTTCAGTGACATTGGCCAGCATCCACATCGTATTGACGTCGGCGACGACGAAGGGCGGCGGCGGATTGCCCGGCTGCACCAGCAGTCCCGGCGCCGCATTGCGCTGCGTGATCCGGCCGTCGATCGGGCTCGCCACGACCAGCGTGGGGTCCGCCAGTCGATCGGCAACAATCTTGTCGATCTCGGCCTCGCTCTTGCCGAAGATCCGCACGGCGTCGCGGCCGGCGCGAAGATTGCCTTCGGCGGTCTGCTGGTCGGAGATCGCCTGTTCGAGCTGTGCCTGCGATACAGCCCGCGTCTTGTAGAGTTCCTGCAGGCGCGCCAGATTGCGGCTGGTCAGATCCAGCACGCCGGCGGCCGCGATCAAATTCGATTCGGCGGCGAGGAGATCCGGGCTGTCGATGGTGAACAGCGTCTGGCCCTTTTTCACGTCGCTGCCGACCTCGGCGAACAAGGAGATGATCTTGCCCTGATAGGGCGTGAAAACCTGGGTGGCCATGTCCTCGTTGAAATCGATGCTGCCGACCGCCTCCTTCTCGACCGGGAAATCGCGCAGCTCGACCGGCTCGACTTTGACGGCCGCGAGCTGCGATTCCGACAATTCGAGATTGTTGCCGTTGACGCCGGCCGAATTGGCATCGGTAACGGCGGCGTCGGCCTTGGACGCAACCGCGAGATCGGGCTTCGATTCGCCGCGGAAATGCAGGACGCCATAGGTCGCCAGCGCGCCGACAAGAACCACGCCGGCCACCGCCGCTTTCCTGTTTTCCACCCGAAATTCCATGGTTTAGGCGCACTCCCGGCCGTCGACCGCGGCGCGACATAAGCTGTGATCGGGATGGGGGTCCACTGTCATAAATCACGCAGATTCGGGCACCCTTTGCACCCTTTCGGGGCTGGTGCCGCGCATTATGTGCGTATCACGCCGCCGACAGCGCGCAAGTTGATCGGACCTTGCGGTGGCGATCGCCACAGATATTAGTTCACTAATCCGCTATTTGAAAAAGTAATCAGCCCCCTCGTAGCCCGGCACTTTGCTTGCCGCTGCTTGGCCCGTGGTGTTTGCCCGGGTATAGGCGGCGCTTTTGACCTGTAAAAAGCCTGTGGACAATTGCCGATGTGATTTCTGACAGTCGATGGCGGCTCTGAAATATTTACAGTGTGGCCGACCCACCACAGCCGGTGGGCGACAAATCTGGAATAGTGACTCGCCGCTTTTGCGAGACCGTCTGTCGCGAATGTTGCGTTTGGTTTCGAATGAATTCGTCCGGCATGTTTCATTGCGGCGTCATGCGAGCGCGCGCGAGCATTTCTTGTCTCGTGGCGGCGGCGCTATTGACCAGTTGCGCAGTCGGTCCGGACTTTCACGAGCCCGCGCCGCCCGAGACTGAGCGTTACACGCCGGGGCCTGTGGCGCTGCACACCGCCTCGACCGATGCGCGCGACGGCCAGTCGCAGCATCTGCAGCCGGGCCGCGATTTGCCGGCGGACTGGTGGACACTGTTCCGCTCGCCGGCGCTCGACGCGCTGATGCGGCAGGCGCTCACCAACAATCCCAATCTGCAGGCGACCCTCGCCTCACTGCGCGCCGCCAAGGAAGCGGTCTATGCGCAACAGGCTAAATTCCTGCCGCTGGTGCAGGCCAATTTCAATCCGACACGCCAGCAATCGCCGGCGGTCTTGGCGCCGCCGCTCTCGACCGGTACCGCGCCACAGACCTTCAATCTCTATACCGCGCAGGTCTCGGTGTCTTACGTGTTCGACGTCTGGGGGCTTAATCGCCGCCAGGTCGAACAACTCCAAGCGCTGGCCGACGTCCAAGGCTTTCAAGTCGAGGCCGCCTATCTGACGTTGACGTCGAGCCTGGCCGGCGCCGTCATCACCGAAGCCTCCCTGCGCGGCCAGATCGACGCCACCAACGAGATCATCGGGCTCAACCGCAAAATGCTCGGCATTCTGCGCCAGCAGTTCGACACCGGCTATGCCAGCCGCAACGACTTGGCGCTGCAGGAAGCCGCCCTCGCCCAGCAGGAAGCGACGCTGCCGCCCTTGCGCAAGGCGCTGCAGCAGAACCGCGATCTGATCGCCGCTTTGTGCGGCGCCTATACCAGTGAGCCGCTGCGCGCCGGCTTCAAGCTCGACGCCCTGCAATTGCCGACCGATCTGCCGGTGAGCCTGCCGTCGCAATTGGTCGCGCAGCGCCCCGACATTCGCGCCGCGCAGGAGCAATTGCATGCCGCCGGCGCCCAGGTCGGCGTCGCCACCGCCAATATGCTGCCGAGCTTTTCCATCAATGGCAATGCCGGCTACATGCAGACCGTGATCAGCCAGTTGTTCACGCCGGGAAACCAGTTCTGGCTCATCGGCGCCAATGTCGCACAGACGGTGTTCGACGCCGGCAACCTGCTGCACACGTTGCGCGGCGCGCAAGGCACCTACGACGCGGCGGCCTGGAGCTATCGCAGCACGGTGGTCGGGGCAGTGCAGAATGTCGCCGATGCGCTGCGGGCCATCGAGAACGATGCGGACGCCTTGAAAGCCGCGCGCGACTTCCAGCGCGCCGCCAAGATCAGCTACGACTTGGCGCAGCAGCAGATGCAGACCGGCTACGCCAATATCCTGGTGCTGTTGACCGCGCAGCAGACCTATCTGCAGGCGACGATCCAGGTGGTGCAGGCGCGCGCGACACGACTATCGGACACGGTGCTCCTATTCCAGGCGCTGGGCGGCGGCTGGTGGAACCGCCCCGTGCCGCCGATCGAAAAGATCCTCAATACCGACACCGGGCAATCGGCGATCCTGGTCGATCCGCATGCGCCGTCCGGCCCGTTGCCACCCGATACACCGACCGTGGCGCCTGGCCTCTTTTCTCCACCGCCGGCTTATCCACACTGACTGCAGGACTTGCCAAGGCTGCATATCTATTTGCCGAAGGCGCCGGCTTGCGGGAGAGATAGATGCACGATACGCGTTCGTTGATTTCGCGACTGCCCAAATGCGAGTTGCATATTCACATCGAAGGCAGCCTCGAGCCGGAAATGATGTTTGCGCTGGCACGGCGGAACGGGGTCAAGCTGACTTATGAATCAGTTGAGGCGCTGCGGCGGGCCTATCAATTCGGCAATCTCCAGGACTTTCTCAACCTCTACTATCAGGGCATGTCGGTGCTCATCACCGAGCAGGACTTCTACGATCTGGCCTTCGCCTATCTGCGGCGCGCCCATGCTGACAATGTCCGTCACGTCGAGATGTTCTTCGATCCGCAGGGCCACACATCGCGCGGCATCGCTTTCGCCACCGTGATCGGCGGGTTGCATCGCGCCATCGTCGACGCCGAACGCGAACTTGGCATCCGCGCCAGCCTGATCATGTGCTTTCTTCGAGACCTCAACGAAGCGGACGCGGAAAAGACCCTGGATAGCGCGCTTGCCTTCCGCGACAAGATCGTGGGCGTGGGCCTTGATTCGGCGGAAGTCGGCAACCCGCCGAGCAAATTCAAACACGTCTTCGCCCGCGCACGCGAGGCCGGACTGTTTCTGACCGCGCATGCCGGAGAGGAGGGCCCGGCGGCCTATGTCTGGGAGGCGCTCGACCTGCTCGGCGTCGGCCGCATCGATCACGGCAATCGTTCGCTCGACGATCAAGCTTTGGTGGCAAGACTAGCGCGCGAGCAACTCGCCCTGACGGTGTGCCCGTTGTCCAATCTGCGGCTGCGGGTCGTCGACGCCCTCGTCCACCACCCGCTGCGGCGGATGATCGACAAAGGCCTCATGGTTACGCTGAATTCCGACGATCCCGCCTATTTCGGCGGCTATGTCAGCGACAACTACCGCGCCGTGTCCGATGCGCTGGCGCTCGGCCGCGATGAAATCATCGCTATCGTGCGCAATGGCGTGCAAGCCTCCCTGATGTCGCCACCGGAGAAAGCGAAAGTGCAGGCCGAGATCGACCGCATCCTGACCGAGATAGAATGACCTGTGCCGCACGCCCTACGGCCGCACGTCCCCGATCGACCAGGACAGATCCTCACCGCCGCGGAAGATCACGACTTCGTCGCTGTCGACAGCGAGTGTGGCGGCGACGCGGCTTGGCCGCCGTTTGAGCTCGATCGTGCCGGCATTGGGCTCGAGGCCGTAGAACCGCGCGCCATTGAGTGAGGCAAAGGCCTCGAAGCGGTCGAGCGCGTTCTCCTCGTCGAAGACCTGGACGTAAGTCTGCAACGCGGTCGCCCCGGCAAAGATACCGGCGCAGCCGCACGCGGCCTCTTTCAGCGACTTGGCATGCGGCGCGGTATCGGTGCCGATGAAGAAGCATTGCGCGCCCGAAGCCACGGCCTGCCGCAACGCCAGACGATGCCGCTCACGCTTGGCGACCGGCAGACAATAAAAATGCGGACGCAGACCGCCTTGAAACAGCGAGGTGCGGTTAATGACGAGATGATGCGGCGTGATGGTGCCAGCGACGAGCGGCGCGTGAGCGCGGACAAGATCGACGGTTTCCGCCGTCGTGACATGCTCGACCACGACCCTGAGGCCGGCGTGACGCCGCAGCAAAGGCAGCAGCGTTTGTTCCATGAAAACCGTTTCACGGTCGAAAATGTCGATCGCCGGATCGGTCGCCTCGCCATGAATGAGGAGCGGCATGCCGATCTTTTCCATGCGTTCGAAGACGCACGCCAGACCCGGTATATCGGTAACACCGTAATGCGCATTGGTGGTGGCGCCGGCCGGATATAATTTTGCCGCAACCCAGATGTGCTCGGCGTGGCCGCGCTCGATGTCGTCGGCCGAGGTTGTGTCCGTCAGATAGCACGTCATCAGCGGCTCGAAATCGCTGCCCTTCGGCCGCACCGCCAGAATGCGCTGGCGGTAGGCCGCGGCGGCCGCCGTGTCGGTGACCGGAGGCACCAGGTTCGGCATGATGATGCCGCGCGCAAATTGTGCCGCTGTATGGGGCAGCACCGCCTTGAGCATCGCCCCGTCGCGCAGGTGGACGTGCCAGTCGTCCGGCCGGCGAATGGTGATGGCGACGTCGTCCGGCTTGGCTTTCGCTGCGTCAAACAATTCAGTGATCGTCATACGGTCGCCTCTTACCGTGCCGCCGGCATGGCCGCGACACCGGCGACATCATTGTCGATCGCTATCGCCCGATCAAGCTTGCGGCTTCACGCTTGTGGTTTGGCGATGCCGGCAAGCTTCTGCGCCCGCGCCTTCTTCTCTTCGATCTTCATGCCGCGCGCGATCTGAATGCGCTGCGCCTGCGGTGAGCCGGCGCCGTGCAGGCTCTCGGTCAGATAGCCGACGGCATTCCGCCCGATGGTCATGTTCTCGATCAGCCGCAGCATGCGCATGCGGTCGACGACTTCGACGCCGTCGCGGCCCTGTAGAAATTTGCGAATGAGCGGGCCGACCTCGTTGTTCTGCAGATCTTTCTCTGACGGCATGGTGACAATGAGGCCTCCAGCAATGTCCTGCGCCAGCCGTGCGATCTCGAACGGAAAACGCGTGACATTATGCTTGGCGACGTTGGAGAGCATTTCGTCGTTGATGTAGGCGCCCGAGGCCACGGGCTTGGCCTGATGCGCCGCCGCCATGCAGCTCGAATAGATGGTCTCGTTGAGATGCGCCATCTCGACCAGCTTGTCCTTGATATGCGAGACGCCCTCGACGCCGTTGTAATCGGCAGCGCTGGCGGCGGCCCCGATCAGCACGTCGCCGAGCCCGGTTTTGCAGACATAAGAACTTCGGTGATAGGTGGTGAAGCGCTCGACCAACGATGACGCATAGCTCCACTCGCCGTCCATGAAAACATGCTCGTGCGGCACGAACACATCCTCGAAAACGATCAGCGATTCCTGGCCGGCGAATTGTGCATTTCCGGCATCCATGGCGCCGCCGTCGAGAATGCGGGTGTCGTTGGTCTGCCGGCCGACGATATAAGTGAGCCCCGGCGCATCGACACGCACCGCGCCGACTACCGACCAATCGCGATCGTTCTCGGTCATGCGCATGGTCGGCATGAAAATGAGCCAATGTGAATTGACCGCGCCGGTCTGGTGCATCTTGGCGCCGGAGACATAGATGCCTTTGTCGTCGCGCCGCGTCACATGCAGGAACAGATCCCTGTCGCGCTGCTGGTGTGGCGGCTTGGAGCGGTCACCCTTGGGATCGGTCATGGCGCCGCCGATGACGATATTCGCCGCCTGCGCGCGCTTGAGGAAGGCAAGAAAGCGCTGGTGATAGGCGCTGCCGTTCTTGCCGTCGATGTCGAAAGTCACCGAATGGCACGCGCTGATAGCGTCGAGCCCGACACAGCGCTGAAAGCAGGTGCCGGTACGGCGGCCAAGCTCGCGTTGCATTTCATGCTTGCCGACGAGATCGCCCGGCGCGGCAGGGACGTGGAGGAAGCGGTTGACCTGGCGATCGCTGATCGATGAATGCGCGGTGGCGAGATTGGGCTGTTCGGTCGCCAGCCGGAAGGTCTCCGCCATGGCATTGATCGACGGCCGGATCACCGGATGATCGACCGGCTCGCTCACGCGCTCGCCCATGAAATAGACATTCATGCTGCGGCCGCGCAGCGAGGCGATGTAATCCTCCGCGCTTCGGATCGGCTTGGCGAAATCGGCCCATAAAGTCTTAGCATCTTGCATGACGGCCTCCGCGCGGCTCGCGCCCCAACTCACGCTAACTTCACGCCTTGATCAGTTCGCGCAGCTTGTAACGTATGATCTTGCCCGATCCGGTGCGAGGGATCTCGGCGATCAGCTGCACGCTGTGCGGCACTTTGTACGCCGATAGTTGCGTCCGGCAATGGGCCAGCAGCGCCTCGCCCTCGAAGTTGTGGCCGGGCCGCGACACCACGAACAGGGCAGGAACCTCGCCGAGATGCTCGTGCGGCACGCCGACTACGGCGCAGTCGAGCACTGCGGCAAAAGTGTTCACCACTTCCTCGATTTCGGCCGGCGCGATGTTCTGGCCGCCGCGGATGATTAGTTCCTTGAGCCGGCCGGTAATGGTGAGAAAGCCGTTCTCGTCGGACCGCGCCAGGTCGCCGGTGTGATACCAGCCGTTGCGCAGCGCCTTTTCCGTCTCGTCCGGCTTGTTGTGATAGCCGGGCATGACGTTCGGGCCGTGGACGATCAGTTCGCCCTCCTGCCCCGGCGCGACATCCTGGCCTTTGAGATCGACGATGCGCACCGCGAGCCCCGGCAGCGGAATGCCGCAGGAGCCCATGACACGTTGGCCGCTCGGCCAGTTCATGGTCACCATGGTCGAGGTTTCGGTGATGCCGTAGCCATCGAGCAAGGGCACGCCGAGATGGCTCTCGAATTCGCGATTGAGCGTCGCGGGCATGATGGCGCCCGCGGAAGCGCAGAGCCGCAGATTGGGAAAGCGCACATTCGCCTCGCCGCGCGTCGCCTGCAGCAGATAATGGAACATGGTCGGCACGCCCGGGAAATAGGTGAACTTGCCGGTCTTCAGCAGCCGCACCGCTTCGCTCGTCGAGAACTTCTCCATGATGTATTCGGTGGCGCCGGTCGCCAGAATGCTCATGACCGAAAGATTGAGCGCATAGGAATGAAACAGCGGCAGCGGCGACAGTACCGTATCACGCTCGCTCAATCCGGTGATCGGCGCCCAGCAGGCCGCCGTCACCCACAGCATGCCGTGGACGGTGAGCCGCACCCCCTTGGCGCGCCCGGTGGTGCCGGACGTATAGAGAATGTAGGCGGTTTCGTGCAGTAGCGGCGGGTCGCGTGGCGACGATTGCGGCGCTGTGCTCATGAGCTTGGCGTAGAGCATCGCCACGGCGCTGCTGGCGCCGCGGTCCGTCACGATCAGCGTCTTGAGATTTGGTGCGGCGCTCTTCAGCCGCGCGAACAGATCGCCGCGCTCGCCCGTGGTAATCACGGCTTTGCAGTCGGCATCGCTGAGCCGATAGCTGATCTCCGCTTCGCTCGCGTCATAGCTGATCGGCACGCCAACGGCGCCGGCGCGTGTGATGGCAAAGGAGCTTTCGACCCAGGCTACCGAATTCGGCAGCATGATCGCGACCGTATCACCCGGCCCGATGCCGGCATCGGCCAAATGCCCCGCGAGCCTGCCCGTGCGATCAAGCAGCTCGGCGTAAGTCACCGCGCTCTGCGCATCGCGATAGGCGCATTTGCCGCCGCGCGCCGCGGCATGCCGGCGCAGCAATTCCGGAATGGGCGCGATCAGATCGGTGTGCAGCATGGCGGTCTCCCCTCAAACCATGCTGTAGCCGCCAGAGATGCTGAGCACCTGACCGGTGATCCAGCCGCCATGCGGTGACGCCAGCATCGTCACCATCGGCGCAACGTCGCCGGGCAGACCGAGCCGGCGCACCGGGTAGAACTTGATCAGCTTCTCGCGATTGGCCTCGACCCAGTCCTTGTCATGCGCGGTTTCGACCAGACCGAGCGACACGGTATTGGCCGTCGTGCCGGAGCGGCCGAATTCGCGCGCCAGCGACTTCATCAGCCCGACCACGCCGGCGCGCGCGGCCGCGACAATGGCGAGCCCGGATTCGCCGACGCGCGAGGAATCGCCGATGACGCTGACGATGCGACCGTTCTTGCCCTCTTCGAGATGCGGCGCCGCGGCATGACAGCAATGGATCGCGCCATAGAGCGAGGCGTCGATCTGGGCATGCCAATCCGCCGGCGTGGTCTCGGCGAAGCGCTGGCGCTTGGCGAAGCCGGCATTGTTGATCAGGATATTCAGCCCGCCGAAATCTTTGACAACTGCATCCGTCATCGCCTTCACCGCGGCGAAATCGGCAACGTCGGCCTGATAAGCCTTGGCGCTGCCGCCCTTGGCCTTGATCTCGCCGACAATGGCCGCAGCCTCGGCGCCGGAGCTGCGATAATTCACCGCGACGCCCGCCCCTTCCGCTGCAAGGCTCAGCGCGATTTCG
>Ga0335069_10008639_pt1 | contig 14551 bp, 14 predicted proteins | sample Lox_Sample_11_FD_206714 | JGI IMG/M metagenome (GOLD analysis project Ga0335069, IMG submission 206714) | Soil microbial communities from Loxahatchee National Wildlife Refuge, Florida, United States - Lox_Sample_1.1 | ecosystem: Environmental > Terrestrial > Soil > Wetlands | place: USA... | reverse complement strand
TTCAGCGTCTGGCAGACCTTCGTCAACCCGATTATCACAGCCGTGGCGAGCTACTTCATCCTCAGCGCGATGGCCGCCGCAATCTGGCGCGGTCCCGGCGCGTGGGCCAGCACATGGCTGACGGTGCTGGTCACCTTGCTGGGTTCACTTCCAATCTACATGTTCATCTGCGGGTTTCTCGGATGGGACGATGCGGAGTTGCGCGAGCTCAAGGATGCCGTCGATTTGGTGCCGGCCCCATTCAGCGTCGTCGCGCATATGACCTATAAGTTCGTGAATTTGGGCGTCGCGCTGAGCCCGTTGCACAATCGCTTCCGTTCGCGCCTCGACGAGGAAGCGTCGCGCGAAGCTGCGATACTCACGTCTGCGAAGGTGGACATATCGGCGTAGCGCACATGGACGCCCGCGCGATGGGGGCTTCGTCTTCCAGCAGGATTTTCAGAATCTGGCTTCAAGAAGCAGGCTCGGAAAGAATGGTTTCGCACTCGAATGGACTCTGACACCGATCCATCGTCATCGCTGCTCGCCCCGTTGATCGTCGGCTGCGCTCTCTTCATGGAGATGCTGGATTCGACGGTCATCTCGACCGCGCTCCCCGCAATCGCTCACTCTCTTCATCAGGATCCGATCCGGCTGAACCTCGCAATCACGTCGTACATGCTGGCGCTGGCTGTGTTCGTGCCGATCAGCGGATGGATGGCCGACCGTTTCGGCGCGCGTACGATTTTTCGAATCGCAATCGCAATCTTCACCGTCGGCTCAGTCTTGTGCGGATACTCGGGATCGCTTTCCGCGATGGTCGCGTCGCGCATACTGCAGGGATTCGGGGGCGCGATGATGGTGCCGGTCGGCCGGCTTATCGTCCTCAGAACTGTGTCGAAGACCGATCTTGTTACTGCGATGTCGTATCTTACGGTGCCTGCCGTACTCGGCCCTGTAGTCGGTCCTCCCGTAGGAGGTTTCATCGTCACCTATTGGTCGTGGCGATGGATTTTCTTCATCAACGTACCGATAGGCCTCATAGGCATAGGTCTGGTAACCGCGTTTATCGACAATGTAACCGAGCAGGAAGTTCCGCCGCTTGATATTAAAGGCTTTGTTCTGACGGGGCTCGGCCTTGCCGGTCTGGTTTTTGGCTTCGAAACCATCGGCCGCGGAGTGCTACCGCCCGGACTGACGATGAGCATAATGGCTGCGGGCGGAGTCTGTGCGGGAGCGTATCTGCACCACGCCGGGCGCGTCACCCATCCAATCATCGATCTTCGGTTGATGCGCATACCGACCTTTGCAATCGCAACGATCGGGGGAGGACTGTTCAGGATCGGAATAGGAGCGCTGCCGTTCCTGCTACCGATGTTACTGCAACTCGTATTCGGGTTGTCGCCGTTCGCTTCGGGTCTGCTGACCTTCACGAGTGCGTGCGGCGCGCTGCTGATGAAACCTACCGCCGGGCCCATCATCCGCAGATTGGGTTTCAAGCCGGTGTTGCTATTTAACGGATTCGTGTGCGCAGCTATCCTCGCAAGCTACGCTCTATTCAGGCAATCGACGCCGCATGGCATCATCATAACCGCGTTTTTTGCAGGAGGATTCCTGCGCTCGCTGCAATTCACGGCGCTGGGTACGCTGGCCTACGCCGACGTGACGGATAATCTGATGAGCGGCGCCTCGACACTGTCGAGCATGGCGCAACAATTTTTCCTCAGTCTGGGCGTTACTGTTGCCGCTCTGGTTTTGCATTTCAGCCTTTGGCTGCACGGCGCAAAAGCACTTTCAGTTTACGAGTTTACACCTGCATTTTTGATAACCGGCGCGATGGCGCTGCTTTCGACTCTCACCTATCTGAGACTTGAGGAGCACGCAGGTGAGACGGTCTCGGGTAAACGTTCCATGCGCTCATCCGGCGTGGTCGAACCGGCAACGGTCGCCGCCGATTAATTGGAGAGGCGCACCGATGAAAAGCGACCGACTTTGCTGGCGCGCCCTGAGGGATTTGAACCCCCGACCCACAGATCCGTAGTCTGTTGCTCTAATCCGCTGAGCTAAGGGCGCGCGCCGGACCATCCAAATTTTCACATCGCGCACCGCCTCGCAAGATACGGCGGTTTCGGGCACCCGGACCACACCGGCAAACGGGTCCGTACGAAGGGGGCTCTCACTCTATCGCGATTCTGGTTGCCGCCGGAATCGACACCGTTACTTTCGTGCCTTCGTTCACGCGGCTTTCGATCGCGAGCGTTCCGCGATGAAGCTGCACGATATGTTTGACGATCGCGAGTCCCAATCCGGTGCCACCGAGCTCGCGCGAGCGCGCCCGATCGACACGATAAAATCTCTCGGTCAGGCGCGGGATGTCGGCGGCGGGAATGCCCTCGCCCGTATCGCTGACGACAAATTCGACGCTGGGCAGCGTCTGCGCGCCGTTGGACGCTGCCGCGCGCGCCCGCGCAGTGACCGAGCCGCCGCGCGGCGTATATTTGATCGCATTGTCGAGCAGATTGACCATCACCTGTTGGATCCGATCGCGATCCATCGAAACCATCGGCAGATCCGGCGCGCATTGAACTTCGAGGCGCAGTCCCGCCCGCTCAGCCTGCTCGCGCATCAGCTCCGCCGATTCTTCGACGATCCGCTGCGGCTCGACCGGCTCGCACTTGAGCAAGGAAATTCCGCGCTCAAGCTCGGACAGCGAAATCAGGTCGTCGATCAATCGCGAGAGCCGGCGCGACTGGCGCTCGATTATTCCCAGAAAGCGCCGCTGGGTATCGGGATCGTCGACGCCGCGCGCCAGGGTTTCCGCGTATCCATAAAGCGCGGCGAGCGGAGTTCGAATCTCGTGGGTCAGGTTCGCGATGAAATCCGAGCGGGCAGTCTCGTACGCGCGCAGTTGCGTGATGTCGTGCAGGACAAACACCCAGGCCGCCTGTCCCGCCCCGGAGCGAGCAACGGGCGCAGCGCTTACGGAAAGCCGGCGCGGCTGGGGATACTGAATCGATATTTCCGCGGTGCGAACCTGACCATCCGACGAAGCCGCCGCGCCCGCGATGAACTCCTGCATCCGGGGGTCGCGGCACACGTCTATAAACGGACGCCCGCGGCTCGGCGCATCCGAAGCCAGCGCGAACACCGCACGCGCAGGATTATTTAACAACACCACCGCACCGCGCGCGTCGGTGACGACGACGGCCTCGGTCATGCTGCGAAGGATCGCCTCGAATTCATCGCGCTGTTCGGCGAGTTTGTCGATCTCGGCGACCGCCGTGTCGGCGGCGGCAACGATTTGGCGTTCCGCGCGGCTTAGCGCGTCCTGCCCGTCGGGCATCACATGCGGAGGCTGTCTGCCTTTCCCGAGCGCGTCGGCAGTCTCGCTGAGGCGTTCCGCCTGGTTGGCGAGCGATCGAATGGCGGCCCGCGCAGACAATCCACCCGCGGCAATAGCGACGGCGATCGCCAGGAGAGCGTACGGTGCAGTCGGAGTATAAAGGACTGCGACAACCACGAGCACAAGCGCGGGAGGAAGAAAGCCGGCCGCAACGGCGACCGCGATTCGGGAACCGGTCGAGCTAATCGAGCGCCTCCGGGTTGAACCGATATCCGACGCTGCGGACGGTCAGGATCAACTCCGGGTTTGAATCGTCGCGCTCGATATGCTGGCGCAGACGCCTGACGTGGACATCCACAGTGCGCGGTTCCACGAAAGTATCACGTCCCCACACCATGTCGAGAAGCTGCTCGCGGGTGTAAACGCGCATCGGGTGCTCGACGAAGAATCTGAGCAGCTCGAACTCACGCAACGCCAACTCGCGCTTCTCGCCGTCGACGAAAACCTGATACGTGTCCAAATCGAGCCGCAGGCGACCGCGCTCCCACGTTCCTCCAACTCGTGAAAAGGCCTGCGGATTCGCGCGACGCAGCAGCGCACGCACGCGCGCCATCAACTCGCGCGGACTGAAAGGCTTGACGACATAATCATCGGCGCCCATCTCCAGGCCGAGCACGCGATCGACCTCGGTGCCCTTGGCAGTGACAACGAGGATCGGAAGGGCTGCGGTATCCTTGTCGCTCCGAATCGCGCGGCAAACCTCAAGACCCGGCATCCCAGGCAGCATCAGGTCGAGCACGACAAGATCGGGACAGCGACGTCGGATTCTTTCGAGCGCCTCGGAGCCGGTGGCCGCCTCTTCGACGCTGTACCCCTCACGCTCGAGGTTGTACTTGATTAGCTCTCGGATATCGGCCTCGTCCTCGACGACGAGCACCTTTTGCCGAGGGCCGACACGAACCTGCTGTTGATGTTGTTCCGCCGCCTGATTCATCCCCTCTCCTTCTTGCGGTCCATGTGGCGAATCATCTTGCCCTTGGCCATAAACGTGACCATCTCGGCCACGTTGGTGGCGTGATCGGCGATGCGTTCGAGATACTTGGAAATGAACAGGATGCGGGTGGCGCGCCCGATGGTGCGGGCGTCCTCGGCCATATAACTGAGCAGTTCGCGGTACACCTGATTGTTCAGCGCATCGACCTCGTCGTCGCGCTCGATGACCTGGTCCGCCAGGTCGGTATCCTGACGCATGAAGGCGTCGAGGGAGTCCTTGACCATCGATTGCGCGATCGCGGCCATCCGCGGCAAATCGATATAGGGTTTGAGTTGCGGCTCCTCGTTCAATTCGACCGCCCGCTCCGCGATATTCACAGCGTTGTCGCCGATTCTCTCCAGATCAGTTGTGATCTTAAGCCCGGTCGTGATGAAGCGAAGATCGGAGCCGGCGGGCTGATGCAGCGCGACGAGGCGGATACATTGCTCGTCGCATTCGAGGTCGAGGCGGTTGACTTCCTGGTCGCGCGCGATAACTTCACGGGCCAGGGCGGTGTTGCGCGAGACCAGCGCTTCCATCGCGTCGGCGATTTGCCGCTCGACAAGACCGCCCATCTTGAGCAGAGACGCACGCAGGTCGCGCAGCTCTTCCTCGTATCGCAGATTGGTATGGAGCGGCTGGGAACTATCCATCTGAAGCCTCGGGGCGGCTCTTATCCAAAGCGCCCGGTAATATAGTCCTCGGTCTCGCGACGCGCGGGGTTGGTGAAGATCTGCTTGGTTTCGCCGTATTCGATCAAATCTCCTGTGTACATGAAGGCGGTTCGATCCGAAGCGCGTGCCGCCTGCTGCATGTTGTGCGTCACTATCACGATTGTGTAGTTCGCCTTCAATTCGAGCAACAGTTCCTCGATACGCGCGGTCGAGATGGGATCGAGCGCCGAGCAGGGCTCGTCCATCAGCAGAACTTCGGGTTCTACAGCCAGCGCCCTCGCCACGCACAGGCGCTGCTGCTGACCGCCTGAGAGACCGATGCCGGGTTTGTTGAGTTGATTCTTGACCTCGTCCCACAAGGCGGCCTGTCGCAGGCTGCGCTCGATAACGCGATCGCGCTCGGAACGCGAAGCGGCGATGCCGTTGAGTTTAAGTCCCGCCGCGACGTTGTCTTCGATCGACATGGTCGGAAACGGTGTCGGCTTCTGAAAAACCATTCCGATTCTTCGCCGCACCCGCACCGGGTCAACCTCGGAGTCGTAGATATTTTCGCCGTCGAACAGGACCTCGCCGTCGGCGCGCGCCCCCGGCACAACCTCGTGCATCCGGTTGAGACATCGCACCAGCGTCGATTTTCCGCATCCCGACGGTCCGATGATCGCGGTAATCTGACGCTCGGGGACTTCCATATTGATATCGTGCAGCGCGTGATGCGCGCCGAAGTAAGCGTTCAGATGGCGGATGTTGATCTTTGCGCTCATGCTTTAGTGCGGCGAGTGCGCACTCCCTCCGGTGACTTTTCGCACCCCGATTTCGAGCGCGAGCACGATAAAGGTAAGCACGAGCGCTCCCGCCCATGCCTGGCGCTGCCAATCGGGAAACGGAGAAATCGCGTAAGTGTAAACCTGTACGGTTAGCGACGAGATGGGACTGGTGAGCGAGGTCGACCAGAAACGATTTCCAAACGCCGTGAACAGCAGCGGCGCGGTTTCACCCGATACGCGCGCGATGGCCAGGATTACGCCGGTCGCGATACCGCCCAGCGCGGTCCTCATGATTACCGACAGCGTCGTTCTCCATTGTGGAACGCCAAGGGCGAGCGATGCTTCCCTTAGCTCGTGCGGCACCAGCAGCAGCATCTCCTCGGCTGTCCTGGTGACCAGCGGCGCCATAATTACAGCCAGAGCGAAAGCGCCGGCGAGCGTCGAGAATCCACCCATCGGGCGTACGACGATGGCAAAAGCGAAGATTCCTACAACGATCGACGGCACGCCCATCATGATGTCGGCGGCGAAGCGAATCGCATTGGCCAGCCCGGTTCCCCGCCGTTCGACAAGATACAGCCCCGCGCCAAGTCCGATGGGCACGCCGATAGCGCAAGCCAGAAGCACGAGTTCGACGGTGCCGACAATTGCGTTCGCCATCCCACCGCCGGCTTCTCCGACCGGCGTCGGCATATGGATGAAGAAGGCGAGGTTTAGACTCGAAGCGCCTTTGTAGACCAGGTAACCCAGAATCAGAAAAAGCGGCACGATAGTGATGGTTGTCGCCAACATCGTGAGCGCCATCATGATGTCGCTCTTGATGCGCCGATAACGTTGAAGCATGACTTCCCCAGCCGCGATAGCCATCAGCGTCCACCCCGGGCGGCGCTGCTCGTGCCTTTGATCACGAGCAATCGCGCAAGAACGTTCAGAACCATCGCCATCGCCAGCAGGACAAGGCCGAGCTCGATAAGCGATGACTGATAGAGATCGCTGGTCGCTTCCGCGAATTCGTTCGCGATAACGCTGGCCAGCGTCGCCGACGGTTTGAACAACGAGGCCGAGATGACGGGCGAATTTCCGATAACCATCGCCACCGCAATCGTCTCGCCCAGCGCGCGACCCAATCCCAGCGCCACTGCGCCCACAATTCCCGATCGACTCGGCGGAAGCACCGCCGTGCGCACCATCTCCCATTTGGTCGCGCCCAGAGCCAGGGCGGCCTCGCGCTGATGGCGCGGCACAGCCCGGAATACATCGGTACAAACCGACGATATGTAGGGCATGATCATTATCGCGAGCACGACGGCCGCCGTTAACATCCCGACCGCGACGTGCGGACCTTTAAACAATGGGAGGAAGCCGAACACCGCGCTGAGGATGGGATCGATGTGATCTCTCAGCCACGGACCGAGCATAAAAACCGCCCACAATCCGTAAACGACGCTGGGGATCGCTGCGAGCAGTTCGACCATGAAACCGATCGGGCGAGCGAGCCATAGCGGCGACAGTTCGCTCATACACAATGCAACGCCGAGGCTGAGCGGAACCGCGATCGCGAGTGCGATAATCGAGGAAACAGCGGTGCCATACATGAACGGCAGCGCGCCGTAAGAATCGTTTACGGGATCCCAATCCGAGCTGGTCAGGAATCCGAAACCGAACTGTCGTATGGACGGGGCCGAGGAATGGACCAGTATGATCGTGAGCAGGACGATCAATCCGAGAACGAGCAACGCCAGTCCCGCGGTCGTCAAGGCGAATACGCGATCTCCGTAATCGCGGACGCGCAGTTTGGCGCGTGCGGATTCCCCCGCTATCTGAAACTGTGTGGTGGCGGTTTCTGCTCCGTTGGACAAGCGGATGCCCTCATCATCTCTGATTGAAGTCACAGATAAGCGTCAGGTTACGCACGGCCTAGTTTAGCTGGGTCGTGCATCTTAACTTAAGGGGGAATTGTTACGGCGCGATTAAGCCGAAAATAAAAATTCAGGCCGATTGCTCGGAAATAATAATAATCAGATTAAGAAATACTAATCCGTTCGATGCCGCCCATGTACGGACGCAGAACTGATGGAACCGTGATGCTGCCGTCTTCGTTCTGATAATTCTCCATAACCGCGATTAGCGTCCGTGGCAGTCCCAGCCCCGATCCATTGAGCGTGTGCACAAATTCGGGCTTGCCGCCCTTTTCACGAAATCTAATCTGTGCGCGCCGCGCCTGAAAATCCCAACAGTTCGAACATGAACTGACTTCGAGCCATTCGCGCACGCCCGGCGCCCACATCTCGACGTCGTATTTCGCCGCCGCGGAGAATCCGAGGTCGCCTGTGCACATCTGAATCACCCGAAACGGGATTTCGAGGCGCCGGCAGATTTCGCACGCATCCTCGACAAGTTTTTCCAGTTCCTCATCGGACTTGAGCGGATTCACCAGCTTGACCATCTCGACTTTGTCGAACTGATGGCCGCGTTTGATACCGCGAACGTCGCGTCCTGCGGACATCTTCTCGCGGCGAAAGCACGGCGTATAGGCAGTCAGGTAGATGGGCAATCGGTCGGCGTCCAAGATTTCCCGCGCATACATGTTGGTGAGCGGGACTTCGGCTGTCGGAATGAACCAGAAATCCTCGTCCTTGTCGCGATACATCGTGTCTTCGAACTTCGGCAGATGAGCGCTGCCGGTCACCGATGTCGTGTTCACCATCAGCGGCGGCGCGACCTCGAGGTATTTCTGCTCCTTGGTCTTAACGTCAAGCATCCACGCGATTAGCGCGCGTTCCAGCCTCGCGCCCGCGCCGAGCAGGAAATGAAACCGAGTACCCGAGAGCTTCACCCCGCGATCGAAATCGATAATCCCGAGTTTCTCGCCAAGCTCCCAATGAGGCTTGGGCTCGAAGGACGTGAACTTCTGCGGCTCGCCTTCGCTTCGGGCGATCTTGTTCTCACTGTCGTCCTTTCCGACCGGGACGTAATCGCGGGGAAGATTCGGCAGCCATAGCAGCATCCGCTCACATTCGTTCTCCAGCACCGCGAGGTCGCGCTCGCCGGCCGAGATTTTTTCGCCCAACTCGCGCATCTGGGCGCGTTTGGCGTCTCGGGCCTCCGCCGATGCGCTCGCCAACTCTTTGGACTCGCGCGTGCGCAGCGCGCGCATCTCGTCGAGTTCGCGCTGAAGTTTGCGACGGCGCGCGTCGGCTTCGAGCACGCGGTCGACCTCGGCAGGGTCGGCGCCGGTTTGGGCGAGCTTGGTTCGGACGAGGTCGGGCTGTTCACGGATCAGTTTTATGTCCAGCATCTAAAACGCATTCCTTAAGTGTTCGATTTTCGGACGGCGGCCGTCGGATGTTATCGCGACGACGTCGAACCGCATCGGCAGCTTGTGCGCCCGGTAGCGCGACGCATATATCTCGGCTGCACGACGAATCCTAAGCTGCTTGCGATCGTCAACCGCCGCCTCCGGGCGCCCCGCCGCCACGCTGCGACGCGCTTTCACTTCCACAAACACGAGGGTGTCGCCATCGAAGGCCACCAGATCGATTTCGGCTCCGGCCGCGCGAAAGTTCCGCGTGACGACTCGAAAGCCCGCGCGTCGCAGATGGCGCTCTGCCAGGCGTTCGCTGTCGCGTCCGAACTCATACTGCCCAGGCGCCCGCGAGAAAAGCCCGCTGAACCACCGCGCGGCGTTCGATATCCCGCCTCGCAACGATAGCGACGGCTTCATCACCATGGAACGTCCGAAAGGCTCCGCCCTGTTTGGGCAAGCCTCAAGGCTAAACGCCACCGGAATCTGCCGCAAGCTGCGGGAGAAGCGCCGGCCGGGCTCCTTGCTGCCATTCCCGCGCGTCTGCTCTGTTTTGACCGGCGCGCGAGGAATCCCGGGGCGATGGCCGATCGGTCGCTTCCAGCGGCGCCCGCATCCTGACTCGCGGACCACTTGATGTTACGATTGCGCCCTTATGGCATCCGAAAAAATCAGCGTCGAACAGGTGCGCCACGTGGCGCTGCTCGCGCGCCTGGAGCTAAGCGCCGAAGACGAGGCGAAACTCCAGACCGACATGAGCAACATCCTCGACTACGTCGACAAACTGGGCGAACTCGACACGTCTTCGATCGAACCTACCGCCCAAGTGGGCGAGGCGGGAACGCCGATGCGCGATGACGCAATTACGAACTATCCCGATCCCGAAGGGATGCTCGCCAATGCGCCAAAGCGTCGCGGCGGCTTCTTTGAAGTACCGAAAATTATCGAATGAAGATCATCGAATAATGGCTACGGAACTGAACAAGCTGACTATCGCCGATGCGCGGGCGCTTCTCGATCGGCGTGAAATTTCGTCACGCGAACTGACGCGCGCATGCCTCGATCGAATCGCAGCGGTTGAACCAAAGCTCAACGCCTTTATCACGGTTTGCGAGCGCGAGGCCCTCGAACAGGCCGACGCCGCCGACAAACGACTGGCCGCCAAAGAATCTCAAGCGATGCTTGGGATTCCGATGGCGATCAAGGACATCTATGCGACCGCCGGCGTGCGTACGACCTGCGCCTCGAAGATTCTCGCGAACTTCGTCCCGCCGTTCGACGCTACTGTTATCGCGAAGCTGCGCGAGCAGGGCGCCGTCTTTCTGGGTAAGGCGAACATGGACGAGTTCGCGATGGGCTCGTCGACGGAAAACTCGGCCTTCGGCCCGACTCGAAATCCGCATGATCTCGAACGGGTCGCTGGCGGGTCGTCGGGCGGGTCGGCCGCAGCTATCGCCGCGGACGAATGCCTCGCCTCACTCGGCACCGATACCGGAGGATCGATTCGCGAGCCGGCCTCGTTCTGCGGTGTGGTCGGAATCAAGCCGACGTACAGCAGGGTGAGCCGCTATGGCGTCGTCGCGTATGCGTCGTCGCTCGATCAGGTGGGACCGTTCGCAAAGACCGTCCGCGATGCGGCGACCGTGTTGGGCGCAGTCGCGGGAGTCGATCCGCGCGATTCGACGTGCTCGGCCCGTCCGGTTCCCGATTACGCTCGCGCGATGACGGGCGACGTCAAAGGCGTGCGAATCGGGGTTCCGAAGGAATACTTCGTCGAGGGGATGCAGCCCGAGGTCGAGACTGCCGTGCGCGGCGCGCTAAAGCGCTACGAATCGATGGGCGCGCGGACGGTCGAAATCTCGCTCGCGCACACCCCGTATGCGATCGCGGCCTACTATCTGATCGCCACCGCAGAGGCGAGCGCCAACCTCGCCCGCTACGACGGCATCCGCTACGGACTGCGCGTCGAGGCGGACAACCATATCGATCTTTACAATCGCTCGCGCGCGGCCGGCTTCGGCGCAGAGGTCAAACGGCGCATCATGCTCGGCACCTTCGCGCTCTCCGCCGGATACTACGATGCGTACTATCTCAAGGCGCAGAAGGTGCGCACGCTGATTCGCCGCGATTTCGAGCGCGCGTTCGAGAGCTGCGACGCGATCGTCGTGCCGGTCGCGCCGACGACCGCATTCCGCCTTGGCGAAAAGACCGACGATCCGCTTCAGATGTACCTGTCGGACATCTTCACGATCTCGGTCAACCTCGCGGGCCTGCCCGGAATGTCGATTCCGTGCGGCTTCGACAACGCAGGCCTGCCGATCGGGATGCAGATAATCGCGCCGGCGTTTGCGGAAGAATCGATCTTTAGAATCGGCGACGCTTACGAACGGTCGGGCGCATCGACTCCACGGGCGACGAAAATATGAACGATGACCCCTCTCCCGTTTTGTGACGGGAGAGGTCAGGGTGAGGGCTAAAGCGAAGCGCAGATGAGCCTCGAAAAATACGAAGCCGTAATCGGGCTGGAAGTCCACGCCCAGCTTTTGACGAAATCCAAGATGTTTTGCGGATGCTCGACGTCGTTCGGCGCGGCGCCCAATGAAAACGTATGCCCTGTCTGCATGGGGATGCCGGGCGTGCTGCCCGTGCTGAATCGCTCCGCCGTCGAGCTGGCCGTGCGCGCGGGAATCGCGGCGCATTGCGAGATCGCGCCGCATTCGATTTTCGATCGCAAGAGCTATTTCTATCCCGATCTTCCCAAGGGCTATCAGATAAGCCAGTACGAAACGCCGGTATGCAAAGGCGGCTACGTCGAAATCTCGGTCGGAAAAGATAACCCGCAAATGCGGCGCATCCGGCTGGTGCGAATCCATCTCGAGGAGGACGCCGGCAAGAATATCCACGAGGCGTCAGGCTCTCTCGTCGATTTCAACCGCTCGGGAGTCCCCCTGCTCGAGATCGTGAGCGAGCCCGATATCCGCAGCGCCGAAGAAGCGGGCGCATACCTGCGCTCGCTGCACGCGATCCTGCGCTACGCCGACATCTCGGACGCGCGGATGGAAGAAGGGAGCATGAGATGCGACGTGAACGTATCGGTGCGTCCGCGCGGCTCGGAGAAATACGGCGTCAAGACGGAGATCAAGAATCTCAACTCGTTTCGCTTCGTCGAAAAAGCGATCGATTTCGAAGTGTCGCGGCAAATCGACGTTCTCGAATCGGGCGGCAAAATCAGCCAGGAGACTCATCTCTGGGATCCCGTGCGCGAGCAGACGCGTCCGATGCGCTCGAAGGAGTTCGCCAACGACTATCGCTATTTTCCCGAGCCGGATCTTCCGCCGCTGCGCGTCCCGCCCGACTTGGTGGAGAAGGTCAAGACGGAGATGCCGGAGCTTCCTGCCGATCGTCGCGCGCGATACATCCGCGATTTCGGCCTGACGCCTTACGAGGCCGACGTGCTAATCGCGGAGCGCGAGATCGCGGACTACTTCGAAGCCACGCTCCCGGCGCTCAAGAATCGCAAGACTGCGGCGAACTGGGTGATGACTGAGGTGCTGCGCGTTGTGCGCGAAAGCGGCGAGACGATCGACAGGTCCGCTCCGGCGGCGTCGGAGACGGGCGCGCTCCTCAAGATGGTCGAGGCCGAGGAGATAAGCCTCAATGCTGCGAAAACCGCATTCGCCGCGATGTGCAAATCAGGCAAGTCCGCGAAGGACACCGTCGCCGAACTGGGGCTGGCGCAGGTCTCCGACGAGGCCGCGATCGCATCCGCGTGCGACAAGGTGATCGCATCGGAACCCGCCAAGGTGGCCGAGTATCGCGGCGGCCGCGACAAGCTCTTCGGATTTTTCGTCGGTCAGGTGATGAAATCGATGGGCGGCAAAGCCAACCCGAAAGTGATCAACGAGATCCTGAAAGCAAAGCTCGCTGGCTAACGCTTGTTCCTGCCCCCGCGATTTGTTGCGGGGGAAGGTCAGGAAGGGGGTTCTGAAGCCTCTGCGCTCGACTGTCATTCCCGCGCGTCTGAGTTGTCCGGCGCGCGAGGAATCCCGGAAAGCAATTGCCGCTTCTAGCGGGCACTTAGATCACACCACTGCGGATTGATAGATTCGATTGGTCTAACCTTGCCGGCCCGAGCCATCCGCTTGATCTCCTTCTCACGCGAGATCGCTTGGACAACGTCACCGAACTCTTCGAAATAAACCAGACGGCTAATGTTATAGCGTTTCGTGAAAGAGCCTGGCGTTCCGGTTTGATGCTCCGCGACGCGACGTTCGAGGTCATTTGTGACCCCGACATACAACGTCCGCGAAACGCTGCTCATGATATAGACCCAATAGTTACGATCACGCATCGCAGGAATTCAGAAAAACTGATCCGGGATTCCTCGCGCGCCAGGCAACTCAGACGCGCGGGAATGACAGACAGAGACGTGCGTATTGAGGAATCGAGGTACGAGCAGCCCTGCCTAGGGCGTTTCGTACACCCTGTAGCGGACGCCGCCGTCGATCGCGGAGCCCTCGCCGATCGCCTGCACCGCGTTGAGCCACGCGTACTTGCTCTTCATCGATACTTCGAACGTGGGCGCGGTGCGAATCCAATCGGGAAGCTCGCCGGGCTTCGATGACTTCGCCTTGCCCTTGTAAACGACATAGATGAACTCGCCGTCGTCTGTCTTGAGCACGATTCTCACGTCGAGCTCGCCGACGCCGTCTGGCCGCATCAGGAACCAGTCGCCGCCGCCGGGCAGGACCTCGCCCTTGAGCTTCGGTCCTTCGAATTTGCCGCCGGTCACATAGATGATGAGGCGGTCGCCCTGATGGGTGCCGAGAATGGGGATCGCCTCCGCGAGATACGCGGTGATATCGAATAGCAGTTGCGGTTGCATCGAGGGATGTCCTCCTGTCGCCGTGATGGCGGGCATCTTCGCATCCGCCACGGCTTTTGTCATTCGCCGCGCAGTCGTTTCTTGTCAGGACGACGCGTGAGCCGGACCCCTCTCGTCATTCCGAGCGGAGCGAGTCTGCGAGCGAAGTCGAGGAATCCAGGCCCAGCCAAAACAGTTGCGCCGGGATTCCTCACTCCGCAGACTTCGTTCGGAATGACGGTTCCTTCACTTCGGCAATCCCAGGACGCGTTCGCCGATGATGTTGTGCTGGATCTCGCTGGTGCCGCCCGCGATCGTGTATTGACGCGAACTCAGCACGCGATTGTACCATCGCGGCGCGTCGGGCACCTCGCCGGTCGTCTCATTGACAGTTGCGAACGCGCCGAGCAACTCGGTTGAAAACTGCGCGATTCGCACGCCGAGTTCCGAGGTGAACAGTTTCAGAATCGAACCTTCGGGGCCGGGTGGCTGACCTTTGAGATGTCGCGTAAGGGATCGCAGTCGCACGTACTTCGCTGCTTCGCACTCGATTAGAAACTGCGCGAGCCGCTGACGCACCCATTCGTGAT
>Ga0335069_10008638_pt1 | contig 14554 bp, 9 predicted proteins | sample Lox_Sample_11_FD_206714 | JGI IMG/M metagenome (GOLD analysis project Ga0335069, IMG submission 206714) | Soil microbial communities from Loxahatchee National Wildlife Refuge, Florida, United States - Lox_Sample_1.1 | ecosystem: Environmental > Terrestrial > Soil > Wetlands | place: USA: Florida... | reverse complement strand
GCCAATCCATCCGCATGCTGGCGGTTCGCAAGCGGAAGATACCGGAATCGACCCCGTTCCAGGTATCAACCAGGCCGCCGGAGAAGTCGGCACTCAGCGAAGCCGAGGTTTTGGCACCGGCAATTGTGGGACCGAAAACTTCCAACCCGATTTGAGATTGCCGAAGGGTGGCACCGAAGTTCCCCTTGCCCTCGTTCGGCCCGATTGCAAAGCTTGGGAAATCGGTCATATCGGTCTGGCCACGATTGCTGAACAAGTTCATCAGCACGAGTCCGGACAGACGCACTCGATACTTTGAGCCGCTTTCAAGTTTCGTTTGATACTGATCATTGATTTTGCTGTTAAGCAGTTGGGAAGTTTCTTCGAGGGACGAAACTCTTTGCTCAAGAGAAGCCTGCCGAACCGGCGCAGGTGATTCGGTTGATGGCACCTGAGCTTCCTGCGGTTGGGTCGGACCGCCGGCGCGCATGGCTTCTACCTCCTGGCGTAAGGCGACGGTTTCAGCGCGATATTGCGCAGCCTCCGCGCGGATCTCTTTCACGGCCGAACGCAGTTCGTCGACCTGCTGCTGGAGCTCGCGAACCGTGGAGTTTAGAGAATCCGGTGCCGCACCGTTCGCGGTAGTTGTTTGCGCAAATCCGACCGCTGCACCCGTAACCCAAAGCACACCGATGACTATGGGTCTCTGAAACCAGCCAGACAAAACCTTCCCCTGCTGCACAAGCGCCTCCCGAGGACGACTGTGGAAGTACAGCTATTTCTCAATCATCGAAACTGAGACGATGGCGAGTTGAACAGCGCCCCACTCTCTGCTTGGGGAATCCTACTCCACCGGCATCTTTTTTGCCGGAGTAAATACTCGGGATTCTACGCCGGAGGATTGGCCATTCGCGGGGGAAGAGGCAAAAGGAAGATTGATCCGGAAGACTGTGCCTTCTCCCGAAGTGCTTTCCACCACAATGTCGCCGCCGTGATCCTGGATGATTTTTTGCACCACGGTTAATCCCAGGCCGGTGCCATTCTCTTTGCCCGCACTAACAAAGGGTTCGAAGAGCTTGCCGCGAACCGACTCGGGAATGCCGCGACCATTATCGATGACCCGAATTCGGATTCCCTGCGGAACCTCGGTCAAATCAATTGTGATCCGGCCATTTTCGTTCGGTGTCGCCTCACAGGCATTGAGCAGTAGGTTGTACAAAGCGCGTTCTAATTTCTTGGTATCGAAGCATCCACTGCAGCTGCCTTCCTGGCGAATGCTGATAGCCACAGGATGGAACCGCGGATGTGCCCGAATCGTCTGCACCATACGGTCTACGGACTCTCTTACGTTGCCGTAAGTAGGCCGCAGGGACTCGCGGGTGCGGGAGAATTCGAGCAGTGAATCGATCAAATCCGTCATCTGGTTCACTCCGATGCGGACTTCCTGGTAAAGCTCTTCTCGTTGTTCTGTGGACAGCCGGCTTTCCAGGAGGAATTCGGCATTCGCGACGATCGCCGCCAAAGAGTGACGCAGATCGTGCGATATCGAACTGGCCATTCGGCCAATGGTGGCTAACCGTTCGGCTTCCAGCAATTCCTGTTGAGTCTTAAGCAAGCTCTCGCGCATGCGATTGAATGCGCCCGTCAGCTCCGCCACTTCGTCATTGCCGTAGACGTCGAGCCGGTAATGGAAGTCGCCTTTTTCCAAGGCACGGACGCCTGCGACCAAGTTGGCCAACGGCCGAGTGAAAGTGTGGGAAATAAAAAACACTAATCCGCTACCGGCGGCGACTGCAGCCAATCCGACGGCCAACAGCAGGCTGTTCAGACTATTCAGAAAGGCGGTTTCTCGATCGTAGGACTTGAGGACGGTCAAGCGAACGGAGGGTGATTGTCCCGGTGCCAGATCAAAAGAGGTTCCCAGAAAGTGTTCCGAACCGAGGCGAACATCCTGCGGCTCAGACGATGCTGCTCTTGGCAGCACGCCGGCGTTGCGGGACAACTCGGCTTCATGGCCGGCATCAAGTGTGCTTCGAACGATCGTGTCGCCGTAATTAAACACGACCTGGCTGGCGGCGATGCGGCTCATCTGTGCAGCAACTTCGTCATCGATTTCGTAACCGATAACCAGAAAACCCAATTGTTGATTGGCAGCGGCGGGCCCGAAATAAATCGGCTTCAGAAATACTTCATAGAGATGCTGGGCCCCAAACCACCATTGTCCTTCCTGATTTTGGGTGTTTTCCAGCGCGTGCTGCGCCATCTCGCGGTTAAAACCAGGACTGTTCGTGTGAAGAGCTACAACCTTGCCAGTGCGATCCGCAAGTACAAAGAGATCGGCGCCGGTCAGTCGCCACACGTCCGCGGAAGCGTCCTGAATGGTCGCTTCGTGCTGCGTCGTCATCAGCGCACGAAGATTTGGCAGGTCGGCCAGTAGATCGGCGGAACGGGTGAGAGTCTTCTCACGTTCCCGCTGGAAGTTTTGAAATGTGCTGACTGAGTTATGCAGGTCCGCGAAAATGTTCCTTCGGACCTGAGTCTGAACACTATGTCGCACCAGCAAAAGACTTGCGCAGGTAAGCCCCGCCGAGATGAGCAACATGGAGAGGAGGAACTTGCTCCTCATCCGTAACTTCATCATCCGTTTTCCTCCCCAGCTTTGCCCAACTTCGACTTTATCACCGCAAGAACTTGTAGCCCACGCCGTGCACCGTGCGGAAGTGCGTGGGATTGGCGGGATCTTTCTCCAGCTTCTGCCGCAGTTTCAGGATGTGATTGTCCACGGTGCGTGTGGACGGGTAGTTTTGATAACCCCAGACTTCGTTTAGCAATTCGTCACGCGAAATGACCCGCTCGGGATTCTGCACAAGGAACTTCAAGGTCTTGAATTCCTGCGCGGTCAGAGCGATAGACTCCCCGTTACGTGTGACTTCCATTTTAGAAAAATCCACCGAAATCCCGTCGAAGGCAACCAGATCGCCAACGTCCTTGCGGACAGTGCGACGCAATGCGGCCCGGACGCGGGCCAACAGTTCGCGTGGACTGAATGGTTTCGTTACATAGTCATCAGCGCCAAGTTCCAGTAGCAAGACTTTGTCAGACACATCGCTGGCGGCGCTTAGAACGATGATGGGAAGCGACGGCGCCAGTTGCTTGATTTCGCGGCAAACATCTCGTCCAGAAACTTGAGGTAAACGAAGATCAAGCACAATGGCCGAAGGCGCGGCTCGCCGGAATGACTCCAGAGCGGCCCTGCCGTCCGAGCTGATTTCGATCTCAAAGCCTTCGGTCTCGAAAAGCCGTTTCAAGGCCTTTTGCACCGCATGGTCGTCTTCGACCACGAGAATACGCTCGACATTCGTCGAACCTTGCACATTGCGCAATGCTTCTTTGGCAAGCGACTGAGGCAGACGTTGCATCTCAGCTTCGCGGCCGGTCTCTACTCTGATCATGACGTACTCCTTGACAAGTTAAGTCCAGAGAAATACGGGACTAGCTTACTATCAATGCAAGCGTTTCCAATGCATGCTGCCTATCTGTTGACAATGTTTTTACAAGTTGTAGACATTGGGCCTAATTCGCGGTGTTGCACAGAGATGCGATTGAGTTTACAGCTCCGCTGACCACCCATCGCGTGCGACCTCCCAACCCGCCTTTTGCACTTCGCGATATTCCTTACCGGACTCGTTTAGCATCGGGTTGGTATTGTTGATATGGATGAAAACCTTTCGGGGACGATTCAATCCTGACAATCGTTGCAAGGTCCCATCCGAGCCGGAAACCGGGACATGTCCCATTTCTAGCGCGGTCGCCCCGCTCCCCTGGACCCGAATGAGCTCGTCATCGGCCCAGAATGTGCCGTCAAAGAGCAACAAATCGACGCCTTCCAGCAGTCGCAAAAAGGCATCGTTAATAATCGGAACAGCCGGCATGTACGCGACGCGTTTTCCCGAGGCCGATGTAACGATCAGGCCGAGCAGGGACTCTTCGGGAGAAATTCCTTCGCGCGCCACAGATACATAAACGGGGTAGCGGTGGCCCAGTGTAATTGGAGAGCAGGCCAAGCCTGAAGCCAAGTTGTCTAACGTAGGCAAAGGAAAGTCTTTCCCCGGCTGCACCTCCTTCCAGGTCACCTGATCGGACACCCGATTCAACATGCCGAACATGGAATTGTCGTCGCACAAGATTTTCTTCAGGGAAGGTGTCAAGAAGACCTGAAGACGCTGCAGCTCGCGCAGGGATAACATGCCTGCCACTTGATCGACATCAGCACTGGTAAGGATGACGCCCTGAATTGGGGAGTTACGAAGGCCGGCTCGCGGATGGAGGAACTTTGCGGCTTCGATCTGCAGGCGCAAATCGGGCGAAGCGCCCAGAAGAAACCATTGTTGATTATTGTTAGTTACAGCAACCTGGGTTTGAGTGCGCGCAGGACCCTGGAAGGTCCCGGCGCGCAAGGATTGGCAATTCGTACAGCTGCAATTCCACTGGGGGAAACCACCCCCTGCGGCCGAGCCCAGGATTTCAATGCGCACAATTACATTGCGGCGCTGGCGTAGGAGTTAATCTCGCAGTTAAGGCAAATCTCTTCAAATTGCGGTGTCGTCCATTCCATACATCTCACCCCTTAAGTGAAGACTTCGACGGCTAGACTAGCATAAGTTTGGATGCCGCCAAGCAGATATTTGTCATTCCACGTAAAGGTTTTATTGACAACTGTAGCGCAGTTTGACAAACTGCCGCGTACTCAATTATTTGCAGCGGGGCATGCAAATGAGGCTCGGAGTCTTTCGTCTCCTAACGATTGTAAGCAATAATCTCGAACAGATCGCCTCGCTCGTCGACTCCGGAAAACTCGAATCCGGCTTGTGATCCCTTCCCTGTAGTTCCTGTTGCTGCCATGGTCACTGAAATTGGCATGGGGTTTTCATAACATCTTCAGAAACGCGAGACAGGAGCCCATATGAAATTGTTCCGTTTGGCCAGCGCACTCGTTCTTCTTGCATCTCTCAGCCCTGCTCAGACCTACCAAGGGCGGATCTTAGGAACAGTGAGCGATTCCTCTGGAGCCGTTGTTCCTGGTGCCACTGTGGTAGTCACGAACTCAGCAACCGGCATTTCGCGTTCGCTTAAAACAGGCTCAACTGGCGAGTACGTCGCTCCAAATCTGGAACCCGGACCTTATACCATCACCGCGGAAGCCACCAACTTCAAAAAGGCAGAGCATCCGAGCATCCTGCTCGAAGTCGCCAAGGACGTCCGCATCGACTTCAAGTTAAGCCCCGGCGCGACCAATGAAACGGTAGTTGTAACGGAAGAGGCTCCGATGGTGGATACGACCACGGACGTTCTAGGCGGAACCTTCTCCAATACGGCTATTAACCAGCTTCCCTTACAGGGTCGCGACTTTCAAAATCTGGTTGTTCTGCAACCCGGGGTGCAACGGGTTCCTGGCGGAGGCTTTCTGTCCATTACGGCCAACGGCAACCGGCCTGAAGACAATAATTTCGTTGTCGACGGAATTGACGACAATGACGCTTACTACGGCACCACCGTTCTCAACTCAGAGGGTGTCGAGGGCACTCCCGCAAGCCACCTTCCGATCGATGCTATTCAGGAATTCAACATCCAGTCCAGCCCGGAAGCGGACTACGGCTGGAAACCGGGCGCGATTATTAACGTCGGGATCAAGTCAGGAACAAACGCATTCCATGGCTCAAGCTACTACTTTCACCGCAACAGCGCGTTAGACGCTCGCAACTGGTTCAACCCGCGGGTCAATCCGGATACCGGGGAGTTGAATCCGGTTTCAGCACTGCTTCTGCACCAGTTCGGTGGATCGATTGGTGGACCGATTAAGAAAGACAAGCTCTTCTTCTTTGCCAACTACGAGGGAGTGCGGGATAAGGTCGGGAATCCAGTGCAGATCAATTCGCCCGTAACGGTGCCGATCGGCGATCCGACACTGAGCCTGGCCGACGCCTTCGCAAAGTGCGGCGCGGCGGGAACCTGCAGCCAGATCAGCAAGAACCTGTTGCCGTTGTTTCCTTACAACCCCGGCCCGACTGCAACCATAAATACTGACTTCAACAATCAGAACCGGGAAGACAACGGAATCGCCAAATTGGACTATCACCTGTCCAATCACCACAGCATAGTTGGATCTTTCTTCATGGGGGATAGCGTACAGACGGAAGAGGACGTCAACGTAGTCAATCCATTGTTTCTATCGCAGGCACATACCCGTGCCATGGTGGTCGGTGGAGGCTGGGTATGGTCGCCGAATTCTCAAATCACCAATCAGTTCCACATCGGCTATAACCGTTTTTGGCAGAAAATCGCGGGCGCGGACAGCAATATCCCGCCAACCGCGTTTGGGATCAACACCGGTGTCACGAATCCCATCGACTTCGGGCTTCCAGAGATCCGTATTTCGGGTTTTAACAACCATACGCTTGGCGGCAACGCTTCCTGGCCGCTCTATACGACACCGAATTACACTTGGCAGTTCAGCGATAACGTGACCTATATTCTTGGATCCCACAGCCTGCGTTTCGGTGGCGAATTTCGCGTCGGTGGGACAGATAACCTTCGTGACACTTATGGCTCGGGATTCGTTCGCTTCCGCGCCGGCGATACTCTGTCCGCTCTGGAAGACTTCACCCAGGGAGTAGCCAGCGAGGGCGATGTCGCGGTTGGCAGCAGCCACCGACTGGTCAGCCAAAAGTCAATCGGTTTGTATTTGCAAGATGACTGGCGTGCTACTCGGAATTTGAGCCTCACCGCGGGTCTGCGCTATGACCTTAGCTTACCGATCACGGAGCAACACAATCTGCTGGCCAATTTTGATCCGGTAAAAGGCCTGGTCCAGGTTGGGAAGCAGATTGGCTCCCCTTACGACACCGACATGAACAATTTCGCTCCCCGGTTAGGTTTTGCCTACGATTTCAAAGGCGACGGCAGAACGGTGTTGCGCGGCGGCGTCGGCGTAATTTACGAGATTCCGCACATTTCCGTGTTCATCGGCCAGAATAATACCTACGCCCAAGGCCTGGCGCTGATTCCGACGGGACTGACTCTGGCAGGACCAAATGGAGTTACAACGTCACCGGGCAATATCGACGCGACCACACTTGTCCTGGGCGGGGAAGCCGTTACAAAGAACTGGCAGGGAGGTGGGCCGGTATTCGGCAATTTGTCTCCCGGAAATGTTCAGTGTGCTTATCAATCGACGGCTTATCCTGATGCTTCCCCCTGCCCTATCTTCGGCGTTAACAGGGATATTCGCACTCCCTACACGATTAACTGGAACTTCAACCTCGAGCGCGCCCTCTGGTCGAATGCGACAACCACGATTGCTTACGTCGGAAACAAGGGAAACAAACTGTACAGCATTCGCGATATCAACCAGAACGTCTACGCCAATGACACCCAGGGCGATGAGATGTCCGGCCGGCCATTCGTGAACAAATTCCCCTACCTGAGTTTTATCGACATGCTAGGGAATCGGGACAGCTCGATCTATCACGGCCTGCAGGTGACAGTTCGCCAGCGGACGAATCATGGCGTGTATTTTGTGGCCGGCTACACCTATGCTCACTCGATTGATACTTCCAGCGGAAACCGCGCACTCGACATTCAGGACAGCAATAATCCTGCGGTCGAACGGGGTAATTCCAGCTTTGACATCCGGCACCGCTTCACCTTTGCCGTCACTTACGACTTACCATCGCGCAAGGGATACAAGCAAATGCTGGAAGGCTGGCGAGTAAACTCGATCGTCACCGCTCAGACCGGAGCTCCTCTGTTCTTTTATGACAGCTTCAACGACATCAGTTACACCGGCGAATTCACCGATCGCTGGAACTTCTTCGGCGATCCTAAGAAGGTTCATTGGTCGCCTTATCACGGCTTGCCGTTCTTTGCTTACGATGGGTCGCCCGGCAGCACCAGTCCAGCCTGCGATGCGGTCGCTTCGCAGGACCAATTAAGCGCGTACGGTTGCTTTGCAGGTCCCGGATGGGTAATGTCTCCTCCGGAGACCGGTCAGTTTGGCAATATGGCGAGGAACGTGGTGCCTGGCCCCGGCTATGTCAACCTCGACTTCTCCGTGAGCAAGGTCTTCAAGTTTACGGAAAACACAGCACTCGAACTGCGTGGTGAATTTTTCAACATTCTCAACCACCCGAACTTCGCTGGCATCGATACTGACGTGTCGGACGGGGCAACCGTCGGCCAGGCGTTCTACACACCCGACATCGCCGCTTCCAACCCAGTCATTGGGTCTGGAGGTTCACGTCACATTCAGCTAGGGGCGAAGTTCACCTTCTAAATCGTGGCTTAGAGCCCCGGTATCGAAACCGGGGCTTTTTTTGGGTCCCGCTTTTCCACAATTTTTCATCGAGCCGTCACAATCACTTACGGGCAAATCAAGCGAATAAAAATCGAATGAATCTGGCGTGTAAACCCCATTTGTTGGGGTCATCGAGTCAGTAAGCCGCAAGATGTTGGAGTTTCCCTTAAACCCCTTGTCGTCATCTGTGAACCTTTAAGTTTGTGATTGACAATAAACGGCTTAGGCGTAAGATGTGGTCAAAAGTGGTAGAAAGTGGTTGTAACAGTAGAGGTCGTGGGCGAAATTGAAGCAACGAGAGGCGCCAGTGGACTTTGAAGCTGACACCCCGAAAAACAGCCCGAACGAGCCCGAATTAACCACGTTTCTGACCGCTTTTACCTCCCTCGTGGCCGTGGCAGTTGCCAAGACGTTAAGCGCCCCGCAGAGGGGCAAAGTTCATGTTTCGCGGCAATCATCCAACTCGCGTCGACGAAAAAGGACGGTTAAAGGTCCCGGCGGAATTCAAGCGCGTCATCGACGAGAAGTACGGCTCGCAATTCTACATCACGAGCCTGGACGGGAAGATTGCCCAGTTGTATCCCTTCGAGGAATGGGAGCGGATCGAGCAAAAGCTGGCAGGGCTCTCCACTTTCAATCCAACGAAGAAAAAGTTTCTGGATCGAGTGAACTACTGGGGGCAGATGGTCGAGATCGACGGACAGGGGCGGCTGCTGATGCCGCAACTGCTGCGCGACTCGGCGCAGATCAAGGGTGAAGTCGCCGTCACCGGCAACTTGACGCACCTGGTAGTTCGAAACCTGGAGCAGTACCGGCAAGAAATTGAGCAAGAGAAGTTCACGCCTGAGGATGAGAAGACGCTCGACGAGCTGGGCATCTAGTGGCGGAGGGTTTCAAAGACACCCCCGAGCGGGGTGGGCATGGAGCGGAAATTGGCCATGTCCCGGTTCTTTTAAAAGAAGCGATCGACTTTTTAGCCGTGCGGCGCGGCGGGACCTATATCGACTGCACGGTGGGCCTGGGCGGGCACAGCTGCGAAATCGCAAAACGCCTCGGCGCACCGGGTCATTTGATTGGCTTCGATAAGGATCCAGCGGCGCTGGAAAAAGCGCGGGAGTATTTAGTCGTTGGTCGTTCGTCGTCGGTCGTTGGCCAAGACAGCGATTGGCCGGCGATCAGGCTGATTCATGGTTCGTTTGCAGACCTTGCTAACGACCAAGAGCCAACGACCTGCGACGGGGTCTTAGCCGACCTCGGCGTCAGCAGCCTGCAGTTCGATACTCCAGCGCGCGGCTTTAGTTTTCAGGCGGAAGGACCACTCGACATGCGGATGAATCCGCAAGCCGAGTTGACCGCCGAACAAGTGGTAAACCACAGCGACGAGCGCGAGCTTGCCGATGTGATTTACGAATTCGGTGAGGAAAGGAGGTCGCGGAGAATCGCCAGAGCCATTGTCCGGTCGCGGCCGATACATACGACTGCACAGCTTGCAGCCGTGATTTCAGCCGCGGCCCGGCCAATGAAACATGAGCGAATTCATCCAGCGACGCGTACCTTTCAAGCTCTCCGAATCTTCGTAAACCGTGAACTGGACGATCTGAAGGGGCTGCTTGAAGCGGCCCCACGGATCCTGAAACCGGGTGGGCGAATCGTAGTGATCAGCTTTCATTCGCTGGAAGACCGCATCGTGAAAGATGCCTTCCGCGAAGGAGCGAAGCAAGGTCACTACCGGTTACTGACCAAGAAGCCGGTTACAGCGAGTGAAGAAGAGATCGATCGTAACCCGCGGGCCCGCAGCGCCAAGCTGCGAGCAGCGGAAAAGATTTAGGTTCTGTGGGTAGGTAGAAACGAGGAAACATGTACACCGGAAATTTAATCAACGAATTGATCAGCACCGTAGAACGCGCCGAACAGCGCATCGAGCAGGCTCGCAATGACGAGCAACAGGTCGAACGCTTCTACATGCTGGCTAATCCGGAGTTCACGCAGTCTCAGCCACTTCTCGGAGTCGCATAAATGGCCGCAATCGCCACAACCTTACAGGGCGCAGTCAAGAAGAACCGCCAACCATGCTGGAACGGTACGCCGGAGATTTATTTCGCTAAGTCACTGGACAACTCGCGCCTGGTGAAAGTGGAAGATCCAAAGCGTTCGCGCGAAATGAAGCAGTTCGGCTTCGCGCTTGCTTGCCTCTTCTTACTGGTGATGACTTACACGTGGCAGCATTTCCGCGCCATCGAATACGGTTACAAGGTCGAATCGCTGAAATCACAACGTGACGGCCTTATGGACGAGAACCGGGCGCTGCGTCTTGAGCAGGCTTCCCTACGCTCGCCGGAGCGCATCGATCAACTAGCACGCCAGCTCGGCATGCAACCGCCGCAGGCCGGCCAAATCATTCGTATGGATGCGTCGACGCTTGACGGAGGCGCGCCGGTGATGGCGAGCGCGGCAGTCTCGGTGATCTCGATCCCATAAAAGATCGCCTCGGATTTACACGGATGAAGACGGATCAGAAAATTAGAGCAAAGACTTATCGGTGAAAATCCGTGTGAATCCGTGGCTGGAATTTTCCGGCGGCCTGTAAAGCAGGCCGCCATGTTTGTCTAAGGTCGCAACGTGGCAGCCAATACAGGTCGCAACAATCTCCGGCTCTATCTCCTGGCTGCAATCCTGCTGCTCTGGTGTGGTGGCATCTGTATGCGACTGGTCTATCTGCAGATTTTCCGCTATGGCTCATTCGAACAGCGGGCGCAGCATCAGCAACAGCGAACCATTGACGTTTCGGCGCGTCGCGGCATCATCTACGACCGTGCTGGCCACGAGCTGGCGATGTCAGTGTCGGTAGATTCGGTTTTCGCTGTCCCAACTGAGATTCCCGACCTGGCCAACACGCTTTCGCTGATCTCACGCATTACCAAGACCGATCCGCGCGAACTGCTGGCAAAGTGCAAGGCGGCGAAAACCTTTTGCTGGGTCGCTCGCAAAGCGGACAGCGAAACCGCTGACCGCATTCGAGCCCTCAACCTTCGCGGTATCTACTTTCAGAAAGAATCCAAACGCTTTTATCCAAAGGGCGAATTGGCAGCACAGGTTATCGGCTACGTCGGCACCGACGACACCGGCCTTAGCGGCATTGAGCGCGAGTACGACGATCAACTGCACGGCGAACCGGGCGAAATGCTCATCTCGGTTGACGCTCGCAAAAAGTGGTTCGGTAGTGTGGAGAAGCAACCGATTCCGGGGCAGAACATCGTCCTGACGATCGACCAGCAGATCCAGTACATGGCCGAGCGCGAGCTGCAAGTTGCCATGCAGGAGACTCACGCTATCAGCGGCACAGTTGTGGTGGAAAACCCCCACACTGGCGAGATTCTCGCGCTCGCCAACCAGCCAACATTTAATCCCAATGCCACCCGCGACATCACTCCCGAGAAGTTAAAGAACCATGCGGTCAGCGATGCTTACGAGCCGGGATCGACGTTCAAACTGGTAACGATTTCTGCGGCGCTCGAAGAGAAACTCACGACTCCGACTGAAATGTTCGACTGCCAAATGGGTTCGATTGTAATCAACGGCATGCGAATTCACGACAGCCGACCGCATGGCCTGTTGTCGGTGGCCGATGTGCTGGCTGAATCGAGCGACGTCGGTTCGATCAAAATCGGCATGCGCCTGGGCGATGACCGGTTCTACAAATACATTCGCGGCTTCGGCTTCGGGCAGCAGACCGGCATCGAGCTACCCGGCGAAACCCGGGGCATGACCAAGCCCCCCAGTCGCTGGTCGAAGGTCTCTTTCGCAGCGATCTCCATGGGGCAAGAGATCGGTATCACGCCGTTGCAGCTCGCTGGCTTGATTTCGACCATGGCCAACGACGGGGTTCGCGTCGCGCCTCGCATTGTGGCGGCCACAACCCAGCCGCAGCGCACTCCGCAAACGATCGCGTTTCAGGCCCAGGATTCCCAACGCGTCGTTTCGTCGCTGACCGCCGCACAAATGCGACAGATGATGCAAGGTGTAGTCCTTCACGGCACGGGCACCAAGGCGATGCTTGAGGGCTACAGCGCGGCAGGCAAGACGGGCACGGCGCAGAAAGTCGATCCTGCCACCCATGCTTACTCGCATACAAAATACGTCGCCACCTTCGCCGGGTTCGCACCGATCAATAATCCGGCGATCACGGTCGCGGTCATTCTTGATTCTGCCGTTGGCCTTCACCAGGGCGGACAAGTTTGTGCGCCGGTGTTTCACCGCTTGGCGCAGCAGGTGCTTGAGTATTTGCACACACCGCACGACGTCGATCTGCCCGCGAACCGGAGAATGTTATTGGCCGCCGCGAAAGCCAAAGGCCAGGAAGCGGATGAAAGCTCTCCTGATCACATCGGCGATGCGCTCGAACTGGCCGACAATCAGGACACTAAGGCGCAGGCAATGCCTGCAAATCGCCCATCGCCTGCTCCCGCAGCTCCCGCGAATGCTCCGGTCGTGAATGCCGCGTTGAAGCAGCGCGAGGTGATCCCTTCGGAAGATCCGGCTCCGGCGCTTCCAGGTGCGCCGCTTCCAGCAACACCGACGCCATCTAGTGGAACCGTGATTCTGGACATTGAGGAGGGAGGCATCACCGTGCCATCCTTCGGCGGCAAGAGCGTGCGGGCGGCAATCGAACTCGCCGAAAAAAGCGATTTGGATCTGGACATCGTAGGAGAAGGACACGCACAAGTGCAGTCGCCGCTGCCCGGTGCGCGAGTTCCAAAAGGGTCCAAAGTCATGGTCAGGTTTGGAAGATAGCGACGTTGGCCGATTCAAGGCCACTATAATTCACTGCAATGACCTTCCAACAGCTTCTCAACGGGGCGGAGGTGCTTGCCCAGAGCGGCGATGCGTCTGTGCGCGGGATCGAATACGACTCCCGCCGCATACAGCCTGGGCACGCATTTGTTGCTATGAGGGGCGAGTCTAGCGACGGTAACCGCTTCATCGAGCAAGCCATTGCTGCCGGAGCGGTCGCTGTCATTAGCGATTCCGCTGCCGAAAAGCCCCGTGCAGGAGTTGCGTGGGCACAGGTCTCACATGGACGTCGCGCACTCGCGAGACTCAGCGCAAACTTCTACAAGCGGCCTGCTGAGCGTATTGCGATCACCGGGATAACGGGGACGAACGGGAAGAGCACCACTGCTTTCCTGATTGAATCGATACTCGTAGCGGCAAAGCGCAAATGCGCATTGATTGGGACGATTGAGTATCACATTGCTGGCAAAGTTCTTCCCGCGCCACATACGACGCCTGAGTCTCTCGACATCAACCGCATGCTGAACCAAGCTATGGGCAATGGCGCGACGGAAGCGGTGATGGAGGTTTCATCGCATGCTCTCGCTCAGGAGCGCGTGTACGGTATGCCGTTTGATGTCGCGGTGTTCACCAATCTCACACGCGATCACCTCGACTACCACCACACCATGGAAGAGTACTTTGCTTCCAAGCAGATTCTCTTCGATGGTTGCGGTACCGACGCCCCACGCGCTGCTGTTATTAACAATGACGACGAGTATGGTCAACGGTTGATCAAGAGCAGCAAGCGGCGCGGTTCGCAGGTCTTAAGCTACGGATTGGCGAAAGCGGACTTCTACCCACAGAACGTTGATATCGCACCGCGCGGCACCCGATTCGACCTCACAACGCCAGAGGGCATCATTCCATTGTTTTCACCGCTCATCGGCAAGGTTAATGTCTATAACATCGCCGCTGCCGTCGCGGCAGCCTGGACGAGGGGCTGCAAGGCCGACTCAATCGCGCGAGGAATTGCGAATCTGTCTCGCGTACCAGGGCGTTTTGAGCAGGTCGATTGTGGACAGCCGTTCACCGTCGTCGTCGACTACGCGCACACCGATGACGCTTTGCATAACCTCACTTCCCTTGCCCGCGAGTTTGTGCAGAGGGCGGGAAATAATGGTCGTGTCATCACAGTTTTCGGATGCGGCGGCGACCGTGATCGCGCCAAGCGCCCACTCATGGGGGAGGCTGCCGGTCAGGGCAGCGATTTTGTTGTCTTGACCTCCGACAATCCACGCAGCGAGGATCCCCTGGCCATCATGAACGACGCGATGGTCGGCTTGCAGCGTTCCGGCACCAAATATGCCATGGAATCCGATCGCCGCACAGCGATTGGTCTGGCTATCGGCAAAGCGGGTTCTGGCGACATTGTTCTCATCGCCGGCAAAG
>Ga0335069_10008637_pt1 | contig 14556 bp, 6 predicted proteins | sample Lox_Sample_11_FD_206714 | JGI IMG/M metagenome (GOLD analysis project Ga0335069, IMG submission 206714) | Soil microbial communities from Loxahatchee National Wildlife Refuge, Florida, United States - Lox_Sample_1.1 | ecosystem: Environmental > Terrestrial > Soil > Wetlands | place: USA: Florida... | reverse complement strand
TTTGAACAGCTCGCCGCCAACGTGCTGAACACCGCCGTCGATGTCATCCTCTTGGATACGACGTTCTGGGGTGGTATCCGTGCGTGCGTGAAAGCGGCTTCGATTTGCGACACCTTCCAACTTGGCATTGCCGTGCACTCTTCGGGCGAGCTTGGAATCCAATTGGCTACCATGCTGCATCTCGGTGCGGTACTACCGAATCTATCGTTCGCCGCCGACGCTCACTATCATCATTTGACGGATGACGTCATCGAAGGCGGCCCACTGCAATACGTGGATGGCGCCATCACCGTTCCGGACGGTCCCGGCCTCGGCGTGAAACTCAACCGCGACAAGCTGCGCGAATACGGTGAACTGTATCGGCGACTCGGCGGATATCCTTACGACCAGGATCCTGCGCGACCCGGTTGGACGCCGATGGTTCCAAACGACCGCTGGGCCGATCCCCTCGATGACCGGCATGTCGACATTCCGTACTAGAGGCGATTGTGAAGCGGCTTTTCTCCGCCTTCCTGTTTGTAGCCTGCATCCATGGCGAGACCGGCTACGATGCTTGGCTCAGATATGGCCGACTGCGCGACACATCTATTAAGCAATATAGAGAGACGGTTCCGGCTGCAATCGCGACGTTCGGCCGCTCAGAGCTCATCGACAGTGCGAGCGGGGAATTAGTTCGTGGCGTGCTAGGCATGCTCGGCCGGACGTTGCGCGTTGCGTCGGGCCCGCCCAAGGAAAACGCGATCGTCATCGGAACTGTGGGTGAACTCCGGCAATTCGTACCTGACATCGATGCGCCCAACCTGATTACTGATTCCTATTGGCTCAAAACCGTCGGCGCTGGCGGATTGCACTGCATCGTCATCACCGGTCCCAATGAGCGCGGCGTCCTCTATGGTGTCTTCGCTCTGCTACGAAAGATCGCGCTGGGTCACGACCTCGCCACACTCGATGAAAGGCAATCGCCTTACGCGCCAATCCGCTGGATCAATCAATGGGACAATCTCGACGGTTCCATCGAGCGCGGCTATGGTGGCCGATCCATTTTCTGGGATCACGGGCATGTTCGCCCGGACCTCAGTCGAGTAAACGATTACGGTCGTCTGCTCGCGTCATTGGGGATTAACGGCTGCTCCATCAACAATGTCAACGCGGATCCGGTTCTGCTGACAAAAGAATTCACGCCGCAGATCGCGCGGATTGCCGCGGTACTGCGGAAGTGGGGCGTGCAAACGGTCGTTTCGGTCGATCTCGCCAGCCCGAAGACTCTCGGCGCGCTGGCGACCTTCGATCCATTGGATCAGCGCACGGCCGATTGGTGGAACGTGCGGGTCGATGAACTCTACGCCCAGATTCCCGACCTCGCCGGATTCGTGATGAAGGCGGATTCTGAAGGACGAGCCGGACCTTCGGCCTATGCAAGGACGCACGCCGACGCGGCGAACGTCGTCGCGCGCGCGCTCAAACATCACGGTGGCCTTTTGTTTTATCGCGGCTTCGTCTATGACCATCATATGGACTGGACCAATGCAAAGAACGACAGGGCGCGCGCCGCGGACGACAACTTCCGCGGGCTCGACGGCAGCTTCGATGACAACGTAGTGATCCAAATCAAGCATGGCCCAATCGATTTCCAGGTTCGCGAACCCGCCTCGCCCCTTTTCGGAACGCTGGAGAAAACCAACCAGGCCATCGAACTGCAGATCACGCAGGAATACATGGGACAGGCTCGCCACATGGTTTTTCTGGTTCCGATGTGGAAAGAGGCGCTGGATTTCGACATGCACGCACGAGGAGCCGGCACCCCGGTGTTTGCGCTGGCTTCAGGAAAGACATTCCATCGTCCGACGGGCGGATTCATCGGTGTCGCCAACATCGGGCTGGATGAAAGCTGGTTCGGCAATCATATGTCGCAGGCCAACCTCTATGGATTTGGCCGCTTGGCCTGGAATCCGCGATTGAGCGCCGGTACGATCATTCACGAATGGACTCGTTTGACGTTTGGAGCCGATCCGAAGGTCGACGAAACAATCGATAGCATGCAACTCAGTTCGTGGCGTACCTACGAAAATTACACTGGACCACTGGGACTCCAAACGCTGACCGACATCGTCGGCAATCACTACGGCGTTGCCGTGGAAGCATCAGAGCGCAATGGCTGGGGACAGTGGCATCGCGCCGATGAACACAGCGTCGGCATGGACCGTACCACGGCTACGGGCACCGGCTACATCGGGCAATACCGGCCTCCTGTAGCAAAAATGTACGAAACGGTCGACACCTGTCCCGACGATCTACTTCTATTCATGCATCACGTTTCGTACACCTACAAGCTGCACTCGGGCAAAAGCGTCATTCAGTACATCTACGATTCGCATTACGACGGTGCTGCAGCGGTGGATCAATATGTTGCGGCATGGAAAGCGCTCAAAGCGCATGTGGACGATCGGCGCTACAGCGAAATTCTAGCGCAACTCGAGTATCAGGCCGGACAAGCGCAAGTCTGGCGCGATGCGGTAACAAACTGGTTCCATCGGGAATCAGGCATTGCCGACCTGAAAGGACGCGTCGGAAATTATCCCGGGCGATACGAGGCCGAGTCGATGAACCTGGTTGGTTACACCGTCGAAGGCGTCATGCCCTGGGAAGCTGCCTCTGGCGGAAAAGCGATTACCTGCCGCGAGAAGCAATGCACCGCGAGCTTTCGTTACGAAGGACCAGCCGGTTGGCGAACTCTGCATGTCCAGTACTTCGATCAGAACAACGGTGCATCGCGATTCCGTCTTTGGATCGGAAAACAGCCAGTCGACGAGTGGATTGCCGACGGGCAATTCCGCACCTCAAAGGTCGACGGATCATCGTCCATCCGAAGGACCGTTTCAAACTTCGCGTTACGCCCTGGCGACGAAATTCGGATCGAAGCAATTCCCTATGGCGGAGAGCTCGCCGCAGTTGACTACGTCGAGATCTTGCCAACTTCGAATCAATGAGTCTGCACGAAGGCGCGCTTTGTCCACCGTTCGAAATTCGTGCGAAACAGGCGCGTGACCACTTTGTGAATGTCACAATGCGTGATCTCGCGGCCATCCTGCAAAACCAACTCAAAGCTCTTCGCAAGGATCGGCGCCATCGTTCTCCGGGTGTTGCGCCACTTGTAGATCAACTGTTCCAAAATTCGCGCATCCGAGTGCTGCGGTATGAAACTGGCTCCCAGCATCTCCAACCGCTCACGCGTGATCTCCTCCACAATGGAAGGATTATTCAAAAACCACCAGCAGCCGAACGGCATCAGGTTATTGAATTTCCTAGCGATGATGCACAGTTCGTGCTGATTCTCGCGGCTTAACATGCTCACCAGAAACCGGTTTTCCGGATAATCCCGGCACAGGTTTTCGACCGCGCGCAGATCCGCTAATCCGGCCGCGTCGCCTGCGAGACGCAGCGCCGGATTTACCTGCCTGCGGACGCCGATCATCAATGCGAGCGGTACGTCGAGGTCACGGCAAGCCGGCAGGATCGCATCTGTCAACAAACGCGTCCGGATGCAATCGTCCGGGAACTTGAAGGTGTCGGGCAGCGATGCGGCCATATAGACCGCGTCCATGCGCTTGCACCAGTCGCTTACAAAACGACGAACCTCACCGAGTGCCGGACCACTCAGCTCTGAATCGGCATTGTATCCCTGCGATGCGATCAATTCGCGATGCGCTTGAAACTCGTTCACGAGCCGGTCGAGTCTCAGAGCAGAATGAAACCGCCGATCCATTGCGTGGTCTCGCGCCCAGACGTCTGCCTCGGCCGGATCGAGCGGATCATTGGTCATCACCACTGAATTGATGCCCGCAAGCTCAAAAACTCGCGCCACGTAAGTATCAAGCGTTTGCTCATCGAAGAACTCGCGCAAACACCCCAGATCTGGCGCCGATGTGGTCAATCCGAGCGCATCCAGCACGGCAATCACGCCGCGAGTTGCCTCTGACAACGGTGGATTCTCGACGAACAATGTTTTCCAGATCTGGTCCGCGCGCTGGCGTTTGGTAAGCGTCCAATAGTCAGCCGGCTTCAAGTCCGAGAACCGGAAGAACTCCGCTTCCAAATAATGATAGGTGAGCAAATCATCGATACCCCAAAGTCCAAGCTTTCCAAAACCCGGCGCGAACAGATGCGTGTGGACGTCGATAACCGCGACCTCTTTTAGGACCTCTTCGACAGCGCCTAAGATGTTCAGACGCGGCTCGCCATTCGAAGAATCAGGAGCGTTCACGGCGCTGATCATCGTTGCGTCGCTCATTCCTTCGCCCCTTTGATCCACATGAGGATCGTCGAATACTCGGCCGAGTCCTTCCCAAATCGAATCCCGCCGCCGTGCGACAGAGTCTTGGAACCTGCGATCCCTTCAGTCTCCGAACTCGAGGTCGGTTTGCGCAGTATCAGGCTGCTTTCCGGATCGGACGCGTTGACGACATTCTTCACCGTTGCCCAAGTACCGTCGAACAAGGTATGCGTCGCGTGACAATTGACACAGGCATAGCCGTCTTTGCCGCGGCGCTGCAGAATCGGCTCGACGTAGCCTCGAAAAAACGCTTCGTTCAGCTTCGCGGCGGCGGAAGTTCCCGCCGTTCGATTCGCCGCTGCGTTCAACGGGCCGACCTTCATCTGCCGTGCAACTTCGACGGCATCGGGGTCCTTCTCCACCTTCGCCGCCAGTAGTTTGACCGATTCACCGGCAGGGCCTGCAACACGATTGACATCGGCGAATCTCGTTTCCCGCACTAGGAGGGCAGCCTTCGTAGCAAGCCGGCGCAGATCCACATCGGGAGAATCCAACAGCGGCCGAACGGCCTTCGCAAATCGGTCGGCGCTCGGACCGAAAAACACGATCTGTTCAATATCGTTCCCGATGCGGTTATAGACTGGCGGCGCTGCTTTGCTCAGGTCCGACTCAAGGTCGTACACATCGCCGCGCCGCAGATTGGGCTCGGTGAGAGCATGCAGCACGGCCTTCTTTTGCAGTGCCGAACTGCCTTCCAACACGCTCGCAAACTTGTCCGCCAGACGAGCCTCCACGGCCAGCCTGCCGCGGATCGCGCGGTCTTGATCGTCTTTGCGTCCAAGAAGTGGAACCCAGTTGTTGTAGAGGTACCGCACGTTCTCGTCCGCGATATTGTAAATCGCGTCGTCGAGATTCGACGCAATCCAATCGGGCTGCGGCTTGCCCGTAGCGGCCAGAATTACATCTTCGATGCCGCTCTTGACCTTGGCATCCGGAGTCCAGAACCAAAGCTGCCAGAGCCCTTTGACCGCCTGCATATTGACGGTCGTATAAGGATCCTCGATCCGTTTCGCTAGCGCGCCGGCGTACTCCGGATGTTTCGCCAACGCTGCAAAATGAGTGGCAAACACTCGCGTTGCGCCCCAGCGTACGCGATCGTCAGAAGTTTCGAGCGCACTCAACAACTCGGCCGGAGTTGTTTCGGCATGGCGGCTGTGGGCCTGACGCATCGCCCACGCCGCCGTGCGCTGCACCATCTTGCTGGGATCGCCAAGCAGTTTCGTGTAACACGGTTCATCGGCGCCGATTCGACCGAGCGCCTCGACAGCAGCCTGCCGGATCAGCGCGTCGTTGGATTGTGCGGCAGCGTCGATTTCCTTCCGAACTGCGTCGGACGGCGTGTCCCAAACATTATCTAACTGATCCAGCACTTCCACCGGATCACTGGACAAATGCGCCAGAACCGGCGAATTCCATCCTTTCTTACGGCTGCTCAACGGGAAATAGGAACTCAGCGCCAGAATCGCCATCTGCGTTTCCCGGAACGGTGTTCGAAAGTTCTCGAACGATTGCAATGGATCCATCCATCCGCCAAACGATTGCTGGCGGCCAAGTAGATATCGAATGCCCATGGCGACTTGTGGGTTCGTTGCGGGAATGCCGGCGGCTTGCAGCGCCCAGAGCGCGTGGCCGGTCTGAAACTCGACTTCGGGCTGATCCGCCTCAAAACGCACCGACCACTGGCCATCGTGCCGCTGCAGCGACAGAATCCGTTCCGCATTCGCGCGGATCTTGCCCGCATAGCGTTCTCGATCGATATCCGCCAGCGCCAAGGTTTGGTAGCAGAGATCGATCATGTTCTTGACCTCACCAGCCGCGATCATTTCACCCAGCCGTGGATCCTTGGTCGCGGTCCAGGCGTACCAGGCGACCTCATGGGCGCTCACCAGCGGCGTGTTCCCGTTGGTCTCATCTGGTGGAAGACCATCGCGTCCGGCATAGTAAAGCTGTAAATACTTGGCGATCCCTTGATGGAATGCATCGCGCCGCTCACCGCTGACCTGATCTTCAAAGATATCGATCAGGTGCGACATTCGGCCCAGCACGTTTGCCGGCGCGGAAATCATGCGCGCCCAGACCGCGCCTTGGTCCTCAAATCCGTAAAACGGCCTCGGGTTGTTGTAGAAGCGCTCGGTGAGAAACTGCAGTTGCTGCCGCTGGACGACAGGATATCCGTTGCGCGTCGCATAAAGCTGCGCTCGCAACGGGAAATGTGTCGTATGACAGGCGACGCACAGCGATGTCTCCTGATGAACACTCGATACCCGGTCCAGAATCCCGCCGCGCCGGGGAGTGTTCGCGTGCCAGGAGTCTGCTGCGGCGAGAATGTAGTCGAGCGCCGTCCGGACCGCCACATGGGGATCCTGATACGCCGGCGGATCGTACACTCGCGTGCGCAGCTTATACTCTGGGTGATTCGCGCGGACAGCGATGTAATAAAAATCGCTGTCTCGCAGAAGGCGAGGCGTGAACTTGTTCCCCGGCAGTGCCTGAACTTCATGCGGCAGCGTCACCGGATCTTCACCGTCGAATAACTCCTTGGGTTGCCCTTCGACAATTCGATAAACGGAGACGTTGACCGGAATCTGATCGCGCTCCATCAAGTCGACTTGAAAAAAGATTAGCTTAGGGGCGCCGCCCGAGAATTTAAACTTGTACCAATCCACTCCGTTCGCATCGCTCATCAACTCGCGGCGCGGCGTGGCAGGAAGCGGAATGTACTCCGCGTCATCGCCGGACGCAAAAGTCGTCTTGCCAAGCGAAATCTCGACCGCATCCTGCCAGCGGTGGCTCGGCCAGCTCTTGACCTGCGTACTCAGCGGCCATTGATTGACCTGAAGCGTGTAGTTCCCCTTCACTTCGGCCGCCCTCACGTCGATCGTCGTTTCCCCTTCCCCGGCGCGAAACTGCACGTACCAATCAGGGTCACCGGAATGAAGAGTCTTGGAAGCCACGACTCTGTTTTGTTGGCGAAGTTCCACCAGGACACGTGATTCCCGAGTAAGATTGCCGGGAGTGTTCAGAGAATAAAGCAGACTGTACTGATGCTGCGGGGAGACTTTCAACGGAATGCGCTCGGAGCGAACGGAGCCTGATCTTGCTACAACTACCGGCGGCGCCACGGCCGCTGCGCCGAAAGATACCAGGCACGCTCCTAGCAGAATGAGTCTCACGGGAAAACGGCTTCCGTCCTTACTCTACCATTTCAACATATTGTTGTAAGCTTGAACTAATGTTCAGACCGGCCTGGAAATTCAATGTTCTGCTGCTCCTCATGGCCGTTGCGCCGACCGGGATCCCGCAAGAAAGACCGCGTTACAAGAACACCGCAGCCCCTCTCGAACAGCGTGTGGACGACTTGCTGTCACGCATGACACTCGACGAAAAAATCTCGCAGCTCATGAACGATTCGCCGGCCATTGAGCGGTTGGACATTCCCAAGTACAACTGGTGGAATGAATGCCTGCACGGAGTCGCCAGAGCCGGACGCGCGACGGTATTCCCGGAAGCCATCGGACTCGCCGCGACATGGGACACGGATCTCCTCTTTCGAGTCGCCACTGCGATTTCCGATGAAGCCCGGGCTAAGCATCACGAATTTGTTCGACGGGGAAAGCGCAACATCTATCAGGGTCTGACCTTCTGGACCCCGAACATCAATCTTTTCCGCGATCCTCGCTGGGGCCGGGGGATGGAGACCTACGGCGAGGATCCATATCTCACCGGCCGCATGTCTGTAGCATTCATCAGAGGCTTGCAAGGCGACGATCCCAAGTATTTGAAGACCATCGCCACCGCGAAGCACTACGCCGTCCATAGCGGCCCTGAGCCGCAGCGTCATACATTCGACGCTGCCATCGATAACAAGGACCTTTGGGAAACATATCTTCCTCACTTTGAAGCGGCAGTGAGAGAAGGCGGCGCTCGATCGGTGATGTGCGCATATAACAGCGTCGACGGAGCGCCCGCGTGCGCCAGTGAAATGCTGCTGTCCGAAATTCTGCGAAAACAGTGGGGCTTTCAAGGATACGTCGTGTCCGATTGCGGGGCAGTCGGCGACATCTACTTGAATCACAAATTCGCGTCCAACGCCGCCAGCGGAGTCGCCAAGGCCGTTCAGGCTGGAACGGATTTGAATTGCGGCGTCGAATATAAGAACCTTTCCTCCGCGGTTCAGAGCGGCCTCCTGCCCGAGTCCGAAATCGATCGCGCGCTACGACGCTTGCTCCGCGCGCGCTTCCAGCTAGGCATGTTCGACCCGCCGGCGATGGTCCGCTATGCGCAGATTCCCTACAGCGAGAACGACAGTCCCGCGCATCATGAACTCGCGCTAGAGACGGCTCGCAAGGCGATCGTCCTGCTGAAAAACGACAATCGAACTCTGCCACTCAGTAAATCCTTAAAGACCATCGCCGTGATCGGCCCGAATGCCGATGATGTCGAAGTACTGCTCGGCAACTACAACGGCATTCCAACCGCTCCAGTCACACCGCTGGAAGGCATCCGGCGTAAGCTCTCCTCCGCTCGTGTGCTCTACGCGCGTGGAAGCGAACTCGCCGCCGGCATGCCTGCCTTCGAGACTATTCCCACCAGCGCGCTTTTCACTTCAAACGCTGCCGATCGTAAAAGTGGACTGCAAGGCGAGTACTTCAACCGTGGCAATTTCGACGGCAAGCAACATCAACCTCGCGAATTGACCTATCCGAATTCCGGGCAGCTCGTCGGCCAGGCCTCCACGGACACTCGCCCGTTGTTCACCAGAATCGATCCGCAAGTTAGTTTTCAATGGTGGGATAGGGCGCCTCGCCCCGGCATGAACGACGACGACTTCGGCGTCCGCTGGACTGGTTATCTTTCGGCGCCCACCAGCGGAACCTATCAACTCGGCGCCATAGGTATGAACGCCTTCGAGCTTGATCTCGACGGAAAGCGCGTCGTCGACTTCAACGGCATCCACGAAGAAGCTTACCGCTATGCCCCTGTGCAATTGGAAGCGGGCAAGATGTATCAAATTCGCTTGGACTATCACGAGTTTGTAAACGACGCCAGCATTCGCCTGGTGTGGTCGCCTCCGCCGGTGAATGAACTCCCGAACGCACTCGCTGCTGCCCGCCAAGCCGACGCGATCATTATGGTCCTTGGGCTGTCTCCACGCCTCGAAGGCGAAGAAATGCGTGTCCCCGTCGAAGGCTTCCGCGGAGGTGACCGGGTCGATTTGAACCTCCCACGTACGCAGGAAGATTTGTTGAAGTCCGTTGCAGCTCTCGGCAAACCGATGGTGTTGGTGTTAATGAACGGAAGCGCGCTCGGAATCAACTGGGCGCGCGATCACGTGCCAGCGATCGTCGAAGCGTGGTATCCGGGCCAGGCTGCGGGCACCGCGATCGCCGATGTTCTCTTCGGCGACTACAATCCCGCTGGACGATTGCCCGTGACCTTTTACAAATCTGTCGATCAACTGCCGGCCTTCACCGACTACAACATGAAAGGCCGCACCTATCGCTTCTTCGAAGGCGAGCCTTTGTTCCCGTTCGGCTTTGGGCTCAGCTACACGACATTCCGTTACCAGAATCTGAAACTACCGCAACGCTCCAGCACAGGCGACGAGATCCGCCTTAGCGTCGACGTCGAGAATTCCGGCAGCATGACGGGCGAAGAAGTCGTTCAGATCTACGTGAAGTCGAGCGCAGCACATACTCCCCTGCGCAACCTAGTGGGCTTCCAGCGAATTGGGCTCCGTCCCAAGGAGCACAAGACCGTCCAATTTACGTTGACCCCACGCCAACTCGCTTCCGCGGCATCGGATGGGCGCTGGATCGCGGAACCCGGCGATTTTGAAATATCGGCCGGTGGCGGTCAGCCCAGTCCGGCGACCGTCTCCGCGAAGCTTCGTGTTGAGGGCGCAGCCAAAGACCTCGGCCGATAATCACGGTTCTCGAAGTATCATTGACTAAAACATGCTGCGCGCCATCCGTATGGGATTCGGCATGGCCATAATTGCCGGAGCGACTCCCTGCCACTATTTCGTGAGAACTGTGCCTGTCGTTCTTCTGAACGACGGAACGAATACCATTCGCCTGGAGGTATCCGCAGGACCTGGCGCCACGAGTGTCGCCTGGAAGCCTCTGACCGGCGCGCCGTTCACAGTCGGTGGTCTACGTCTTTGTACAAGCGGGCCTCAGACCATCACGCTTCGCGACGACGGCGCTAACGGTGACCTTCAAGCTGGCGACGGAATCTTCACCATCGACAATGTTCAATTCGACCCGGCGCCGGCATGCCGGGTCGTCGGTTTGCTGGCGGAATCGAACGGCGCGATGTCGGGTTTCTATGAATACAACATCGGCACGATCGCGATTTCCACTGCGGGCGGCGATACGAATCTCACCATTGCCGGCGGCTACTACACGCCTTTGGTCGTCGTCGAAGCGCAGATGTTCCGCGCGCTCGATGCGGTGACACCGATCGATTCAAATGCGCAGAGTACAGCATGGATCGTGAATGTCCGCGACGACTCTCTGCCCATCGAACGGGCTATGGGCAACTTCGGGCCTGGGGTCAACACGACATCCACGATCGTCAACCTCAGCCGCTACTTCACCGACGGCTACGATTTTCGGGGTTTCATTTCCACCACGACCACGGCATGCGACGCCGGCCGCATTCAAGGCCAGCACATCGTGGTGCGCTCCAACACCACCGGCAACGGACAAACGGCCGCGGACAACTCATCGATCTATCAGGCTGGTCCGAAACTTCTGGGAGTCACACTGCATGCGAATTTCGTCCTGGGCTCCACTGGCGTCATCTATCACGAGACGATGCATCAATGGGGAGCTTATCTTGACATCTCCAAGCTCGGCCTCAACGATTCAGGCGCACATTGGCTGGCGAACAGCTCGATCGGAGGTGCGTTAGGCGGCTGTTCCTGGACCGACAATGGCAACGGAACATTCTCCATCGCGCCGCGCTCCTTGATTGACGGAGACCTTGAGCTGTACGTCGCAGGTCTGCTTCCCGCATCCCAGGTGAACCCCGTGTACGTCGCATCGGGCAACGTGCAAGGCTGCAATGCCGGCCAAGCGGTTCCAGGTCCGTATAAGAAAACCACCATCGATGACGTGATCCGCGTCCACGGCGCGCGCGTGCCGGCCGCAGACTCTAAGATCAAGAGCTACAAATACGCGATCGCCGTAACGTCCCAAAACCGCTTGCTCTCTCCACTCGAAATGACCTATTACGGACGCATCGCGCAGCTGTGGGAAGGAAGCACCGTTGAACTCGGCAGCAGTCCACCCTACCAGTGGACCGCTTACACGCGAGGCGCATCTACGCTCACCACGATTCTGGATACCTGGACCGGCCCGCTGATTCGAGCAACGAACGTTACAAACGCCGCCAGCGGAATCGTGTCCGCCGTTTCGCCCGGAGAGATCGTCGTGCTCTACGGCACCCGCCTTGGCCCCGCTACTCTCGCAGGTTTCACCATCACCAATGCCGGACGATTCGACACGCAAAGCGGCGGCACTCGCGTGTTGTTCGATGGCATACCGGCTCCGATGCTCTATTCCTCAACGGGCCAGGCCAGCGCAATTGTTCCTTACGAGGTCGCCGGCCGCGTTGCAGTATCGGTGCAAGTTGAATATCAGGGCCTGCCTTCGCCGGCTGTCTCGCTGCCTGTCGTTTCCGCCGCGCCAGCCATTTTCACTCAGAACCAAAGTGGTAAAGGTCCAGGCTCGATCCGCAATCAGGACTTTACACTCAACACCGCCGGCAATCCTGCTTCAGCAGGCTCCGTGATCCAGATATACGGCACCGGCGAAGGCCTCTCGCAGCCGGCGCAAAGCGATGGCGTCATCACGCCCGATGTGCGCTCAACAGTGCTTCCGGCCACCGTCACCATTGGCGGCGTGCCTGCTAATTTGCAATTCGCAGGTCCTGCTCCACAAGCTGTCGCCGGGCTCTTCCAAGTCAATGCATTCGTACCAACGGGACTACCTTCTGGCCCCGTTCCACTAGTGATCAAGTTCGGGACAGTATCTACTCAATCCGGAGTCACAGTGTTCGTGAAGTGATCACGGGGCAGGTAATTCGTTGCCTACGTACAAACAACGCGTGTTGAATACAATTCGGCGTATGGATGTCCGGTTTACAATGAAACTTACCGCGTCAAAGGAGCTACCGATTGTCCATCAAGCGCCTCTTTGTTGCGGCCTCTTCGTTATTCCTGCTCGCGATTCACTTACCAGGCCAGGGACTGCCGCTTCCTTTTCAAGTAATCAAATTCCTCCCGCCTGCGGTTGACGCTTCGGGGCGTGATATCGCGTTCGGTTCATCCGTCACCGCCGATGGAGTCGTCGAGAACACGATCGATCTTTACACCGGCACAACGAAGACGCTGCCCAACGCTACTTCGGTTGGGCTATCGAGCGATGGAACACGGGTGGTCTTCACCGAATTCAACGCCTCTAATGAGAACCTGGGAAACATCAATATCCTGAACGGGGCAGTTCAGCGCTTCACCGTCGACACCAAGTCCTGCATCCTGCCGCTGTCGGCGGCGCTCTGTTTCGGATGCTATTTCCAGTGCGTGAATACGCCGCACATCACTCCGGACGGTCGCCGGGTTCTCTATTCGGTCCGCCAGGATCATCCGTTCTTCGTCACGAACCTGGATGGGTCCGGCGTCACGCAGTTGCCGATCTATAGCGGCACTCTCGCCCCTTCCCCGCAGCGTGTGATCAGCTCAAACGGCCTTGTCGTATTTACGTCCCAAGCACCATCGGGTCCAACGTTCGCGGCCAGTGCGACAGACGTGTTCATCATGAATCTCGATGGCACGAATCTTCGAAACTTGACCAACTTCGGACTCCATCCGGAGGTCTTCGCCTTGAATGCCACGATTAGCGGAGACGGAAGCGTGGTGCTTTTCGAAACCAACTACGGCGGCGGTGATGCAACGCCGGTTCACGAGAACGAGATCTGGGCGATCTTCACCGGCAGCGGCAAGAGATTCCAGCTCACTGGAAGCGCGATCGGCGCGTCAACCAGTCCCACCATTTCCGCCGATGCGAAAACCGGCGCCTGTGTTTCCGGAACGGTGATCTATCTTCTGAAGCCGCAGGAAAATCCTCCCCCGGTCGACCGGCGCACGCCAGTCTATCCCTTCGCAGTGTCTGTTCCGCAATCGCCGGTGATCAGCGACGATGGTTCCACCGTCGCGTTTCTGCTTGGACCGGACTCCACATCGCCGGCTGCCGTGTACGAAGTCAACATCGACGGCTCCAATCTCCGGCGGATCCACGCGCCGCAAGCCATCAGCCCGGGCGGTGTTGTCAGCGCCGCAACCGCGGGATCCCAGCCTTCGCCCGGAGGCTTGATTTCCATCTACGGCATCAACTTTACAAACGAATCGGTCGGCTACGCGGGCGGGTTTCCACTGCCAGACACCTTGGCGCAGATTTCAGTAATCGCCAACAACAAGAAGCTTCCGCTGCTGAGCGTCTCTCCCTGGCAGGTCAACGCGCAGGTGCCGCAGGACGTTCCTCTTCAGAGCACCAATTTCCAGGTAACGTCATCGAGCGGATCATCCACTCCCGCTCTGGCCGCTACCGTTGTCGCGGCATCTCCGGCTTTGTTCTCGTCACTCACCAGCAAAAACGGATCTACATACTATCAGGCCGCGGTACTTCACGCCGGAACCACGACACTTGCCGACGCCGATCATCCGGCTAAGGCTGGAGAGGTTTTGGAAATGTACGGCACCGGTCTCGGAGTCACTGTTCCACCGGTTCCAGCAGGCCTACCATCGCCAGGAACGCCGCCGGCGGTCGCAGCAGCGACGCCCAGTGTGCAAATCGGAGGTCTCGATGCAAAAGTGCTCTTCGCCGGATTAACGCCCGGCCTCGTCGGGCTCTACCAGATCGACATCGTGGTGCCCTCGGGGTTGCGCGCTGGGGCGTACACGGTTTCGCTCAAAACCGGCGACATTCGCATCGACGGTCCCGGATACATCAACGTGGAGTAACGGTTACAGCTTCCCTTAGTACTTTCCTACGGCAAATACCAGATCGCTTCAAGACCCGATTCGATTCATACTGATTTCGTCTCGAAGGAATACGACGTGACCAGATCCCAATTTTTTCTTTTCCTGCTAAGTGCGGCGACATGTTTCGCGCAGAATCCCGCGACATCGGTGAACGTGGACGCGAACGCCAACCGGCATT
>Ga0335069_10008635_pt1 | contig 14557 bp, 10 predicted proteins | sample Lox_Sample_11_FD_206714 | JGI IMG/M metagenome (GOLD analysis project Ga0335069, IMG submission 206714) | Soil microbial communities from Loxahatchee National Wildlife Refuge, Florida, United States - Lox_Sample_1.1 | ecosystem: Environmental > Terrestrial > Soil > Wetlands | place: USA... | reverse complement strand
AGGCAAAGGATTCTTTGCCCCAACCCAAGCCACGCGCCTAGAACGAGTTCTAATCTGTGAAACCATGGGATTTCTCAAACCCGAGCTGCCCCAGCTCGACATGGCGGAATGGAACAAGGGCACCCGCAGCGAGAAGATCCGTCCGATGGCCCGGCATTGGGCCGAGGTGGGCTTCGGCACGCCCGTCGCATTGCACCTGTTCTACGTCCTCAAGATCCTGCTCTACATCCTGGGCGGGTGGCTTTTCGCCTCGGCCACCAAGGGACTCGGCGGGTTCACCAACGTCGCGCACTGGTGGTCCGAGCCGATCGTCTTCGAGAAGGTCGTGCTCTACACGATGCTGTTCGAGGTGATCGGGCTGGGTTGCGGCTTCGGGCCGTTGAACAACCGGTTCTTCCCGCCGCTGGGCTCGATCCTGTACTGGATGCGGTTCGGCACCATCCGGCTGCCGCCGTGGCCGGACCGCGTCCCGTTCACCAAGGGCAGCGCCCGCAGGCCGGTGGACGTCTTCCTGTATGCGGCGCTGCTGGTGATGACGCTGTGGGCGTTGTTCTCCGACGGCACGGGCCCGGTCCCGGAGCTGGGCACCAAGGTGGGTCTGCTGCCGACGTGGGAGATCGGGTGGATCCTGTTGATCCTCGCCGCGGCCGGTTTGCGCGACAAGGTGATCTTCCTGGCCGCGCGCGGCGAGGTCTACGCGGCGATGGCGGTGACCTTCCTGTTCGGCGGGCCCGACATGATCGTCGGGTCCAAGGTGGTCTTCCTGGTCATCTGGATGGGCGCGGCGACGTCGAAGCTCAACAAGCACTTCCCGTTCGTCATCTCCACGATGATGTCCAACAACCCGCTGGTGCGCCCCCGGGGGCTGAAGCGGCGCTTCTTCGAGAAGTTCCCGGACGATCTGCGGCCCGGGCGGCTGTCCCGGTTGCTGGCCCACGTGAGCACCGCCATCGAGATGCTGGTGCCGCTGGTCTTGTTCTTCTCCCACGGCGGCTGGCCGACGACGGTGGCCGCCGTCGTGATGGTGTGCTTCCACCTCGGCATACTCGTGTCGATCCCGATGGGCGTGCCGCTGGAGTGGAACGTTTTCATGATCTTCGGTGTGCTGTCGTTGTTCGTCGCCCATGCCGGCCTGGGGCTGACCGACCTCAAACATCCGCTGCTGGTCGCGATCCTGTTCGTCGTCATCGCGGGAATCGTCGTGCTGGGCAACATGTTTCCGCGCAAGATCTCGTTTCTGCCCGGCATGCGCTACTACGCCGGCAACTGGGACACCACCCTGTGGTGCATCAAGCCGTCGGCCAACGAGAAGATCGGCCGGGGCATCGTGGCGATCGCCAGCATGCCGCAGGCCCAGCTGGAGCGCTTCTACGGCAGCCCGGAAGCCGCCCAGATCCCCATCTACATGGGGTATGCATTCCGCGGGTTCAACACCCACGGCCGGGCCCTGTTCACACTGGCCCACCGCGCCATGGCGGGGCAGAACGAGGACGACTACGTCATCGTCGACGGCGAGCGGATCTGCAGCACCGCGATCGGCTGGAACTTCGGCGACGGCCACATGCACAACGAGCAACTCATCACCGCCATGCAGCAGCGCTGCCACTTCGAGCCGGGCGAGGTGCGTGTCGTCCTGCTCGACGCGCAGCCCATCCACAAGCAGACCCAGGCCTACCGCCTGGTGGACGCGGCGACCGGCGAGTTCGAGCGCGGCATCGTGCGGGTCGCCGACATGGTGACCCGGCAGCCCTGGGCCGACGATGTGCCGGTCCAGGTGCTGTGGGAGAAGGCGCCGAGCGTCACGCCAGAGTGACGCCGGGCCCCGAGCGCCACGCTGGCGTGACGCTCGCGGTCTAGGCGCCCGCCCGGACCTCCCGCGCCGCGGCGACCATGTTGCGCAGCGACGCGGTCACCTCGTCGACGTTGCGGGTCTTCAGCCCGCAGTCGGGGTTGACCCAAAGCCGTTGCGGCGGCACGGCTCTCAGTGCGGCGCGCAGCGAGTCGGCCATCTCGTCGGCGCTCGGCACCCGCGGCGAGTGGATGTCGTAGACGCCCGGGCCCACGCTGTTGGCGAAGCCGACGGAGTTCAGGTCGTCGAGCACCTCCATGTGGGAGCGGGCCGCCTCGATCGAGGTGACGTCGGCGTCCAGGTCGGCGATCGCCCCGATCACCTCGCCGAACTCCGAGTAGCACAGGTGGGTGTGGATCTGCGTCGAGTCGGCGACCCCGGAGGTGGCCAGGCGGAAAGCCCCTACCGCCCAACGCAAGTAGTCCTCCTGCTGAGCGCGGCGCAGCGGTAGCAGCTCGCGCAGCGCCGGCTCGTCGACCTGGATGACGGCGATCCCCGCGGCCTGCAGGTCCACCGTCTCGTCGCGAATGGCCAGCGCCACCTGGTTGGCGGTGTCGGCCAGCGGCTGGTCGTCGCGGACGAACGACCAGGCCAGAATCGTGACGGGCCCGGTCAACATGCCCTTCACCGGTTTGTCGGTCAGGGATTGGGCGTAGGTGATCCACTCGACGGTCATCGGGTGGGTCCGCGCGACGTCGCCGTAGAGGATCGGCGGGCGCACGCAGCGGCTGCCGTAGGACTGCACCCAGCCGTTCTGCGTGGCGAAGAAACCCTGTAGCTGCTCGGCGAAGTACTGCACCATGTCGTTGCGCTCCGGCTCGCCGTGCACCAGCACGTCCAGGCCGAGTTGCTCCTGCAGCCTGATGACGTCCGCGATCTCCTGGCGCATCTTGCCGACGTACTCGGCCTCGTCGATCTCACCGGCCCGAAACGCCGCGCGCGCCTTGCGAATTGCCGAGGTCTGCGGGTAGGAGCCGATGGTCGTGGTGGGCAGCGGTGGCAGGTGCAGCCGCGCCTCCTGACTGGCGCGGCGTTGCGCCGCGTCGCCGCGGTGGGTGCCCGACGCGACGATCGAGTCGATGCGGCTGCGTACCCGCTCGTTGTGCAGCCGCGGATCGGTCTTGCGGGAGGCCACGGCGGAGTTGGACGCCGCGATCTCGTCGGCGACGGCGTCGCGCCCGTCCTGCAGGGCGCGCGCGAGCGTCACCACCTCGGCGACCTTCTCTCGCCCGAAAGCCAGCCAGCTGCGCAGCGCGTCGTCGAGACCGGTTTCCGGTTCCAGCGAGTACGGGACGTGCATCGTCGAGCACGAGGTCGAAACCGCCACTGCGGCAGCGGAACCCAACAGGGTGGCGAGCTTGCCGAGCGCCGCCTCCAGGTCGGTGCGCCAGACGTTGCGCCCGTCGACGACGCCGGCCACGAGCAGCTTGCCCGACAATTCCGGGATGCCCGCGACGGCGGTGTCCGCGCCGGCAACCAGGTCGACGCCGATCGCCTCGACGGGCGTGCGGGCCAGCCCCGCCAGGGCGGCGCCGGGGTCACCGAAGTAGGTGGCTACGTGGATCGCGGGCCGGTTGCCCACCGCGCCCAGCGCGTTGTAGACGGCCTCGGCCAGCGCGGGCGCGCCGGGGGAGATGTCGGTCACCAGCGCGGGCTCGTCGAACTGCACCCAGGGCGCTCCGCTGTCGGCGAGCAAGGACAGCAGCTGTGAGTAGATCGGCACCAGTTCCTCGAGCCGCTCGATCGGCGGGCCGCCGCCGTTGACGGCCTTACTCAGCAGCAGGAAGGTGATCGGCCCGATGACGACGGGGCGGGCGGGAACACCCTGCTGCAGCGCCTCTTTCAGCTCGGAGAGCACCTTGTCGGGGTTCAGTGAGAACGCGGTCGCGGGCTCGATCTCGGGAACCAGGTAGTGGTAATTCGTGTCGAACCACTTGGTCATCTCCAACGGTGCGACGTCGGAATTGCCGCGCGCCGCGGCGAAGTACCGGTCCAGATCGTCGGGAACCTGCGCCGCCCGGGCCGGCAGGGCGCCGAGCATCACAGCGGTGTCGAGCATCTGGTCGTAGTAAGAGAAGGTGTTCACCGGGACCGAGTCCAACCCGGCGGCGACCAGCTGAGCCCACATGTCGCGGCGCAAGGTCGCTGCGACGGACTCCAGCTCGGCCCGGCTGGTGCGCCCGGCCCAATAACCCTCGGTGGCGCGCTTCAGTTCGCGTTTCGGGCCGATGCGCGGGGAGCCGGTAACGGTGGCGGTGAATGGTTGAGAGGTCACGTTTTCGTCCTAACACTCGACCGGTGGTTCACCGCCGGCGGACGCGCAGCCGAATCCGCCGCGGTGCGCACCTGATTTCTGCAAGGTACACAACCGCTAGCGGCCACGACCAAACGCCCATTCCACGAGGCGATGAGCCGGCCGGACGCGGCGCGCCCGGCACAGCCCGCAGGTCTTCGGACTCGCAGGCGCGCACCCGGTGCTGTTCCTTGTGGCCTCTCAAAAGCTGCAGCTTCCCGGTCTGGCGACCAATGCTTTTGACGGCGGTCGTTGCTGCATACCGCTGCGGCACAGTCCCGGACTATCACCGGGTTCCCTCTCGCGATGCACGTCTAACATGCCTCGCTCCATGCCGGTACCGCGGTTGCGGCGACGGCAGACCGGCTGCGCCCGCCGAGGTTACTCCAGCAGTGGGCATGCGCCACGGTTGTGTCGCCGAGGAAAGCGGTCTCGCCTACCGACCCGCTGTCTTTTTCCGGCCGATTGTCCCGGTGGCTGAGTATTGTGTGTCCTTATCACAGCTTCGTTGGAGAAAGCCGTACGGATTTGGAAATCCAACGCGTGGCAGCCCGTGGTGTTGGCTACAGCGACCCGCGCCGGACGCCGGTCTGCCTCTCGGTACGCGATCGTGAAATGCAAAGACGTCTGTTCGGACCGCACGTAAACCTGGTGGCGCCGGTGTCCGACGCACGGATGGGATCTGTCCTTCGCGACCTTCGAGCCGCCCCGGAACTCCATGCGTTTCAGCTTTGGCTCGTCGGGTCACGCGTTCAACCCGGACGGGATGCATCGGATATTGACCTTGTGCTGTCGCCTCGGTCCGGTACCGTCCCCAGCGAACATGGTGTCGAACGCGCGTTATGGTGCTGCCGCGAATATGGCTTGTACGGCGGCAGTCCCGCCTGCGTCATCGATCCCTGTTTCCGCCTCGTTGGCCCGACGCTGGCGCAGGTTCCGCTGCGGCCCGATGCCGTGATAAAGACCGTCAAGCTTCTCTCACCGAAATTGGTGCATTTGGTGCTGCGGGGGCGCATCCGACACTTTCGCCGCGTGGGCCATCTGGCCATCGAGTTCGTCCGACGGGCAGCGGAAACCGAGTATTACGGCAAATTGCCGCGGGCGGACTTCGACGGCTCGCGCTCTCCCTACCTGCGACCGGCCATCGAGGTCATTGCCACGGCAGACGACGACGTGTCGGATGGCCGGGTCACACGCCGCTTCTCGGCGCGCGATTGTCCCCCGACCGAAGGCCGGCCGGAGCCGGCTCGCGTTGATCCGAACCGATACGGGAGCACCTCATGCCGACCGTTGTGATCCTCTCCGGCGGACTGACCGGAGCAACCATGGTGGAGAACGGGGATACCTACTATCTATGGGGTTTCACCGTGAACGTCGACGGCCAGGTGTACTGGACCGGGGTCTGGGTGACCGGGCCGGGCTCCAATGACCCGGGCAGTCTCTCGCGGGTAGAGGCTGCGGTAGTCGATCTGCTCGAATCGGAAGACCCAGAACAGGGCCTGGATGGGATAGCAGAGAGCGACAGCCTCGATGACTACGTCGACGAAAGCATGGTCGACGCCGGTGACGATGACGGCGACGACAGTGCCGTTGCCAGCGCCGACGGTGGCGACTACGGCGACTCGGTGTAATCGGTCGCCGGCATCGTGAGCGAGGAGATCGTCGTCCTGGACGACTTTTTGCCGCGACAAATGTATGACACGTTGGCCCGATTCATCTCAACCGAGCCGCTGGCCTACGGATCACGCTCGAATTTCAAGACCGATCCACATGGCCACTGGAGCCGGGATTTCGTTGCGGCGGGCCCGCATAACCTCGCCGACGTCGCCGATCTTCTCGAGACACAGGCCGGGGTGGCGCCGGTCCACGCGGCCTGGAACTTCGTGCGGGACGCTCACCTGCCCGAGTACCTTTTGGTCCGCTGCTACCTCAACGGCTACACCTATGGCACGGACGGCTATTTCCACACCGACTCCGAGCGCCCCGACGAGTGGACGTCGATAATCTATGTCAACGATTACTGGGAGCCGGACTGGGCCGGCGAAACGGTCTTCCTCGGGGCCAGCGCCGACATCGCCAAGGCGGTGCTCCCTCGGCCAAACCGGGCCGTCATCTTTCCCTCGAGCACCCAGCACGCCGGACGCGCCGTTTCCAGGAAGTGCACGATCCTGCGAAAGACGCTGATATTCAAGGCCAGAAAGAGACGGGGCGACGACTTCGAGAAGCTCAGTTTTTTTCTGCGCAAGGCTGGTGCCGCTGGTCGTAGGCATCAGACGGGCACTCTGCATGATCATCTTGTCAGGACGTTCTCGATCATGCAGGCGAAGGGCCTGGACCTGAGTGTCTGCTTCGCCGGCGGATTGCACGCAATATATGGGACCAACGCGATTGGGCCCGGCATCCTTACCCGGGACGAGCAGGCGGAGGTTGTCAGCCAGTTCGGCCAGTACGCGGAGGAGCTTGCGTATCTGTTTTCAGTGCTCGAACGCCCGGGGACGCTGGAGTCGCCGCTGGCCGTGGACGCGCAAACAGCCCTTGTCCGGCTGGCGAATGGTGATACGGTCGAACTCCCCCGCGGCACCTTCGATGACTTGAGACAGATTGAGTGCGCGAATCTGATCGATCAGGGAACCCTTGCAAGGCAACGAATCTTAGCCGCGCTATGGAGAGCCGGTGAGCCGTGAGCCGCGGTCGACCGGTCGGGCCATCGCCGCCGCCGTCTCAATCAAGGCCTCGACCTTCTTTCTTTGTTTGGCGCTGCGGGGCCGCTGCAGAACTTCTGCGAGGAGCGCCACTTGGGAGACAAGTTCACGCGGAACTTCCACGAGCGTAGGCATGCCAGCCGCGACCCGCGCGCCGTGCTCGGGCGCCAGGATGACCCTTCCCACCGCCCGCCGCCTGGAACGCAAACGATGCAGCAAGGCGCTGACGGTGATCCCCAGTCGGCCTGCGGTCACAGTGAAAGTGACCTCCCGCGCGCCGCGAACTCCCTCAACCGTCACCCGCCTGGGCGTCTCGCCTTGCGGCGCAACGCCTTCGAGGTTCCTCAGCTGTTCGATGGTTTCCAGCGGCACGCCGTCATACCGCAGCAGCACGTCGCCGCGTTCGATTCCAGCGCTCGCGGCCTGGCTGCTGGGCCCGACATTGGTGACCAGCAACCCGACGTCGCGAAATTCGTCCGACAGCTTGATCAATGACGCCAGCCCCCGCGCCCATTCGGGAGGTGATACCACGAGGCTAAGCCCCGCTCGCCTCGCGCTTCTCACGTCATCGTCGAGTCGGATCAGACGTGTCCAGTGGATGCTTCGCTCGTCCATCCTGTTTCCTTCTTATGGCGCAGTGCCGATAGTCCTTGGTGGATTCGTCTCATTGTCTCTCAAAGCGTTCTCGTGGAAGCGGAATTTTTATCCGCCACTCGCGGCATGATTGCCGCACCACCCGACCGACGGAAGGGCCCAGCCATGCCGGCGAACAGTCCAGGGCCTAACCTTTCGCGGTGGGATAGGCTTTGCGGGCGCCGGCGGTTCCAGCGGCTCACAGCAAGGGCGACGTCAGAGCATGCCGCGGCAAACACCGAGCGCCCGTCGTAAAGGTCGGACGGCATGGGCATAGAGGGCGTTTTCAGCAGCGTCGTGGGGGGCGATGGTGTCCGGGCCCGTGTCTTGGAGCTCATCGCCGACGCTTCCGCCAAGGCCGGCAGGCACGCGGTCGATATCAACGTCATGATGTTTTCCTTTACCGACCCCCTCATCGCCGACGCGCTGGCATCGGCAGCTCGACAACCGGGGCTGAACGTCCGATTGATCGCCGATTGGACTGCGCGAGGCGTTGACGGACACCAACAAGTCGGCCGGCTCGCTCAGCTTCGACTGCCCAGCCTCAGCGTGCGATACAAGAAAGATCAGCCGTATGTGTGGGATGCTACGGCTGCGCATATTCGTTGGTCGTACCGTGCCAGCCGCGGATTACTTCACCACAAGACGGTTTCCGTCGTCGTCGACGGCGAACCTTGGCGGCTCATTTGCGGAAGCTTCAATTGGACGGCCAAGGCGGTCCACAGCTACGAGAACATCCTCGTTCTGACAGACTCGACCGCTGAATGCCGCGATATCATGTCAAGGGTGGAGCTTGAATTCGAGGCTCTCTGGTCGGACGGTAGATGTTCGTTGTCACCCGATGAGGCCCAGGCTCACTACGAGTCGATTATCGACATTTATCACCGCGATCCCATGACTGCGCCAAATTCGATCGATGGCCTGGCCCATGGCCGAGATGACGCATTGAATGTATTGAATTCCCGGTATTACAGTTCCAGCGATTCCGTCCCGCATATTCTCGGAAGCGATCCGGTGGTGATCGCGTTCAGTGCGTGTCTGCCGCACGAGGAAAAAAGCCGTGCCGGCTATGCCGAGTCCAACAACAGGCGCTACATCAGCCTTCGCAGCCCCAGCGGCAGGGTGAAGCGCGCCCCTCTCACGATCACGGCCTTGGCTCTCGACGTCATCTTCCGTGCTGGTCCTGGCGAGACGCTATTGATCGCAATGCACGGATTGTCCCAACGAATTCCGGAATACGGTGCGCTCCTCGATGCCGCCCGAAGAGGAGTCTTTCTGCGGATTCTCCTCGATGGAAAGCTCGGCGACCGGGCAATCGAAAGTCTGTCGCAGGTGCTTCAGCGAGAGCCACTTCCTATCCGCGTAAAACAGGGATTCAGGATGATGCATCAAAAGTACATCGTGAACGTCAATTCCTGCACCGTCCTGACCGGAACGGCTAATCTGAGCACCGACGCGTCAGGGCGTCACTCCGAGCACCGGTTGAGGGTCATCGGGAACGAAAATTTGGCCAGTCAATTCGCGGCCGATTTTGAGATAATTTGGAACCGGGTCAAAACTCAGGTGCCCGTCGAACCAGGAGAAAAGAATTAGACGAGCCGAAGCTCGCCTAATTCAACAGCGAGGCCGCCTGCAGAAAGGCACCTCGTTAACAGGCTATCGTTCGTCCGATACGCAAGTCAATCGTGCGCTGTTGCTGTCGTGGTTCAACGCGCTGATCAGCCGGCCAGCGCCTCGGCGATCGGGACGTCACCGTTGTTGAAGTCGATGGTTCGCCCGACGGTCGAGTCGTCCGCCAGCGCCGCCGCCGCGACGAGCGCGACGTCGGCCCGAGACACTTCCCCCTTGCCCTGCCCAAGCGCGATGCTGCCGGTGGCCGGCTCCAGGGTGAGATGGCCCGGACCCAGCACCGTCCAATCCAGGTCGCTGGCGCGTAGGTGGGCGTCCGCGGCCGCCTTGGCCTCGGCATTGGGGAAGAACGAATCACCCTGTGGCACACCGTGATCCGTCCCCGCGCCGAAGTAGGACACCATCACGAACCGTTTGACGCCCGCTTGCGCAGCGGCATCGATCACCCGGATCGCCGCGTCGCGGTCGACGGCGTAGGTGCGCGCGGGGTTACCGCCGCCCGCCCCGGCGGAGAAGACGACCGCGTCGTGGCCGGCCAGCAGCTTCGCCAGCGCGCCGGTGTCGAGCCCCTCGACGTCGGCCACCACCGGCTGCGCACCCGTCGCGGCGACGTCGTCGGTGTGGTCGGGGTTGCGGAAGACTGAACTGACCTCGTCGCCGCGTTCGGTCAGGATGCGGGCCAGCTGCAGCGCGACTTTGCCGTGGCCGCCGATGACGACGATGCGTGCCATGCCTCCGACGTTAGCGTCGCACCCGCTTCTAGAGCTTCACGCGGCCCATGATCAGGTCGATGATCGGCTTGCCGGGCGGGTAGGCGCCGGTCAGCGATGCCATCGTGTGCCCGTAGTCCACCAGGAGCGTGATCCCGTTGATGCCAAAGGCGGCGGCGCTGTTCAGGAACACCATCACGTCGCCCATCTGCTCCGGGGTGTGGACCTTGGAGCCAGTCTCGTCGCGGTAGTCCTGGGCGAAGGTGAGCCAGAGGTCGGCGTTGGCCTGGGCCAGCGGGGTGTCGGTGGGACCCGGGCAGATCGCGTTGATCCGGATGCCCTTCTTCAGCAGCGGGTAGCCCTGCGTCGCGACGTAGGCGTTGACGACCTTCTTGGAAAAGCCGTAGTGGATGATGCCTTCGGATTCGTGCGCTTTGACCCACTCTTGGGCGGCCGCGAAGTCCGGCATCGCGAGGAACTCCGTCAGCAGCTCCAGGTCGTTCTCCCAGCCCATGCCGGCGACCGATGAGATGAAGCAGATCGCCGATCCGGAGGGAAGCCGGTTCTTCTCGAGCAGGCGGTCGATGAGGTGCCGGTGACCGATGAAGTTGATCGCCATCAGGTCGGTCGTCCCGTCGGCGATGCCGGCGGCCGAGAACAGCGCGTGGACCGGGCCGTCCAGCTGCTCGATCGCGGCGTCGATCGACGCGGGGTCGCGCAGGTCCACCTGGATGGACTTGGCGACGTCGTAGTTCAACGGCGCGTAGTCCATCACGATCACTTCGGCGCCCAGCTCGGCCGCCGACTTGGCCGCCGCCGCGCCCATGCCGGTGGCGCCGCCGACGACGAGTGCCCGCTTGCCGTCGTAGCGCAACCGATCGACCACAGTCATGGAAATCTCCTTCTCGTTCACTGCCAACCCGGTTCTAATTGCCCAACTGTATGGGTAACAGTTTTCTGGCTCAATACCTAGGTCCCGCGGACCGCGACGCCACGCAAAACCGTGTCGCGGACGTGCACCAGCGCGGCGCGTTTCCCGACGGCGCCGAGGATGTTCTCCGGTATCCACTGCAGGCCGATCACGCATCGGGCCAGCATCGTGACCGACGGGGCGTCGATACCGATGTCCCCTGACCGGATCCCTTCGGAGAGTAGCGATTTCATCTGCCGAAGCCGGGTGGCGTACAGCCAACCGGGGTTGGGCGTGTCCGGCGGCGACTGCCGCATCCAGGCGAGCTGAATCCTGAACTCGTCGGAAAACCGATCGAGTGCGTTGACGTTGACCCAGCTGAGCGCGTCGAGCTTCTCGATGACCGTGGCGTCCGAGCGCAGCACGCCGACCCAACCGGCCTCGACCTTCCTCCCGAAGGATTCCATGATCGAGGCAAGGAGTTCGTCCTTAGACCCGATCACCCGATAGACCGTTCCAGTGCCGAGACCGGCCGCGGACGCGATGTCCCTGATGGTCGTGACCTCGTACCCTTTGCGGCCGAACTCCGTTCGTGCCACCGCGAGGACATGGGCCGCTTTGTCACTGGCATCCGTTTCGCCGTCCTCGGCCCACGTGTCGATGACGCCCTGGGCGGCCGCGAAGGCGCTGGACCGATCCAATGCCGCATCGGTGGGCGGCCGGGCCGCCAACCCGTCCAGGATGATTCGGCACAGCAGCCCGGCGACCTGGTCGGCCGGCGACGTGTGCCGCATGACGGCGAGCCCGACCTGCAGCATTGTCTGGCAGATCCGGTCGGCCAGGGTGGGCAGGTCGATGTCGGTTTTGATGTAGCCGCTCCACCTGCCGGCGCGCAGCGTTTGCAGCATCGCCTCCCGAACAGCGTTGGGTGCCTCCTGCGTAAGCCTCATCAGCTCCGGATCATCGTTCGGCCCCTCGTAGAACGACATCTGCAGGGCGGCGCCGTGTCGCACGGCGCAATTGGCGATCGCCTTTCCCAGCTCGACGATCTTCTCGGAAGCGGGTCGCGCATCCGGTTCGTCCAGCCTCGCCTGGGCCGTTTGCCCGATGCGGTTCAGATCCTCCTGGTAGCCGCGGATCAACTCGACGAGGATCGCTTCCTTCGACTCGAAATGGTGGTACAGGCTGCCGGGAAGAATGCCTGCCGCGTCGGCGATCTCCTGCAGGGACGTCCGCAGGCCGGAGGATGCGATCAACGACGCCGCGGTTTGCAGGATCTCGGTTCGGCGCGTCCCGGAGTCGTCGTTGCCGCTGACCCGCAATGGCTCCGTTTTCGCCATGATCAGCCGCTTGTAGATGCCGACGACTGCGGATTGGCGAACATGCGCATTCGTCCTTTCGCGACGAACCAAATGTTTGTTAAGGCTATCAGAAGAGGTGACGGCCTCATTCTAGAGCGCGGGGCCATCCCAGCCGTCGCGCGCGGCCACCTCCTCGATGGGCCGCCGACGGGCCGGCCGGAAGGTATGCCCGGCGCGGAGGCGGCCCACCGGCAGCAGGCAGCCCTGGGTGTAGGTCGGCGGAATGCCGAGCAGCCGGCCGATCTCCTCCTCGCGGTGCAGGTGCAGCGTCGTGATGCAGGTGCCGTATCCGCGGGTGTGCAGGGCGAGCTGAAAGTTCCACACCGCCGGGAAGATCGAGCCGTACAGCGTCGCCTGGTGGAACGACTCGTCCCCGTCGATGCGCGGCAGGTAGGGCTCATAGCAAGGGATTACGAGCAACGGCACCCTCGCCATGTTCTCTACCAACCACTCCGTCGACGACATGAGTCGCCCCTCCGGCGTGCCGGCCGGCAGCAGGTCGGCGAGCAGCTGCCCGCCCACCCGCAGCAGATACGCCTCGCGGTAGAGCTCGGCGATCTCGGCGCGCAACGTGGGGTTGGCGACCACCAGCCACCGCCAGGACTGCTGGTTCGAGCCGTTGGCCGCCTGCAAACCGATGCGCAGGCAATCCCGGATGTCTTCGATGTCGATCGGCGCATCGAGGTCGAGCGACTTGCGCGCCGAGCGGGTGGCGGTGAGGAGGTACTCGATGTCCATCATCGATGGCCTCTCTTGGCAAGGCGCGCGCCAACTTCGGTGAGATAGCGGTCGGGCCTGCCGAGAAAACCGCTCCAGCTCAGCAGGCGCTTCAGATACAGGTGAGCATTGTGCTCCCAGGTGTAGCCGATGCCGCCGAACACCTGGATGGCGGTGTCGCCCACGGTGGCCAGTCGCCCGGCGAACGCCTTGGCCCGCAGGGCGGCAAGGTGACGTTCGTCGGGCGCGGCATTGTCGGCCGCCCAAAGCGCATGGATCACACCGCTGCGGGCCAGCTCGACGGTCTCATACATGTCGACACACAGGTGCTGGACCGCCTGAAACGAGCCGATGACCTGACCGAATTGCTTTCTGAATTTTGCGTATTCGACGGCGAGGTCCATGACCGCCCGCGCGGCGCCGAGCGCGTCGGCGGCGGTTGCGATGAGCACGTCATCGACGACGGCCGCAATGGCGTCAGGTGCGGCCGTGGCCAGCCGGTCCGCGAGCGCGCCGTCGAGGCCGACACGAAACCGCTTGCGGGTCTGGTCGATTCCCGGCTCAAGCGTGACGGAGATCCCGGCGGAGCCGGCTTTCAGCGCGAAAAGGCCTACGCCCGAGGGGTCCTCGGCGAGCACCAGCAATGTGTCGGCCGCCGCGGCGTCGGGCACGGCCGCGATCTCGCCCCGCAGGACGGTGCCGTCACCGCGGCCGGCCACCTCGACGGAGTGATGCCCGACATCCCCGATGCCCACGGTGGCGATGGTGGTCCCGTCGGCGATCCCAGCCAAAATCGTTGCGGCACTGTCACCGCCGCCGAGCCGCGTAAGCGCGCGCGCCGCGGCGACCGCGGTCGACAACCACGGGCCCGGATGCAGTGCGGCACCGAGTTCCTCGGCCACCACGCCGGCCTCGACCATCGTCATCCCGGCGCCGCCGTCTTCCTCCCGCACCAGCAGACCCGTCACCCCAAGATCGGCCAGGCCGCGCCAGACCGGCTCGTCGACGCCGGCCGGATCGTCGAGCAACTCGCGCACGTGTCCCGAAATCGGTGCTTTCTCGGCGAGAAAGCGCCGTGTGGTGTCCCGCAGCGCGACTTGTTCATCGGTGAGTTCGAGGTTCATCTGCGCGGCAATCCCAGTACGCGCTGGGCGGTGATGTTCTTGTTGATCTGCGTCGTGCCGCCGGCGATGGTCAGCGAGCGCGAGGTGAGACGGTAGTTTGCCCACGGGGCATTGGCGCCACGGGTACCGAGCACGTCGAACGCCAGGGCGGCCATGTCCTGTCCGATCTCCCCCCACACGGTCTTGGCGAGGCTGGCCGACGCGAACGGGTCGCCGCCGTGCAGCGTCGCCGAGATCGACCGCTGGCAGAGCACCTCGAGATACTTGATGCGGACGGCGATCTCGCCGAGGCGCCGCAGCGTCACGGGATCCTCGAGCGCGTCGCTTTGCGTGGCGATGTCGTCCACCAGCTCTTCCAGTCTTACCTGCATCTCGGCGTACAGCCGCGCGGCCCCGGCGCGCTCGTGGCTGAGCGTGGTGGTTGCCACCTGCCAGCCGGCGTTGAGCGGTCCGAGCAACGCATCGGCTGGCACCCGGACGTCGTGGAAAAAAATCTCGGCGAAATCGGTATCGCCGTTGAGCGTGACGAGCGGACGCACCTCGATGCCGGGCAGCGCCATGTCGACGATGAGGCAGGAGATCCCCTTGTGCTTCGGGGCGTCGGGATCGGTGCGCACGTACAGCTGACA
>Ga0335069_10008634_pt1 | contig 14557 bp, 16 predicted proteins | sample Lox_Sample_11_FD_206714 | JGI IMG/M metagenome (GOLD analysis project Ga0335069, IMG submission 206714) | Soil microbial communities from Loxahatchee National Wildlife Refuge, Florida, United States - Lox_Sample_1.1 | ecosystem: Environmental > Terrestrial > Soil > Wetlands | place: USA... | reverse complement strand
ACATCGAAGGCAGATTCACTGACTCGAAGCTGTCATACCTCGCTGTCTCGAAATCGGGAGAGTGAACCTGGTCTCTCCGAACAAAATACAGGCGACGTATGACGCAAACGGCAATACCCTCTCCGACCCCTCCGGCAAATCTTACACGTGGGACTTCGAGAACCGGCTGACTCAGGCAATCGTGCCGGGCAGCAACGGCGGTACGACGACCTTCAGGTACGATCCCTTCGGCAGGCGCATCCAGAAATCCGGCCCGCTCGGAACTACGAACTACCTCTATGACGGAGTCAAGTCCATTGAGGAGATCGATCAGAGCGGGAACATTCTGGCGCGTTACGCACGAACCAAGAATGTGGACGAGCCACTGAGTGAGTCGCGATCTGGAACATTGAGCTACTATCAGCGAGATGGAGTTGGCTCGGTTACATCATTGAGCAACTCATCGGGTGTCCTCGCCAACACATACACGTACGACAGCTACGGGGAAGTAGCCTCGTCAACCGGCACGCTCGTCAATCCGTTCCAGTACACGGGGCGCGAGTTCGACTCCGAAACTGGCATCTACTATTACCGTGCCCGCTATTTTGACCCGAAGGCGGGGCGGTTCCTCAGCGAAGACCAGACTCGGCTCCGGGGCGGAATTAACTTCTACGCCTACACTCGGAATAGGCCTGTGCTGCTAACTGACCCTTCGGGCCATCAAGCGGGATGCCCGCCTCAGTCGCCCAATTGCGTCCCTACCGACCCGGACGCGCCGTACCAAGGATCTGACGGACTTTGGTACAACACGCTGGACTGGAATGGCCAGCTGGATCCTGCACCGTCTGTTCCGGATGATGGGCCGACTCCTCCGTCACCGGCGCCGTCTTCGCCGTCAACCTGCCCTAAAAAGAAGTGTGACTTGGTTAATACGATTGCCAAGACATTGACTAAGGAGCTGGTGGGGCACGAGGTAATAGACTATGCGTTGGAATCAGAGTGGGTAACGGACACTGCATACTCTGTCTCGGTCGCCGTAGCGGAGGACGGGATCCCAATCTTAGGGCAGCTTATCCTTGTGTACGAAGTAGCACACACTGCTGGCGACGTGTACGTGGAGTATCAGGAATGCAAAGACGGGGGTTCCTAGGGGTAGACCAATGAGCCGATGTTCATCTTGTGGGGTTGATTTGCCAGGACATGAAGAGGGGCTCTGCCAGAAGTGCGCCAGGTACGGGCCATTGGTCGCTCCACAGGACAGCTTCCGAAATAGTTGGACCACCTACATATACTTGCCGCTTGGCATACTTGTGTCTTACATGTTTGTTACGTACGTGCCAGCCCCTGCAGCGGTAGGCGTCCTCCTGGTGGGCCTTGTGGCCATTTGGTATCTTTTTTGGGGGGCTTACTCGAAAAGACCAAGAAAGAGATATAGAACACCGCAGGAAACCTTTTGCCTTATTCTTGGCCTCTGCTGTGGCGGGGTGTGGAAGATAACTGGCGCGGAGGTCTGGGGAAGGCTCGCCATAGCATGCATAATTGCGGCTGGCGGCTATCGGGCTTTCTACAGAGTCATCGATCGAATCAAGATGGCTGCGGGTGGCCCAGGCCCCAAGGAGAGCTAAGGTCTGGGCTCCGATTCCGCTGCTGGGCTGTGCTGAGATTCCTGTCCGCTGCACTGCCGATCCGCGCACTGATCCCCACCCGATTAACTGCCTGATCGGTCCTGACTCCGGGGGTGGAATCCGGGTCCGGTTCCGGACCCAGGAGTGTGCCAGTTCCGCCACGGTGAGGGTGACGTTCTTGCCCTCCCAAAGTGCCGTGCCGGGGTTGAGGGTTGTTTAGCCGTGCTGCGCACGGGGAGTAGGTATGACACTCCACCCCTGAAAGGGTGCTGCGCGGTAACCTTCGGTTACCGTGGGCGAACCTGTTGAAAGCAGGGCAGCTAAAGAAAAAATCCCGCCGTCAGGTTGCTGTGCAGCAACCTGAAGTTCGCGCAGGCGAACTTGTTGATTCTGAAGCGCGGCTGCTAGTCTCGGCAGTGATGGCGAGAGAGGAAGCCGGGAGATGGTGAAGCCGCCGCTGCGCAGGAAATCCATCGGATTCAAAGTCAGCGAGGAAGAATACGCGCAACTGGAAACAGCGGCGCGGACGAGCGGGCGGACGCTGGGCGAGTGGTGCCGCGAGGTGGTGTTGGCGAGCGCCAGCGATGCAGAGAGACGCGATCCGGCGCTGGCGGAAATCCTCGGAGTGCGCCTGCTGCTGGTGAACGTGCTGGGACCTGTGGCGGCGGGGGAGAAGGTGACGGCGGAGAGGTTCAACCAACTGCTGGACCAAATCAGCGAAGCCAAGCACCAGCTCGCGGCCAAGTTGCAGCAGCAGGCGCGGGAGAAACCGCAGCCAGAAAAACCCAGCGGCGGGAAGCGGTGATCCCATTTTTTCGCTGAAGAGTGTACGGAGCGCGGGAGCCGAGTCAAGGGTCTGCGCTGCGCTCCGATGAACGCGGCAAAGAACGCCGCGCCCTTGACCCGACTTCCTCTCCGCTCCTGTCGTGCTTCCAGCTAGGAAAAAATGAGATGGAAAAATGGGGCGTAGGGATGGGCGGCGAGCACAGCGGGCTATCGCCGTTTTCGTGTTCGTTTTGCCGGTGCGCTGCGTTTCGGTTCGGGAATCTGCTTCCCGTCCTTGAGGAGCTTCTGCAGGGCGTCGTTGAGTTGCTGTTCGAGCTTCGCTTCGTCCAGAGAGTCTGTGTGTCCAATGCGCAGGACTGTTTCTTCGCGAAACTCGTTGCCGCTATGAACACGACGCACGATCAGTTCCAGCGGATGAGAGGGATGATCCCCCTTCCTGATCCCTTCACTTCTGGCCTTGATAATCGTGGCGATCAGGTTAATGACGCTCGTTGCCAAACCGACGCCTGCCGCGATGTACACCAACAACTCGGGTCCGCTTTCATGTTCTTCAAAAGCAAAACTGGAGTCGCCAGGGGACAGCTTGCGGAGGCTCTGGTCGATCAGTTCATAAGCGCGCGGCGAATGCTCGCGGTGAAAACATCCTGAGGTGATCCGCACTTTAATGGAAACGGCCGCTTCGCCCGGTAACGGTACTCGCTCGGACTCGAAATGACGCATACGTCCGCGAAACGTTTCCTGCCAGCCAGTGTCCACAGTGCTACCTCCGAAGGGAAACTCTTCTATGGGTGGGCAGAGTTAAAGTGACCGTTGCCGTTGGAAGCCACCAGCGAGTTAATCAAGCGAATGACGGCGCGCTGATCGCGTTCCGGCAACGACGCCATGCGCTGAAATCTTTTCCAAAGCCGCCGCTTCTGTGGGTTCTCCTGATCGAGCTTCGCCGGTTTCGCGCCGAGCAGTTCATCGGTGGAGACGCGAAGAGCACGAGCCAGAGGGATCAGTGCCGCCGCAGTTGGAAACTCCGCCTCTGTTTCGTAATAAGAAATCGCGCGCTGGGTAGTCGCCGCCGCCTTCGCTAGCTGAATCTGAGTGAGGCCGCGTGCCTGACGGAGTGCAACCAGGCGCTTGCCGAAGGCGGTCTGTGCTGGTTTCTTGGCTGGCATCTCAGAGGCGATTGTAAAGTCCACTTTCAGAACCTCCGTTATTACGTTGCCAGTATAAACGTAATGCGTATATACTCGCGAACAGTTTTAGAGAACCACAAAAACACACAATCCTCTTGACAGGTTTTCCGAGGAACCCGGAAAACGGGAGGAAAGGAGGCGAGAGCCGATGCCCTATGTTCCGCCGGAAGTGAAAGAGCGGCTCAAGCGGGAAATCTCGGTGCAACGGCTCGCCGAGGCGCGCGGCATCCAGCTACGGTCCAGCGGCAAGGAACTGATCGGCCTCTGTCCTTTCCATAAAGACACCAATCCGAGCCTCAACATCGATCCGGTAAAAAACGTCTGGCACTGCAAGGGCGCCTGCGGCGAAGGCGGTGACGTAATCCTGTGGGTGATGCGTGCCGAAGGCGTGAGCTTCAATCACGCCGTGGAGATGCTGAAGCGCGACTACTTTCCTTCCGTGCGCGGCATCGAACCGCCGCCGCGAAAATCCACAACGGTGAAACTGCCGCCGCTCATCGAGCATACGGCCAACGACAAGCGATTGCTGGAAGCCGTGGTGGAGCACTATCACGAGACGTTGAAGAACTCGCCCGAGGCGCAGCAGTATCTCGTAAAACGCGGCCTGCAATCAGCGGAGATGGTAGAGCAGTTCCGTTTGGGCTTTGCCAATCGCACGCTGGGTTACCGAATGCCTGAGAAGAACCGCAGCGTTGGCCGAGAGCAGCGCGGACGGTTGCAGCAACTCGGGGTGCTGCGCGAGAACGGACGCGAACACCTGCGCGGCTCCATCGTGATTCCGATCTTCAACCTGGAAGGCGAAGTGGTGCAGATGTACGGGCGCAAAATCGCGCCGCGCCACCTGTTGCGCGAGGACACGGCAGAACACCTGTACCTGCCAGGTCCACATCGCGGAGTGTGGAACGAGCCAGCGCTGATCGCCTCGAAAGAAATCATCCTGTGCGAAGCGCTGATCGATGCGCTGACGTTCTGGTGCGCCGGCTATCAGCATGTGACCACCAGCTACGGCGTGAATGGTTTTACTGACGAGATCAAAGCGGCGTTTCGGAAGCACGACACAAAAAGAATTTACATCGCCTACGACCGCGACGACGCGGGCGAACGCGCCGCACGGAAACACGCCGAAGAACTGATGGGGATGGGTATCGAGTGTTTCCGGGTGCAGTTTCCGCGCGGCCAGGACGCCAACGAGTTCGCGCTGAAGCAGCAGCCTGCTGCGCACTGGCTGGGCATGTATCTGCAGCGCGCGGCATGGCTGGGTAAGGGCCAACCGCCCACCGTGGCGATGATCGAACCGCAGCCAGCGCCAAAACCGCAGATCGAGGAGGAAACCATCAAACCCGCGGCCGAAGAAGAAATCCCGGAGCCAGTGACGACGCCGGCGGAAGAAAAAATGCCCGAGTCCGTTCCTCCCTTAGCAGCTAAAGCTGAAGAAGCAACCACGGCAGCTAAAGAAAAAATCTCTGAATCGATCACAACCACAGTGAGTGAGGAACCCGTTTCTTCCTTAGCCGCGCCACTGCCGATAGCGCCGCTCCCGACGGGGACCGTGGTGCCCGTCCGCGATGTGCGCATCGAAGTCTCAGGCGAGACGGTGTACGTCACGATGGGAGAGCGGCGCTATCGCATCGTGGACCTCGGGAAGAACACGGCTCCCGGCGTGCTGCACGTGAATGTGATGGTGACCAGCACCAGCACGCGCGGAGAAACACGCTTGCACGTGGACCGGTTCGATCTGTACGGCGCGCGTCCGCGCTCGCTCTTCGCCAAGCAAGCAGCGAAAGAACTCGGCCACAAGGAAGAGAGTATCGAGCGCGATCTGGCGCGTCTGATCCTGGAGCTGGAGGACCTGCAACGCGAGTGGCTGGAAAAGACGCTGACGCCGCAGGAAGAAAAACTCGAGATGACGGCCGAGGAGAAATCGGCCGCGCTGGAACTGCTGCGCGATCCGCGCCTGTTGGAGCGAGTGCTGGAGGACTTCGAGAAGTGCGGCGTGGTGGGGGAGCAGACCAATAAAAAAATCGGCTACCTGGCCGCGGTGTCGCGGTTGCTCGAAAAACCGCTGGCTATCGTGGTGCAGTCGGCATCTTCGGCGGGCAAAAGCTCGCTGATGGAAGCCGTGCTCGACTTCATGCCGGAAGAACAACGCGAGAACTACACGGCGATGACGGGGCAGGCGCTGTTCTACATGGGGCAAAAAAATCTCAAGCACAAGATCCTTGCCATCTCGGAACAGCAGGGAGCCGACCGCGCCAGCTATCCGCTGAAACTGCTGCAATCGGAAGGCGTGCTGAAGATCGCCTCGACCGGCAAAGACCCGGTGAGCGGCAAGCTGGTGACACACGATTATGAAGTCGAAGGCCCGGTGATGTTGTTCCTGACCACTACGGCTCAGGACGTGGACGAGGAACTGATGAACCGCGCGATTGCGCTAACGGTGAACGAGGACCGGGAGCAGACGCGTGCAATCCACCGGCGGCAGCGCGAGGCGCGCACCATCGAAGGGCATCTGTTGCGGCGCAAACGAGCGAAACTCATCAGCCTGCATCGCAACGCGCAGCGTCTCTTGCGCCCGATCACGGTGGTGAACAACCACGATGTGGGCGAGTTTCCCGATCACATGATGCGAGCACGGCGCGACCACAACAAACTGCTGACACTGATCGAAGCCATCGCACTCTTGCACCAGCACCAGCGGGAGATCAAAACGTTTGCCGATGATGGCGAGACGCTGGAATACATCGAGGCCACCGAAGGTGACGTGAAACTGGCGCAGGCACTCGCCGACCAGGTAGGGCTCAAGCCATCGCTTGACGAACTGCGCCCACAAACCCGCAAGCTGCTCGCGCTGATCACCGAGATGGTTAAGGCCGAGTGTGAGCGCTTCGAGATCGCGGCGAGCCAGTATCGCTTCACGCGGCGCACGGTGCGCGAGTACACACGCTGGGGCGACACGCAGTTGCGGCAACACCTGAAGCGCCTGGAAGAGATGGAATATCTCGTGGTACGGCGCGGCGGCAACCAAGGCCAGTTGGTGGTCTATCAACTGCCGACTTCAGAGGAGGAAGCGAATCATAGCTCTAACTTCGCGGGGGCAAATGACGACTTCGCGGGTGGGGTGCGGGCACTTCGCGGCCCCGAAAAAAATGGCGCATCGCCAACACTCGAAATGGTTTCGGCTGCAACTTCGCGGCTTCGCGGAAATGCATATAGGGGGGCCGAGGCCGCAGGCGTCCCGCAGAATGCAATCGTAGCCGAAGGCAAATCGAACGGCCACGGTCCGGCGCGACACGCAGGGATGAAGTGATGGCTCGCGTCAGCAAGCGTCGTCATCCGCACCTGGAGCCGCACTCGCCGCTGGGTCGATTGATGGAAGAGCATCTGGAATGGCTGCTCATCAACAACTACTCGGAGGACACAGCCGATCACGCGCGTTGGGCTATCGCCGACTTCATTCGCTGGGCCGAGTTGCGCGGCTTGCAGCATCCGATGGAAGTGACGCGCCCCATCCTCGAAAGCTACCAGCGGTATCTCTACTACTACCGCAAGGGGAACGGACAGCCACTCACGTTTCGAACGCAGCACTCGCGGCTGACGCCAGTTCGCCGCTGGTTTCGCTGGCTGGTGCGGAACAATCACATCCTGCACAACCCTGCTTCTGATCTCGATCTGCCGCGCATGGAGAAGCGCCTGCCGAAGACGATCCTCAGCGCCGATGAAGTGGAGCACGTCATGGTCGTGCCGGACATCAAAACGCCGGTTGGTTTGCGCGACCGCGCCATGCTCGAAACCTTCTACTCAAGCGGCATCAGGCGAACCGAACTGATCCGCCTCAAGCTGTACGATATCGACCGCGAGCGCGCCACGCTGACGGTGCGCCAGGGCAAGGGCAAAAAAGATCGCATGATCCCGATCGGCGAGCGGGCACTCGCCTGGGTGGAAAAATATCTGCGCGAAGCGCGGCCATTGCTCGCCGTCGAACCGGATGATGCCACGCTGTTCCTGACGCAGTACGGAGAGCCGTTTCATCCCGACGCGATGAGCAATCTGGCGCGTGACTATATCGCGCAGGCGAACCTGGGAAAATCCGGTTCCTGCCACACGTTCCGTCACACCATGGCAACGCTGATGCTTGAAGGCGGAGCCGATATCCGCTACATCCAGCAGATGCTCGGACACGCCGAACTCTCGACCACGGAAATCTACACGCACGTGGCGATCCGCAAGCTGCAACAAATCCACGCCGCCACACATCCCGGCGCGAAGCTGGAGCACAAGAAAACGGCAGTCACGAATGATGCCCACGGCCAGAGTGACGACGAGAGGGCTGCACTGCTGGCCGCGCTCGAAGCGGAAACTGAAGACGAATAGCACGGGCCTGTAGTACCTCTCCGCGAGTCCCCAAAGTCACTTCTATGCGCTCGCCTTGCTGACTACAATCAGCAGTGATGCTGCCCGCAGCTGAAGAACGAACCCCGGCTCTCACGAGTGGTGAGGAGACTTTTTCCTTAGCTGCCGGTGTTGCTCTTGCTGCGCTCGAAACGCACCAGGGCCCACACGCGGCTCAGGGCAAAAAAACGCATCAGGGGATTTTTTCTAAAAATCGTGCACTTCGCGTCGGCGAAATCTGGGTTAAGTGGTCGGGAACGCATCAGGATAGAAAGTGCTCGTGGTCGAAAACGGTGTCAGGGTCAGCATTAGACAACAATGGGAATACCCTCGCCGACGCGCAAGGCCGCAGCTTCACGTGGGACTTCGAGAACCGACTGGTCCAAGCAATTGTGCCCGGCCAGAACGGCGGAACGACGACATTCAAGTACGATCCCTTTGGGCGTCGTATCCAGAAATCCGGTCCGCTTGGCACCACAAATTACCTCTATGACGGCCCCAATGCGGTCGAGGAGGTCGCTAGCGGCGGCAGCGTTCTGACTCGCTATGTACATGATCGAGCTGTTGATCAGCCACTGAGCGAGCTACGGTCAGGAACGAATGAATACTACCAACTCGACGGGGTTGGGTCCGTCGTCTCGCTCAGCAACTCAGCTGGCGTGCTGAGCAATACCTATACCTATGACGCATTTGGGAAGCTGACTGCGTCCGCCGGCACATTCAGTAACCCATTCGAGTACACCGGTCGCGACTTCGATCCGGAGACGGGCCTGTCCTACTACCGAGCTAGGCACTATGATCCTGGCGTGGGGAGATTCATTAGTGAAGATCTAATTGGCTTCGGCGGCGGCATCAATCGGTACGCATACGTAAGGAACGAACCGACGACACTTGTTGACCCGTTCGGGCTGGATTCAGGCCCTTGGCATCCGCCTGCTGGTGTCAAGACGAAGTGCTTGGACACTGATACCTGCCAGGTTATACAGGGCAAGATGTGGTTATTGGAGCGGATGATCGATTCTCACGAGGGATGGGACTTCCATATGCCCGCTCCGAGAGGGGGCGACCGCCATTCGAGACCGAGGCCTGGGAATCCAATGGGTGAGATCGGCCAGCTATACAAGCAATGGTTCGACTGCTTTAACCTTTACAAGGAAAAATGTAAGGACAACAAGCCTTGCGACAAGACTCCAGTACCGGAGACCGCACCGAAAACTCTACCGCTGTTGCCAGTACTCCCGCTGATCGAGGAAATCTTGGAGGGGTTGGCGTTTCTGTGACCGACAAAGCGCCAATGTAACGCGCAGCAACGTTTCTAATGACGCATCACCTAAGCTGCTCTAAATTACCGTACGGAGTGATCCAGTTCAACGACCTTTGCGAAAGGAAGTTGTCATGTTGGATGAGATAGTGAAGGAACTCGAGACATCTCCCAATCAAGGTGGAAGTGTTCCGTTGGCCCAAGTGCGGAACTGGATGAATAGCGACGATACCGACACATTGGGGGCCACCTACGGATTCCTCTCGAACGCGGGGCAAGTCAACAGGGTCACTCCGGCGCTCGAATTCGAGGAGGTTTTCAGTTTCATGTTGAAGTATTTCGAATACTGCTTCAGAACGGACCCGAAGAGTCGATGGGCCAACGGCAGATATTCTGCCGGCTGGGATCTGACTGGCTGGTTCACCCAGATGTGGGACGAGAAACGAGATAGAAAATACTTCGAAGCGATAAAGTCGATGCTAGGAAAGTTGTACGTAGAGGGAGACGCTGGCCTGAAGGGTTGTATCGAGGATTCCGTAATCGAACACTTGTTTGAGAGAAAACCTATTCGGAAATTCTTCGATGACTGGCAGGGTGATCCGGACCTTCGCCCCGCCTACGAGCAGGGAAAGGCGTGGGTCGATGGCGGAGGCAAGAGTCCGCTGACGGAATCGCGTGTTCCGAGGGGAACCTAACGCTCCAACCTGGGAGATACAAGAACGGAGGGTCCGAACCCATTTCTTTCTCGCCCCAAACCGCTGAGTCCTCGGATCTGGCTACGATGCGCCTGGATACAGCTACGACACCTGTCCTCACAGTTGCTAATGACAACAATGGGAATACGCTAGCCGACGCCCAAGGCCGCAGCTACACCTGGGACTTCGAGAATCGCCTGACCCAAGCGATCGTCCCCGGCACAAACGGCGGAACAATGACCTTCCGGTACGATCCGTGGGGAAGGCGCATCCAGAAGTCCGGCCCACTCGGCACCACGAACTACCTCTATGATGGGAGAAGCCTAGTTGAGCAGGTCGATCAGAGTGGAAATGCGCTCGCGCGGTATACCCAGAGCAGACAGATCGATGAGCCATTGGCGCAATTGTGGTCGGATACAAAAAATTACTATGATGCGGACGGACTGCAATCGATCACATCAATCGCCAATTCAGGTGGCTCGCTTGTCAGCACGTACGCCTACGATGAGTTCGGCAACATCGCGAGTTCCACTGGCAGTCTTGCCAATCCCTTCCGCTTTACGGCGCGTGAATTTGACCCTGAAACCGAACACTATGGATACAGAGCACGCTACTATGACCAAACTGTCGGGCGGTTCGTCAGCGAAGACCCGCTGAGGTACCCCGATGGAACCGGATTTTACGTCTACGTAAATAACAGTCCTGTCAATCTCTTCGACCCGCTGGGACTGTGTCCGTGGGAAATTCATCGCAGGCGTCTCCGAGGACTTCCGGGCCCAATCGCTGATCCGCTCAAGTCGATCACTACTACTTTTGGAACACAGAGACGGGAGAAACCGTCGGACTCGGACCAGCCTCTGGCATGGGATTGTTCCGTCCTGTTCCTGGCCAGTGGGAAACAAACGAACTGCCTTCCTCCTTGGACTTCTTCATGGAAGTTCCTGATTGGCTCTGCAACTGCGTATCCAACAAGATTAGGAATCGGGGCAAACCGCCTAACTACTGCGTGCTTCATGGCAAGACAGACATTAATGGTCCGTGCACCAACTGCCTGGGATGGACCAACAATGTCCTGCAGAGTTGCTATAACGACCAATATCCGAACAGGTAGGAGACTTTATGCGATCGCACATTGGCAGACTGATCTGGGTGCTACTCACGAACGGCGCATTGATTTGTCTCACAGTCTTGGGTTACTCGCACGAGGCGAATCTCCAGCGAATGCTTTACCCGGAGCGGGCCGTATCCCTTTTCCATCTGGTCTTAAGCGATCCTTGGGGCATCGTCGCCGTGACGGCACTGACGATCGGGATCGTGTTCGAGGCGACGTGGTCGAAAGGAGGTGCTGTCGTCAATTGCGCTTACTACGTGGTCGCTGTGGGAGCGGCTCTCTGGGGCATTTGGAAGGACAAAGGTCTCGTGCCCTCCGAGCACGTCACTGCGGGGCTGGCGTTTTATCTTCTGCCGGTTTCCGTGATCGCACTCACCGACATTTGGCTCTACAGAAAGGAGCTGCCGGGCCTTACACCAGCGACTCAGTGAGCCGGGCATGGTCGCAACCACCAATTACCTCTATGACGGGCCCGACATCATCGAGGCGGTAGATACCGCGGGAAATGTATCGGCCCGGAATACGAAGGGGCCCGGGATCGATGAAACGCTGGCCACACTTCGAAGCGGCGCGACCTCGTACTACGACGCTGACGGTTTGGGGTCCGTCACTTCCCTAAGCGATAACGCCGGTTCGCTCTCCAACATTTACACCTATGACTCCCACGGCAAGCTGATTTCATCCGGCGGAACGCTGGTCAACCCATTTCAGTATGCGGGTCGAGAATTTGACGCAGAGACTGGTCTTTACTACTACCGTGACCGATACTATGACGCCACCACGGGACGGTTTCTAAGCGAAGATCCGCTGGAGTTCGAAGGCGGCGACGTAGACCTCTATCGCTACGTGGCCAATGACCCGGTGATGTACATCGATCCCGATGGTCTCGGGAAACTTCCCGGAGATCCTTCGGGGTTGGGTCCGCAATGGACTCGCGATCCGACTCACCTCGACCCTAATGGCGAGAGGTGGCGAAACCCGAATGGGGATTATCTTGATTTTCATAGAGGGAGGCCGGGCCAGCCTGGAGAGAGAAGTCGCGACCACTGGCATTATAACGGGTGCAAAAGGCACTTGAAGCCCGGCGAGGAAGTGCCCACCGATACCGAACCAGCTCCAAAGCCACAACCTGACCAACCAAAGGCCCCGGATAACGCTCCCAAAACTCCGACTGAGCCGAGCGCTGGTCCCAATCAGCAGCAGACGCAAAACGCCATTGAAGCTACAGGTACAGTGGGGACCGTACTACTGATCCTCTACTATTTGTCAACGATTGCTAATTAGATAGACTCTGCGGAAGAGCGAATCTAGAACAAAGTTTGAGGCTGACGGTGCAATTAATCGAAATAGAAAACTCGCTGCCGAATGGGTTTCACGACGCCATTCTCGAATCAGTCGAGGTGGACTACGTATTTAGGCGGGTAGAGATCAAGCTACGGCTCTGGACCGGGGATCCAGACGCCTCAAATGAAAGCGAAAAAGAGGCGTATAGAGAGGCCCATTTAGAGCTTCTTGGCCTGGTTTACTTCGTGATCGAAGGTCCCGATCCGAAATCCAAATATCCGGAGACGAAGGGCCTATGGATAGATGGAGGAGAGGTTAAGTCTAACTCGGTCCCCACAATGCCTAGTCCAATCGAGCAAGTACCGCCAGGTACCTTCAAGTATTGGTTTTTCGTCAGGGATTGGAATTCATTCATTCACTTTGCTGCGCAAGACGCCCGGTTGCAGTGGTCCTAATAGAACTAAAGTCCGGTTCGCTCGGCACAAATTACCTAATTGGTAGTGCCGAGCGGGGGATTCGGAGACAGGGGAATTCCCCTATTTTCCGCGCCCTAGCGGGCTGGGAAACACAAGGACCGCATCTCGGATTGATCTGCCATCAAACAACGAAGAGCCGGTCTATGAACTACTAGATTCGGCACTGAACAGCAGCGCCCTTTGGTGCGGCCTCACACAGTGCTTTCTGGCGCAGTTCATCGTCAGTCGCACTGCCGAGCTCAGGTGTGAGAAAGACGTGCTTGCCTAATGCATTTGCGATAGACATCATCAGATGAAAGACAGCCCCAGCTTTTTCATCAGAATCTACGTCCTCGGGAAGAACGTCGAGTCTAATCTGGTTCGCAGCCTCGAGATGCGAGTTCAACGTAAATCCTGGCAGCATGACCTCCAGCATCACGGCGCTAATCTCGCGAGCTTTCAGTATCGACGATGCACTTGGTAGAGGCTTTTGATCACCGTCTTCGGAATAGGCGACGAGAAATTCACGTGACACATAGTCCAAGAGTCGCTGCCAATCAGCCGCATCCACGTCGAAGACTGTGACAAAGAGGAGCGTGCCCTTGTCGGGTTCGAAAATTCTTTTATACTTGTCGTTCCTTGGGGCCATTTAATCGCCGCTTTAGGGTCCGATGAAGCCTATCCAGTTACCATCTAAACTCCACCGAGCACCGATTCCGTTTGGCATTTGAATTTCCACGTAATTTCCCTGCCTAGAGCTATACCCAGTTCGACAGTTGCTCGCAGGATTAGTAAGGATGTCCTCCACGATCTCTTGAGCGGCATTATTCCACGCACTCGGAGGACCCTTTACAGTCGGAAACCCCTGACCTCTTCCCGAGTGGCTCTGCAGTCCGCTACCAGCGTTCGATATAGGTCCACCCTTGAACGGTTGAGAGGCGCTATTCGCATATTTGTCGAAATTGTTGGGGTTGCAAGGGTCTTTCGAGCATCCACCAGGATTCGCCGAAGCTGGTGATGAGCCAGAGCTACCACCGGGAGCAGCCCCAGCGCTCGGAGAACCGCACCATCCCATTGCCGCGCAAAGCGCCTTCGCTTGGTAATAATCATAGACCGCAAGCCCGACGTCGAGAGTGATCAGAGCACCAACCGGGCCCGCTGCTGATCCGGTAGCAATCTCCGTGCCTGAAATTCCGCCACCGCCAGCTACGATTGGAGCAAGTACCGGTGCTGCACCCGCAGCAGGTGTTTTGCCGCTGGGATCCACCAACCCAGTAGGAGAGTTCCCAACGTAGCTATAAAAATCCGGATCAATGTTGAAACCCAGCGGATCCTCGCTCAAGAGCCGTCCTCCGCTCGGACTATAGTAGCGCGCACGATAGTAGTAGAGTCCAGTTTCAGGATCGAACTCTCTGCTTGTGTACTGAAATGGATTTTCCAGGTTGCCCGTCGACGCTACGAGGCGACCGAACGAGTCGTAACCGTACGTATTCGCGATTGCGCCGCTGGAATTACTGAGCGAAGTTGCCGATCCCAAGCCGTCGGTCTCGTAATAGCTCGTTGCACTTGAGCTCTGCTCGGACAGCGGAGCATCAAGGCCCCCCATTACGTAGCGAGACAAGATGTTCCCGCTCGGGTCTATCTCCTCAACTAAGCTGGGACCACTATAGAGGTAATTGGTGGTTGCGACCATGCCCGGCTCACTGAGTCGCTGGTGTAAGGCCCGGCAGCTCCTTTCTGTAGAGCCAAATGTCGGTGAGTGCGATCACGGAAACCGGCAGAAGATAA